>FTCS01002261.1_pt1 | contig 13852 bp, 14 predicted proteins | sample 1639391 | NCBI WGS metagenome assembly FTCS01 (sample SAMEA3914864, study PRJEB12502) | metagenome | biome: forest; material: soil | place: USA | collected 2012-03-12 | depth 0.3 m | reverse complement strand
GTCCAGAAGCCGATCGTCTTCGACGAATTCCGGGCGAGAATCCGCGCACTGATCCGGCGTGGCGGTGCCAAGCGTACCGAGCAGCTTGCCGCCGGCAACGTCGTTCTCAACCGGCTGACCCATGAAGTACGCGTTTCCGGACAGCTCATGCGCCTCACCCCGCGCGAGTTCGGCGTGTTGGAGCACTTTCTCCTGCACGCCGGCGAGATCGTCACGCGGACCGAGCTGCTCGACAAGGTGCTGGACCGGACTTTCGACCCGGGGACCAATATCGTCGACGTGAACGTCACTCGGCTCCGGAAGAAGCTCCAGGAAGCCTCGGCGTCGGTGGCGATCGAGGCGCGGCGCGGCGTGGGATTTGTCTTCGCGCCGACGACCGAGGACCCACCTCAATAGGGCTGGCTTCCATCAATAGAACGTGGTCGAGTCTACGAATCCGTGCGGCGTCTGTCGGCGGTTGAGAAGTACTTTAGCGGTTTGCCGGAGCGTACCAGCTCTTCCCCGGACCTTACCGCTGCGAATTCTTGCGCATGACGCCGAGCCCCGGCGCCGACGGAATCTGAATCCGCCCGCCATTGATCGTGGCGCCCGCGTACGGGTCATCCGACAACAGCGCCGCACCATCGAAGTCGGCGAAATCAAGTAACGGCGCGAAATGCGCCGCCGCCGTGATGCCCAGGCTCGTTTCGATCATGCAGCCCGCCATCACCATCATGCCGTGCGAGCGGGCCGTGGCGATCATCTTCAGCGCTTCGCGCAGGCCGCCGCATTTCGACAGCTTGATGTTGATCCCGTCGGCGACGCCTACGAGCTTCGGGATATCGGTCGACGTCACGCATGATTCGTCGCAGATGACCGGCAGCGGCGAGCGATCGCGCACGAACCGGATCCCCTCGAGATCGTGCGCCGGCAGCGGCTGTTCGACGTACTCCACGCCGCACTCGACCAGCACGTCGATCATCCGGAGCGCCTCCTTCGCGGTCCATGCGGCATTGGCGTCGACGCGCAGGATCTTGTCGGGCGCCGAGGCGCGCACGACCCGAATGATTCGCTCGTCGTGGTCGGTCCCGAGCTTGACCTTGAGCACCGGGTACTGGTGCGCCTGCATCACGCGCTCGCGAAGCTGATCCTCGCTCACCGCGATGGCGATCGTGAAGCTCGACAGCGGCGCCTTCGCGGGATCCAGCCCCCACAGCTTGTAGACCGGCACGCCGAGCCGTTTGCCGGCCAGATCGTGCAGCGCGGCGCTGATCGCCGACTTCACTGACCCGTTGAAGCGCAGCGCGCGATTCATTTCGGCTTCAATGTCCTCGAGCATCCACGGATTGGCCGCTTCGACGACCGGCTTGAGGCGTTCGAGCGCGCCGAGGGCCGTGTCGATCGTCTCGCCGTAGAAGCGGTTGGGTGCGGCTTCGCCCCATCCTTCGATGCCGGAGTCGTCGATGACGCGAACGCGGAGCAGTTTGTGCTCGCTCGTACCGCCGCGCGCGATGACGAACGGATGCGTGGTGTGAACGATCGAGATGTCGTGCTGGAGCTTCATGATGCGGGAGAGGTGGAAGCGGATCGGCGCGCCGTGACCGCGTTGCGGTAGGCTGCGGCGGCGTCGGGGGCGACGCGCAGGTACGCGATGAGTGCGTCGGCCAGGTCGTAGCCGCGCGCGTAGCGCGCCCCCGGGGACTTGGCGAGGCAGCGCATGGCGATCTCGGAGAGCGCGGCGGGCACGCGCGAGCTCACCTCGATCGGCGGCACCGCGGCCTCGTGCACCTGTTTGTAGCTCACCGAGAACGCATCGGCGCCGTCGAACGGCGGGAAGCCGACGAGTGATTCGTAAAGTAGAATACCAATTGCATAAATATCGCTGCGCCCGTCGACGAGCTTGCCCATCGCCTGCTCGGGCGACATGTAGTGCGGCGTGCCCATCGCGCGCCCGGTGGCCGTGAGGCGGCCGTGAAAGCGCGCCGTGGCGATGCCGAAGTCGGTGATCACCGCGTTGCCTTCGGTGTCGAACAGCACGTTGTCGGGCTTCACATCGCGGTGCACGACTCCATGGCGATGCGCGTAGTCGAGCGCGCACGCGACCTGCGCCGCCACGTCCGCGGCGCGCACCGGATCCACATGCCGGTTCTTCTGAATCACATCGGCGAGGGAGCCGCCTTCGAGAAACGGCATGACCGTGAAGACGATGTCTTCCGTCGCCCCGTAGTCGAGAATGCCGCAGATGTGCGGATGCACCAGCCGCGCCGCCGCCTCGGCTTCTCGACGAAACCGCTCGGCGACTTCCTCATCGCGCGCCAGGTGGGGGTGCAGGACCTTGATCACGACGTTGCGCCGGAGCTGCGCCTGCTCGGCGACGAAGACGTCGGCCATTCCGCCGCCGCCCAACCGACGGAGCACGCGATAGCGATTCCCCGTGGCGCGGCGCAGGCGGGAGAGCTCCTCGTCAGGACGCTCGAAGGCGGCCCGCTCGAGTTCCGGCAACCCCTCGGAGCAGCGCGCGCAGACGGCGGCCGATGCCCGATTCCAGGTCCCGCACTGCGGACAGAACACCGGTCAGCCCCCGAACTGCATGCGGATGAAATCGTACGGCGCCCATGGTCCGGTCACGTCGTACCGGAGGTGGTGATGGGCATCGTGTTGCTCGTTGGCGGCGTGCAGGAATTCCTTCCAGAGATCCCGCTCGACGAGAAACGAAGCGCTCAGCACGAGTCCCGTCACCTGCTCGAGGCGGAGGGGCACCATCGCCACGGCCCGGCGTCGTAGCGCGCGGACCGACTCAGCGGCCGCCGCGGCGAGGTCGGAGCCCGCCTCGAGGTCCTCGGATTTTCCATCGGCGCGCACGATGTGCACGCGCGCCGCCGCGCGGTCGTCCACGAATTCGAGAGCACCCGTCAGGGACACGTAATGCAGCTCCATCCATTTCGTAAGCACGTCGGCCGAGCGGAACACCGCGCCGACCGGCGCGGGCAGGACCGCCGTCCGACGGAAGATGCCGTCGACAATGTTGCGATGCTGATCGACATCGGCCGGGGTCACGTCGTCGAGATGAAATTCCTTCTGGTCAGAGACGACCGCGCAGAGATCTCGAAACGGAATGAACCGGATTTCCTCGCGGATCGCGGCGAAGGTGCCCGTATGGTTGCCGTCGGCCGGCATCGGCGCATGAGCCGCATCCGCCAGCGTGATCGCGTGAAGCCGCAGGGGTAATGACGCCATTCAGAGGAGCTTCCAGAATCGGAGGGCCAGGATGAGGGCAATCCCCAACCCGAGTTGAATCCCGAGCATCCACCAGAACGCGTTCGCGTGCTCGGCGAGCGGAATGTGCTGCGCGTTCATGCCCCAAGTCCGCTGATCACGACGAATGGAATGCTGATCGTCGCGTTGACGCGGAGCACATGATCGTAGATCTCGCGAAAGTAAATCTGTGACTCAGGTGACAAGGCGATCCGGTTTGGTATACAGTACTCAGGAATGGGGTTCGCCGTCGAGTCCTCACGGCCGTTGCCGGCTCAACGCTCACTCGAGTGCCAGCATGTGTCGGACACAGGCCGTGCCGAGGCGCTCAGGCGCATACCCGCCCTCGAGAGCACTGACGACCCGGCCGGCGCACCACGACTCCGCGCGCTCGACGACGAACCGCGTCAACTGCTCGAAGTGCTCGTACTCGAGCGTAAATCCGCCGAGTGGATCGCCCGCCATCGAGTCGAACCCGGCCGAGATCAGCACGAGATCCGGCGCGAAGTTCGACGTCGCCTCGTCGACGGCCGATCGGAGCGCGTCGACGTAAACCGACGGCGGCAGGCCCGCCCGCATCGGAACGTTCCACACATTGCCATGCGGCCCGCGGTCTTCGGCCGCTCCCGTGCCGGGATACCACGGCCACTGATGCATCGACACGAAGTGGATGCCGGGCTCGTCCTCGACGAGGGCTTGGGTGCCATTGCCATGGTGGACATCCCAATCGATGATCAGGATTCGCTCGGCGCCGTGTTTCCGTCGAGCATAGTGAGCGCCGATCGCGACGTTGCCGAAGAAACAGAAACCCATCGCGGCATTGCGGAGCGCGTGGTGGCCCGGCGGTCGCACCGCGCAAAAGCTCCGGCGCGGTCCGTCGCCGAAGGCGAAGTCGATCCCATCCAACACGGCGCCCGCCGCCGCGGTCGCGGCGTCCCACGAGCCTTCGCTGGCCACGGTATCGGCTTCGATTCGACCGCCACCCTGCGCCACGAACTCACGCACCGCCGCGACGTAGCGCGGATCGTGCGCGATCGACAGTTCCGCCTCGGTCGCATGGCGCGACTCGACGTGGCTGATACGACTGAAGAACTCGTATTCGTGGCGCAACGCCGAGGGAATCGCGCGCAGCCGCCCGACATGTTCAGGATGCCCCCAGCCCGTATCGTGGCGCCCACAGTCGGAGTTCGAGATGTACGCGATCGTCACCGCAACCCCCGCCAGCGCCGGGACGCCCATTCCGCGATTAACAATACCATCATGAGCGTTGCTATAATCCTCGGATCCGCGGGGCGGCTCGGTGCCTTCGGCGGGAGCCCGCGGCTCGGCCCCAGGCGCTCGACGAGATGCGCGACCGGCGCCGCATCGGCCGGGCGCGCGCGCGCAGCGACCTCCGACGCGTAGGCGACGGACGCCACTACGCGCGACCACCAATCGCGATGCGCCGCCTCCGAACCGGCCGCGCCGGCCATCCGCCACCGCCAGCTGTCATCGTACCCGACCTGGATCACGCGTCCGGCGCCCACACGGCGCGCCGCGACGGCCACGCCCTCGGGGCGCCGCTCGAGTGCGATTCCATCCTCCCTGAGCGCAGAGACCGGATAGAAGCCCGTCGAGCCGAGTCGCACGGTGTCGGTGGGCTTCACGTTGGGTCTCGTGCGCGCGCCAAGCGATCCGGGCGCGAGCGACGACAGCGCGTGCGCCGAGCTCGCGGGGCCGGCGAGCACCAGCCCACCGCCGGATCGCACGAACCGCTCGAGCGCCGCGCCGAGGGTCTGCACGGTGGAGTCGATCGCGATCACCGTCGACACGCGACTCGTGTCGAGTGCCGCGATTGTCCCCTGCGTCACGTCGACGTTCGGCGCGACGGTGAACCGCGCGATCACCGGCCACCCGCGCTCCTCGAGCGCCGACACGATGTATTTCCCTTCCCATCCCGCGGCGCCAACGACCATCACCGCGCGAATTCGGGTCGAATCGGCCGCCGGCGACGACATGCGCTGGCCACCGACATCTCCGCGCACCGTGCCCGCCGCAATGGGCGTGACGACCGTTCCGCCGAGATTGGCGACGTGCACGCTGTCGAGGGGACTCGCGTCGTCGCGCAGCGCGACAGCGGAGCCATTCGGCGCGGCGACATCGATGCGTGCGCCGCCCTTCGGGTCGGAGATCGGCTCGACGCTCATCGCCACCGCGGCGGGCGAACCGCTCCAGCTCACGGCGCGACCGCTGTGTTTGAGCGCCGCGAGCCAATCGATCGCCCACGGATCGGGCGTCGTGGACAGCGTCGCATGGAGAACGACATTCCCACGCGCGCGAGTCCACCTGTCGAAGCTCGCCGCCAGTTCCGACGATGATGCACGCTCGAGACGACGCCCTCTCGGCGGAATGATGCTCGAGCCGAGCAGCCACCCGAGCAGCGCGAACGCGCCGACGCGGCATGCGGTCTCGAAGCGGCTACGCGGTGAGCGCATACACCACCAGGTTCACCGCGAACCGCGTGTTGTCGACCGACTGAAAGCGCTTGCTGTCCGGATGGTAATTCCACTCCGAGCTGTAGTCCTTGCTGCTGTAGAGGACGGCGATTCGGCCGTTGCGCTGGTGCGCGAGCAGATGCTTGTGCACGAGGTTGTCGCCCCAGCCATTGAGTTCGTGGCTGGTCGTCGGCGGCCCCTCGAACTTGAAGAACGCCGAATACAGCGGATGATCGTTCGGCAATTCGATGAGCGGACCGATCGTGCTCGTCAACTCCTCGGTCGCGGTCTTGTGAAATACGCCGTCGATGTCGTGGTTGTGATCGTCGACGAACAGCAGTCCTCCGCGATCAATGAACCGCTTCAGGTTGCGCCGCTCCGTATCGTTGAACCGAACGGGCAGATGACCGGTCAGGTAGAGCAACGGGAAACGCAGCATGCGTTCTTCGCTGAGCGGCACGATCGCGCCCGTGGGCGCCACGTCGATGGCCGTATAGCGCGCAATCGAGTCGATGATGTTCGCGGGAAGCAGGGGCGCGCTGTCCCAGTCGCCCGATTCGTACTGCGCCGTAGCGAATACGAATTCGGCCTGCCCAGAAGAGCGCAAGCGATGAAGGGCCTGCCCAGAGGAGCGCAAGCGACGAAGGGTCATGGGATGATTCCCCACCGAGCGATCGAGTCGCGTGTGGCTGGAACTCCGGCGAGCGCGCGTCGTGCCCTCGCGAGCGCCATCGCGGCGTCGTCTCCCTTTTCGCGGCGAATCGCATTCGCGGCGTCGGCCAGCGCGGCGGCGAACGGCGGATTGTCGGTCAACGCGTCGACGCGAAGCACGAGCAACGAATCAGCCGCCGCGCGCGCATCGCGCGACGCCAGCTCGACGACGCGCACGAACCGGTCGCTTCGGTCCCGCGCGGCGGAATCGCTCGCGCTGAGCGGACGGCGATTGCTCGCCGAGCCTTTGTCCTTGCCCTGCAGCCGCGCCTTGTTGATGTCGATTACCACCTGCGGCGAACGTCCTCGCAGATACAACCGCTCGGCCAAGCGCGCCCTTTCGATCGCCGCGAGCGCGCGACGCATGTGCGGCAACGCCCTGCCAGGCTCGCCGATTTCGAGGTCGGTGCTCGCGTCCCACATTGCGTTGTAGGCCTCGAGCAGCGGCTTGTTCACCGCCACGACGGGACTCTCACCGCCCTCGAAATCGAGCGCCTCGGCGCTCTTGTTCGTTGCCGAATCAGCGCGGGCGAGGAGCTCCTCCATCGTCTTCGCGCGCGTCGGCGACTCTTGCTCGTTGTGCTCCTCGCCGCTCGGTTCGGCGCCGAGTCGCGTGAACACGATGTCGCCAACGGCGCGTCGGAGTTTCTTCTGATCCATCGCGATCGCGCGCGACTCCGAGACCAGAATGTTGCGCTCGAGCGCCGGCCGCCTCTTCTGCAGCGCGTCGGCCAGCATGATGAGCATCCGCTGGCTGATCACGCCCTTCTCGGCGTCGGTCGGCGCCGCGGCATCCACGGCGACCGAATCGTATTCGTCGGCGCGCGCGATGCGGAGCGTCCGTGTCTCGGACGTTCCGATCCCTGGGCCGGACGCGTCGTTCGCATCCCGGGCTACCGCGCGAAGGTGGACAATGTCGCCCGGCTTGAGGCCAAGCGAATCGATCGACAGCGTTGCGGCGATCGACGCCGTTCGGCCACCGGGTTTGGCGGCGCCGAGCGTCCCCGACCTGAACGTGAAGCTCTCGCCTTCGCCGGAGCTGATGATGTACTCGAATGCCGCCGACGCGACGCCGAAGTCGTCGTTCACATCCGCGGCGAGCGGGACGCGCCCCTTCGCCACTCGCAGGACACTGTCGTGCGCAGGCGTCGCGAGCGTTACCGACGGCGGATGATCGATGATCGGCTCGATCGCGACGATACGCTGCGACGCACCGTCGGTGAGGCGCAGGGCCGTCGGGCGAGTGGGCACGCGCCAGGCGATCGACCAACGATCGCCGTGCTGAGTCGCCGCCACTGACTCCTGCCCCGCAGCGGCAACGATGCCGCGCGCCTCGCCTCGCCCGCGCAACGTGATGAGACTCCCGACGAGCGTCCGGATGTCCGCGGGCTCGTCGATTGTGGTCGCCGCCTCGCGACTATACACCGGCGGTTCGACCTGCGCGACGAGCGGCGTCAGTCTTCCTTTGTTCGACGCGCCGCGCGCCGGCCTATCGAGCGCATCACCGGGACGCGGCGATCGGATTCGCGCCACGGCACCGGTCGGCAACACGAGCAGCACCGCGCCCGTCACAATGGCAATGCCGAGCGGAACGCCCGCTCCTCGCATCGCCCGACTTCGCGCGGTCGCGGACCATCGCGAAGCGGTGTCGCGAGAAACAAGATTCTCGGCGCCCGTTTCCAGCGCCGTCACGAGGCGGTACTCGAGCGAAGGCTCGTGTTCCTCGATCCAGAGTGCAACTCGGTCGAGCGAGAGTACGGTGCGATCCCGCCACATCAGCGCGCCCGCGGTGAGAAGCGCCGCCGAAGCTCCGATGGCGAGCAGCGCTCCGCGCGCTCCAACCCCGAGTCCGACATGTTGATCGACGAGTGCCGCACCGATCACCAGAGTGAGCGCGGCGGCGGCGCTCCAGGCGAGCGCACGGAGGGCCACCCCGGTCGCGAGAATGGCGCGGACCTGGCGGAGGCGATCCAGTGCGCTCATGAGATGGCTCGGTTCGAGCGCCGTACCGCAAGCTCGAGAATCAGCAGAAGCGCCCCAATACCAAGCAGCCACGGCGTCCAGCGCGACGACTCGGTTGTCACGTCGCGAAACGACGCAGCTCCGGCGAGCGGGCCACTCCCCGCAAGAGCGGCGAGGGTGGCCTCCTCCGTCATCGCGTTCGACCGTTCTCCGCCGCACGGCGCGAGCAACGCTCCGACGAAGGCACGAAATGGGGCGCGCAGCGTCACATCGCTCGATGGATCGATCAGGACGCCAACGTCGCGAATGCACCCGTCGCCGAGCGCGTGCTCCACGGCGGCCGGTTCGCCATCGGACCAGCGCGCGACGGCCACGCCATCGAGGACCCAGAGGCGGGGAAAGCGCGCGACGAGCGTTCCCGTGCTCGACGCCACTCCGCCGATCGCATCGATGCGATCGCGACGACGCCAGGCGGTCGCGCCGCTGTCGGCGGCGGGCCAGTGCAACAGAACGTGCCCCGCGCTTCGCGCCCACATGCTGTCGGCGCTCGTGACGGCACCGCGCACGAGCCGGACGCCACCGTCGTTGGCGAGCACGCCCATGAGCGACAGACCGGCGACCAGGGCGTCGTTTGGGCCGGCCGCGGCCTGGACCCGCAGCGCGCTCGGTGTCGAGGCAACGCCCGCCATTCGCACGAGACGAGCACGCCCCGGCCACGCCGCGCGCAGGCGCGTGGTCGCTTCGTCGATTTCTTCCGCGGCGAACGGCGAGATCAGCACCAGCTCGACGGAGTCGGCCTGCGGCGCGAGCGACACGGCAGCCGCCGTCGCCGATGCCAGCGCGGCCGACAAAGAGCCGCGCGCGCTCGACGTCGTGATCGAGTCGGCATTGCCTGCGACGGCGGCTGAGCTGTCGAACGCGATCAGCACGTCGCCTGAACGGAGCAGCACGCGCACACTGTCGCGACCGGCCCGCATATTCTCGGTCGACCGCGAGCGATCGACGGCGATCACGCGCGCAATTCGGCCATGAGGGCCGGCGAACGCAGGGCCCGCGACGGCCGCGCCGATGACGAGAATAGCCGCGAGGCGAATCGACAGCACCACCAGATCAGTCAGCGCGATTGACCGCGTGCGCGCATGCACAGGCCGTTGCGGAATGAACCGCACTGTCGGCAGCGGCTCGGCGAGCGGCTTGCTCCGCGCGATGAAATGCAGCGCGATGGCCGCAAGCGCGGCAACGCCGGCAATCGCGAGCGCGGAGGGCAGCAGCCAGCTCATCTCGCCACCGCGTGCGCGGCGCCCGAATTGACGATTCGCCGGAGGGCGTGCGCGGCCTCCTCATCCGTCACGACTTCGGTATAGGAGGCCTCCGCCGCGCGCCAGCGCCGCGCCATCTCGCTCCGCCAGTCGGCAAAGGCCTCCTCGTATCCGCGACGCGTGGCGTCGACGAGCAGGCGCTGCACCGGTGCCTCCGGATCGGCGGCGAGCATGGGACGACGCGGTGGGTCCAATTCCTCTCGTGCCACGATGTGCACGACGTGGATCTCGCCGCCCGCCACGATGTGCACGCTCGCGGCGCGCAGCAGCTCGTCGGCGTCGCCGAGCAGATCGGTGATGACCGCGATGCGCGGGCTGCGAAGAGTTGCGACCGTCGGCGCGAGCGGATCGAGCCCGCTGAGATCCGCGCTGTCGATCACGCGTGTGATCTCGGCAACGACGCCGCGTCGCGTGCGGGGTGGCAACACGCGCATCCTTCCGCGCTCGTCGTGGACTGCGACGCCGATCGGGTCACCGTCGCCGTGCACGATGGCGGCGAGTCCCATCGCGATCTCGCGGGCGCGCCGCCACTTCGCGCGCGTCGCGACCGGATACGCCATCGAGGCCGACGCGTCGAGCACGATCGTCGTCGGAAGAACGGCGCGATCCGTAGCGAGCCGGATGTATGCGCGATCGCTGCGCGCCAACAGGCGCCAGTCGAGGCGACGCGGATCATCGCCCTGACGGTAGAGGCGGTATTCGGTGAACTCGGCCGACGTGCCGCGCATCTTCGAGTGATGCGCGCCCGCCGGCCCGCCGGCGACGGGTCGTCTCGCGGGCCAATGGACTCCGCGCACGGCATCGAGCAAGGCCCCGTGTGTCATCCCTCGCTGCGCTCGGGATGACTATAGGTGGATGTCGCTGCGCGGCGGCTCGATTCGCAGCAGGAGATCGTCGATCATTCGCTCGACGCTCACCCCCTCGGCTTCGGCGGCGAAATTCGGCAGCACGCGATGCCGCAGCACTGGAAGCGCGACGCGCTTGATGTCGTTCGGCGACACGGCGAGTCGTCCCGCCAGCAACGCGTTCGCCTTCGCGCCGAGAATCAGCGACTGTCCCGCGCGCGGGCCCGCGCCCCAGCGCACGTACTTCTTCACGAGCTCCGGCGCGCGCGCATCGTCGGGGCGTGTCGCGCGCACGAGCGTCGCGGCATACTTCAGCACTAGCTCCGCCGCGGCTACCTCGCGCGTCAGCCGCTGCAACTCCATCAGTTCGGCCGCCCCGAGAATGGCGCCGAGTCCCTCGGACGGCGTTCCGGTCGTCGAGCGAAGAATCGCGATCTCCTCGTCTTCCTTCGGGTAGCCAACGCGGATGTCGAACAGGAAGCGATCGAGTTGCGCCTCGGGCAGCGGATACGTGCCTTCCTGCTCGATCGGATTCTGTGTCGCGAGCACGAAGAATGGCTCGGGCAGGCGCATCGTGTCGCCGCTCGCGGTGACGCTATGTTCCTGCATCGCTTCGAGCAGCGCCGCCTGCGTGCGCGGCGGCGCGCGATTGATTTCGTCGGCGAGCACGATGTTGGCGAAGATCGGTCCGCGAACGAAGCGAAAGTTGCGCGCACCCGAGACGGAATCCTCCTCGAGGATTTCCGTGCCCGTGATGTCGCTCGGCACGAGATCGGGCGTGAACTGAATACGCCGGAAGTCGAGACGCACCGCTTCGGCGAGCGAGCGCACCATCAGCGTCTTCGCCAGGCCGGGCACGCCGACGAGCAGCGCGTGCCCGCCGGCGATCAACGACATCAGGATTTCGTCGAGGACGCGTTCCTGTCCGACGATGCGCCGCTGCACTTCGGCGCGGAGCCGCGCGGCCACGGCAACCAGCTCCTCACGTTGCGCGGGCGGGGCGGCCGTCATCCGAATTACCGGACCGGACGACGGCGGCGGAACGTCACCAGGAGAATCGAGCCGTCGATGACACCCGCGTCGGCGAGCGACTGCGTCTCGTCGAGAATCTCCCAGCCACGATGCTTGACGATGAAGTCGTCGAGTACGTTGTACTCGGGATAGAGCGCTTCGAGCGCCTTGGTCTTCACCTCGAGCACCTGATCGGCGGCGAGCACTTCAACGCGCACGACGTCCCACACGTCCGGCATCTCGACACGAATCGTGATCCCCTTCGACCCCTCGGGCGCGAGACGAATGGCCTTTCTGCGCGACCGCAGATTGGCGACGAACGGCGTGGACGCGCTCATATCGAACCCGCTGGTGCGATCGTCGTGAAGAATCGCGCGACCTGCATGTCGAACAGGTAGCTCGAGCCGGTGACACGCGTTCCGCCCGACGACGCCGGGCTCACCGCGATCACGACCTCTTCACCGCCCTGGCCCCTGAACGTCGCGAAGCCTGGGCCTTCCATGTCGATGTACGTCGAATAGAGCGACGGACGATTCGAGAAAAAGGTCTTGGCGCGCGCGAGCACGTCGTCGCCGCTCAAGTTCGTCGTGATTTCCTGAAGTGTGCGTGCTGAGTTTGCCATGATCGTCGATTTTGTCATCCTGAGCGAAGCGAAGGACCTCTTGACCTTCGAGGGGTCCTTCGGCGCTGGCGCGCCTCAGGATGACATTATTAGAGGAACGTCCAACCGGAACGTCGAACCGGCGCCGGGCGCCGATGTGAGCGAAATGTCTCCGTGCACCAACCGGGCAAGCCGCCGCGCCAGCGCGAGGCCGAGTCCCGAACCTCCGTACTCGCGCGTCGCCGTGCCGTCGACCTGCCTGAACTCCTCGAATACCAGTTTCAGAGCTTCCGGCGCGATGCCGATGCCCGTGTCCTCGACCGAATACACCACGCGGTCGCCGAGCACTTCCACCGATACCGTCACCCTACCGTCGCGCGTGAACTTGAACGCGTTGTCGAGCAGCGCCGTGAGGGCGCGCGCAACCGACCGCCGATCCGTCTTCATCACCGGAATGATGTCGGGCTCGACGACCGCGAGCTCGACGCCCTCCCGCCTGCCCTTCGCCGCGGCGATCGCGTCGTGCAACGGAATCCGCGGATCCACCTCGGCGACCATGGCTTCCACACCGCCGCGCTTGAGCGCCGTCAATTCCAGCAGATCGGCGATCAGCGACAACAGCTGCTCGCTCGACTCCTTCACCGCGTCGAGCGTTTGAGCCTGCTCGACGCTGACCGGGCCCGAGAGCCCGTCCCGCATGAGAGAAATGTAGCCGATCACCGCCGTGAGCGGGGTCCGCAGCTCATGCGAGATATTCGCGAGAAACTCATCCTTTACACGCCGCGCCTCGAGCAGATCCGAGAACTGGCGCTCCAGCTCTTCGTTCGACGCTCGAAGCGCGAGATTCGCCTGCTCGAGCCCCTCGATCAGGCGGGCTTTTTCCGCCGAGGCGGCCATCTGATCCGCCACCAGTCGCATCAGGTGGCGCGTTTCGGCGACGACCGCGTTCGGCGACGCGAAGTAGAAGGTGACCGTCCCGAGCACCGAGCCCTGCCCCGTCTGTAAGGGAAGGGCGACGAAGGAGCGGAACCCGAGCTCCATCGCCACTTCCTGCCAGTCCGAAAGCGATGGATCCGCGAACACGTCGAGCACTTCGATCGTGCGACGTTCGCTCGCCGCCTCGCCGCTCGGTCCCGCGCCGAGCTTGACCTTCATCTGGCGGAGGAACTTCGCATAGCGCTGCGGCCAATTGTGGACGGCAGCGAGTCGCATGAACTCGACGCCGTCATCGACCGCGAAGACGCAGGCGAAAGTCGCTCCAACGAGGGGACTCACTCGGTCGAGCGCGATCTGGAAAACTTCCTCCGGACGCTTGGCCGTGTGAAACGCGTGGGCGATTTCTCGAACCGCGAGGAGCTCGCGGAGGCCAAAGTCGGCCGTCTCGAGAGCGGGGGATGGGCGCAGGCGGTCGGATGCTGGGCTGGTCGGCATCAATCTCGTCATCGAGGGGGAACCTACAGCGCTTATTTCTTCTTCGGAACAGTCAGCGTGCGGACTTCGACACGGTGGAGGAGGACATTGAGAGGGGTGTCGAGCACCGCCGCGACGGTATTGGCGACGTCTTCAGCGGCCAACTTCCAGGACTGGTCGCTCGAGCGGAAAGCAGCGAAGTCGGTGGCGACCGATCCGGGGTTCACCACAGAGACTTTGATCCCGTGCTCGCGCAACTCGAGCATCAGGTTCTCCGTGAATCCC
>FTCS01003559.1_pt1 | contig 13911 bp, 12 predicted proteins | sample 1639391 | NCBI WGS metagenome assembly FTCS01 (sample SAMEA3914864, study PRJEB12502) | metagenome | biome: forest; material: soil | place: USA | collected 2012-03-12 | depth 0.3 m | reverse complement strand
GCCTCACGCAGCGCGGCCGCCGACGCAGCTCCGTGGATCAGCCCAACGAGATCGACGATGCCGTCGAACCACTCCTCGGGCGCGCGCGGCACCGTTCCGGTGAGGGCGCCGGCGAGCTGCTCGAGGCGCTCCTGCTTCTCCTTCAGCCAGGCCTCGTCGACGCTTCCGTAGCGAGAGAGCGCGCGCCTTCGATCGCGCGCCATCGAGAGCGCGGGCGGCGCCCCGAGCGCCCGCACGTCTCGCTGCGCCGTCGCCAGCAGCTCTCGCGTCACGCGCAGCGGCGGTCGCTCGGTGGCGATCGCCTTCTCGAAGGTCTCGCGATCGAGCATGCCGCGCTCGCGCAGCCGCTTCGTGACGAGACCGGCGTCGATCACGCGCACAGGCGTGACGACATGCACTCCTTCGTCGAGCAGGAAGGCATGGCCCTCGATGCGCCCGAGCATCTGGACGCGACGCTTCAGCGTCTCCCAGCGATCGTCGTCGCGCTTGCGGCGCGGCGCGCCCTCACCTCTCTCGTCGAACATCGTGGTGTGCGGGCAAGGATACGGGCGAGGAGCCGTGCCGAGGATGAAAGTGCTATGAAATGGGGGTGCTGGTCGCTGCTCCCGAGGTCCGTCTGCCCGCGCGCGACGCCGTGGAACGTGCGCTGATCGAGCTCGAGCGTCGGCTCGGGCCGTCGAAGGTGGACACGACCGAGGCAGGACGCAATACCCACGCGGTCGACGAGAGCGAGGCCATCGGAAGGCTGCCCGACGCCGTGGTCCTGGCCCACGACACGGCCGACGTCGCCGCCACGCTGACCATCGCGGAGAAGCACGGCGTTCCCGTGACGCCCCGCGCCGGCGGGACCGGTCGAACCGGCGGAGCCGTTCCGGTGGCCGGCGGAATCGTGCTCGCGACGAGCTCGATGGGCGGCATCCTCGAGATCGACCGACAGAATCTGCTCGCCGTGGTCCAGCCCGGTCTCGTCACCGCCGACCTCCATGCCGCGGTCGAGGCCGAGGGCCTCTTCTATCCGCCCGATCCCAACTCGCTGAAGACCTGCATGATTGGCGGCAACGTCGCCGAGAACGCCGGCGGCCCGCGCGCCTTCAAGTACGGCGTCACACGCGAGTACGTGCTCGGCCTCGAGGCGTGCCTCATGGGCGGCCGCGTGCTCCGCACGGGCAAGCGCACCATCAAGGGCGTCACGGGCTACGACGTCACCGCGCTGCTCGTGGGAAGCGAAGGCACGCTCGGTGTCTTCACCGAGGTCACGCTCAAGCTGGTGCCGAAGCCGACCGAGATCGCGACGGTGCTCGCGCTCTTCGACGACGTGCGCGCCGCGGCCGATGCCGTGAGACGCGTCGTCGCCGCCGGGCTCGTGCCGCGCTGCCTCGAGCTGATGGACGGCCCCACGCTCGAGGCGATCCGCGCGCAGAGCGTCGCCGTCGATCCGCGGGCGCGCGCCATGCTCCTCGTCGAGGTCGACGGCAACGCCGGCACGCAGCTCGACGACGCGCTGGAGCGGCTCGGCAACGCGCTCACCGAAGGCGGCAAGACCATCGACGTGGTCGCCGCGCAGGATGCGTCGCAGCGCGCGCGTCTCTGGGAAGCGCGGCGGCAGCTCTCGCCCGCCACCCGGAAGCTTGCAAAGTACAAGCTTTCGGAGGACATCGTCGTCCCGCGCTCGCGGCTCGTCGATCTGTTCGTCGAGGTCGATCGCATCGGCGACGAGACGGGCGTTCGGCACCTCACCTACGGGCACGCCGGCGACGGCAACCTGCACGTGAACTTCCTCTGGAACCACGACTCGGAGCGGCCCGCCGTCGACCGCGCCATCGACGGGCTGATGCGCGCGACGGTGCGGCTCGGCGGAACCCTGACCGGCGAGCACGGCATCGGCGTGCTGAAGGCCGCCTATCTGCCGCTCGAACAGTCTCCGGAGCTCATCGCGCTCCAGCAGGATCTGAAGCGCGTGTTCGATCCCAGCGGGCTCCTGAATCCCGGCAAGATCTTCCCGACCGGGCACGGCACCTGCTGACGCTGCTCTCGGACGGTACTGTGGATTCTGCACCTGCAGAACGGTGCGCCGTAAGACGCAGAAGCTTGCCGCCGGCCCGCGTTTTGACCATTCCATCGCCGTGCAGAACGGAGCCGCGAGCGTGATGTCGGATACGAAGGAGCAAGGCCGCGCGCGCACGATCGACGACGTCACGACGCGTGACCTCCTCGATCGCGCGAGCTTCGGCGACGACGTGCTCACGCCGGTCGAGCGCTGGCAGATCGCCTTCGTCCGTCGCACCTTCGAGTCGACGGCGCTCGATCGTGGCATCCGCTTCTTGCAGCGGCACATCGGCGCGAACTGGATCGAGCAGTCGATCAAGAACCTGCGCCATGTCTACGGGCTCGAGCGGCTCCCGCGCTTCGAGCGCGACGCGAGCACCATCCTCGTGTCGAACCACCGCAGCTTCTTCGATCTCTACGTCGTCACCGCGTACCTCGTGAAGCGCGGCATGCCGCAGCGCCTCGTGTTCCCGGTGCGCTCGCAGTTCTTCTACGACAAGCCGCTCGGTCTCGCCGTGAACGGCATCATGAGCTTCTTCGCGATGTACCCGCCGGTCTTCCGCGAGCGAAAGCGCGCCGCGCTGAACCTCGCGAGCCTCGACGAGGTGGTGCGCCTCATCAAGCACGGCGGCGCGTTCGTCGGCCTGCATCCCGAGGGCACGCGCAACAAGACCGATGACCCGTACACGCTGTTGCCCGCGCAAGGCGGCGTGGGACGCATCATCCAGGCGTCACGCGGGAAGGCCACCGTCATACCCGTGTTCGTGAACGGGCTCGGCAACGACATCGTCCGTCAGGTCGGCTCGAACTACATGAAGAGCGGCGCGCCGGTCACGGTCGTGTTCGGAAAGCCGGTCGACTTCGGCGACATGCTCGACGGAGCGCCGAGCCCGCGGCTCCATCGCAAGATCTCTGAACATGCGCTCGACGCCATCCGCGCGCTCGGCGAAGAAGATCGCGCCATTCGCGCGCGCATGGGCTGACCGCGCGGATCAGCTCGCGTGGCTGGCGGGTGCCCTCGGCGGTGCGCTAAGGAGTGAGCATGCGCACTTCGTCGATGCTCTCGGTTCTCGTGCTCGTTGGCTCGGCCGCGGTGGTGGCGGCATGTCACTCGAAGGATCCGGCGAGCGCCGATCCGACGACCTCGGCGGTAGCGACGGGAGCGCCGGCGAGCACCAGCACCAACGCTGGCGCCGGAAATGCGGTCGCCGCGACGCCCACGGAGCACGCCGAGGTCGGCAAGCCGGCGCCCGACTTCACGCTGAAGGACCTCGACGGCAAGGACGTGCGCCTGTCGTCGTTCAAGGGAAAGACCGTCGTCCTCGAGTGGTTCAACCCGGGATGTCCGTTCGTGAGGGCCTCGCACACGAAGGGCTCGCTCAAGGACACCGCGCGCCGCGAGACCAAGGCCGGCGTGGTGTGGCTCGCCGTCAACTCCGCAGCGCCCGGCAAACAAGGCGCCGGCGTCGAGGCGAACCGCGAGGGCGCCAAGACGTTCGGGATGGAGAACCCCATTCTCCTCGACGACACCGGAAACGTGGGCCGCACCTACGGCGCCACGAACACGCCGCACATCATGGTGATCGATCCAAAGGGAACGCTCGTCTATCGCGGCGCGGTCGACAACTCGCCGGACGGCGAGGGCGAGAGCCCGACCGGCGGAAAGCTCGTGAGCTATGTCGAGACCGCGATCGCGGACGTCGCTGCCGGTCGTCCCGTTGCTACGCCCGAGACGAAGGCGTACGGCTGCAGCGTGAAATACGCGCACTGACCCCTTCGGCGTTCCAGCCCCATCAGAAGTCGACGATCACGTCGTCGTAGTGCGCCTCGAACTTGTCGGAAGGGCTGTCGATGATGGCGCCGATCCGGACCGTTGCTTCGCTGCCGGTGATGACGGTGATCGGTGCCGCATCGAGCGCCTTCACGGCGCCGAACGAGACGCTCGCCTTTCCGCCTGACAGATCGAGATCGACGGTCACGCGCGTCCACGCGTTGATGGGCGGCAGCGCCGTGAGCATGTGCTCGGTGATCGTTCCGTTCACGTTCTCTTCGAGCGTGGGGACGTTCCCGGCAGCGTCCGGTCCGCGCAGATAGAGCGTGTATGAATCGCTCACCGTGATGTGGAAGCTCGCGAGCGCGATTGCGCCCTGCGTGAACGTCACGCTCGGCAGGATCGTCGAGAACGCGAGCTTGCCGTGATTGACGGTGCCGAAGATCGTCGTGCGAAGGAGGTCGTTGTTCGCTACGGCCCCCATCTCCTCCGGCGCGACGACGTGAAATGAAGCCGGCGCGCTCGTCGAGGTCGTCGTGTCGAGCTCGAAGACGCTCCCCGCGTTGGCCGCGAACGCCGTCCAGTCATTGGTGAGGTCGCCGTCGTCGAAGTCGTCGCAGAACTTCGGTTTCGGGACGAGACCGGCGCAGTAGTGCGCAGGCGGCGGGACCACGTCGGGCCTGGCGTCGACGACCGCGTCGGGGGCGGCGTCCGGCGCAGCCGCGTCCTCCTCAGGGAGTACGTCGGGCGCCGCGTCGGCCCCGGAGTCGTCCACGGCCGGGGTCGGATCGACGCTTTCGCTCCCGCCGCAGGCAGCGCCGTAGAGCGACGCGCCGACGCAGATCCCCGCGAGAAATCCGCGGGGAACGTGGCGGGAAATGGGCACACCGGGGAGAGGGCCGGGCCGCAGCATCGATAAGCGAGCGTATCAGCCGCTAGGAGGCGCGCCCTGGGCAAAGTATCCTGACGCTCATCATGAGCAAGGAAGCCCTGGTTGGCGCCGTCAAAGAGATCGTCACGCTTGCGCGCAGCGGCGACGCCGAGGGATCGTTCGACGGATACAAAGCTCTCTTCGAGCGCCCCGACTTCACCGACAACCGGCCCGAGGACATGCGCCAGGCGCTGAAGCTCCTCATCCTCGCCAAGCGAACCGGACCGAAGAGCGAGAAGCTGATCGAGGCGCATCGCGCCGCCATCGCGCCGCTCACCGACATGGTCTCGAAGCACAACGAGCCGGAGGACTACGAGATGCTCGGCATCTGCCACCTGCTCATCGGCAACGAGGCGGCGGCGGCGAACATGTTCCGCGAGGGGCTCACGCTCGAGCGCGCGAAGAACGCCGGCTCCGATCTCTGCGGTCGACTGATGACGCGCGTCTCTTCGCTCTGATGACGCCGTCACGCTCCGGCGCGCTCGCAGCGGTCGCGGCGCTCGCGGCGGCGGTGGCGCTCGCGGGATGCGAGCCGGCGGAGCACCTGCCGGCGGCCGGCCCGAAGCAGCCCATTCCGTGTCCGCCGCCGCCCGAGCCCGCGTATCAGGCAACGGTGGTGGGCACGATCGGCAAGATGCACATGGTCGAGAGCCGGTATCCGCTCTCGAGGCTCGGTGACGTGCTGGCGTCGTTCAAGCCGGACCTCGTCCTCGTCGCGGTGCGCGTGGATCCTTATCGTGAGGGCCACCTCGAGGACGCGTCGTTCGAGATGACGTACGTCACGAACCTCGCCAAGCAGCATGGCGCCGCGATCGAGCCGATCGACTGGTTCCGCGAGCAGGATCTCGGCGCGCCGCCCGCGCCGGTCGAGCCGTGGGACGAAGCGGAGGTCGCGAAGAGGGAGGCGGAGGTGCTGACGGCACCGAAGCTCTACAACTTCGACGTGGCGAACGGCGCGGAGCTCGCGCAGAAGGTGCTGTTCGCGACGGACGCCGAGGCGCGGTATCGCTCCGGCAATCCGATCGTCTCGCGGCGCCACGCGTGGATGCAGCAGCTCGCGGGCAGCGCCGTGTCGCGCAACGGGCGCCCCAAGCGCGTGCTCGCGTATGTCGACGTGCTCGATCGACCGACCATCGATCTGCTCCTCCATGGCGTCGGCTACACGATGAAGGAGCCGGCGGCGGTAGCGGCGAAGTCGAAAGAGGAGATCATCGCCGACATCTCGCCCGACGTGATGAACGAGTGGCGCGCGGAGCTCGGGCGAACGGCGGCGCACATCGAGAGCGCGAAGACGCCAGGCGAGAAGGCCTTCTGGGCGGATCGGCAGCGGACGCTGTCGGTGGTCGTCGACAAGCACGCGGCGTGCTGCGTGACGCAGTCGGCGCTCGCGCCGGAGCGATGAGCGTGGGAGCGAGGGGAGCATGGGCGGCCTCGGGGACGTGACGAGCGGGGAGGGCGGGATCCTCGAGCTCGACGGAGTCGACGCCGTCGCGCCGGGCGACATGCGCGAGGGCCTGCACGACGCGCTCGCCGTGCGAGTGGTCCGCGCCGTCGACGCCGAAACGGCGGCACGCTGGGCCTCGGGAGTGCGGGCTGCGCGCGCGGAGTGGGTGAGCGACTTCGATTCGCAGTTCAGCCTTGGACGTGCATGGTACACGCATCTCGAACAGGACCGCGCCGACGAGTACTTCGCGAACGTGGCGTCGTCGGATGCGTCCGTGGAGCGCGCGTGCCCGGGGCTGCAGGCGGCGATGCGTGACCTGGCGGCGCTGGTGGTCGGCGCGCCGGTGGTGCAGCGAGCCGGGTGGTGCGGCCCGGGCGTTCACGTGTTCCCCGCGGGCGGCGAGGTGGCGACGCGAGGCGGCGAGATCCACTTCGACACGGAAGGCCTGACACCTGCGCATCGGGCGGAGCGCGCGCCGGCGCTCACGCTTGTGTTGATGCTGCAGCCGCCGTCAGCCGGCGGCGGCCTCCGGGTGTGGGACTCGATGTACCAGCCCGCGGAAGACGCGGAGGTGTACGAGGTGGCAGACGGCGCCGACGACGACGAGGACGACGACGAGAGCTCCGAACGCATGCATGTAACATGCAAGTATGCGACGGGGACGCTGGTGGTGATCGACAGCTACCGGCTGCACCAGATCCAGTGGTTCGGCGGCACCGACGACCGGATCTCGGCGACCATCCACGCCGCCTACGCCGGTGGCGCGTGGGAGACGTGGTTCTGAGCCGACTCCGAGCGGCGTGGGCGTCCTCGCATCATCTCCGGGAACTCGCGCAGCGTCTTCGCGAAGATCGCGGAGGAGACCTTCTCCTCGAGGCCCGGGACGAGGCGGAACAGCGCCACGGCGACGCGATTGTGCTTCGGAAGGACGATGATGGCGCGGTTCTTCGCCACCTCGTCGATCGTCTCCCTCGCGAACACGGATACGTCGCCAGGACGGAAGCGCCCCCACCACGCCAGCTTGCGCTCCTCCGTCATGTCGTAGATGGAGCGCCCGATGCTGCCGCCCGTGAGCAGCGGCGTCTTCACCGCGCCCGGGCAGAGCGCCGTGACGCGCACGCCGTGACGTGCGCCTTCGATGCGCATCGACTTGGACAGGCCGACGACGAAGTGCTTCGTTGCAGAATACACGGACAGGAACGGTGAGCCGATCAGCCCGGCCATCGACGCCGTGTTCACGATGTGGCCGTAGCCCTGCGCGACCAGCCGCGGATAGGCGGCCCGCACCACGTTGACGACGCCGCCCACGTTGATGTCGACCGTGAGATCCCAGTCGCGCTTCTCGAGCAGCTCGGTCTCGCCCATCACGCCGGTGCCGGCGTTGTTGAAGACGTAGTCGACGCGACCCGACGCACGCTCCACGCTCGCGAACATGCGCTCCACGGCGTTCGCGTCGCGCACGTCGAGCTCCACGACGGTGGCCCGCGAGCCGAGCGCTCGGACCTCCTCGGCGACGCTCTCCGCGAGGGCCTTCTGCAGGTCCGCGATCACGATCTCCGCCGCGCCGCGCTTCGCGAGCTCGATCGCGATGGCGCGCCCGATCCCCGATGCGCCTCCGGTGATGATCGCCACTGCGCCCTGAAACGTACGAATTCCCCCGGTCTTCATCGCTTCGCCTCCATCACCTGCCGTTCGAGGATGTCGAGCGGCAGTGGCCCAGAACGTAGCACTGCCTCGTGAAATGCCTTCAGGTCGAAGCGCGAGCCCAGCTCCGCCGTCTTCTTCCTGCGGAGATCCAGGATGCGGAGCTCGCCGATCATGTACGCGAGCGCCTGCCCCGGCCACACGATGTAGCGATCGACCTCGTTCACGACGTCGAGCTCCGATTTCGCGGCGTTCTCCATGAAGAAGTCGATCGCTCGCTGGCGATCCCAGCGCAGCTGATGGATCCCGGTGTCGACGACGAGCCGCACCGCGCGCCACATCTGGTAGGTGAGCTCTCCGAACTTCGCGTACGGATCCTCGTAGAGGCCCATCTCGTCACCGAGGGTCTCCGCGTAGAGCCCCCATCCTTCGACGAACGCGCTGTAATCGCCGTGGCGACGGAACTGCGGAATGCCCTGCTCCTCCATCGCGAGCGCGATCTGGAGATGATGGCCCGGCACCGACTCGTGCAACGTGAGCGACGTCATCTCCCAGCGCGGACGCATCTCCGGCTTGTAGAGGTTCACGAAGAACGTGCCCGCGCGTGATCCGTCCGCAGCGGGCTCGCGGTAGTACGCCGTCGTCGTATCGGGCGCGACCGCGTCGGGGATCGGCAGCACGCCGTACGGAGTCCGCGGCAGGACGCCGAAGACCTTCACGAGCTGCGGGTCCACGCGCTTGGCGAGATCGCGGTATCCGACGAGCAGCTCCTGACCGTCCTTGTAGAAGAAGCGCGGATCGCTGCGCAGGAAGGTGAAGAACTCCTTCATCGAGCCGGTGAAGCCGGTCCGCGTCTTGAGCGCCTCCATCTCGCCGCGGATGCGCGCGACTTCCCGCAGCCCGACGGCGTGGATCTGATCGGGCGTCAGCGTCGTCGTGGTGTGCTCGCGCGCGGTGTACGCGTAGAGCGCCTCGCCGTTCGGCAAGTCCCACGCACCGACCGTCTCGCGACAGGCGGGCAGGTACTTGTCGACGAAGAACGCGCGCATCTTCACGAACGCCGGCACGACGCTCGACATCACGAGACGCTTCGCATCGCTCGTGAGCCGATCGCGCTCGGCTGGCGGCAACGCAGCCGCTTGCTTCTTGTACGGCGCGTAGAACGGGCTCTTCGTCGGGTCCGAGACGATCTGCGCGTCGATCTGCGCGACCACGCGCTGCATGACGATCTTGGGATGCACCATCCGGACGCGAATCGCCTCGGTGAGGAGCTCGATCGTCTGATCCATGTACGTCGGGAAGGCCGCGAGTCGCGCGTTCCAGTCGGCGAAGGACTTCACGGAGTCGAACGGCAGCTCGTCCGCGAGCTCGTCCGAGGTCTGGATGCCCTGGCGCTGGTTCAGCGCGAACAAGTAGAGGCGGAACGGCTGCCCGAGGACGGCGGTCTCGGCCTTGTAGCGAAACACGTCGTAGCTGAGCGCGTCGCTCTTCGAGAGATCCTCGCGGCGGATGCTCGTGATCTTCTGCAGCACCTCGCGGTCGTGGGCATCGCGTCTCGTCTGCGCGGCGAGACTCACGTCGTCCCACTTCGTGTCGTAGCGATGGTCGCCGATGTTCGAGGCCCAGACCGGCCACTCGGCGAGGTCGTGCTCCCACTCGGCGTCGAAGAGCGCGTGGAGAGCACGCGTCGTCGCGTTGTCCTGTCCGCCCGTGCGGGCTCCGGAGGACGCGCTCGGATTGACGCAGGACGTCGAGCTGCCGAGCGCGGCGATCACCAGAAAAGACCGTAAAAAGCCGCGGATCATCCTTCGCACGGCGGGCAGCATAGCCTCGTCCTCCGCCTGGCCGAGAGCGGAGATGATGCTAATGTCCGCGCCGATGGAAGGCTCCTCACGTTTCCTCGTCATGGGTTGCGGCGCCATCGGCGGCGTCGTCACGGGATCGCTTGCAGAGAGCGGACAAGACGTCACGGCGCTCACCACGAACGAAGGCATCCACGCGGCGCTCTCCGATCGCGGCCTCAAGCTCGTCGGCGAAGGAGCTCCCCGTCACGTCCGCGCGCCCGTCGCGCACGGCGTCGCCGGCCTCGAGCAAGGCAAGACCTTCGACTACGTGATCCTCGCCACGCAGCCGCCGCAGGTCGAAGAGGCCGCGCGCATGGCCGCGCCGCTCCTCTCGGCGGACGGCGCGATGGTCTGCCTCCAGAACGGCCTCTGCGAGGAGCGCGTCGCGAAGATCGTCGGTGACGATCGCGTCATCGGCGGCATCGTCGCCTGGGGCGCCACCATGCCCGAGCCCGGTCTCTACGAGCGCACCGCCGCCGGCGGCTTCACGCTCGGACGCATCGACGGTCGCGCCCTCGGACCCGCGCACGATCCGCTCACGCGCGCCCTCGAGGCGATCGGACCCGTCGAGACCACGGACAACCTCCGCGGCAAGCGCTGGAGCAAGCTCGCCATCAACTGCGCCATCTCTTCGCTCGGTACGATCGGCGGCGATCGCCTCGGCGCGCTCATGCCGCATCGATTCGTGCGCCGTCTCGCGCTGGAGGTCATGACCGAGGTCACCCACGTCGCGCGCAAGGAGAACGTGCGCCTCGAGAAGGTGTCCGGCACCATCGACCTGTCGTGGATCGCGCTCGACGAGGCGGAGCGCGCTGCGGCCGGCTCACCGAGCCTCGTCGCCAAGCACGGTCTCCTTCTCGCCGTCGGCTTCCGCTATCGCCGCATGAAGAGCTCGATGCTCTCCGCGATCGAGCGCGGACGTACGCCTGCGGTCGACTTCCTCAACGGCGAGGTGATCGATCGCGCACGTCGTCACGGCTCACCCGTTCCGGTGAACGAGGCAATCCGAGACGCGGTGTGGTCGATTGCAAACGGCAAGAGCAAGCCGGGCCTCGCGCTGCTGAAGGACGTCTACGAACAAACGGGTCCACACGGCGCGTAGTCGTTGTCGACCATCGTCGACACCTTGCCGGTCGGTCAAAACGCGAAACGCCTTGATTCCAGGGCGTACGACGGCCCCACCGTCACGAGCTCATGCGGCACGGTCTCTGCTTCGCAGGGCTGAATGTTCCACGCCGTCATCGTCGGGATCGATCACTACGCCGACGAAAAAATCCACGACCTCGAGTTCGCGCGCGCCGACGCCGAGGAGCTGGCGAGGGTCCTGAACGAGCGCATCGACGGCAACCGCCAGATCACGCTGCTCGTCGACGAGCGTGCAACGAAGGCGCGCATCGCTCGCGTCATGACCGACGAGCTGCCGCGGCTCGTCGGAAGTGGTGACGACGTCCTCATCTACTTCGCCGGGCACGGTTCTCCCGAGGTCGATGCGTCGTGCGGCGAGCCGTCCATTCACGCGGTCACCCACGACACGGACTACAAGCACTTTCCTGGCACCGCCATCAATCTCGCTTCCGAGCTCGCCGCGTGGGTTCGTCGACTCGAAGCGCAGAGCATCTCGGTCGTGTTCGACGCGTCGTTCAACGGCGCCGCCGGCGGTCGCACGTTCGAGGGGCCGGGTCTGTGGAGCGGACCGCGAACCAGGCGCCTCGATCGCGTGTCGCTGAACCGGCTCGCGTTCGGTAGCCGCGCCGCGCTGCTCACGGCGTGCGGCGACAAGGAGGGCGCGAACGAGGAGCCCGCCTATGGCCACGGCGTCTTCACCCACTACCTCCTCGACGTCCTCGCGCGCGCACCGGTCGGACCGGTGAGCCTCCGTGCGATCCACGAGACCGTGGCGAGCGCCGTCCAGTTCGCGACGAAAGGCGCACAAAACCCGGCGCTTCATGCGCCGCGCGCGGTCCTACCGATGCTTCGGCTCGGAGCGCCCGCCATGGCGCGGGCCGCGTCGTAACGGTACGGATTGTGCTGGCGCGTACCCCTAGGGGGGTGTCCAATTTCTTGGACATGGATGTCCACGCGCGTGGACACAAGGTGGTCATGCGGCGTCCTGTCGTCGAGCGCGCCGCCCGCGTACGCTGATACGAGTGACAGATCCGGACCGAAGTCTCGAAGGAGTCGCCCCCGAAGCGGCGACGCTCAAGGCGGAACGCGACCTCTACCGCAAGCTCCTCGATCTCGGAACGAAGGACGATCTCGAAGGCTTCCTCCACGAGGCCCTCGCGTTGATCCTCCAGACGAGCAACGCGACACGTGGCTACATCGAGCTACGCGACGAGTCGTGCCCTCACGATCGCGGGCTGTGGTGGATCGCAACGGGGCTCTCCGATGCGGACGTCGCCGAGACGCGCGCCGCCATCTCGCGCGGCGTCGTCGCCGAGGCGCTCGCGACCGGCCGCACCATCGTCAGCGCATCGGCGCTCGACGACCCACGCTTCGACAGCCTCGAGAGCGTGAAGGCGAATCGCATCGAGGCCGTGCTCTGCGCGCCGATCGGAGCGGATCCTCCGTTCGGGGTCCTCTACCTCCAGGACCGCCGCGACCCGGGCCCCTTCTCCGAGGATGACCGCGCGCACGCCGAGCTCTTCGCGCGCCATCTCGCGCCCTTCGCCGATCGTCTCGTTCTGCGTCGCCGCGAGCGGGATGCACACGATCCGACGAGGCCCTATCGCGCGAGCCTCCAGCTCGGGTCGTTCGCAGGACGAAGCGACGCGATCGCGCGCATGTTGCGCGACGTGGCCGCGGCCGCGCCTCGCAAGATCGCGGTGCTCCTCACCGGCGCCTCCGGTACCGGAAAGACGCATCTCGCGCGCATCATCCACTCGAACAGCCCGCGCCGCGAGCAGCCCTTCGTCGAGCTGAGCTGTGCGACACTTCCGGAGACGCTCGTCGAGAGCGAGCTCTTCGGCGCGATGGCCGGAGCGCACTCGACCGCCACGCATCGCATCCTCGGCAAGGTCGGCGCGGCGGAAGGCGGAACGCTCTTCCTCGACGAGGTCGACGCTCTTCCTCTGAGCGCGCAGTCGAAGCTCCTTCAGCTCTTGCAGTCGCTCGAATACTTCCCGCTCGGCGCCGCCAAGCCGCTGCGCGCGGACGTGCGGATCATCGCCGCCACCAACGTCGATCTGAGGGCCGCCGTCGAGCGGCGCGCCTTCCGCGAGGATCTCTTCTACCGCCTGGAGATCGTCCCCATTCGCGTGCCGTCGCTCGCAGCGCGGCCCGAGGACATCCAGGATCTCGTCGCCATGTTCGTCACTCGTGCGTGCGAGGAGCACGCGCTGCCGCCGTTCTCGATCTCTCGCGCGGCGCGCCGTGCGGCCGAGACCGCGGACTGGCCAGGAAACGTGCGACAGCTCGAGAACTCCGTCGAGGCCGCCGTGATCCGCGCAGCAGGCGACGGCGCGACGCAGATCGAGACGCGTCACCTCTTCCCCGACGCCGCGTCCACGGAGCCGGAGGCCACGACGAGCTTCCAGGCGGCGACCCGGCGCTTCCAGAGCCAGCTCGTCCTCCGCACTCTCGAAGAGACGGGCTGGAACGTCGTCGAGACGGCGCGTCGCCTCGAGGTGACGCGATCGCACGTCTACAACCTGATTCGGGCCCATGGCCTCGAGCGCATCGAAAAGGGAACGACCAACGAATGAGCGCACGCAACATCGACGAAGTGATCGACGGCCTCGACGCCATCATCGCCAAGGCCATCACGGATCGTGACCGCATCGGCTACTTCGCGGCGCTCTACCGTCGCGTCACCGTGGAGGTCCGGAGGGGGATCCGCACCGGCGCGTTCCTCGACTGCGATCGGATGAATCGCCTCGATACGCGCTTCGCGAATCGCTATCTCGACGCCGTCGAGGCGTATCAAGCGCGGCGAGCGGTGAGCGACTCGTGGAAGATCTCGTTCGACGGCTGCAAGGATCACGAGCCGACGGTGCTCCAGCACCTCTATTCCGGTCTCTCCGCGCATCTCCTGCTCGACCTTCCCGTGGCCACCGCCGAGACGTGCCCGGGCCCGCGCATCGACGACATCCGCAGCGACTTCGATCACATCAGCCAGATCGTCGGTGGGCTGATGCACGAGGTCGACGACGTCATCGGCGAGGTCTCACCGTGGATCGGCAAGCTCGATCGCTGGGCCGGCATCGAGTACGCGTCGGTCAACAAGATCGGC
>FTCS01002948.1_pt1 | contig 14002 bp, 11 predicted proteins | sample 1639391 | NCBI WGS metagenome assembly FTCS01 (sample SAMEA3914864, study PRJEB12502) | metagenome | biome: forest; material: soil | place: USA | collected 2012-03-12 | depth 0.3 m | reverse complement strand
TTCTTCTACGAGCGGGGCTTCCTGCGCGTCGATACCCCGATTCTCACGGCGGCGATCGGCGAGCGCAGTGGTCTGTTTTCGACGGAATACTTCGAGGAAGGGAACGCCTATCTCGCGCAGACCGGCCAGCTCTATGGCGAGGCCGCGGCGGCGGCGTTCGGAAAGATCTACACCTTCGGCCCGACCTTCCGCGCCGAGAAGTCGAAGACGCGCCGGCACCTCACCGAGTTCTGGATGATCGAGCCGGAGGTCGCGTTCAACGACTCGAACGACAACATGCGCCTGCAGGAGGATTTCGTGTCCTTCCTCGTGCAGCGCTGTCTCGAGCGGTGCGGCGCCGAGCTCAAGGAGTTGGACCGCGATGTGTCCAAGCTCGAAAAGGTGAAGGCGCCGTTCCATCGGGTGAACTACACCGACGCCGTCGCGATTCTCCAGAAGAAAGGCAGCGCCGTGCAGTGGGGCCATGACCTTGGTGCCGAGGACGAAGCGCTGCTCGTGGAGGACTACGACCGCCCGGTCTTCGTGATGAACTATCCGAAGGAAGCCAAGGCCTTTTACATGAAGGAGAACCCGGAGGATCCGCGCACGGTGCTGTGCGACGACTGCCTCGCGCCCGAGGGGTACGGCGAGATCATCGGCGGTTCGCAGCGCGAGGACGACTATGACAAGATCCTGCACCGGATCCAGGAAGAGGGGCTGCCGGTCGATGCGTACAGCTGGTACCTCGATCTGCGGAAGTACGGCACCTTCGTGCACTCGGGCTTCGGTCTTGGTCTCGAGCGCACGGTCGCGTGGATCTGCGGGCTGCCGCACATCCGCGAGGTGATCGCCTTCCCGCGGATGATGCATCGCCTGCGTCCGTAGTGATCGTCACTCGCCCGACTTCACTTCGTCCCAGATCGCGTCCAACTGCTCGAGCGACGCCTCGCCCACCTTCAAGCCGCGTTCCGCCGCCACGCGCTCCACGGCCCCGAATCGCCGGGCGAACTTCACGTTCGCCTTGTCGAGCGCCAGCGCCGGATGCACACCCGCCTTCCGGCTCAGATTCACGACCGCGAATAAGAGATCGCCAATCTCCTCCTCGAGTCGCTCCGGCGCCGTGGTGAGCTCGTCGCGCACCTCGCGCAGCTCCTCTTCGACTTTCTCGAGCGGACCTTCGACGTCCGGCCAGTCGAACCCGACCCCCGCGGCGCGATCCTGCAGGCGATAGGCGCGGTGCAGGGCAGGCAGATCGGCCGGGAGCCCATCGACGATGCTGGCGCGTTTCTTTGCCTTCATCTGTTCCCACGGCTGCTTCGCACCCTCGCCGTACAGATGCGGATGCCGTCCCTTCATCTTCGTGACGAAGCTCGCGGCGACGTCATACATCGTGAACGCGCCTTCTTCCTCGGCGAGTACCGCGTGGAAGAGAATCTGCAACAGCAGGTCTCCCAACTCTTCGCGAAGCTGCGCGGTGTTTCCGGAGCGAATGGCGTCGTCGACCTCGTAGGCTTCTTCTATCAAGTACGGCCGCAGCGACTCGTGCGTCTGCGCGGCGTCCCACTCGCACCGCGCGCGCAAATCGCGCATCAGTGTGAGTGTATCTTCAAGCAACGTTTTATCTTCCATGATTGTTCCTCGCTTCGGCGCTTCGCGCCTCCGCTCGGAATTCCGCGCAGCACGCCATGATTGTTCCTCGCAGCACGCCTTTGCCAGCCTCCTCAGGTCCGGTATACTACCCGATCCCTGAATCATGGGTCAATGCATAGTCTGAATAGACGCGCCTGGGTCGAAGTCGACCTCGGCGCGTTGTTACGAAACGGCGCCGCGATCGCCGCGCAGTCCGGTGCGCCGCTGCTTCCGATGGTGAAAGCGGACGCGTACGGACTGGGCGCGGTACGGGTCGCGCACACCCTCGAACATCTCGACCCATGGGGCTTCGGCGTCGCGACGATCGCCGAAGGGGAAGAGTTGCGCGCCGCCGCGATCAACCGGCCGATCCTCGTGTTCACGCCATTGCTGGCCGGCGATCTCGATTCCGCGGTTCGCGCCGAGCTCACCCCGACGCTCGGCGCTCGGGATACGATTGCCCGTTGGCAGGAGACCGGTCGTCCGTGGCATCTCGCGGTCGACACGGGAATGAGCCGCGCCGGCGTTCCATGGAACGAGGTCGACGCACTCCGCGATCTTCTAATAAAGAGTGCGCCGCAGGGCGTCTTCACGCACTTTCATTCCGCCGAGAAAAGCGATGGTTCCCGCGAATTACAGGAGCAGCGATTCGACGAAGCCGTCGCGTCGCTGCCCGCGCGTCCAACGCTGATCCACGCCGAGAACAGCCCGGCTGTGGAGCACAAAGGGAAATCACGTTGGAGCTTTGTGCGGCCCGGGGTGTTCTTGTACGGCGTGACGAGTGGCAACGCTCCCGAAATTACTCCGGATCCCGTCGTTTCCGTGCGCGCGCGCGTGGTTGATCTGCGTACCATCGCCGACGGTGAAACGGTGAGCTACGGAGGCACCTATCGCGCGGCCAGCGAGCGTCGCATCGCGACCCTCGCCATCGGGTACGCCGACGGCTATCGCCGCGTGCTTGGCAATCGCGCGTCGGTCCTGATTCGCGGCAAGCGCGCTCCGGTGGTCGGCGTCGTCACGATGGACATGACGATGGTCGACGTTACGGACATCGCGTGCGCCATCGGCGATGCGGCCACAATGATTGGAGCCGATGGTGACGACCGCATCGACGTTTCCGAAGTCGCCAACGCCGGCGGGCTCAGTCCATATGAAGTGCTCACCGGTCTGCGCGGCCGTTTGCCGCGCCGATATGTCGAGGTGGACGCATGAAGCGCGCGGGAATCGTGGTGCTCGACGGCGTCGGGATCGGCGAAGCGCCGGACGCCGCGGCATATGGCGACGCTGGAAGCGATACGCTGGGCAACATCAGCCGCGCGGTGAACGGGCTGCGCCTGCCGAATCTCCAGCGCGCCGGACTCGGCAACATCGCCCGGCTCGAGGGGGTGGCGCGCACCGACGCGCCGATGGGCGCATGGGGATTGATGCAGCCGAAGTCGGCGGGAAAGGACAGCACCACCGGGCACTGGGAGATCGCGGGCGTCCATCTTCCCAAGCCGTTCCCCACGTACCCGCAAGGCTTCCCGGCGGAAGTGGTCTCCGAGTTCGAGCGGCGCACCGGGCGGAAGGTGATTGGGAACGTCGTCGGCAGCGGGACGGCCGTGATCGATCAGTTTGGCCCGGAGCATCAGCGGACCGGGGCGTGGATCCTCTACACGTCGGCCGACTCGGTCTTTCAGGTCGCGGCGCACGAGGGAGTGATCCCGCTCGAGGAGCTCTACCGCGCGTGCGCCGTCGCGCGGGAAATGCTCGTTCCGCCCAATGACGCGTCGCGGGTGATCGCGCGGCCGTTCACGGGAGAGCCCGGGGGGTACAGCCGCACCAAGAATCGGCGCGACTTCTCGATCTTGCCGCCTGAGGAAACGCTGCTCGATGCGCTCCAAGCGGCGGGCATTCCGCGCGACGGCGTCGGGAAGGTGGACGACCTGTTTGCGGCGCGCGGGATCGCTTCCACCCACACCGCCAACAACGCCGAGGGAATCCTTGCGATCCAACGCTGGCTGGGAAGTGCTCCAAGTGGGTTACTTTTCAGCAACTTGGTAGATTTCGACCAAGCGTTCGGGCACAGGAACGACGTTGCGGGGTTCTATGATGCGCTGCGTCAATTCGACGATGCGCTTCCCGCGCTGCAGGCCCTGCTACGAGAGGACGATCTGCTTTTCATCACCGCCGACCACGGAAACGATCCGACGACCGCGTCGACCGACCATGCCCGGGAGTGCGTGCCGCTGCTCGTGCTTGGCCCCCTGGTCCGGCCGTCCGATCTGGGCCGGCGTCCGACCTTCTCCGATCTCGGGGCGACCGTCGCCGACTGGCTGGGCGTGAGCTTCCGTGGCCACGGCACGTCGTTCCTCCCGCAGCTGGTTGCTCGCTGACATGGCGGTCGAACAGCGTACCGGGCTCGGCGTGCCGGGTGACGAGCGCACCGTGAAGACGCTTCGCGAACGTGCGTTCGCGGTCATGGAACGGGCGTATGCGCCCTATTCCAACTTCAAGGTCGGCGCGGCGCTGCTCGCGTCGGATGGCAGCATCACCGAAGGGTGCAACGTCGAGAACGCGGCGTTCCCCGCGGGGATTTGCGCCGAGCGAACCGCCTTATCCGCCGCGGTCGCGCGCGGCAACCAATCGTTCACCGCCATCCTTATTGCCACCGAGGCGGACGAACCAACCCCACCTTGCGGCATGTGCCGCCAGGTCCTCGAGGAATTCTCGCCGCAGATGCTCGTCATTTCGGCAACGCGCGACGGTCGGGAAGGCCGTTGGACGCTCGAGGAACTGTTCCCGAAGGCATTCACTCCGCACTCACTGGACCGGCGATGACCCGGAGAAACTGTTTTGCTTAAGAAGTTCTTGACGTTGATTGCCGGCGGCGCCGCCGTGCTGACGATCGCGGCCTGCAGCGATAATCTCGATGCCGGCACCGCCTGTCCATTGCTCTGCCCGCAGCAGGCTTCGACACTGAAGGACACCACCATCGATGCCGTGGTGTTCGACAGCACGGTCGTTGGCCTCCCGCCGATCGGCGCCGAGAATTTCCTGATGCTCGCGTCGCATGGCGATACGCTCGACACGCGCGCGATCGTCCGGTTCGATACGCTCCCGCAGTCGTTCACCGGGGCGAACAGCATCGACAGCGTCATCACGCATCTCGACAGCGCCATTCTGGTAGTACCGATCGCCAAGCCCGATAGCGCGCACCGTCCGAGGTTCGCGATCACCGTCGAGGCGTACAACGTCGACTCCACGCCGCCGGACTCGGTGACCCTGCCGACGGACACGGTGAGCGCCGTCCTCGCCTCGCTGTTCCGTCCGGGTCGCCTGCTCGGTTCCAAAACGTTCGCTCCCGAGTCGCTGCTCGACACGCTGCGCATGCCGATTTCCACTGACTCGGTGCTCACGCGCGTGCTGGGCGGCAAGAGACTGCGCGTCGGCTTCCGCCTCGTCGCAAACCCCGGCTACCACATCACAATCGGAACGACGCAGAACGGCCGTCCGGTCACGCTTCGCATGGTTGCGTCGAAGGACACCGCGTCGCGCCCCGTCGTCGTGTCGCCGCTGTCGAGCACGCCGAAGGGGCAGGACTTCCTCTCCGGTCCTCTCGCGGACTATTCGATCGTAGTGAAGGGCGGCACGGGCCAGTCGCCGTTCGCCATCGGCCTCGGCGGGGTGCCGTCGCGCCGAACGCTGCTGCGTTTCAGCATCCCGTCGCGCATCGTCGACTCGACCACGATCGTGCGCGCGGCGCTCATCATGACGCAAAAGCCGAATCGCGGCGTCGCGTCGCGCGACTCGATCACGGTGTTCCCATCGGCCGTGCTTGCGCAGTCGTCCGTTACCGACGTGCGATCGCTGCTGCAGTTCGTCAGCGCGCAAGGCGCGTTCGGTCTCGACACGCTGAGGTTGGCGCCGGGCGACAGCGGCCAGGTGTCATTCCAGATCGGCTCGCTCGTGCGTACCTGGAAACAGAATTCTGTGGCGATCAGTCCCCGCGAGATCGCGCTCCGCAGCCAGGGTGAAGGCGGCCTGCCGGGCGAAATCGACTTCTTCTCGGTGGAAGCCACGCCGTCGGTGCGTCCGCGGCTGCGCCTGACGTACGCGCCGCAAACGAGTCTTGGGTTGCCATAATGCAGATCATGTCTTCAATCGCACGGCGTTCACTGCGCTCGGTTCTCGTGCTGTCGGCGGTGGCGCTGACGGCGCGACCGGCGCGTGCGCAGGCGAATCTCAGCACGCAGGGCTTCGGCTATCCGAGCGGCCAGTTCAGCAGCCGCGCCTGGGGCACCGGCGGCGCCATCGCCGAGATCGATCCGCTCACACAGGTGAATCCGGCGAACATGGCGATGCACACCACGCGCATCCTGACGTTCCAGATCGAGCCCGAGTATCGCACCGTAACGAGCCCGAACGGCACCGACCATACGTCGACCTCGCGCTATCCGAACGTGTTCGGCGCCATTCCGGTCGGTTCGCGGTGGGTGTTCGCGGCCGGCGCCTCGTCGCTGCTCGACCGCACCTCGACAACGCTCTTCAATTCGGTTCAGGTGCTGCACCCGGGCGACAGCGTTCCGATGAAGACGCAGTTCAGTATCAATGGCGCCATGACGGACGTGCAGCTCATCGCCGCATGGAACGCGCGCTCGTGGCTGCGCCTAGGCGTCGGTGCGCACGCCATCAGCGGCCACAACCTGGTCCAGGTCTCGCAGTCGTTCGCCGACACCGTCCAGTTCCAACCGTTCACGACGTCGTCGATGATCGGATTCAGCGGTACGGCGGCGTCGGCTGGAGCGCAGATCGTCGGCAAGTCGCTCCTGTTCGGATTGTCCGGCCGCGTGGGCAGCTCGCTGCACTCGGTCGTGGGCGACACGATCCTGTCGCGTGGGCGCGTGCCGAATCATTTCGGTGCCTCGCTCGCCTACATGGGCATCACGAACTCGACGATCGCCATTCGCACGGCTCGCGACTCCTGGTCGTCGCTGAACGGTCTCAGCCCGGACAGCGTGTCGGCCGTGGACGGCTGGGACAGCAGCATCGGCGCCGACATCGCCGGCCCGCGCATGGGCAATCGCATCCTCTTCTTGCGCGGCGGCGTCCGGACGCGTACGCTCCCGTTCAAAGCCAGTGGCAACACGGTAAGGGAGAACAGCGTTGCCGGCGGGCTGGGCACCACCTTCGCCAACGGGCGAGTACTGACGGATTTTGCTGCCATCTATGCCAAGCGGGATGCGAACATTCCGGCGAGCGAGCACTCGTGGACTCTCAGCATCGGGATCAGCATTCGTCCGTGATGCCCTGAGGCTACGTGGAGCTCACTGAACTCCCGCCGACCGCGCCCGTCATTCTCGTCGCCGACGACGTCGCCGCGAACGTGGAGCTGTTGTTCGATCAGCTTCACGTCCTCGGCTTTCGTGCGATTGCGGCCTGGGACGGTCCATCGGCACTGGCGGCGTGCTTCGAGCACCGGCCGGACCTCTGCATCCTCGACGTGTCCATGCCCGCCGGCGACCTCGGCGTGGACGAGCGCTCGACGGGCTTCGAGGTCTGCCGGCGAATCAAGCGCGATCCACGCACGAAGAGCATTCCCGTCATCTTCGTCACGGCGCTGAACGACACCACCGATCGAGTGAAGGCGATCGAAGCCGGCGGCGACGATTTCCTGACCAAGCCGCACAACCGCCTGGTGCTCGGCGCGCGCGTTCGCAGCCTGCTCAAGCTCAAGGCGGCGACCGAATCGCTCGAGGATACGCTCCGCAAGCTCCGCGAAGCGGAAAAGATGCGCGACGATCTGATGAAGATGATCGTGCACGACCTCAAGACGCCGCTCACCTCCGTCCTCGCCTCGCTGGAGATGATCGTCGACGGCGACTTTGGCGGGATCAATGACGAGCAGCGCAAGATGCTCGTGGATGCCGAAGGGAAGGCCGAGGACCTGCTGGCGCTGATCGGCGACCTGCTCGAGGTGGCGCGGATCGAGGAAGCGACGATGACGCTCGACCTTCAGCCGATCGCGCCGGCCGCGCTGCTGAACGAGGTCGCCAACGAATGGTCGATTCGGTTCCAGCAGGAGGGCGCGCAGGCGAAGGTCGACGTCGCCGACGACGCGCCCGTGTTCGAGGCTGACAAGCCTTTGCTCAAGCGGGTGCTCGGCAATCTCGTGTCGAACGCGCTGACGCACTCGGCGAGCGCGATCACGCTCCAGCTCGGCGCGCGCCGCGACAACGACGGAATTCTGTTCACCGTCGCCGACAACGGCCCGGGAATTCCGCCGGAGTATCACGAAGTGATCTTCCGGAAGTTCGAGCGGGTGAAGAATCCCAGCATTCCGCGCACGCGCAGTTCCGGCCTCGGCCTGGCGTTCTGCAAGCTCGTCGTCGACGCGCATGGCGGGCGCATCTGGGTGCAGAGCGCCGGCGAGGGCAAGGGGAGCTCCTTCCACTTCTCGCTGCCGATGAAGCCAATGCATCGCGAAGTGCGCGTCGCGTCGAGCGGAGCGGTGCCGGTGTGAAGGTGTACCTGCGCACCTTCGGGTGTCGCGCGAACCACTACGACACCGAAGCGGTTCGCGCGATGCTCGAGGCGAGCGGACACGCGATCGTCTCGGCCGTGGCCGATGCGGACGTCGCCGTGTTCAACAGTTGCGCGGTGACGTCGGACGCCGAGGCGGAGCTTCGGAAAGTCGTCCGCCACGCCGCCAGGGAGCGGCCCGACCTGCGCAGCGTCGTCATGGGATGCGCCGCGGCGCTCGACGAACGGCGCCCGGTTCAACTCCAGGCCCGATCGCTGCCAAGCGTGACCGATGTCGTTGCCGGCGCGGACCTGCCGGCGATTGCACGCGCACTCGATCTGTCGACCGTGTCAGCGGCAGTGTTGACGCGAGTCCAGACGGGAACGCGGGCCTTGCTCCGTGTTCAGGACGGCTGCGACGAGCACTGCACCTTCTGCGCGACAACGCTCGCGCGCGGCGCGAACCGCAGTCGCGCGGCGAACGACCTCGTTGCGGAGGCGCGTGCACTCGCCGAGCGTCATTCGGAAATCGTGATCACCGGCATCCACATCGGCTCGTACGGCCATGACGCCGGATCGTCTCTGGGCGCGTTGATGCAGCGGCTCGTGCGCGATGTGCCCGGCGTTCGCTTCCGCCTGTCGTCGATCGAGGCGACGGAGATCGACGCGCGCCTGTTCGAATTGCTCGTCGCCGAGCCGATGCGCCTGGCGCCGCACGTCCACGCGCCGCTCCAGTCGGGGTCGGATCGTCTGCTGCGGCGGATGGGTCGCAACTGGTATACGAGCGTTACCTATTCCCGCGCGCTCGAGAGGCTTGCCGCCGTGCTGCCGATTCTCGGCCTCGGCGCCGACGTCATCACCGGGTTTCCCGGCGAGACCGATGACGATCACGCGGCGACCGTCGCGCTCATCGAGCGGCTGCCGTTCACGTACCTGCACGTGTTCCCGTACTCGCCTCGCCCCGACACCGCCGCGCTCAAATTGCGCGAGCCCGTGTCGCCCGTCGTGGCGCGGCATCGCGCGGCCGAGCTGCGTGCGATCGGTGAGCGAAAGTCGCGCGCATACGCGGCGGCGCGCGACGGCGGATGGGCCGACGTCATCGCGATCGGTCACGCGGAATCCCGCGGTGTGCGCGAAGGGCTGACCGGCGACTATCTCACCGTTCGTCTCGAGGACGGGACCCTGCCACGCGGCGCTAGATTCGACGCCACCCTCGCACTCGCAGGCGCAGGCCTGGCCGCCCGATGAACAGCGCGGGGCGAAACGGTTATCTTAGAAGGCTATGACACGCCCCACCGTTTACGTCGAGACGTATGGCTGCCAGATGAACGTGAGCGACTCCGAGTTGATGCTCGGGAAGCTCGCGGCGCATGGCTACGACGCCGTGGACGGTCCTGACGGCGCGGACGTCATTCTCGTCAACACCTGCGCGATTCGCGAGCACGCGGAGCAGCGGGTGATCGGGCGCCTCGGCGAGCTCAAGCGGCACATGAAGCCGGGCGCGATCGTGGGCATCACGGGCTGTATGGCGCAACGCCTCGGTCCGCAGCTGCTCGAGAAGGCGAAGCACGTAAGCGTCGTGATCGGCCCCGACGGCTACCGCGCGCTACCCGCGCTGATCGATGGCGCGCGCCGCGGCGAACGCACCATCGCGACGACGTTCGACCTCGAGGAACACTACGAGGATTTCCAGCCCCGCCGCTTCGACAAGGTGAAGGCGTGGATTCCCGTACAGCGCGGCTGCGACTATCGCTGCACGTATTGCATTGTTCCCACCACGCGCGGCCCCGAGCGAAGCCGCAAACTGGCGGAGGTCGTCCGCGAGACGCACGCCGTCGTGGCGGAAGGGATGTCGGAGGTCGTGCTGCTCGGGCAGACGGTGAATTCGTATCATGATGGCGATAATGATTTCGCCGATTTGCTGCGCGCGATCGGCGGCGTCGACGGCATTCGCCGCGTCCGGTTCACCAGCCCGCACCCCAACGATTTCTCGGATCGCGTGATCGCGGCCATGGCCGAGGTGGACGCGGTGTGCGAGCACGTGCATCTGCCGATGCAGTCCGGGTCATCGAGGATCCTCAAGCGTATGCTCCGCCGGTACGACGCGCAGGGCTATCTCGATTGCGTAGCGAAGCTGCGCGCCGCGATCCCCGGTCTGAACGTGACGACGGACGTGATCGTAGGCTTCCCTGGCGAGACGGACGAGGATTTCGAGGAAACGCTGAACGTCGTGCGCGAGGTCGGTTTCGCCGATGCGTTCACGTTCAAGTTCTCGCCGCGCGATGGCACGCCGGCCACGCGCATGCCCGCCGAGCTCACGGTGAGCGACGACGTTGCGAGCGAGCGGTTGGCGCGACTGGTCGAGACGATTCGCGGCATTTCGCGCGCGACGAACCTCACGCAGCTGGGCAAGCGGTACGAGGTGCTGGTCGAGAAGGAAGCGCGTCGCGGCGGCGATCTCGTTCAGACGCGTACGCGGGACTTCAAGACCGTTCTCGTCCCAGGCGACGAGTCGATGCTCGGCCAGTACCTGAATGTCGAGTTGACCGGAACGACCGGGTCGACGTTCACCGGGCAGGTTGTGCGCGAGCGTCAGCCGTTGCCCGTTGCCAGTTGAGGGGAAGAGCGGCGCGCCGACGAGGCTGGACACTGCACTGACACGGCCGGACCGCTCCTCGTAGCGAGAAGGTCCCTTGCTCGACGAGCCGGGACGCTTTTGATCCTGCCCGCACGACGGCAATGCCAGGTGCGCGGCACAAAAGCGCGATCGTAAGAGTCGAATGCCTCTCGTCGGCTACGCTCTCGCCTCGTACGTCGCCGGCCTTTATGCCGGCTTCTCCGATTCGTTCGCGGCTACGCTGCTCGTTACGGCGACCGCGGCTGCCGTCGGACTCACGCGCGCGCGACGAGGCACCATCGGCCTGATCGCGCTCGCGATGGCCGGCGTCGCGATCGCCCGCACGGCGAACCAGCACGACGAAGCGTGCGCGCAGCATGCACTCGGCGCGCAATGGCTGGAGGTCGTCATTGAAGACCCGATCGTCCCGGGCGGCTTCACCCGAGGCAGATCGACAACGTGCCAGACAAGCGTCTTCCTCTCGGTCGCCGACGGAAGCGCCGAGGCCGGCAGTCGAGTGATCGCGCGCGGAGAAGTGCAACGGGCACAGCACGGGTTGATGATCAAGCATGCGAGCATCACGCTCGCGCGTGGGCCATCGCCGCTCGCTCGACTGCGCGCCGCGGCCGGGCGAGCCATCGATCGCGATTTCGGCGCAGATGCGCCGCTCGTTCGCGCCCTGCTCATCGCCGATCGCGGCGATCTGTCGCCCGAGATCCGTGACCGGTTCGCCGCCGCCGGATTGGCGCACATCCTCGCGATCGCAGGATTGCACATCGGCTTCATTGCCGTGGCGCTGGCGCTCGCGTTCGAGCTCGCGGGTATCGCTCGGCAGAAAGCTGCCGTCGCCACGATCGCCGCGATCGTGGCCTACGTCGCGATGATCGGCGCGCCGGTGCCCGCCGTCCGGTCGGCGACGATGCTGACGCTGCTCCTCGTGACGCGTATCATCCAGCGGCCGACATCGCGTTGGGCCATCGTCGCGCTCGGTGCAGGCCACGCGGTCGTCGAGCCGCGCGTCGTGCTCGACGTTGGCTATCAGCTCAGTGTGGTCGGCGTCGCGGCGATGATTGCCGCGGGACTGCTCGGCCGTCGACTGCGAATCCACCGCTTGACAACGATGCCGCGCTGGGCCTTGTTGACCATGCTCGGCACCACCGTCGCGACGATCGCGTCGGCGCCGATCGTGGCCTGGACGTTTGGGCGCGTCAGTCTGATCGCGCCGCTCAGCAACCTCGCGGCAACGCCGCTCGTCGCCGTCGCGCAGCCGATGATCCTTCTCGGGATGCTGCTCGCGCCGGTCCCGCCGCTGGCGCGTTTCGTCGCCGATGCGGCGCATCCGATACTCGCCGGGCTGACCTTCGTTGCGGTTCGCTCGGCCTCGCTACCGGCCGCGTCGGTTGGGGTCGCACCGTCGGTGATGGCGGCAGCCGTCGGTTGCGTATTGTCGGGCGCGGTGATCGTTGCGTGTGCGTCGAGCGAGTGGGAACGTCCCGCGCTGCTCGCGTTCGTCTCGGCCGCGCTCCTCGCCTGGTTGCCCGTGGCGCCGTTCTCGAACGGACAGGTTGAACTGCACATGATCGACGTGGGGCAGGGTGATGCAGTGGCGCTGCGAACGCCGCACGGTCACTGGATTCTCTTCGATGCCGGCGGCGCCTGGCGTACCGGCGATGCAGGCCGCTCGATCGTGCTGCCGTACCTCGGGCGACGCGGCGGCCCGCTCGATCTCTTCGTGCTGTCGCATCCGCACACCGATCACGTTGGCGGTGCTGCGCCGGTGCTACGGGTGTTGCATCCGTCCACCTACATCGATGCGGGTTTTCCGGGCGCGGCCGAGGCGTATCGTGTGTCGCTCGAGACCGCGCGCGACGTCCGCGTGCGCTGGCAACGCGCGCACCCGGGCGACGAGATCGACGTCGACGGCGTGTCGCTCGAGATCCTCGCGCCCGACTCGGCATGGACATCGCGACTGGACGATCCGAATCTGGCGAGCGTCGTCGTGCTCGCTCGGTTCGGCGATGTGCGCATGCTGTTGATGGGCGATGCGGAACGACCGGAGGAGGAGTGGCTGCTTGCGCACGAGCCCGGCGAGCTGCGTGCTGACATTCTCAAGGTCGGACACCATGGCAGCAAGACGAGCAGCAGTGAGGCCTTTCTGGATGCAGTACGGCCCCGCGTGGCGCTCGTGTCGGTTGGCGCCGGCAACACATATGGGCTGCCGACGCCGGCCATCATGGAGCGCCTCGCCGCGCACGGCGCACAGGTATTGCGGACCGATCGGCTCGGCACGATCGTCGCACGCACCGATGGCGAACGCGTTTGGCTTGCTGCAGCTGGAGACGAATGGGAGTTGTCGCGCGAGTGAGTCATCTTATCACTGGACGACCGACGGTACTGCCGCCGGAGCTTCTTCTCCGGTACCCGGAGCTGGCGCGTGCACAATGGCGCCGAGGCGGCCTGTTCGTTCGTATCGGCGGCTCGTGCCTCGGGCAAAGCACCGTATCGGCGATCGCCCTCTGGCGCACGATCTGGCTCGCGCCGGACGTGGAGCCGAGCGCCGAGTTGTTGTTGCACGAACTCAGGCACGTCGATCAATTCGGAGAGAACCGGCTCTTTCCGATTCGCTATCTGTGGCAGTCGCTGACGCGGGGCTATGTTAGGAATCGTTTCGAGGCGGATGCGCGCGCGTACGCCGCCTCGCGAGTGCGGGAATCCCACCCGAACGGATGAACAAAGTGGTCAAACACACTGCGACGTCGGTCGTCACGATCGAACGCTTCATCATCGAGGAAGAGCGCAATCACCCCGAGGCCACGGGTGAGCTCTCCGGCATCCTCTACGATCTCGCGCTCGCCGCGAAGATGATCGCCAACAAGGTCCGCAGCGCGGGCCTCGCGGACATCCTCGGCGCGAACGAGACCGAGAACGTTCAGGGTGAAGCCCAGCAGAAGCTCGACGTCCTCTCGAACGAGATCATCGTCAAGGCCATGGACCACGGCGGCCGTCTCTGTGCCATGGCGTCGGAGGAAGAACCGGACATCATCCAGATTCCCGAGCATTTCAAGTGCGGCAAGTACTGCCTGCTGTTTGATCCGCTCGATGGATCGTCGAACATCGACGTCAACGTGCCGGTGGGGACGATCTTCTCCCTCGTCCGCAAGATCACTCGCGGACGTCACGGTGAGCTCGAGGACATGCTGCAGCCGGGTCGCCGTCAGGTCGCCGCGGGCTACGTCATCTACGGCTCGAGCACGATGATGGTGTACACGACCGGGC
>FTCS01001789.1_pt1 | contig 14176 bp, 8 predicted proteins | sample 1639391 | NCBI WGS metagenome assembly FTCS01 (sample SAMEA3914864, study PRJEB12502) | metagenome | biome: forest; material: soil | place: USA | collected 2012-03-12 | depth 0.3 m | reverse complement strand
GGCGCCGGGACCAACAAGCTCGTTCCGCATCACGCCGTCGAGAGGCACCTCGCGGCGCGCCAGATCAGCCACACGCTGCTTCGGCCCGGCTTCTTCTCGCAGAACCTGGGCAGCGCGTATCGCGACGACATCGCGAACGAGGGACGACTGTTCTTGCCGGCCGGGCGCAGTCGCGTCGCGTTCGTCGACATTCGCGACGTCGCGGAGCTGGCCGCGCTCGTCTTCGACGATCCGCTCGCGCATCAGAACAAGGCGTACGAATGCACGGGCCCGGAGGCGCTGTCGTTCGAGGAGGCGGCGCGGCTCATGACCGATGTCATCCGCCGGCCCATCCGCTACGAGTCGGCGTCGATCGCCGGGTACGTGCGTCATCTCCACGTGCAGGGTCTGCCGCTCGCGCAGATCGCGGTGCAGACCGTGCTGCACGTGGGGTTGCGCTTCGGTCAGACCTCGAAGATCGATCCGACGCTCGAGCGGCTGCTCGGCCGTCGACCGCGGACGCTCGCGACGTACGTGCGAGAGAGCGCCGAGCTGTGGGCGCCGCCCAAGCTCGTGGATCGGATCGAGCACCTGCCGCCGTGGCGGCCGCCGACGACGACGCTGGCGTGACCGCTACCGAAGGACGTCACTTGTCCTTCATCTGCGTGACCCCGGACCACTCGGGCTCGGGCGGCGCCTTCAGGTAATCGTCGCAGCGCGCGACGAACATGTCGGCGATCGCCTCGTCCGCCGGAAACTCCCGCGCGAGGTCACGGTAGAGAGAAGCGGCGGTCGTGAAGTCGCGATCGAGGTACGCCGCGAATGCGCGCTCGGTCAGCTCCTTGCGTCGCAGGTCGCCCTTCGACGGAGGGATCTCCGCGTCCTCCGGCAAGCCCGCGAGGAGCTCGAAGATGCGCACGCCACGCGCCTTGCCCTTCACGGCGACGATGTCGATCGGACGCGAGACGAAGCGCGCCGCCACCACGTCGTGCGTCTGCTCACCGACGATGACGCCCGTCCCGTAGTACTTGTTGATGCCCTCGAGGCGCGACGCGAGATTCGCGGCGTCGCCGAGCACCGTGTAGTTCATGCGCTCGCGCGAGCCCATGTTCCCGACGCTGACCTCACCGGTGTTGATGCCGAAGCGCGTGCGGAGCGGCGGCTTGCCGACCTTCTCCCAGCGCGCGTTGAGCGCGTCGAGCCGCTTCCTGCACAAGAGCGCCGTCCTGCACGCTCGCTGCTCCTGATCGGTCACCGGCGTTGGCGCGCCCCAGAAGCACATGATGGCGTCGCCGATGTATTTGTCGACGGTGCCGCCCTGGTCCAGGATGATCGTCGTCAGGTTGTCGAGATACTCGGAGATGTGCGGCAGGAGCGCCTCGGTCGGCATGCTCTCCGAGATGGTCGTGAAGCCCTCGATGTCGCTGAACATGATCGTGAGGCGGCGCTTCTCGCCGCCGAGCTCCGCGCCCGCTCCGGAGGCGATGAGCTCCTTCACGAGCGTGACCGGGACGAATTTACTGAACGCCTTCAGCCCGTGCTTCATCGAGCCGAGGGAGCTGCCGATCATGTCGATCTCGTAGAAGAACGACGAGTGCTTCACGGTCTCGTCGATGTCGAGATGCTGGATGCGGCTCATGTCCTGCGAGATCAGCGCGAGCGGACGCAGGATGCGCCGCGCCGCGAACACGATGAACACGACGGCGACGAGGAGAATGGCGATCGAGATGAGCGCCACGCGCAGGATCGTCTCCTTCAGCGGGCCGATGAAGTCGTCGACCGGCACGAGGGTCCCGACGGTCCACGGCTTGCCGTAGTGGCTCGGGAATGCGTGGAAGCTCGCGAGGTACTCCGCGCGCCCGCTCGTGAACCGCGTGTTGAACGAGTACCCAATCGCCGCGAGCACGTCCGGCAGCGCGGCGCGTGCGCTCTCGGCAACCGGCTCGCGCAAGAGGATGGTCTCCTTCGGGTCGTCGACCACGTAGAGCCGATCGAATGCGGCTCGTATCGGACCGTCGAGCTTGCCCACGGCCGCGGCGTAGTCTCGGTAGTTGAGCTTGGTCGGCGTATTCGCAGGGTTGGTGAGGTCGGCCTTCTTCTTGTAGTTGGCGAACGCCGTGGCGAGGACGTCATCGCCGATCTCGTCGACCTTGTTGAAGCGGCACGTGCCGTTCTCGCAGCGCGTGATCTTCGATCGGTCGGGATGGATGATGAGCCGGCCCTCTTCGTCGACCACGAACGCCATTCCGTGCTGCGCGACGCTCAGGCGCGTGGTGATCCCCTCGCGCAGCGACAGCGCGATCGCGCTCGATACGACGAGCTGCGTGGCTCCGTCGGGCGCGAGCACGGGCTCTGCGTTCGACGTACCGAACTGACCATTGCGGTAGAGCGTGACGTCCGACCAGACGTTGGCCTTCTTCTTGGCGGTGTCCTGGTACCAGGGCTTCGTCCGGGCGTCGTACTTGATCGCCTCGGCCGGAACGACCTCCTGATCGATCACCTTCAGGTCGGCGCCGAGGTATTGGTACGTCTCGGTGTGAGGCTCGCTCGAGAGGTCGACGAGATGCGACCGGAACTTCACCTCGGGCGGCAGCGCCTTCGAGCTGTTCACGCTGTACTTCGGGTCGTCGAAGATCCGTCCCACCATCTGCATGGAGCCGGTGCGGTCGCCGACGCTGATCGCGAAGATTTCCTTCTGCGCGCGGAGCTCGCCGAAGAGCAGCGGGAAGACCCTCGCCTGATCGTCGTGGATCGATCGCACGTCCTTCAGGGCGCCAGTCACGGCGGTCGTCGTCCGCTGCCCCATGCCCATGTAGCGGAGGACGTCCTTGTAGATCCCCGCGTTCGTCGTCTTCATCATCTGCCACGCGGCGCGGAGAGCTGCGTCGGACGTCTGGACGTACGTGTACGCCAGCGTCGCGACGGACGACGCGACGAGGAGCATGACGAAGAGCGACGTGAGCGCCAGGTGCAGCCGGCTCTCGCCGCGCGTGAAGAGCCGGAGCTTGTGAACGGCCTTCTTCTCGTCGCCGACCTGCGCAGCCATGGAGCCGGATGCTACCAGGCCGGCGCGCCCTCAGGGCTGCACGGCGACGCGACGACGGACGAAGCCCCAGAGCGCGACCGCGGCGACGGTCGGACCCGCGCACGCGAAGACGATCGCGACGAAGTCGAGGGCATTGCGTGCATGTTCCACGTTGAAGGTCACGGCCTCGAGCGCCGTGACGAGCGCATCGAGCGTGACGGTGACGGCGACGCCGACGGCGAGCCAGGCGCGGTGCCGGCGACAGAGGACCATGAGCGCGATGATCAGCGCGCAGTCGAAGGCCACCCACGCGTGCTGCACGATGGCCGACGGAAAAAAGCGGCCGGTGGGCGCGAGCGCGAGCGCCGGGGTCCATACGACGAGCAAGAGCGTGAGCGCCCAGAGGACGGCGAGCGGACCACGCGCGATCGTGGCGAGGCCGAAGCGAACGATGCTGCCGCGCGCGAACGCGGTGAGGCCGTCGAAGAGCGCGACCCACGGAGAAGCGCCGGTCGCGGCGGCGACGTGGATGGCCTCCCAGCCGTGAGGTCGCAGCCTCGACTTGAAGGCATGGAGGCCGCGGAAGTCGTAGAGCGGCGTCGAGACCGCGCGCGCGATCCGCAGGCGACGGGGCAGGGGACCCGCGAGCGGCGCGAGGCCGAGCGTGAGCATGCTGCTGCCGGCCTCGGCGGCGATGCGCATCGCGCTGTCGACGAGCAGCTCGCCCGTGCCGTTCGGTGCATCATGCACGCGAAGGAGGTTCTCCACGAGCCAGCCGCTCCGCGCGTAGATGGGCGCGGCGGCGAGGAAGCCGACCACGACGCCGCCGGCCTCGGCCACGAGATAGAGGCGCTCCTCGGGCAGCTCGAACGGCGCGAGCTCGACGAGGAAGCCCATGGGCGCGAGCGGGCGCGCATCGAGCCACGCGCGCGCGAGCGCCTCGATGCCCTTGCGGGTCTCGCCGTCGACGTCGGCGATCTCGGCGGCCGTCACGCGGCGCACCGTCACGCCCTTCGCCATTGCCCGACGGATCTGGTAGCGGAGCGAAGCGTTGGCGGCGAGGACCTCGCTCCAGCGCGATGGATCCCAGTACGGCTGCTCGCCGATGCGAAGCCGCGGCAGGTCGGTGCGGTCGCAGAACATCTCGCCCACCGCGAAGAAGCTCGCGCGCCGCTGGTGCTCCGCTGCCGCGGCCACGAACGTCTTCGCGAGGAGCGGTCGCCGCGCGTGAGAAGCGACCGGGCCGCCGCCTGCCACCCAGGCTGACCCGGTGTCGACGTAAGCGACGAAGCCGCCCTCGTCGAAGAAGTAGCGATACCCGGGCGCGAGGAGCTGGAACGAGGTGACGTCGAAGCCGTGGAGACGGAGGAGCTCGAGCGCTCGACTGCGATCGTCCATGTGCGGCAGCTCCGGATCTAGGGTCACCCTCGGCTGCGGTCAAATCGTTCGTTTGAGCTCAAACGATGCTCCGCGCGCGCGGCCATGAAGGTGTGGCGCGAGACCGCCGTTGCGCTTCGCAACGATCGACACGCGCACGTGAGATCGTTGCTTGCACGACGCGGCGCGAATGAGCAGCTTCGCGCCGTGCGCGAGCAGCTCGAGAGCTTCGTCGTGGTGTTCGGCGTCGGCGCGGCCGTCGCCATCGGCGCGAAGCGCGTGGGCATCCCGTACAACGTCGCGCTCGTGGTCATGGGCCTCGTGCTCGTCTTCGCAGACGTGCTCCCGCATGCGCCGCTCGATCCCGAGGTGGTGCTCGTCGCGTTCCTGCCGGTCCTCGTCTTCGAAGCGGCGCTGTTCGCCGATGCCGACAGCCTGAAAGCGGCGCGCCGGCCCATCCTCGCGCTCGCGGCGCCCGGCGTCGTGATCTCGCTGATCGCGACCGCGGCGGTGGCGACGTTCGCGATCGGCCTGCCCTTCTCGGTGGCGCTGCTGCTGGGAGCGCTCCTCGCCATCACCGATACCGTCAGCGTGCTGCTCGCATTCCGGAGCACGCGCGTTCCGCATCGGCTCGCCGCGATCATGGAAGGCGAGAGCCTGTTCAACGACGGCACGGCGCTCGTGCTCGTGAGCGTCACCACGACTGCGGTGATGAGCGGGCGCTTCGACGTCGCCACCACCACGCGCGATCTCCTCGTCGCCATCGGCGGCGGCCTCGCGATCGGCGGAGCGCTCGGTGCGGTGGGCGGCGTGACGTTGCAGCGCACGCCCGATCACCTCACCGGCGTTCTCGCGTCGACGGTCCTCGTGTTCGGGACGTCGCTCGTCGCGGACCACTTCCATGCCTCGCCGGTCATCGCCGTGGTCGTGACCGGCCTCATCGTCGGGCGCGCTGCGCGGCGCGTGCTCGAGCCATCGCGCGTCCTCGCGCTGCAGGGGTTCTGGGAGGTGGCGGGCTTCGGCGCGAACGTCCTCCTCTTCTTGCTCGTGGGCATGCAGCTCGACGCGCGCATCCTCATGAGCGAGGCGCAGAGCATCGTCTTCGCCGTGCTCGCGCTGCATGCGGGGCGCGCCGTCGCCGTTTACGGCTGTTTTGCCGTGCTGCGAGCGGCAAAGAGGGACGTGGTGCCGCCTCGCTGGCAGCACGTGATGGTGTTCGGCAACATCAAGGGCGCACTGTCGATGGCCGCAGTGCTCGCGTTGCCCGCGGACCTGCCGCATCGAGCCGAGCTCGTGGCGATCGTCTTCGGCGTGACGTTCGTCACGTTGCTGACGCAGGCGCTGCCGTTCCGGCGCGCGCTCATGATGCTCGGCGTCGCGCACGCGTCCGATGATCCGCTCGATGCCGCGCGCGCGAACCTCATCGCGGCACGTCGTGGTCAGGCGGAGCTCGACACGCTGCTCGCGACCGGTCTGCTCGCGCGCGGCGACCATGCGGAGCGGCGCGCCGCGTTCCAGCGCGTCATCATCGACGCCGAGGCGGAGCTGCGCGCACCCGAGGCGGACGCGGCGGAGGACGTGCTCGTCGACGGTGCACTGCTCACGTCGCAGAAGGCGGCGCTCGTCGATGCTGCGCGTCGCGGTCTCATCGCTTCTGCCACGGCGGAGCGAGCGATCTCCGGGATTGATCGTCAGCTGCTCCGGGTTGCCACCGGAGAAGAACGTTCGGAGTCATGATGCGCATCATCGTTGCAGGTGCGGGACGAGGCGGTCGCGGTCTCGCCGCCCATCTCCAGAGGCAGGGGCACACCGTCACGGTCCTCGATCGCGACGCGCACACCGTCGAGCATGCGACCGAGCAGATCGGGGTCGTAGGATTCGTCGGCGACGCGACGGACGTGGCGACGCTCTCGCAAGCCGAGCCGCGTCGTGCCGACGTGGTCGTCGCGATGCTGCATCGCGATGCCGACAATCTTGCCGTCGCGGCGCTCGCGCGCTCGCTCGGTGCAAAGCGCGTGATGGTGCGCATGCGCGATCCGCTCTATCGGCCGGTCTATGCCGCGGCCGGGGCTCAGCAGATCATGTCCGAGACGGAGGTGCTGGTGGGCGCGCTGGCCACCGCGATCGAGTTCGAGGCGGTCGATCATTCGATGGTGCTCGGCTCCGGCGCGATCGCGGTGGAGCTGAAGGTGGCGGCGGGGTCTCCGGCGGCGGGGCGCTCCGTGAGCGACCTCGCGAACGACGACGCGTTCCCGCCGTCGTGCGTGATCGCCGGCATCACGCAAGAGCGCGAGGTGCAAGCGCCGCGCGGCGCGACCGTGATCCAGCCCGGCGCGGAGCTGCTCGTCGTCGCCGCGCGCGCCGACCTGGCGAGGACGATCGCGATGTTCCTGGGCACGGCGCCGGGAGGTGAAGGGTAGGGAGGAGCCGGAAAATGGCCGTTCCATGCGGACAAACCATTGACTCGGCATGCGACCAGCGTCCGCGTTGCGCTGCTTGCGACGAAGGGACACTCTCTCCGTGGTCATGACGAACGGACCGTCCGAGCCGCGCGAGCCCACGCGCTCGACGAACGGCGTGCGTGTGAACCGCGAAGCTTCGCCGATCGTGCTCGTCGTCGACGACTTCGAGGACAACCGGCTCCTCTACGCATCGACCGTTCGGGAGGCTGGCTACCACGTCGAAGAGGCGCGGAACGGCGCCGAAGCGCTCGAGAAGATCGGCACGACGCGTCCCGCTGTCATCATCATGGACCTGTCGATGCCTGTGCTCGACGGCTGGGAGGCCACGCGTCGGATCAAGGCCGACCCGCGCACGGCGGACATCGTGGTCATCGCGGTCACGGGGCACGGAACGAACTTCGGCATCCAGCAAGCGACGGAGGCCGGCGCCGCAGCGGTGCTCACGAAGCCGTGCGAGCCGCGCGACCTTATCGGCGTCCTCAGGTCCGTCGTCCGTCGCTGATCGGCTTCGTCAGATGCCGGGCGCGGCGACCGTTATCGTTCTCTTCGCGTGTTCACGGTCCGAGGCGGCACGCTCGCATCTGCGGCTCATGGCGTCCCGCGCTCGGCGAGCCACCAACCGCCGCCGAGCGCTCGATAGAGCTGGACGAACGTGGTGAGCTGCGCGGCCTCCACCTGTGCGAGCGCGAGCTCGGCGGGAAAGAGGAGCTCCTCCGCGTTGATGATGTCGAGATAGGTGGCGGTGCCGCCCTCGAATTGGGTATGCGCTCCCTCGACGGCGCGTCGGAGCGCAAGGACCTGCTTCTCGTTCCCGGCGCGCTGTTCGCGCAGCCGCTCGAGCGAGACGAGCGCATCGGCGACGTCCCTGAATGCCGCGAAAATGGCCTCGAGGTAAGCCGCCTTCGCGGCCAGCCAGAGCTTCTTCGTCGCTGCAAGCTGGTGTCGGAGCTGGGCGCCTCGGAGGACAGGAGCGGTCCAGTCCATCTGGGCGGCCACCGCATACGTCCCCATGGGCGCCGTGCTCCCCGCTCCGAGCAGCGCGAGGTTGGTGCTCACGACACCGCCTTGGCCGGTGAGTGAGAAGGTCGGGAACAGATTCGCGGTCGCGATGCCGATCTGCGCGTTCGCGGCGACGAGGTTCGCCTCTGCTTCTCGCACGTCAGGCCGACGCTCGAGGAGCGCCGAAGGCAGACCGGCCGGTACTTCGGGCGGCGCGCCTTGCGCCGTTCCCACCGCGGCGCGCTTGATCCTGCCGGGGGGGCGACCGAGTAGAAGCGCGATCGTGTGCTCGTCGAGAGAGATCTGTCTCTCCAGGCTCGCAAGCGTCGTCTGCGCCCCGAGAAGACTCGCCTCGCCGCGGGCGACGTCGAGGTCCGTTCCGACGCCGCCCTCGGCCCGCACCCGAAAGAGATCGACCGTGCTCGTACGTGCCGTGACCGTGCGCAGGGCAACAGCGCGCTGGATGTCGAGGCCCAGCAGGTCGAAGTATGCCTGCGCGACCTCGGCGATGACCGTCACCCAGACTCCGCGCCGTGCCTCCTCGGAAGCGGCGTATTGCGCGCGGGCCACCTCTGCGGTCCGACGAAGGCGGCCGAAGACGTCTGGTTCCCACGACACAGTCCCCGAACCGCCTGCCGCCCAGAACGGCTTCGGCAACGCGCCCGCACCAGCAAGCGAATTGCCATAGCTTCCATTCGCAGAGGCGCTGATCCCGGGAAGGAGATTCGCCCCCGCCGCGCGAGCCTGTTCACGCGCCGCCTCGACGCGTGCAGCAGCGGCGACGAGGTCGTAGTTGTTCTTCAGCGCCTCTTCGACGAGTGCGCGAAGTGCTTCGTCGTTGAAGACCGTCCACCAAGGAAGATCGGAGAGCGAAGCAGGCGTCGCCGCGCCGCTCTCGAATCGGTAGCTCGCCGGCGACGCGACTCTTGGCCGCTCGTAGCTCGGTCCGAGCGCGCAGCCGCTGACGAGGACGGTCGCGAGCGCGACGCGCAGTGCGCCCTTCTCGTTCATTGCGCCCCGTCGTCGCCTGGCGTGACGGCGCCGCCCGCAGCAGCAACGGGATGCGGCGTCGGTCCTTCCTCGTGCGGCTCGGGCCTGTGCCGCTTGCGCGTGAAGAGATCGATGAGCCTCCGGACGGCGACGAACAGCGCGGGCGTGATGAGGTTCGCGACGAGCGTCGCCAACAGCATGCCGAACACCACGACCGTCCCGAGAATGCGCCGCGAGAGGGCTCCGGCGCCGCTCGCAACGACGAGCGGCAGGCAACCGAACACGAATGCAAACGACGTCATCAGGATCGGCCGCAATCGAAGGCGCGCTCCCTCGAGAGCGGCATCGACCAAAGGCTTGCCCGCTTCGAGCTCGTTCTTGGCGAACTCCACGATGAGGATCGCGTTCTTGGCCGTCAGTCCGATGAGCATGATCAATCCGACCTGCGCATAGACGTTGAGCTCCATTCGCTGCGCCATGAGGCCGAGCAGCGCGCCGAGCGCGGCGACAGGAGTACCGAGCAGGACGCTGAACGGCAACGACCAGCTCTCGTAGAGCGCAGCGAGAATGAGGAACACGAACAGGAGAGCGAGGACGAAGACCCCCGTGGAGCTCGGCGCCGTGACCTGCTGATACGAGAGCGCGTTCCACGAGGTTCCGTAGTCGGGCTCCAGCACCTCGTGCGCAACGCTCTCCAGGGCCGCGATCGCCTGGCCGGAGCTGTATCCGTTCGCCGCCACGCCCGTGACCTCGACGGCGCGAAAGAGGTTGAAGCGCGTCGTGTACTGCGGCCCCGTCCGCTTCTCGATCGTCACGACCGACGCGAGCGGCACCATCGGGCCCTTCGTCGAGCGCACCCAGAAGCGCCTCAGCTGATCGGCTTCGACGCGGTATTCGGGCGCCGCCGCCATGTAGACGCGCCACTGCCTCCCGAATCGGTTGAAGTTGTTGATGTACGCGCTGCCCATGAACGCCTGGAGCGTCGCGTACACGTCCGAGATGTCCACGCCTTCCTTGAGGACCTTCTCGCGCTCCACCTTCGCGAAGATCTGCGGCACGTCGGCCTGGAACGTGGTGAGCACGCGCCCGATCTCCGGACGCTTCCTCGCCGCTTCGAGGAAGCGCGCGACCTGCTCGCCGAGCTCGCTGACGGTGTGCGCACCGCTACGGTCCTGGACCATCATGCTGAAGCCGCTGCCCGTGCCGAGGCCTTGGATGGCGGGCGGACCGAACGCGACCACGTTGGCGGCAGGGAGCGTGGCGAAGCGCTTGTTCAGAGCCCCCAGGACTCCTTCGGCGCTCGTCTCATGCGTCGTGCGTTCGTCCCATGGCTTCAGCGAGACGAAGAAGAATCCCGAGTACGTCGCGGTACTGAGCGAGAGAAGACTGAAGCCGGCGATGGTGTTGTAGGAGCGGACGCCCGGCGTATCGTGAAGGATGGCCTCGACCTTCGCGCACACCTCGTTGGTCCGCTGGAGTGACGAAGCCGGCGGGAGCTCGACGTTCACGAAGAGATAGCCCTGATCTTCTTCGGTGACGAAGCCGGTCGGGGTCCGCTTGGCGACGCAGCCGGCAACGACACCGAGAGCAACGAGCAGGCCGAGCCCGAGGAAGAGGCGACGCGCGAGCAGCCCGCTCGAGGCGACGTACGCGTTCCGCGTTCGGTCGAAGGCGTGATTGAATCGATCGAAGAAGCGCCGCAGAAGACCTCTCCTCGCGGCCGGAGCGCGGGGCACGAGGAGCAGCGCGCAGAGCGCCGGGCTCAGCGAGAGCGCGTTGAACGCGGAGATGAGCACCGACACGGCGATGGTGAGCGCGAACTGCTGGTAGAGGCGCCCCGTGATCCCTGGGATGAAGGCGACGGGGATGAACACCGCCGAGAGCACGAGCGCGACGGCGATGATCGGCGCGCTCACCTCATCCATCGCCTTGCGCGCAGCTTCTTTGGGAAGCATCCCCTCTTCGATGTGACGCTCGACAGCCTCGACGACGAGGATCGCATCGTCGATGACGAGACCGATGGCAAGAACGAGCCCGAAGAGCGAGAGCGTGTTGATCGAGAAGCCCAGTACCGGAAAGAACGCGAACGTCCCCACCAGCGAGACCGGCACCGTGAGGAGAGGGATGAGCGTCGCGCGCCAGCTCTGGAGGAACAGATAGACGACCACGATGACGAGCCCGAAGGCCTCGAACAGCGTCGTGACGACCTCACGGATCCCTTCCGTCACGGGTAGCGTGGTGTCGAGCGAAGTCTCGAAGTCGACGTCGCTGGGGAAACGTGACTTCAGCTCCTGCATCTTCGCCTTCACGGCCGAAGCGACGGCGAGCGCATTCGATCCAGGAGCTTGATAGACGGCGATGACGCCTGCGGGCTTGCCGTTCCGCCGTGCGTTCTGGAAGTACGTCTCGGTGCCGAGCTCGACCTTTGCGATGTCGCGCAGGCGCACGAGCGAGCCGTCGGGATTCTCGCGAACGACGACGTCGCCGAACTCCTCTGCAGTGGCGAGCCGGCCTTGCGCGCGGATCGTGTACGTGAACTCCTGGCCCTTGGGCGCCGGCTCACCACCGACCTGTCCGGTCGGGTTGACGGTGCTCTGCTTGGAGATCGCGTTGCGCACGTCTCCGACCGTGAGCCCCAGTGTTTGCATCTGGTCCGGCCGCAGCCAGATCCGCATTGCGTAGTTCGATGCTCCGAACACCGTCGTTTGCCCGACGCCCGGTAGGCGCAAGAGCTCGTCGCTGATGCTGATGTTCGCGTAGTTGCCGAGGAACTGTTCGCCGTAGCTTGCCCCGGGTGAGTAGAGCGAGAGGACGAGCAACGGCGAGGAGACCGACTTTCGCACCGTGAGGCCGTAGGCGTTCACGTCTGCAGGCAGGAGCGCCTGCGCCTGTGCGACGCGGTTTTGCACGAGCGTGTTGTCGGTGTCGATGTTCGAGTCGACGGCGAAGGTGACCGTCATGCGCATCGTGCCGTCGTTGGCGTTGATCGACTGCACGTAGAGCATGTTGTCGACGCCGTTGACCTGTTCCTCGATCGGCGTCGCGACGGACTCCTCGATGGCGACGGAGTCTGCACCCGTGAACACCGTCTGGACGAGGATCTGCGGAGGCACGATGTTGGGATACTGAGCGATCGGCAGACGTGTCGCGGAGACGCTGCCGACGAGCATCGTCACGATCGCGATCACGATCGCCATGACGGGCCGTTCGATGAAGAACTTCCCCATCGTTCACCTCGGAGATCCGGTGCTCGCGTCGGTCGTTCCCGCGTCGGTGCGGCCTCCATCCTGTACGGCCGGCTGACCCGCCGGCACCTCGACGGGCGCGCTCGAGAGCTGCAACGTCGACGTATCCGCAGGCGTGACGCTGACAGGTTGCCCTGACTTGACCTTCTGGGCACCCTCGACGACCACGCGCTCGCCCGGCTGAAGACCGGTTTCCACGACGACGAACGCGCCGGACACCGGGCCGAGCTTGACCTCGCGCACGTCGGCGCGGCCCTGCGGGTCGACGACGACGACCTGGGTCTGACCTTGAAGCGTGCGTACGGCGCGCTGCGGCACGACCATCGCGTTGTCGATCTTGTTCATGAAGCGCGCATGGCCGTACTCGCCAGGGCGGAGCAGCAGGTCTGGATTCGGGAAGAACGCTTGGACCGTGAGCGCGCCGGTCGACGGATCGATCTGTCTACCGACGATCGCGATGTAACCGCGGTGTGGGTAGAGACGGCCGCCCGCGAGCACGAGCTCCAGCCTCCTCGTCGGATCATCCGACGGCCTGGCCTGCTCGGCCAGCGAGCGCTCGGAGAGCTCTCGGATGCGCTGGGCGTACTCGAGATAAGCGTACTCGCTGATCTGGAAGACGAGCCGCATGGGATCGAGCGACGACACGGTGGTGAGGAGGGTGGGCGATCCTTGCCCGACGAGGTTGCCCACGCGGACCTGCGCGATGTCCGCGATCCCCTCGATGGGCGAGACGACGCGCGTGTACCCGAGGTTCAGCTCGGCCTGGTGGAGCGCGCCCTTCGCCGCCTCCTGCTGGCCGAGCGCGGTCAGCCGCGCGGCCATCGCGTTGTCGAGCTGCTCCTTGGTCGCAGCTCTCTTCTCGACGAGAGGACGGTAGCGCGCGATGTCCGCATTGGCCTTCTCGAGCGCAGCGCGCGCCTGCTCGAGCGTCCCGTGCGCCTGCAGCAAGGCGGCCCGGAAAGGCTCGGGGTCGATCGTGAAGAGGAGTTGTCCAGCCTTCACGACGCTTCCCTCGCGATAGTTCTGCGCGAGGAGGACTCCTGCGACGCGCGCTCGCACCTCGGCGTTGACCTGTGCGTCGAGCGTGCCCGAGAACTCGACATACGTTGGCACGTCGCGCTGGGTCACCGGAGCGACGGCGACGATGGGCGGCGGCGGCGGCGCGCTCTTGTTCTCCTGGCCGCACGCGCTCATCGCGAGCAAAATGGCGCAGCGCACGAGCGACGGCGATCGTGGGACGTGGACGGCGGCCATGAATGGGGCAGTCTTCGTTCGAGCCAAGCGACGTCAACCATGCGAAGCGCCGCAGGGCATCGCGACGCGCGGACGTGTCGCAGCCCAGAGCGACTGCGATGGCTACGGCGCGGGGCCGAGCTCCCAGGGCGGCGGCGTCATACGCGCCTGGAGGTGATCGAGGAACGTCTTCACCTTCGCAGAGAGATGGCGCGTCGTCGGATAGACCGCGTGAATGGGTATCGACGGAGCGCTCCACTCCGGAAGCACGCGCTCGAGCCGCCGGGCGCGGAGGTCCTCGACGCTCAGGAACGCCGGCAAGAGAGCGATGCCGAGACCGGTCGTCGCCACCGCGTGCAGGACTTCCATGTCGCTCGCCGCCATCCGAGGCGACAACGGGACGTGCACGGTGCGCCCGTCCTTCTCGAGACGCGGGCCGACGCCGTCGAGCCCCGGACCGAAGAACAGATAGTCGTGCTCACTCAGGTCCTTCGGAGCACGAGGGCGGCCACGCTTCTCGAGGTAGTCGGGGGTGGCGACGAGGTACCACGCGACGCGTCCCAGAAATCGTGCGACGAGAGTCGAGTCGGCAAGCGTGCCTGCTCGAATGCCGAGATCGAAGCGCTCTTCCACGAGGTCCACGGGGCGCGTCGTCGTCAGGAGCTCGATGCGAACGTCGGGGTAACGCTTCAAGTAGTCGCTGACGATGGGCGCCAGGAACGTAGCGTTCGGACCTGCGGTGATTCGAAGAGCGCCGCGAGGGTTTTGCTGCGAGCTCGTCACCATGCGCTCGGCCTCTTCGATCTCGGTGACGATCCTCGCGCATTGATCGAAGTAGGTGCGGCCCACGTCCGTGAGACTCAGCT
>FTCS01001248.1_pt1 | contig 14251 bp, 12 predicted proteins | sample 1639391 | NCBI WGS metagenome assembly FTCS01 (sample SAMEA3914864, study PRJEB12502) | metagenome | biome: forest; material: soil | place: USA | collected 2012-03-12 | depth 0.3 m | reverse complement strand
TCGCGGAGATCGCCGGTCCCGACCTCTCGTATCTCGACGACGTGCTCGAGCGGCTCTCGCTCTACGTCGGCAAGGGCGCGCCGATCACCGAAGACGCCGTCGCCGTGAACGTCACCCGCGTTCGTCTCGCCGACACGTGGAACCTCGTGGACGCAGCAAGCACGAAGGACCTCGGCAAGGTCCTCGCGCTCTTTGCGGACGTCTACGACCCGCGCGATCGCGGGCTGCCGCTCGTCGGCGCGATCGCGTGGTCGCTGCGCCAGCTGCTCAAGCTGCAATCGGCGCTCGGCTCGGGCGCGGGCATGGACGAGGCGGCGCGGCGCGCGGGCATCTATCCCGCGTTTCGCGCACGCGAGCACGCGCAGAAGCTGAAGGCGTTCCGGCCGCGCGAGCTCGAACGCTGGCTGGTCGTGGTGCAGGAGACGGATCTCGCGCTCAAGAGCTCGCGGCGCCCGGCGGACGCGATCCTCGAAGAGATGTTCACGCGGCTTTGTCGGAAGGCGGCTTGATGATGCTTCGCACGCAGCGACTCGGCACGGTCGTCCTCGTTCTCGTGCTGCCGTTGATCGCGTCGTGCGGGAGGCGCGCGCCACGCACCGCGCATCGACCGCCGCCGCCGGACGCCACGCCGATCATGGCGGCTCCGCCCGCGGAGGCGAAGGCCAGCACCGGCGACGGCACGCAAGGCCAGGCGCAGATGAGCGAGGCCGAGAAGAAGGCGGCCGCGCGCGCCGCGTACGCAGACGGCGTCCAGCTCCAGGACCGGAAGGACTGCGAGCATGCGCTCGCTCGCTTCGAGGCGGCGGAGCGGCTCTTCGACGCGCCGACGCACCTGCTCCACATCGCGCAGTGCCAGGCGGCGACGAACCGGCTCATCGAGAGCCAGGAGACGTACGCGACGCTCGTGCATCTCACGCTCCCGGCCGATTCACCCGCCGCGTTCCGCGACGCACAAAACGCCGGAAAAACCGAGCTCGCGAAGCTCAAGCCGCGCATCCCGACGCTGCGCATCGAGACGAACCCTCCGGCGTCGACGCTCACGAATCTGGTCGTCAACGTCAACGGCGTGCAACAGCCGAACGAGCTGGTCGGTCTCCCTCGTCCCCTCAACCCGGGCCGGTACCGCGTCACTGCCACGGTACCGCCGGGTCGCTCGGGGACGAACGAGACCGAGCTCAAAGAGGGCGAAGCGAAGTCCCTCGAAGTGCGCCTCTCGAAGTAACCGGAACGGCGAAGCCGTCGCTCAGTGCGCGTTCGTGTACAGCGCGAACGTCGCGCCCTGCGGATCGGCCACGATGGAGAAGCGGCCGATGTTCGGGATATCCATCGGCGGCGCGATGACCTTGCCGCCGAGCTCGGTCGCCTTCTTGGTCGACGCATCGCAGTCGGTGACGGCGAAGTACGCGACCCAGTTCGACGGCACGCCCTTCATGTTCGGTGGCATCTGCATCATGCCGCCCGCGTTGTTCTTGTCGTCGCCCGGGCGATTGAAGAGCGTGTACGTGCCCATCGGGCCCATGTCGATCGCCTTCGTCGTCCACCCGAACGTGCTGGCGTAGAACTTCCCAGCCGCGTCGACGTTCGTCGAGTAGAGCTCGTTCCAGCAGAGCGATCCGGGATCCTGCTTCACGCCGGCGCCGATGTGCTGCTTGGGTTGCCAGACCGCGACGTGCGCGCCGGACGGATCGGTGAGGACGGCCATGCGTCCGTACGTCATCACGTCGAACGGCTCCTTCATCACCTTGCCGCCGTTCTGGACGGCCTTCTTCGCGACGGCGTCGGCGTCGGCGACGCTGATGTACGAGAGCCAGTTCGGCGGGACGCCTTGCATGTCCTTGCCCATCTTGAACATGCCGGCGGCGCTCTCACCGCCGAGCTTGGCCATCGTGTAGGTCATGTCCGGGCCCGCCGGCGAGTCGTCGAACGTCCACCCGAAGAGCCCGCCGTAGAATTTCTTCGCGGCCGCCGCGTCCGTCGTCGCGAGCTCTACCCACGAGAACGTTCCGGGCTCGTACTTCGTCTGCTTTGCCATGATTGCTGCCTCCCCTGTTTTGCGCCGCGAAATCCTCGCGGGGGCGAGCACGCTAGAGCGCGTTCCGAAAGCCGGTCAAGACACGCCGGCGCCCGGCTGAGCTGCGATTTCACGGCCTTGTCGGGCTTGCGCCGCGTCCCCATGGATGACAGAACGCCCCGCCAGTCTTACGCTTTTGGTTGGGGCTCCCGTCCTTGCGGTAACCCGCAAAATCGCCGCGTAATTGTTCGAGAAATCAGGAGATTTACTGAGATGCACGTCCCCGTCAGGGTGATCCGGCCTCAAGCGCCCCAGATCCCGTCCGAGCCTCGAACCGAATGGCTGGCCTCCGCGGAGCTGCCGACGCGCTTCGGACTCTTCAAAACCCACGTGTTCCGCACCGTGGAGCCGGGAGACGGCGCCTGCTTCAAGGAGCACGTCGCGCTTGTCTTCGGCGACATCGAGGGCGCGGCAAACCTGCCGATCCGCATCCACTCGGAGTGCATCACCAGCGAGGTCTTCGGCTCGCTGAAGTGCGATTGCAAAGAGCAGCTCGACGCAGCGCTCGCCGACATCGCCCGTCGCGGCGCAGGCGCGGTGCTGTATCTCCGCCAGGAAGGCCGCGGTATCGGCCTCGCGAACAAGATCCGCGCGTACGAGCTGCAGGCGAAGGGCGCCGACACCGTCGATGCGAATCGCCTCCTTGGATTGCCGGACGACGCGCGCGAATACCACGCCGCAGCCCACATGCTCGCGCACTTCGACGTGCAAAGCGTGCAGGTCATGACCAACAACCCCGCCAAGGTCGACGCGCTGCGCTCGCTCGGCGTGGAGGTCACGGGCCGACTGCCGGTCGTCATCACGCCGAACGCGTTCTCGGCCGGGTATCTCGAGACGAAGCGCGCGCGCATGGCGCACGAGCTTCCCAGCCGTCATTCCATCGCGGCCGTCCTCGGGAGTGCGCGCGACGGCGAAGCCGAGTAGCGCGCTCTCGGCCCTCTCCGTCCTCTCCGCCCCCCCGGCGCCGCCCTTTTCGCTGCTTCCCATCGCCCGCCGCGGTCGCGTAATGTTCGGCGCGTATGCCGATCGTGACCCGAGGTCTGCTTGCGGCCGCTGCCGCGGCGTTCGTGATCGCCGCGAGCGGCAACGCCGCCGCGCAGTCGCTTCCGTCGATCGACGCGCGCACGTGGCGTGCGCCGACCGACCCCAACGCCTCGATGGTCGTCGAGCCCGCGGCCACGCCGGGTCCCGGCGTCCTGAGCTTCGGCGGCTACGGTAGCTACGCGTATCGGCCGATCACGCTGCGACGCGCCGGCACCGACGACGTCGCGCTCCGGCCCGTCGAGCACGTCGTCGGCCTCGACGCGGTCGCGAACCTCGGCATCGGACAGCGCTTCGCGATCGGCGCTTCGGTACCGCTCATCCTCTATCAGGACGGCTCGCGCCCCCTTCCCCCGACCGTCTCGCAGGTCGATGCGACGCCGAGCTCCGGCATCGGCGACATCGGCGTCACGATGAAGGGCGCGCTGATCAGGAACGAGGGCGGCGGCTTCGGTCTCGCGGCGCTCGGGTACTTCTCGCTGCCCACCGGCGATCGCAACAACTTCGCGAGCGAAGGCGCCCTCACTGCCAGCGGACGATTGCTTGCCGAATACACGCTTCTCGTCGCCGCCGCGCAAGTGAGCGTCGGCTACAAGCTGCGCACCGAGCACCGGACGTGGCCCGCGGCCGAGGCCGGCGGCTTCCGCTTCGGCGACGAGATCCCGTGGTCGATCGGCCTGACGATGCGACCCGGCGTCCTCGGCGTCGACTCCGGCAATCGCCAGCGCTGGGAGCTCGCCGCGCACGGGTGGTTCCCCGCCGGACCGGTCGGCCCGTTCGGCAGCGGCGATCCCGGAAGCGCGGCGCTCACGCCCGTGCTTCTCACGGCGAGCAACCGCATCGATCTCGGTCACTACCGCGACACGTTCTTGCTCCTCGGCGGCGAGGTCGGCCTGAACGAGGCGGTCGGCGTTCCCGTCTTCCGTGCGGTCGTCGGCCTGGGCTGGGCGCCGCGCGAGCACGACCTCGATCACGACGGCGTGCGTGACGACGTCGACGGCTGCCCCGAGATCCCCGAGGACAAGGACGGCTTCGAGGACGCCGACGGCTGCCCCGAGATCGACAACGACGACGACGGCATCATCGACAAGGAAGACGCCTGCCCGAACGTGAAGGGCGTCGAGTCGACGGATCCGAAGAAGAACGGCTGCCCCATCGCCGATGCCGACGGCGACGGCGTCGAGGACTCGATCGACGCGTGCCCGAAGGACAAGGGCGTCGCGACCAAGGATCCGCGCACCAACGGCTGCCCGACCAAGGACAGCGACGGCGACGGGATCCCGGACCAGCTCGACAAGTGTCCCACGCAGCCCGAGGACAAGGACGGCTTCCAGGATCAGGACGGCTGCCCGGATCCGGACAACGACAACGACGGCATCGCCGATCACGACGACGCGTGTCCGAACGTCGCCGGCGAGCCCTCGACCGATCCGGCGCGCAACGGCTGTCCCAACACCGATCGCGACGGCGACACCTTCGAGAACGACGTCGACAAGTGCCCGGACATCGCCGAGACGTGGAACGGCGTCGCCGACGACGACGGCTGCCCGGACGAGGGCGGCAAGCCGCTCGTGGTGATCGACGATCAGAAGCGCACCATCCGGCTCGCGACGCCGATCAAGATCACCGGCCCCGCGGACGCGCCCGACGTCGACGCGGCGAGCATTCCGACGATCCGCGCGCTCGCCACCGAGCTCAATCGGCATCGTGACTGGACGCTCGCGGTCGGCGTTCGCCCCGCCGGCGCCGATCCGAGCGCAGCGCAGATGGACGCGCTCGCGCGTTCGTTCGCGATCGTTCGCGTGCTCGCGTCGTACTCGCATCGCGACGGCGTCGCCGAGTCGGTGTCGTGGGACGCGGTGAAGCAGAAGCCGCAGGCCGAGACAGGCATCGCGTTCCTGGTGCTCACGTCGGGCGCGCCGACCGCTGCACCTGCGCCCGCGCCCGCGCCCGCCGGCCCGCCCGCGCCCGCGCCCGCCGGTCCCACCGCGCCCGCGCCGCCTCCGCCGGCGCCGAAGCATCCATGAGAGCGCGATCGCGCGCGGCGGTCGTCTTCCTCGCGGCGACCACGTTCGCGCTCGCAGCGTCGGCGCAGCCGCGCACGTCACCGAGGCGCCCCTCTCCGCTCCCGACGGTGCCGCAGCCGGCACCCACGACGACCGTACCGGGGAACCTCCGCGCGCACGTCGGCACCGAGTACGTCTCGCGGCTCCTCCGCTCGACGGATCCCGACGAGCGCATCCGCGGCATCCAGCGCGCCGCGGCCATCGGCAGCACGGAGACCGTCGCGCTGCTCGTGCAAGCGACCGAGTCGAGCCCCGCGGTTCGATCCGATTCGCGAGCGCTCATCGAGCTCGCCCGAGCGCTCGCTCACTTCGCCGATCAGGATCGCGCGCGCGCCGCGCTCATGCTCATCGTCAACGCCGGCAACCCAGGCGTCGCCGGTCGCCTTCCGCAGCCGGGGCGCGCGGCGTCCGACACGTTGTCGCTCGAAGAAGGCGATCCGGTGGCCCGCGCCGACCTCGCGCGCCAGACCGCCGCCATCGCTCTCGCGCGCTCCGGCGTCGATCGCGCGCTCGAGCAGCTCTACGGAACGGCGCGCGGCGGCGGCAGCGGTCAGGCCGCGGCGATGCAGGCGCTCCTTCTGCAACCCCCACGCGACCCCGGTTTTTACGGCACCGCGGGCACCACGATGCCCTCGAGCGTGATTCGTATGCTGGGTCAGCTCGGCGACCTGCGAGCGCTCGAGCTACTGCACGCGGCGACGCGCACGAGCGACGTCGGAGTGCGAGGCGCAGCGATCGTCTCCCTGGCGGAGCTGGGCGACGAACGCGCCATCGCGCTGGCCCGTGCCGCCATCGCCGAGCCCGATGCGCGCTTGCGAGCGGCGGCGGGTGAGGCGTTCGTGCTCCTCACCGCACCGGAGCGCTTCAAGGCAGTGGCGGCGCTCGTCGCCGACGACGCGACCAGCGCCATCGGGATTCGACTCGCGGAACGCGTGTACAATGCAGAGATCACGAAGCTGCTCGCGGCTCGTGCGCTCATCCATCCCGACCCCGAGCTCCGCGCAGCCGCGATTCGCGCGCTCGGTCGCTCGCCGGAGCCCGCGGCTGCGACGGCGCTCGCGGCGCCGGCGATCATCGCCGACCCCACGTTCGGCTACTTCGCGGCGCTCGCGCTCGCGCGATCTCCGGCGCCCAATGCGATGGCGGCCGTGGTCGCCCTCGCGAATGCGCGTGCGAGCGCTGCGCTCGGCGTGCGCGCGTATGTCGTTCGCGCGCTCGTTCGCGGGGAGCGCAATGCGGGCGGCGACGAGCTCCTGGCGCGCCTCGCGGCATCGAAGGACGGTCGCGAGCGTGCGCTCGGCACGTTCGGCCGCGTCGCCCTCGACATCACCTCGGTCGAGAGCGCCCTCTCCGATGCCGACCCGCGCGTGCGACGGGCCGCGGCGATGGCGAGCCTCGCACATCCGTCGAGCGGCGCGACACGAGCGCTGCTCACTCACCTCGTCACGGAGCGCGACGAGCCGACGCGACAGGTCCTCGCCGTCGGTCTGCTCGGCGGCGACAGCGAAGGGCAGCTGACGACGACGTGGCTCGTCGATCGCGCCGAGTCGGCGGGCGCCGACGCGCCCCTGTCGGCCTACGCGCTCGCACGACGAGCCGACGAGCCGATCGAGCGCAAGGTCGGCCAGCTCCTCAGCTCGAAGGACGCCGTGCTTCGCGCGCATACCGCGCGCGGCCTCGCCTTCGGCGCGCTGCCCGACGCATCCGGACGGCTCGCCAACGCCTACGCCTACGAGACGGACGTGTCGGTGCGACGCGCGGTGATCGCGGCTCTCGTCGCGCGCACGCAGGACGCGACGGCACCGGCGCGGAGGTCCACGCTCGAGGTCGCAGCGCAGCTCGATCCCGATGGTCCCGCGCGACAAACGGCACGGCTTGGCCTGGGCGGCGCGTCCTCGCCGCTCGCTCCCGCCGCGATGACGGAGACCGCGTGGCTGAGGCTCACGCTCGACGACGGTGCGCCGCCGCGCGACGTCTTCGTCGGATCGGTGGTTCGTTCGGACGGCGTTGCCGTGCCGATGGCCTTCGACGACGACGGCTTCGCGATCGTCCCCGGTCTTCCGCCGGGTGACGTGCGGCTCGTGCTTGCGCCGCGGCTGCCTTCGTACAAGGCTTCGAAGCCATGAACGACCCGAAGCGAGGCGACAAGGCCGAAACCGGTGGTCAGAGCCAGCCGGGCGCCGCGCCCTCCTTCGAGGACGGCATCAAGCGCCTCTCGGAGATCGTGCAGACGCTCGAGCGCGGCGATCTCCCGCTCGAGGAGTCGCTTCGTCTCTTCGAGGAGGGCGTCGGCCTCTCACGCGCGTCGCAGGAGCGGCTCGATTCGGCGCAGAAGCGCGTCGAAGAGCTGCTCGGCTTCGAGCGCGACGGCAAGCCGCGTACGCGCGAGTTCGAGGTCCGCGGAGACCGCGACCGCGACGAGTGAGCTTGTCGTGCGCCGCCCGACTCAGTGAGGCGTGGTGGGCTTCGGCTTCTTCGGATCCGAGGCGCTGGGATCGACCGCGTTGGACAGGTCGTTCACGGCGCGACGGATCGCCTTGAAGCTCGTGCTGCCTGCGAGGACGACGACCAACCCGAACGTCTGGGTCGCCGTCGTGGCAAGCGTTGCCGGAAGCTCGTACGCGTTGACCGCAAGCCGCTCGCCCCACGTGTAGCTCAGCTCGCCGCCGAGATAGAGATCGCCGCCCTCGCCGTGCGATCCGAGCCCGAGCGACGTGGCAATGCGGTTCGTGCGCGCCGGAAAGTAGCCCATGGGATCGGCGAGGAGATTTCCCTTCGGCACCGTCGTGAGGTCCGTGCTCACTCCGGCGAGGAGCGTGAGATACGGCGCGATCGTGAGCTCGGTGCCGGCGCCGAAGTTCACGGCGCCCCGCGCACGCGTGGACAGGTCGAGCGCCGCGCCGCGATCCGTCGACACGCCGTTCTGCACGTCGACTGTGCGCCCGTCGAGATGCGAGCGATACGCCGCGGCGAGCGGCAGATGGTAGGAGACGTCGAGCTCGGCGCTGCCCCACGCGCGCTCGATTCCGGTACCGAGCGCAAGACGAAGCGGTGTGTACGCAGCGAAATCACCGTTCGCCGTCAGGGACGACGTGCTGGTGCCCGCACCGTCGAAGTGCGTGTAGCGATTGATTCCGCCGAATCCGAACACGTGAAGGGTAGGAAGCTCGACGGCGGCGGCGACGGTTTGATACCGCCCGATGCGATACGTCGCACCCATCGTCGCGCTCACGTCGTAGGAGTCGCCGAGCGACGAGCTGTAGAAGATCGACGTGACCGGTGAGCTGCCCCCGTACGTGGTCGCCGTGCTCTCGAGGAGGTTACGGAACGAAGCGCGACTCACGTGGATCGAGGCTCCGACCGCGAGCGCGTTCGTGACGTACATGGCGTAGGTCGGACCTACCGCGATGCGGCGGAAGCTCTGACGGACGGTCTGCGCCTGGCGAGTTCCGCCGGTCAGATTCGAGGCGTTGAAGTTCTCGCGATCGAACGTGAAGTCCGACTGCTGCACGGTCGCGAGACAGAGCCCGAGTCGTGCCTGGTTCGCGCGGAGATCCTCGGACGCCTCACCGGCGAGCCACTTGATGTCACCGACGCGCAAGAAGAGGCAGAGGCTCGACGGAAGCGCCTCGAAGGCGACGGTGGTGACGCTCGCATCGCTTCCGGCGACGGCACCGAAGCGCGCGCGATCGACCGTGCCCGGCGTGTACCACTGCTTTGCCGTGAACACGTCGAGCTCGTAGAAGTTCACGGAGAACGCGAGGCGTCCTGGATCGACGCGCACGACGGTCGCCGGGTTGAGGAACGCCGATGCGCTGTCGCGACCGAAGGCGAGCCCGGTGCCGCCGACCAGCGTCGTGCGGCCTCCGACGGGCGCGAGGCGGTAGTTCGCTTGTGCGGCGGCGGTGCCCGGCACGAAGGAGATCGAGGCGACCGCCATGCCGGCGACGGCGGACATGGCGGTACGCAGCGAGCGAGGCGAACGAACAGATCTGGCCAACGAGACCGCACTCTACCCTCCGGACGGCAAACCTCGATGTCGCTCGTGCAGCGATCCTCGATCACCCCGGTCGAAGCGAAGAACGTGATGACCCCGCGAATGCGGGGCTGCTCTGCGGCGCCCGCACAGGTACGAATGCGCGGTCGAACCGCACGGCGCGAAGCAGCTTCGGGTCGTGATCGATCGAATCGCGCGCTTGGCTCACGACGCGTCGCCATGGCGCGCCGGCGTGCTGGCGTGCGTCGCTATCTGCCGATCGCGCCGCGGTAGACGAAGCCGTCGCTCGCGAAGTTGTCGCCGTACTTGATCGAGTACCAGCCGTCCTTCATCGCGCCGAGCTTCACCTTCGTGCCGCGCGGAAGACGCGCGACGACGCTGCCCGTCTTCGGCACGTCACGCACGAGCGCCACTTCCCATCCGACGCTCGCTTCGCTGCCCGCGGCCGCGGCCGGCGCATCGGACTTGTCGGACGCGCCGCCCGTGTCCTTCGCGTTCTTGTCGGCGCCGTCGTCCTTCGCGTTCTTGTCGTCCTTGTCCTTCGCGATCTTCGTCGGCGCAGCCTCGGCGACACCAGGCGCGAACGTGACGTTGTACGCGACGACGTACCGATTGTGCTCGTGCGCCACGCCCGTCGCCGCGACGCCGGAGAAGTGCGTCTTCAAGCACGCCGTGATGCCCTCGAGATTGCCGACGGTCGACGACTTGCCGACGTCCCAGCTCAGGCCGCCCGACGGAAACACCGCGGTGGCGACGAACGACAGCTTGCCCGTCTGACCTTCCGCGGCCGAGCACGTCGCGAGCTTGCGGAGATGCGGAGGCACGACGGTCTCGAGGCCCGGGAGCGTGCCGCACTCCTTGCCCTTCTTGGTCTCGCCGTCCGTCGTCTTGCACGAGAGCACCGAGCCGCGCGCGACGGTGACTTGCGGCGGACCGGCGGCGACGGCGGCGCTCGCGACCGCCGCACCCGAGGCGCTCGCCGATGCGCTCGCGGCGTTGGATGCCGCGGTCCCCGGCGCACCGGAGCTCGCATTCACGCTCGCGGGCGGCGCTTCGGGCGCGCGACCCGCGGCCTTCGCGCTCGCCGCGGCGGACGCTGCGGCAGCAGCTGCCTCGCCTGGCGCGCTCGGTCCGAGCTTCACGCCCATGACCCGAGGCCACGCGATGCCGATCACGAAACCGACGGCCGCGATGACACCGACCTTCACCCAACCGGGACTGTCCCGATCAGGAGCCGGCACTTCCACCGCGAGCGGTGCGTCCTTGCGCATTCGAACCTCGGTTCTACCAAGAAGACTTCGGCGGGTCGAAATACCCGAAGCCTTTTCGATAGAACGCTCGAGGGCGAACGGTGCGTCCGTTCAGCTCCTTCGCCGAGTCAGATCAGGGCACGATGCGGATCGCGAGGACGAGCGAGCCGTTCTGGTACGCAAAGCCGCCGACGTGGAACTTCTTGCCCGGCTCGGCGGTGATCTCCGCGAGCGGATTGAAGCCGGCACCGTCGGGCTTGCTGATCGACGCCGCGACCTTGAAGCGCTTGTCCGGCGACTGGCCGTTGTACGCGACCTGGAACGTGCGTCCGTTCGGGAGTGGCATCGTGCTCGGCGCTCCCTGCGAGAGCGGAAGCATTTTCTTGTCGAGCAGCTTCCAGCAGTTGTGCTTGAGCGGCGGAACGTCACCGATCGCGGGATCGACGCTCGGCGTCGCGCACGTGGTGCCGTGGATCACGAGCACTTCGGCTTTGGGACCGGCGCCCTGCGCCTCGGCAACGGCCGGCGCACCGACGCTCACGCCGAGGAGAAGCGCGCATCCTGCGACGACGCTGCCAAGCATCGCTCTACGACGAGGAATCATGCGCATCACTTTTCTCCTGTTTCGTCGACCCAGACCACGACGCTGGTGGACAGCTCGTTGGCCGTCGGAAGATAGAACACGCTGACGGCGTTGCCGGGAGAATTCACGGTGCTGACTGTGACGCCGCTTCCGCCGGTGGTGCTGACGGCGGCGGCCGGCGTGTTGTTGCTCGCCATGGGCGCTTCGTCACCTCGGTGCTGCGTGAACAAGAAGACGGACGCCGCGAGCGCGAGCGCGGCGGCGATGCCGGCGCCGATCTTCACGTTGTTGCCGCTCTTCTTCTTGGCGCCTCGAGCCGCGCTGATCGACGTGACTTTGCCGCTCTCTTTCGTGAGCGCCATGACCGAGTCCGCCACATCGAACTTGGCGACCGTCTTTCCGGCGCCGGCTCGATGACCCTGAGCGACGATCTCGCCGAGGCCGGCGATCTGCTCCACGAACCGCACCGAGTCCGGATCGGTCGCGAGAAGCTTCTGCGCTTCTTCGAGCTCCGCTCCTTCGAGCTCGCCGTCGGCGTACGCCATCAGCTTGAGCATGTTTTCGGACGTGAGGCTCACGACTCACCTCCTACGCCGGAGGCGGGAGAATCTTCGCTGCCGCCTTCATTGCCCGAGTCCGGTACCGGCCCGATCTGCTCTTGGTAGCAGTCGGCCAGCGCCTTCTGGAGCTTCTGACGCGCATGGAAGAGGCGGCTCATGATCGTTCCTTTCGAAACGCCCATGGCTTGAGCCATCTCTTCGTAACTGAGTCCTTCAATCTCTCGCATGACGATGACGCCGCGGTGGTAGGACGGTAGCGCTTCGAGCGCGACCTGGAGGCGAGCGGCGATTTCTCGCCGACGGACGACGTCGGCGGGGTCAGACCCGTCGACGCGACTGAGCAGGGGAAACTCGGCTTCGGTGCTCTCGTCGGATTCGAAACGGCCTTCGTCGATGTCCACGAGCTGGCGACCCGGCTTGCGGATGAGATCGATGCTGAGGTTCGTGATGATCCGGTAGAGCCAAGTGAAGAAGCTCGAACCACCCTGAAAGTTTTCGAGTCCCTTGTAGACCCGAAGAAAAGCGTCCTGAACAAGCTCGCGGGCGTCGTTCTCGTCGCGGACGAGGGCCAAGGCGATCGCGAAGGCTCGGCGCTGATGGCGTTCCACGAGCGACCGGAAAGCCGCCCTGTCGCCCTGTTGCGCCTTCGCGATGAGTCCACGGTCCTCCTCTGCTTCTCGTATCCGTGCCTGCTTCGCGTTTGACGCGTCGGAAACCCTAGTATTCACGCTAGGCGACGGAGGAGGCGCATGAGACGGCGGCCGGGCTCGGTCTACCGAGGGATCGGACGAATCCGGCGGCGGCACGTCGCTGTCGCTGGGCGGAACGGCCTCGGAAGCCGCATCCTCCGGATCGGAGGGCTCTGGGCGCGCGACGGACATTCGCGGGCTTAGGGTAGACCATGGAACCCCGCGAAAGAAGCTAGTTGCTCGGTGTAGTCTGAGGGGACCATGAAGCGCATCCTCGTCTGCCTCGATGCCTCCCCCCGCGCGCCGTTCGTCCTCCAGACCGCGACCGACCTCGCGACCAAGACCGGTGCCAAGCTCGTTCTCCTGCGATCGGTCGGCATCCCGGCCGAAATCGACCAGGAGTTCTACGTGCATGCGGCGCAGAGCATGACGGACATGCTCGTCGACAAGGCCAAGAAGGAGCTCGACGCTCTCTCCAAGGGAACGCCGCCCGGCCTCATCGAGGGCTACGACGTCCACATCGGCACGCCCTGGGACACGATCTGCCGCGAGGCCAAGGCCCGCGACTGCGACCTCGTGATCGTCGGATCCCACGGGTATTCCGGCCTCGATCGCATCCTGGGCACGACCGCCGCCAAGGTGGTCAACCACTGCGAGGTCTCGGTGCTGGTCGCGCGCTCCAAGATTTGAGCGGTTAGCGCGAGTCGTCGTCGTCGCCGCCTTGCGGCGGCGGGAGGTGCGGGCGGAGCTGCGGCGCGCGGGCCTTCGGCTCCTTCAGCTCGCCGAGCGTGACCTTCAGATCCACGGGCTTTCCGGCCCGGAGCACGCGCACGTTCACGGTCTTGCCGACGCCGGCCGTGCTCGCGAGCCACTGGAGGAGGCTGCCGCGGTCGATCTGCTGGCCCTCGAAGCCGACGATCACGTCGCCGACCTCGATTTTCCCCTTCTCCGCAGGTCCGCCCGGCTCGATCTGCTGGATGACCGCGCCCTTTTCCCCCGCGATCTTGAGCTGTTTGTGCTCCTCGGGCGAGAGATCGCGCGCGTCCCGGATGACGACGCCGAGCGCGCTGCGCGTGAATTTCCCGTCCTTGATCAGGGTCGGCATCAGCTGCTTGACCATGTTGATCGGGATCGCGAAGCCGATGCCCTGCGCGCCGTCACCGCGGATCGCCGTGTTCATTCCGACGACCTCGCCCTTCAAGTTGAGGAGGGGGCCGCCGGAGTTGCCGGGATTGATCGAGGCGTCGGTCTGGAGGAAGTTGTAGTAGCCGCTCGAGTCGAGGCGCACGTCGTTGCCGCCGCGTCCCTTCGCGCTGACGATGCCGGCGCTGACGGTGTGCGAGAGACCGAACGGGTTGCCGATGGCGACCACCCAGTCTCCGACCTCGAGGACGTCCGAGTCGCCGAGCGGGATGGCGGTGAGGTTCTTCGCGCCGTCGATCCTCACGACCGCGATGTCGGTGCGCGGATCGCGACCGATGATCTTCGCGTCGTAGCGATGCTCGTCGGAGAGCAACACCGTGATCTCGTCGGCGCCCTCGATCACGTGGTTGTTCGTGATGATGGTGCCTTCCTTGTCGACGACGAAGCCGGTGCCGAGGCCCTTCTGCGTGTGCCCACGTCGTCGTGCGAACGGCCCGCGGCTGCTCTCGTCCTCGCCGCTCGTGTAGATGGTGACGACGCTCGGATCGGCGCGCTTCGCGATCGGCGCGAAGCTGAGCGGCGCCATCTTGAGATCGGCGGGCGGCGCGGGCGTGGGCGTCGCGACGGTGGTCGTGGTGATGGGCGGCGGCGCCGTGGATGCGGCGCTCCCGGGCGTGTCCGAGCGGTCTGCCGGATCGGAGCTTGCCGGAGCAGGCTGGGCCTTTCCCTTGCAGCCGACCACGGCTCCAGCGAGACCCACCACCAGCGAAGCGGCCAGGAAAAAGGGCGAGCGTCTCGACTGCATGGCTCCTGACCGATCGACGCGTGAGCGGTCCCGTTTATTGCTGGGC
>FTCS01004181.1_pt1 | contig 14284 bp, 14 predicted proteins | sample 1639391 | NCBI WGS metagenome assembly FTCS01 (sample SAMEA3914864, study PRJEB12502) | metagenome | biome: forest; material: soil | place: USA | collected 2012-03-12 | depth 0.3 m | reverse complement strand
GCTCATAGCCGTGCCGACGTTCTTCGTGTGGACGCTTGCCGGCGCGCTCGCCCCGCCGGGCGAAGGCAGGGTGACCGTGGAACGCGGCGTGCGGTTCGCGCCGGGGCTCGTGCTCGTCGTTGCCGTCGTAGTGCTCGCGCGCAGCGCGTTCCAGCTCGGGGCGATCGGCATCTTCAGCACGAGCGCGCGCCTCTCCGCGTGGGAGCAGGCGTCGACGTTCGATCCGGGGAATTACCGGATTCACGTGCGCCTCGCACAGCAGTATCTCGCGCGTGGCGACTGCACGCGAGTCAAGCCGCACGCGCGCGCGGCGCGTTCGCTGTTCCCGAGCGCGGCCGAGCCGCGGCGTCAACTCTCGGCGTGCGGCGCGAAGTGAGTGCTTGATCGGTGGAACCGCGCGTCGACAACATCGGATCACGCGGAGCGAACCGGCGACGTGCGCTCGGCTGGATCGGCCTGGCGCTTTCGATCATCGGTGCGATCGCTTTGGTCGTTGGCCATGCTCCACGAGCGTCGAGGCTGATGCTCGCATTGCCGATCGGCCTCGCCGCGGCGGGCTTCCTTCAGGCGCGCGAGCGGACCTGACTGGTTCTCGCCACGCTCGGGAAGCGTGAACGCGAGGCCGGTGATCCATGCCTGACGGAACACGAGAAGTCTCGTGCCCGGCGTCAGGCCTTCGGAATCGTGATCAAATCGATCGTGATCGCTGTTGTCGGTGCCTCGGCGATCTATCTCTTCGCGTAGACGATTGGATAGCTGTAGGGAATACTGATCAAACAGAAAAGGCCTGGATGGCACCGATAAAATCGGTTCAATCCAGGCCTGTTCAGTGTTATTGGTATTCCTGTTTCAATCCAATTCGACCGGGCGCGACCCGGCTCGATCTCAGTGTGTTCCGGGCCGGGCCGGCGGCAGCGGAAGTCCGCCCGGCTTGCCGCGCTCGGGAATCATATAGGTCGAATCGGGCGGCTCGTTGTAGCCGCGATGACACGTCATGCACGTCACGTGCGGCGTGTCCTTCGGATAGAGCTTGGGGAGTTGACCCTTGTTGATGTCGTCCGTCATCTGCTGCATGAACCGCGCGCGACCTTTGTCCTTCGACGTGTCGCTCGCGAAGTTGCCCTGCGGCGCGAGGCGATGGCAGTTGGTGCAGTTCCAGCTCATTGCCGTGGCGTACTCGGAGTCCATCTTGCGGACCAGCTGAGCAGCCGTGATGCCCTTGAGCACCTGGACGTTCTTGAACACCTGCTCCGCGGGCTGGTTCTCTTTGCCGGCGATCGACGCCATGACCTGCGCGACGTACGCCGCGCGCAGCTTGGCGAGCGAATCGCGCGACGGCGGCAGGCGCCGCGGCAGGCCGCCCGGTGCGGCGGCGGTGGCCGACGGATTCGCCGTCGGCGCGAGGCTCGACGATGTTGACGTCGGCTTTGCGCAGGCGAAAACGAGGAGGATGCTGCCCACGAATGCGATCGTGCGACCTGCCATCAATGCCTCGATGTTGAAGTGGCTTGCAGAAAACTAGTGCAGTCAGGGTTTCGGTACAGTCGACGTCCACCTGCTGATGCGCCCGCGCGGTCCAACCGCCCAACCCTCGTTGCGTGACGCGAACGCCACGCTGTTGTAGCCCAGTGTATCGACCATCGTCCAGCTCTCGCCGCGATCGTTCGACACGGCGGTGCCACCAAGTCCTACGGCGACGATCGAACGACCGCTGGTCCCCGGGACGAATGCGGCGCCCGACATGTAACCCTGGGGAAGCGCACCGGTGGGGCGGCGCCACGTGCGTCCGCCGTCGTCGGTGATCGCGACGTTCTCGGCCAGTCCCCTCGGTTTCGTGTAGTCGCCGCCGACGACGACGCCGTGGTTCGCATCGTCGAACGCAATCGAGAAAATGCCCGATGCCGACGTGCCGGCACGCACCGGGGTCTCCGACACGCTCCACGTGCGGCCGCGATCGGTCGAACGAAATACGCGCGCCGCGGCGCCTCCGCCCGTGCCGATCCAGACGTTCGACGTTCCCTGAATGGCGAGGCACGTCCCACTCGCCGCGAATGCCGCCTCACCCGCGAGCACCGGCGGTGCATTCTCCGTGGGTACGCGAGTCCATGTGGCGCCACCGTCGTCGGTGACGAGGATGAAGAGCCGTCCCTTCAGCGGATCGCTCATCGCGATGCCGTGCCGATCGTCCCAGAACGCGAGTGCGTCGAGGAATACGCCGGTGTCGCGAAGCGCGAGCTGGCGCGTCCAGTGGATCGCGTCGTCGGTACGAAAGATCTGCGCCTGATCCTGCTCGGCGGGTCCGGCCGCCATGGCCCAGGCGCGCGTGGCGCTCAGGGCGTGGATGTCGCGCAGATCGAGTGACGAGGCGCCCGGAATCGAATCGACGGTCCACGTAGCGCCCCCATTCGTCGTTCGGGCGACGCGTCCGCGAGTACCGCTGGCCCAGACGGTGGTGCTGTTCACGGCGATCAGGCCGCGAAACTCGGCGTTCGTGCCGCTGGCCTGCGGCGTCCAGCGCCCGTTGACCTGAGCGACGGCCGCGGGTTGCAGGTGGGCGCATCCGCCGAGCAGCGCGGCGAGGGGAACGACGAACGGTCTCATTTAATAATCCTCAAGTTCCACCATTTCACCCCCACCAAAAGGCGGCGGCGATCATGCCATACAGCCCGATCAGCGCGACGCCCTCGAGCCAGATCGCTTCGCCGTCGTTCACGATGATGGCCGTGGTGAGCGTGGTGAGCAGCAGCGCCGCGATCAGCAGAGGCGGCATCACCAGCGTCAGCACCGGACCGCCAATGAAGAAGGACAACAGAACCAGCGCCGGCGTCACGGCGAGGGCGATCAGCAGGGAACTGTTGAGGATCACGCTCATCGCGTAATCCGAACGGTTCTTGGCGGCCAGGCGGATACCGGCCATGTTCTCCACGGCGTTGCCCGCGATCGCCACGATGACGAGGCCCGCGAAGACCTTCGAGATGTGCAAGACTTCGATTGCCGGCTCGAGCGCGGACACGAACCATTCCGACACCACCGCGGCGCCGAGCGACGCGAACACGAGCACGGTGACGGCCAGCGAGAGCGGCCATTTGTCCGCGCGCTCCTCCTCCTCCACCGCCGCCTTGGGCGCGTGGCGCACCGAACGCGTCGGATCGGCTCGAAGCGCGAAAGGCAGGCTCGCGGCGAAGACGAACAGCAGCAGGATCGCGCATGCCGCGCTCAGCGCCTCCTCGTGCGCCGCCGCCGGCGTGTGCAGCTCGAACGCCAGCGTCGGAAGGACCAGCGCGGTTACGGCGAGCAGCATCATCGACGCGATCATTCGCGGTGATTCGGAATCGAAGTGCATGCGTCCGTGCTTCGCGCCGCCGATCAGGATCGCCAAGCCGAGGACGAGCAGGGAATTGGCGAGAATCGATCCGATGAGCGCTGCCTGGACCACTTCGACCAGACCGGCGCGCAGGCTGAACACGCAGACGAGCAGCTCGGGCAGGTTGCCGAGCGCCGCCTGGAGCAATCCGGTCGCGCCCGGGTTGAGGTGCTCACCTACCGCCTCGGTGCCGTTCGACACGCTCATCGCGAGCAGCGAAAGGGCCACCGCCGCGGCGACGAACTGAAGGACGGGATTGGCCCCGCTCCAGTGCAGGACCGCGGCGGCGATGAACGCGGCGCCGGTGGCGGAAAAAACGATGGTGTCGGTGCGATTGAGCACTCGACAAACTACCTGGGTCGAGGGTCGAGGGTCGAGGGTGGAGGGTCGAGGGTGGAGGGTGGAGGGTCGCTGGTGTACTCTTACGCTGTGCCAACTCTTGGTGACATTCGTGCCGCCCGCGAACGCATCGCGGGACGCGTGCACGTGACTCCGACGATGACCTCCACACGACTCGGCGACCGGGTCGGCGTGAAGCTCATCCTCAAGTGCGAGAACCTTCAGAAGACCGGTTCGTTCAAGGTTCGAGGAGTTCTCAACAAGCTCGCGCAGCTCGATCCCGCGGCGCGCGAGCGCGGCGTCGTCACGGTGTCGGCGGGCAACCACGCACAGGCGCTCGCGTGGGGCGCGCGCCAGTATGGCATTCCGGCGACGGTCGTCATGTACACGCACGCGTCGCCGGCCAAGGTCGAGGCGAGCAAGGGCTACGGAGCCGAGGTCGTGCTCTACGGCGACACGGGGATGGAGGCGTTCGCCAGGGCGCACGAGCTGGAAAGGGAACGCGGGCTCACGTTCGTACATCCGTTCGACGACGAGCAGGTGTGCGCGGGTGCCGGCACGACGGGGCTCGAGTTGATCGAGCAGGCGCCCGAACTCGACGTCATCGTGATCCCGATCGGCGGCGGCGGATTGATCGGCGGCATGTTGCCGGCGATCAAGGAGTCGAATCCGAGGATCCGCGTCTATGGCGTGGAACCGACCGGCGCGGCGGCAATGCGGCGCAGTCTCGATGAGGGCCGGGCGATCACGCTCGAGTCGTTGAGCACGATCGCCGACGGACTCGCCGCGCCGATGGCCGGCGAGCTGCCATACCAGATGGTGCGTCGCTACGCCGATGACGTCGTCGTCATCGACGACTCCGCGATCGCGCTCGGCGTGCGCGAGCTGCTGCTCAACTCAAAGCTCCTCGCCGAGACCGCCGGTGCGACCGCGACCGCCGCCGTCCTCACTCGAGCCATCCCCTTCCGCGAGGGCGAGCGAGTCGCTGCCATCGTGAGCGGCGGGAACATCGATTTCGCCAAGCTCTGCGGCGTGCTCAACGGCTGATGCGGTGACCAGCGGCGCGTCGTCCGCGAAGGGTTCGCGGAAGGCGATCGTCGACACCTGAAGCCATGCGGTACCCACGATCGCGCCGGCCAGCACGTCGGTCGGCCAGTGCACGGCGAGGTACAGGCGCGAGTACATGGTGGCGAGCATGACGGTGCCGGCCACCGCGTAGGCCCATCGCCATCCCTTCACGCGATGCACGACGATCGCGAGTGTCATGAGCACGGCGACGCTCGCGATCGCGTGGCCGCTCGGGTACGAGCTCCAGCCGAACCAGCCGCGCCGCTCGAAGAGGTCGGGACGTTCGCGCGCGAACATCGCTTTCAGCGACGGATTGAGCAGATAGCTCCCGAGCTGCGCGACCGCGAGCTGAACGGCGAGATCGCGGCGGCGTTGCTTGCGCCACAGCCAGATCACGACGAATGCGACGGCGGGAATCAGGGTGAGGTTCGTTCCGAACCACGGGAGGACGACGATCAACCCATCGAGGAGCGGCGGCAGCGGATGATGCAGCCGGATCATCAGCGTGCGCTCCCATGGGAGGCCGTGGCTCCAGTCGCCGGTCCGCCTTATGAGGCCCGCGAACGCGACGCCGAGCAGAAAGCATCCAACGAAGCCGGCCGCGAGCAAGCACCACCGCTGTCGAGGCCAGCGGCGGCGCCCGTACAGCGAGACCGTCTCAGTCACTCAGTCCGCGATCGCGAACAGTCATCATCGTGCCCACGAGTGTGGCCACGGTTCGCTCGCCGTCGTTCGTATATGCGATCACATCGCCCCAGCATACGGTGATGGTCTTTCCGGAGCGAATTACGCGCCCGCGCGCGACGAGCCGGTCGCCGGCGGCGGGCGCGAGCAGGTTGACCTTGAATTCCACGCTGAGCACTGCGGCGCCCGGCGGCATCAGGCTGAGCGCGGCGTAACCGCACGCGCTGTCCGCCGCCGAAGCGAGCACGCCGGCGTGAACGAATCCGTGTTGCTGAACGAGGTGTTCGCCGACGGCGAGCTCGATGTCGACTTCGCCCGGCGCGACTCGCGCGAGGCGCGCGCCGATCGTCGCCATGAATTTCTGGCGGTCGAAGCTCGCGCGCACTCGCGATTCGAACGCCGGGTCCTGAGGGGTGAACCCGTCCCGGCGTTCAGGCATCATGCTATTTCTTCTTCCGGTTCTTGTTCATGGTGCTGACTTTCCCCTGCGTCCAGACGACGATCGCGGCGCAGCTCGTGTTGCCCGCCTTCTGGAACTGCGGCGGCGTGCCGCTGCCGTGGTACACTTCGACCGCCACGACTTCATCGGGGCGCACGTACGAGTCGATGTCGCCCGGCTGCATTTCCTGCCACTCGACGCCGTCGACCCAGAACACCACGCAGCCGCCCGTCGCATTGCGCGAATCGGTGATCACGTAACTGCGCCCGTCGCCCGCCGGGCTGATTCGCAGGCCGGGAGCGACACGCATCACGTCGCTGAAGGAGATCGCGGTGTTGTTGATCAACTTGCCGTCCATGAAGTATCCCATGCCGGTCTGCTTGCGGCTGAGGTACCCGAGGTCGGACAGCGCCTTGTCGGCCGCGGCTTCTACCCGCATGGTCTCGAGCAACGGCACCGCGTCGCTCATCGTCACGCTCACGTTCGTCGGCGTGGCGGAGGACAGCTCCACGGCCGCTTCCTGCACGGAATAGCCGAGCTTGCGCACCTGGATCGACTGCGTGCCGGACGGCAGGCTGTCGAGCGTGAACACGCCATTCGCGTTCGTCAGCACGACGGCGCTCGTCCCGCCCTGCAGCGCAACGCGCGCGTCGCGCAGCGGCTGGCCCTTCTTGTCGACCACCTTCCCGGTGACCTTGGCGGCGCCCTTCACGATCCGCTGCACCTTGCCGCTGTCCCCCTTCACTTCCACGACCTGCTGATGCTGCCCCACGATGCTGAAGCCGCGCAGGCCGACGAAGCCGTTCGTGATTTCGGCCGGCACTTCGCCCGAGCTCACGCCGTTGCGGAACACCTGGACTTTGCCGGTCATGTCCTTGGGCAGACCGCAGATCTTGTAGAGTCCGGTCGAGTCCGCGACGTCGCTGCGCACGCGCGCCTGCTTGCGGCCGATGAGATCGAGTTCGTCATAGACGAGTTCGACCTTGGCCCCCGTCGCGGGAGCATGCGTGTCGGGATCTTTCACGAAGCCCATCAGCACCGCCGGGCCGCGTGCGCGCATGGCCGCCGAGCAGATGCGGCTGGCGATCGCCTGCGCGCCGGGAATCGGCACGTCGAGCTCGTGCGTCGTGCCGCCCAGAAAGTTGTACTCCGGGGTACGCATGGAAAGACCGAGCGTATCGAGCAAGGGGTGCACGACGGAGACGCGGTGTTTCCCAGGCGGAATCGAATCGATCGCGTATTGGCCGTCGGCGTTCGTGATGGCCTGACGGCCGGTGCCCTCGACGACGACGATGGCCTTGGCCAGGGGCGACTCGTGAAGGCTGTCTATCACCGTGCCCTTGAGGGCGGAGAGGCCGGACGCGGACGCGGCAGGTGTCTGCGCGCCTGCTCGGGAAGCCGCCGCGACGAACGCGGCGGCGGCGAGGTTGAGAAGGATCGCTCGCTTCTTCATAGAACTGCGGTGGGTTGGAGAGATGATCCAATCTATGAATGGGGTGGCCCCGCTTCTACCCCGAAACTCACCGGCCGGTCCGCCCGGTCACAACAATCCTTACAGTCCAAAGCCCGTGTTACCAATATCTTACCGGCCCCTGTCGAATTTCGCTTCCTCCGTTCGACTAGATGTCGATCATGCGATATCAACCACCAACACGGAGCTGGCCATGCAATACCTCCTGCTGATCTACGAGAACGAGAAAACCTGGGCGACGATGTCGAAGGAAGACTCGGGCAAGCTGTTCGGCGAGTATCGAGCATTTACCGAATCGATCGCGCAGTCAGGGAATTACAAGGGAGGCAATCCGCTCCAGCCGACGAACACCGCGACCACGGTTCGCCAGCGCGGCGGAAAGCGTCAGACGACTGACGGTCCTTTCGCCGAAACGCGCGAACAGCTCGGCGGCTACTACTTGATCGACGCAAAGGATCTCGACGAAGCGATCGCCATCGCCGAGCGCATTCCCGCGGCGCGCACCGGCTCGATCGAAGTGCGCCCGATCATGCCGATGGCCTCCCCCATGCCCGCCGCGGTGTGACGAGCGACGATGTCTCCCGCGAAATAGCGAGAGTCTTTCGCGAGGAGTCGTCGCGCGTTCTGGCCACGCTCATTCGTCTCCTCGGCGATTTCGACGTCGCCGAGGAGGCGTTGCAGGATGCGTTCGTGGTCGCCGTGGAGCGATGGGGGCACGACGGTATTCCAGCCAACCCGCGCGCCTGGCTCGTGAGCGCCGGGCGCCACCGCGCAATCGATCGTCTTCGACGCGATGCGCGTTTTTCGGCGACGGTCGACGAGATCGCCGACACCGCGTGGGAGCAGGCTCCGTCAGACGATGAGAGCGGCGTGGGCGACGATCGCCTGCGGCTGATCTTCACGTGCTGTCACCCGGCGTTGGCGACGGAAGCGCAGGTCGCCCTCACGCTTCGCACCATCTGCGGCCTGACCACCGACGAAATCGCGCGCGCGTTTCTCGTTCCGACGCCGACGATGGCGCAACGACTCGTGCGCGCGACGGGAAAGATTCGCGACGCGCGCATTCCGTACCGTGTTCCGCCGGCAAGCGAATTGGCCGAGCGACTCGACGCGGTGCTCGCCGTCGTCTATCTCGTGTTCACGGAAGGGTACGCCGCCACGAGCGGCGACGCGATCGTTCGCCGTGAATTGTGCGGCGAAGCGATTCGTCTCGGCCGATTGCTCGTCCATCTGATGCCCGCGGCGGCGGAGACACGCGGGCTGCTCGCGCTCATGCTCCTGCATGACTCGCGGCGCGACGCGCGTACGTCGCCGGATGGCGATCTCGTGCTGCTCGAGGCGCAGGATCGATCGCGCTGGGATCGTCAGCAGATCGGCGAGGGACTGGCGCTCGTCGACAGCGCACTGCGATCGAGTCGCGTTGGGCCGTACGCCATCCAGGCCGCCATCGCCGCGCTGCATGCGCGCGCAACCGATGCCGCCGAGACCGACTGGCGGCAGATTGCGTCGCTGTACGCGCTGCTCGTCGAGCGCGCGCCGAGCGCAGTAGTCGAGCTGAATCACGCCGTGGCGGTGGCGATGGTCGACGGACCGGCGCAGGGGTTGTTGCTCGTCGACGCCATCGCCGCTCGCGGCCAGCTTCGCGACTACCACCTACTGCATTCCGCGCGCGCGGATCTGCTGCGGCGCGTCGGGAAAACGGACCAGGCGCGTCGCGCCTACGAGAAGGCGCTCGGGCTCACGAATCTCGAGCCCGAGCGTCGATTCATCGAGGGCCGGATCCGTGAGTTACGTACGCCCGACTCGACCTGATCTGCGGCTCGATCCGGAACATGATCCGGTCGCCCTTTCCAGCGGCAAGCGGACCGGCCACGACGCGGTGCGATGGATCGGCCGCGATGCCGACCACATAGAACTGCGCCGACGGAAAGAGCGACGGATCGAGCAGAATGGCCGTCGTATCCCGCGGCTGAACGGCACCGACGAAGCGCGACTGATTCTGCGCGATGATCCGCAGCTCGATCGACTCGTCGCCGACGTTGAGCGCCTGGAGAACCACGGTATTCGCCGCTGCGTCGGGGTCGATCGAAGCGATGTCGCCGCCGGCGGTCCCGGAGTAGCGAGCGCATCCGGCGCCTAACGCCGCCGCGGCGGCCATTGTCAACAAACCACGCGATTTCAGCATTTCCGCCCCCCACCCCTCACCAAAGAATGGGCGTCCGAGGGGCAGGATCGATGCCGCTCAGCAGTGCTCGAACTCGTTCATCGTGTCGAGCTCGTCGAGGTCGACGTAACAGTAGGGGCCGCATGGCGTGAGACCGGCGCGGCGGAAGAGACGCCGATATTCGGTCGCGGTGCGCTCGTGCCACCCATCGCGATCGCCCTCCATCGCGTCGCGCGTCGTGAACGACTCGATGTATGCGACGCCGGCGAGCATGCGGCGAATGGCCCGAAGGCCGCGCGTGGCATCGCGTGTATCGACGTACTGGAGCACGTCCGCGCACACCACGAGGTCGACGGAACGCGGAAGACGCATGCGATCGAGGTCCGCGAACGAGCCCTGTCGAATGTTGCGCGACTTTCCGAAACGCTGAACTGCATACTCGCTCGAGTCGATCCCGATGTACCGAATCTCTCGGCGCAGTTTGCGAAGCACGACATACCAGGGTGCTTCACCGCAGCCAATGTCCACGACGGTGCGAATGGGCCGACCGAGGACGAACTCGGCGACCGATACGGCCATGTGGACCTTGCGCGCGAGACTCTCCTGTGTCGAGACGCGATCGCCTGGATCGCGATACCAACGCTCGAAGTAGGCGCGGTCGTACGTTTTTGTCGAAAGATTCGCTTTGGGCATTCGTGAAAACTAGACGGCACGGGCACGTGGTCTGCGATGGAAATTGCGTCCATGCCTCCACGGAGACCACCGCCCATGGACGACAAACGTCATGACGACGCGGATCGTACCCCGGACCGCGAAGCCTCGAACCGGCGCGAGGAGCATCAGCGCGATGACCTCGCACGCCGCCGCGAAAGAGAGGCGCAGCGCCAGGCGCTTACGTCGCGCGAACGCCAGGAGCTCTGGCCGATCGGCTAGCCCCGATCCCTGCGCGCGTACTGAATGAAATCGGTATACGGCGGCTCGCGTCCCGAGGCGCGAATCAGTCGCGCGATCTGACCGCGGTGGTGCTCGCCGTGCATCGACGTGTGAGCGACGATGTCCGCGACGGTGCTCCGATAGTCCCTGCCCGCACTGTTGCGGTAGTCGACGACTCGCGTCAAAGCGTCGGTATCGGCCCCGCGCACGAGTCGCTCGAACAGGTCTGCGTGCTCGGACGCGACCGTGCGCGACTCCGCCGGGAGGAGCGCAGGCCAGACCGCGTGACAGGGCGTTCGTCCGTGAATGCGTGAGAACCAGAGGTGCTCCACCGATGCGATATGCGCGAACAGGCGCACCGCTTCGGGATCCGGTGTGGGGGTTCCCTCGAGCGCATCCGCGACGAGTGCGTCGGCCCAGCGCATGTGTCCGACGAGGCCAAGCAGGGTGTCGTTCATGGCTGGAAAACTATTGCGCCGAGTACATTATCTGCCATGGACATCGCCGCCCGGCCGCACGATCCAGACGTCGAAGAGATGGCGCGTTCGATTTACGCGCTGTTCCCCCGCTGCATGCGTTGTGGGGAGCCGATCGCGCGCTACGAGGACGCCGACGTGCGCGTCCTCACCCACCGCGTCGTGCACAAGGAAAGGTGCGCCGCTCAGGACGGCATCGGTTTGTCGACAGGAATCCCGGTCGGCGGCTGATTCGGCGGCGGCAACTCGATGATCTCGATCGGCGCCTCATCAGGGTTGGTCGGGGGCGGCGTGGGCTGGGGAAAGGGCTCGCCGGGGTTCGGTCTGGGATCGGGTGCTGGAGCGGTCATGACGAAGGGGCCGTAGGTTTCCCGGCGACCCTGCACGATTCGCGCGCGGCCGTGTCGCAAGCCACGACGGCGCCCCTTGGACCTTCGCATGCACACTCACGTGTCCGGACTTCGACGTCTCCTGTTTCTCGCGGCGCTGGCGTTCACCGCCGCGGCGCCTACCCGAATTCGCGCGCAGCAGATCGATCCGCGCATGTACTCGGAGCTGCGTTGGCGAATGATCGGGCCCTTCCGCGCCAGTCGCACGAAGGCCGCGGTCGGCATTCCGAGTCAGCCGAATGTGTTCTACATCGGCGCCGTGAACGGCGGTGTGTGGAAGACGACGGACTTCGGCCGGACGTGGGCGCCGATCTTCGACGACCAGCCGAGCGGATCCGTCGGCGCGATCGCGATTGCCCCGTCGAATCCGAATGTGATATACGTCGGCAGCGGCGAAGGACTCCAGCGTCCCGATCTGTCGACCGGCGATGGAATCTACAAATCGACCGACGCCGGAAAGACGTGGACCCACCTCGGCCTGCGCGACGGGCAGCAGATCCCGCAGATCGTCGTCGATCCGCGGAATCCGGACCGGCTATTCGTGGCCGTCATGGGGCATCCCTACGGTCCGAGCGCCGAGCGCGGCCTTTTCCGTTCAACCGACGGTGGACGCACGTTTCAAAAAGTCATATATAAGGATGAGAATACCGGCGCGATCGACGTCGTCATGGACCCGTCGAATCCCGACGTTCTCTTCGCGGCGCTGTGGGAGGCGCGGCAGGGTCCGTGGGAGAACGGCCAGTTCTCGGGACCTGGCACCAGTCTCTACAAGTCGATCGACGGCGGCACGACCTGGAACACGATCGGCAAAGGCCTACCGACGTTCGAACAGGACGGACTCGGCCGCATCGGGTTGACGATCGCGCCCAGTCTGCCGAGCCGGATGTTCGCCACGGTGAATGCAGCGCGCGGCGACGGACTGTTCCGGTCCGACGACGCCGGCGAAAACTGGTATCGGGTCACGACGGATGCTCGTGTCGCGACACGCGAGTCGGACTTTGCCGAAGTGAAGGTCGATCCGAAGAACCCCGACGTCGTCTACACGGCGAGCGTCGTCACCTGGAAGTCGACCGACGGCGGCAAGACGTTCAACGCGTTTCGTGGCGCACCCGGCGGCGACGACTATCACCGCATCTGGATCAACCCGAATGATCCGCGGATCATCCTCATCGCCAGCGATCAGGGCGCGATCATCACGGTGAACGGCGGCGAGTCGTGGAGCTCATGGCTCAATCAGCCGACCGCCGCATTCTATCACGTCGCCACGGACTTCGACTTCCCCTACCGCGTTTGCAGCGGCCAGCAGGAGTCGGGATCGGCGTGCGTGCGCAGTCGCGGGGACGATGGTCGGATCTTCGACTGGGATTGGCATCCAGTCGGCATCGAGGAGTACGGCTACGCGGCGCCCGATCCGCTCGACGTGAACATCGTCTACGGCGGCAAGGTCACGCGCTATGATCGCCGCACGGGTCAAATCCAGCCGGTGGGGCCGCGCGTTGGGCGCGGCGGTCCGAGCGCGGATCGCACGTTGCGCACCGCGCCGCTCGTCTTCTCGACGGTCGAGCCGAAATTGCTCTTCTACGCCACGCAGTACGTCTACAAGACGATGAACGGTGGCAAGAGCTGGACGAAGATCAGTCCCGATCTCACGCGGACTGATTCCGTCGTCCCGGCGAGTGTCGGCACCTACTCCGGTTCGCCGCAGGCGAAGGCGCGCCATCCCGGCGTGGTGTACACGATCGGTCCATCGTACGTCGACACGTATCGCATCTGGGCGGGCACGGACGACGGCCTGATTCAGACGACCGCCGACGGCGGCGCGCACTGGAGCGACGTCACGCCCGCTGAGCTCAAATCGAAACCGTGGGGCAAGATTTCGATCATCGACGCCGGGCGGTTCGACCCGCTCACGGCGTATGCCGCGGTGAACACGATCCGCGTCGACGACCTCCGTCCGCACATCTACCGCACACACGACGGCGGCAAGAGCTGGAAGGAGATCGTGAACGGCATCCCCGACGGTGCCGTGATCAACGTCGTGCGCGAGGACAACAAGCGGAGAGGGCTGCTCTATGCCGGCTCGGAGAACCAGGTGTGGGTGTCGTTCGACGACGGGGACCACTGGTCGTCGCTCCGGCTGAACATGCCGGCGACGTCGATTCGCGACTTGGTGTTAAAGGACGATGATGTCGTGATCGGGACGCACGGCCGGTCCTTCTGGATCCTGGACGACGTCGCGGCCCTTCGGCAGATATCGGCCGCGACGGCATCGGCGCCGGCGACTCTATTCCGCCCGGCCGACACGTGGCGAGTGCGCTACAGCATGTATCCGGACACACCCATCCCGCCCGATGAGCCGTGGGCCGCCAATCCGCCGGACGGCGCGATCATCGATTACTACCTCGGCGCCAATACCAGCGGCGACGCGAAGCTGGAAATCCTCGACGGTGCGCGCGTGATTCGCGCCTTCTCGAGCCGCGACACGTCGCAGGCGCCGGCGGACATCGGTAACACGCCGCGGTACTGGATTCGCCCGACACAGGTGCTGTCGGCGGCGCCGGGCTTCCATCGCTTCGTGTGGGACCTCCACTTCGCGCCGCCCGCAGGCACGAGCGGCCAGGGAGAGTACCCGATCTCCGCGGTCCCGTTCAACACGGCGCGCGAGCCGCGCGGTCCGTTCGCGGCGGCGGGCTCGTACATCGTGCGACTCGTGGTCGGCGGCAAGACATACACGCAGCCGCTGAAGGTGAAGATGGATCCGCGCGTGAAGACGCCGGCGACGGTGCTCGCACAGACGCATGCGCTCTCCGTGGCGCTCTACGATGCGATCGCCCGCGACTCGGTGCTCTCGGCCCAGGCCCAGGATCTTCGCGCCAGGCTCCGCGCGGCGCGCGATCGGTCGCCGGCGGTGGCCGATGCGATCGCGGAATTCGAGACGAGATTAAACGCGATCGCGG
>FTCS01001060.1_pt1 | contig 14310 bp, 11 predicted proteins | sample 1639391 | NCBI WGS metagenome assembly FTCS01 (sample SAMEA3914864, study PRJEB12502) | metagenome | biome: forest; material: soil | place: USA | collected 2012-03-12 | depth 0.3 m | reverse complement strand
TTCGCGCTCGTCGCGTGGGCCGTCAGCGCGAGCTGTATGCCGTCACCGGCGCCACTGCCGTCACCGGCTTCACCGGCTTCACCACCACGCACCGAGATCGGCGCCACGAATGCTCGTGACTGTCGCGCGCGGGTCTCTGCGCTCCTCGCGCAAATGACGCTCCCCGAGAAGCTCGGGCAGATGGTGCAAGCCGAGCGCAAGTACGTCGCCCCCGGCGACATCGCGAAGTACCACCTCGGCTCGATCTTGAGCGGCGGCGGCTCCGCGCCAGGCGGAGGCACGCCCGCCGAATGGGCGCAGATGCTCGACGGCTTCCATGTCGAGGCGCGCGCCACGCGTCTCCACATCCCGCTCGTCTACGGCGTCGATGCCGTGCACGGACACAACAACGTCGTCGGCGCGACGATCTTCCCGCACGCCATCGGCCTCGGGTGCACGCGCGACGCGGCGCTCGTCGAGGAGGTGGCACGCGCGACGGCGATGGAGGTCGCAGGCACCGGCGTCGACTGGACGTTCGCGCCGCTCGTCGGACCCGGTCGCGATCCACGATGGGGGAGGACCTACGAGACCTTCTCCGACGATCCTTCGCTCACCGCGCAGCTCGGAGCGGCGGCGATCCGCGGCTACCAAGGCGAACGACGCTTCGCCGATCCCTTCGACGTGATCGCCTGCGCGAAGCACTTCGCCGGCGACGGCCTCACCACCTTCGGCACCTCGCACATGGACGGCGGCGTGCTCGATCGCGGCGACGTCCGGCTCTCCGATGCCGACTTTCGCGCGCTCGCCGTCGCGCCGTACCGCGCCGCGATCGCCGCCGGCGTGGCGACCGTGATGGTCTCGTTCAGCGCGCACAACGGCGTCCCGATGCACGCGAACAAGCGCTTCGTGACCGACGTGCTGAAGGGCGAGCTGGGCTTCACGGGCCTCGTCGTCTCGGACTGGTCGGGGCTCCGCGAGATGCCCGGCACGTACTACGAGCAGGTGGTCGCGTCGGTGAACGCGGGCATCGACATGACGATGGACGCCGAGCACCCCGGTGACTGGCACGAGTTCCTCGAGACGCTCGCGAAGGCGGTCGCGAAGGGCGATGTGACGCAGGCGCGCGTCGACGACGCGGTCACGCGCGTGCTCCGCGTGAAATGCGAGGCCGGTCTCTTCGAGAAGGGGCCCACCGACCTGAAGCTCACCGCGCTCGTCGGCAGCGCCGAGCATCACGCGCTCGCGCGTCGCGCCGCGCGCGCGTCGGTCGTCCTCCTCCAGAACGAAGGGCAGCTCTTGCCGCTCGCCAAGAAGTCGCGCGTTCTCGTCACGGGCACGGGCGCGGACAGCCTCGCGCGTCAGGCCGGCGGATGGACGGTCACGTGGCAGGGCGCTGAAACCAAGCTATTCCCGGGCACCACCATCCTCGATGGGATACGCGCCTTGATCGGCGAGCCGGCGCGTGCGATCGACGTCGCCGACGTCGCGGTGCTCGTGGCGAGCGAGCCGCCGTACGCGGAGTGGTTCGGCGACTCACGCGATCTCGCGCTCCCCGCCGCCGATCTCGCGACGCTCGATGCGCTCGCGCGCGCGAAGCTCCCGACCGTCGTGGTCCTGCTCACGGGACGACCGGTGATCATCGCGCCGCATCTCGGAAAGGCGCGCGCATGGCTCGCCGCGTGGCTCCCGGGCAGCGAGGGCGGCGCAATCGCGGACGTCCTCTTCGGCGACGTCGCTCCCACCGGCAAGCTCGCGCGCGCGTGGCCGCGTCGCGTCGAGGACCTACCACTTCACGTGAACGAGCCGCTCGCGTCCCCGCTCTTCCCGTTCGGCCACGGCCTCGCCTACGCGCGCCGCTGAACGCTCGAGAACCGGAAGGTCAGGGCCCTGGCGCGGGCGCGGTCTCGACCACGATCTTGCACGCGACGCGCTTGCCGTCGTCGACGCGGAGGACGACGCCCTTGAAGGGCGTTGCCGTCTCGCCGACGCCGATCGTGCCCGAGATCGAGCTGCCCGCCTTGATCTTCACGTCCGGCGGATTCACCGGCGTCATCAGGATGCCGATCTCCGAGTAGTTGATCGTCTCGAACAGCAGCATCGCGCCGGCATGATGCACCGCCACCGGCACCTTGCCAGTGAAGCGCAGCGCATGACGCCGCGAGTCCTTCACGTCGCGGAGATAGATCGGCTGCGGGCCCGTCGAGCGCTCGACGACGAACATCTCGCGCGTCTTCAGCTCCATCGCGGTGAGCTTCCGCCCGTAGACGCACGCGGTGTCGAGGTTGATGCGTCGCGGCGTGATGTCCGCCTCGGGGATCGCGCTATGACCGTGCACCACGATCTTCGAGTAGTTCGGCTCGGGCATTCCCGGGCGATGGCGCATCCACACCATCTCCTCGCCGTGGAGGTCGACGTCGATCTCCTCGATCGTCCCGGGGATGCCGGCGTGCACGAAGCAGTGATCGCCCTCGATGTGGTGGTACGGCAGCGCGTCGAAGAACTCGCGATGATCCTGCGGCATCACGAAGACGCCGTCGTGATCGGCATACGACGCGAGCGTCGCGCTACCGCCGTTGTAGATGAAGCGAGCGACGCGCCGCGAGTCCGAGCCGTCGAGGAACTCGCGCAACATGAGCTCGTGGTTGCCGAGCAGACAGATGACGCGGCAGTACTGCTGGAGATCGAGGATGGTGTCGACGACGCCGCGCGAGTCCGGACCGCGATCGATGTAGTCGCCGAGGAACACGACCAGCGAATCGCGACGCAGCGGCAGCTTCTGGATCAGCGCGCGGAGCTCCTCGGCGCAGCCATGCACGTCGCCGATCGCGAACACCGACTTCGGCTCTTCGACGGCGCCGTGGCTGCCCGACTCATCCGCGTCGGTCCCTAGCGCGGCGGGGCTGCGCGTCGTCGTCGACGACGGCGGACGGTTCGACTGCACACCACGCCCTTCACCGGCCATTGTCGTGAGAATAACGGTTCTCGACGCCCGCGTCTCTGCCGTCACGGGGTCCGACCCGCACCCACCCGTTTCTCCGCGCCCGCGCAGGCCGCGTCAGGCGGCGACTCGGACGAACTCCGCGCTGGGGCGCGCAAAGTGGTAGCCCTGCAGCAGGTCGCAACCGAGCTCGGTCAGCTTCGACCGCTCCTCGATCGTCTCGACGCCCTCGGCGACCAGCTGCATACCGGTGTCCCGGCAGGTATCGACCATCGACGAGACCAGCCGCTGGCGTATCGGGGAGGCCGCGAGATCCCGCGTCAGGCTCATGTCGAGCTTGATGAAGTCAGGCTCGAGCGTGACGATGCTGCTGAGGCCGGCATAACCGGCGCCGAGGTCGTCGATCGCGAGGCGGTACCCGAGGGAACGAAGCCTCCGCATGCGCGCGGCGATGTCGCCCACGTCGTCGAGAGCGCCGCGCTCCGTGATCTCGAGGACCACGTTGTCCGCGTACGAGGCGAGCGGGCTCGAGGACGAGAACAGCTCTGCGTCGTGGAGATCCTGGGCGTGCACGTTGACGAACAGCATCGCGCCGCGCGGCACGTTCGCGGCGGCGTCCGCGCAGAGCTCGCGGACGGCGCGTCCGAGCTCGGGCATCCGCCCCGAGCGTTCGGCATACTCGATCATCGGCATGGGCGACTGGAAGCCGGGCTCGCGGCTCCGCATCAGCGCCTCGTAGGCAACCGGCCCGTGCGCGGCGACCGAGACGATCGGCTGGAACGCCATCCAGAGCGATCCCAGCGCGCGGTCGAACCCCGCGGCGAGCGCCGGGTCGCTGACCGTCTCGCGCGGCTTCCGGTAGCTCGTCTGGGCCCGGGCAACGGCGCGAAGCAGCGCGTTACGATCGATTGGCTTCGTCAGGTACTGCACCGCTCCGAGCTCCACCGCGTCCCGCGCGGTGTCGATCGTCGGCGCCCCCGTCATGAGAATGACGGGGATGTCACAGTCGTAGCTCCGGAGCACGGCGAGCATCTCGGTGCCGGTCATGCCGGGCATGTGGATGTCGGACAGCACCACGTCGTAGCCGCCGGCCATCGCCTCGCGGGCCGCGTGCTGCGCGTCGCTTGCCTTCTCGACGGTATATCCGCCCGCAACGAGGATCCGCTCGACGGCGCGGAGGACGAGCTTGTCGTCATCGACGAGGAGCACGTCCGCCAGTTTGTGTCGTTGAAGCAGGCTCGGAGGCTTGGTGCTGTCCATGTCGTGCAGGGAGTACGGCGGGCGCCGCGCAGTCTTAATGCGTCAGGGGACGTCTTTCTTCGCGGCCGAGGCGAGATCCTTCGCCCACTTGCGCAGGCGATCCTCGTCCGGGCCTTCCAGCATGATGCGCAGCTTCGCCTCGGTGCCGCTCCAGCGGACGAGAACGCGGCCGTCCGCGCCGAGCGCGTCCTTGACCTTGGCGGTGCCGAGCGAGAGGTTCCGCATCTGCTCGAGCGGCTGGCGCGCGCTCAGCGTGACGTTCTCGAGCACCTGCGGAACGCGCTCCATCGCCTCCTTCGCGAGCTCGGAGAGCGGACGCCCCGTGCGCACCATGATGGCGAGCACCTGGAGCGCGGCGACGATGCCGTCACCGGTCGATGCGTGATCGAGGAAGATGAGATGCCCCGACTGCTCGCCGCCGAGGTTGAAGCCGCCGCTCCGCATCGCCTCGACGACGTAGCGATCGCCGACCTGCGTTCGTACGAGCTTGCCGCCCTTGGCCTGCAGCGCGCGCTCGAGGCCGAGGTTCGACATCACCGTGGCGACGAGCGTCTTCTTCGCGAGCTCGCCGTCTTCCATCATGCGGCACGCGCACATCGCCATGACCACGTCGCCGTCGACGATCTGGCCCTTCTCGTCGATGACGATGAGGCGATCGGCGTCGCCGTCGAGCGCGATGCCCATCTGCGCGCCGCGCTTGACCACCTCGGCGCGGACGTTGTCGGGCGCGAGCGCGCCGGCGTCCTTGTTGATGTTCGTGCCGGTGGGCTTCACGCCGATGGAGGTGACGTTGGCGCCGAGCTCGCTGAAGACGAGGGGCGCGACCTTGTAGGCGGCGCCGTGCGCTCCGTCGACGACGACGCGGACGTTGTCGAGGGAGAGCCCGCGCGGGAACGTGGCCTTCGCGAAGACGACGTAGCGACCGCCGGCGTCGTCGAGGCGTGATGCCTTTCCGATGCCCGGCCCCGTGGGACGAGGACCGAGCAGCGCGTCGTTGGCCATGAGGCGCTCGAGCTCCGCCTCGAGCTCGTCGGCGAGCTTGAAGCCGTCGTCGCCGAAGATCTTGATGCCGTTGTCCTGATACGGGTTGTGGCTCGCGCTGATCACGATGCCGGCGTCCGCGCGCATGCTGACCGTGAGCTGCGCGACGGCGGGAGTGGGGATGGGTCCGCAGAGAATCACCCGCGCGCCCATCGAGCAGATGCCCGCTGCGATGGCCTGCTCGATCATGTAGCCCGACAGGCGCGTGTCCTTGCCGATCAGGATGCGCGGCGTGTGAGCCTTGTTCCGCCCGGCCACGAACGCGACGGCCTTGCCGAGCGCGAGCGCGAGCTCGGGCGTCATCGGATGCTCGTTCGCCATGCCGCGAATGCCGTCGGTTCCGAACAGCTGCCGCTCGGCGCGGGGCTTCGGGATCGCGCCGGCGGGCAGCTTGATCGACTTGCCGTTGGTCTTGCTGCCGTTCGGCTTCTTCTTCGTGGAGACGACGTTTGCCATGTTCTCTCTCAGTCTCGAAAATTCACGAACGAGAGCTCGACGTCCAGATCGAGGCTGCGCACGAGGGCGATGGCCTTCTGGAGATCGTCTCGATTCTTCCCCGTCACGCGCACCTGCGCGTCCTGGATTTGCGCCTGCACCTTGAGCTTCGCGTCCTTGATGCTGCTCACGATCTTGCGCGCGGGATCGCCCTCGATGCCCTCTTTGACCTTCACGAGGATGCTGGAGCCGCCCTTCGCGGTCTTCGTGGGGTCCTGCACGTCGAAGAACTTGAGCCCGACCTTCCGCTTGATGAGCTTCTCTTGCAGCACGTCGAGCGCGGCATTCGCGCGGTCCTCGCTCGAGGAACGGATGGTGATGCCGGCGTCGCCCTTCTCGATCTCGGTGCCGGTGTCCTTGAAGTCGTAGCGCTGCGCCAGCTCCTTCTGGGCCTGGTTCAAGGCGTTGTCGACCTCGTTCCAGGGCACCTTCGAGACGATGTCGAAGCTCGGCATGGCAACGCGAAGGGTATCAGAGCTCAGAGGGCGACGGGCGGGTCCTGCGGAAGGCCGAGAAGCCGAGCTCGTGCTTCTCCGACGAGGTAGAGCGAGCCGCACACGACCAGCGGAGCGTCCGCGCTCGCGCAGATCTGCCGCGCGTGGGCGAGCGCAGCATCGAGCGACGCGGCGATGTGCCCCGGCGCGTGGCCGGCGAGGAGCGCCGGATCGGTGGCGGCGCGTCCCCGCGGCGCGACGTAGATGCGAGGGCAGGGGAGCGCGGCGAGCTCGTCGAGCATGGACGCCCACGCCTTGTCGGCGAGCGCGCCGAACACGACTGCGCCGGGCTTCACGCCGGTCTCGCCGAGCGCGTGGACGAGCGCACGCGCGCCGTCCGGGTTGTGCGCGCCGTCGAGGATCCACGCGCCGCGCAGAGGTCCGGTCGTCACGTCGATGCGTTCGAAGCGACCTGGCCAGCGCGTGGCGACGAGGCCTTCGCGTCGCGCCGCCTCCGGGATGCCGAGCTCGCGCGCGATGCGCGTCGCGATGCGCGCGTTGTCGTGTTGGTAGGCGCCCCGCAGGCCGAGCTCGATGGCGTCGCGGCTCACCGCGTCCGGGTCGTCGCCCATCACGATGGGGAGCGCGCCAGCGGCGAGCGCGACGTCGAGCGCGGCGGCGCGGACCTCCGGCGCCATGGGGCCGAGCACGATGGGCACTCCGCTCTTCGCGATGCCGGCCTTCTCGCGGGCGATCTCCTCGAGCGTGTTTCCGAGGCGATCCATGTGATCGAACGCGACGCGCGTGATCGCCGAGACGCGCGGCGGCGGCACGACGTTGGTCGCGTCGAGGCGTCCGCCGATGCCGACCTCGATGACGGCGAGGTCCACGGCGTGATCGCGGAAGGCGAGGAACGCGGCCAGCGTCGCCGTCTCGAAGAACGACAGCTCCGGACCGAACGCGAGCGCGCGCTCGAGCACGGAGGCGAGCTCCTCGTCGGAGATCGGCTCGCCGTCGATGCGGATGCGCTCTGCGAACCGACAGAGATGAGGAGAGGTGTAGAGGCCGGTCTTCTTCCCGGCCGCGCGCGCCATCGACTCGACCATGGCGCAGGTCGAGCCCTTGCCGTTGGTGCCGGCGACGTGGGCGATCTGGAACGCGTTCTCGGGGTTGCCGGCATTCGTGCATGCTGCACGCATCGCGTCGAGACCGAGACGCATGCCGAGCGGCACGCGCGCGTAGAGCGCCTCCAGCGCGCGCGTGAGCGGGTCGAGCGGAGCCGTCGGAGCGGCCACCGCTAGTGACCGCTCCGTGCTCGCCGGCGGCGCCTTGATGGCGGCCGTCCCCTCCGGCATGCTCACGCCGACCTCGCCATCAGCTGCGCGCACCGTTCTGAGCGCGCGCTCCGGTGGATGCGGCTCCCTCTTCGGACGCGAGCTTCGGCGGCTGCGGGAGCCGCGCGAGATGGCGAACGAGCGTGGCGATCTCGCGCTTCATCTCGAGGCGGCTCGTGATGCGATCGATCATGCCGTGCTCGAGCAGGAACTCGCTCCGCTGGAAGCCTTCCGGGAGCTTCTGGCGGATCGTGGTCTCGATGACGCGCGGACCGGCGAAGCCGACGAGCGCCTCGGGCTCGGCGATGTTCACGTCGCCGAGGAACGCGAAGCTCGCTGCGACGCCGCCAGTCGTGGGGTGCAGGAGCACGGAGACGAACGGCACGTTGGCGTCACGAAGGCGCTCGCGCGCGGCGACGGTCTTCGCCATCTGCATGAGGCTCAAGATGCCCTCCTGCATGCGCGCGCCGCCGGAGGCCTGGAGGAGGATCACGGGAAGGCGCTGCTCGGCGCCGCGCTCGAAGAGGCGCGCGATCTTCTCGCCCACCACGGAGCCCATCGAGCCGCCCATGAAGTTGAAGATGAACGCGCCGTACGCGATCGGGATGCCTTCGATGTGACCCTTGCCGGTCTCGATGGCCTCCTTGGCGCGCGTGTTCTTCTGCGACGAGGCGACGCGATCCGGATACGGCTTGCCGTCGCTGAACCCGAGCGGGTCGGTCGGCTCGAGGTGGGCGTCCCACTCTTCGAGCTTGCCGTCGTCCAGCATGAGGGCGCGCCAGCGCGCAGCGCCGAGCTTGTGGTGGCGGCTGCACTGCGGGCAGACCTCGAAGTTCTTCTCGAGGGCCTCGGCGGTGAGGGTCTCGCCGCAGCCGTCACACTTGCGGAAGACTCCCTTGCCGAAGCTGGTCTTCTCGCTCGCATCGAGTCCGGCGGGCTTTTTGTCGGGCCACGGCATGCGGGGTAAGTGCCCGCGTGTTTAGCATCGATTGGCCAGGCTCGCGAGCGCATCGCCCTCCAGCCGGACGGTCAGCCATTCCCGCAGGATCTTGGCCCCCAGACGCTCGTAGAACGCGACGGCCGGGTCGTTCCAGTCGAGGACCTGCCACACGAAACGCCGGCAATCCTGGGCGATTGCCTCCTTGGCGAGCGCCGCCATCAGCGCGACGCCGGCGCCGTTTCCGCGATGCGCCGGCTGGACGAAGAGGTCCTCGAGATAGAGGCAACGGCGGCCGACCCAGGTCGAATAACTGAAGAAGTAGAACGCGAAGCCGATGACGGCGGCGTCTGCGGCGGCGTCCTCGACGGCGACGAGCACGTGGAACGCGGGGCTCTCGCCGAAGCCGTCGCGCAGGAAGTCGGCCTCGGTGGCGACGACGGCATCGGGCTCGCGCTCGTACACGGCGAGCTCTTTCACGAGCCCGAGGATCGCCGGAACGTCGGCGCGGGTGGCCTTACGGATGACGGGCATGTGCCGAGGGTAGTAGCTTCGAGGCCATGGAGCTTCCGCCGCTTTACGCGCTCGGCTTTGCCGTAGGTACGACCCTCGTGCTGCTCGCGCTCTTCCGGCTGGGCAGGCGCTTCTTCGCACCGGCCGCTGCATCGAGCGTCAAAAAGAGCTTTGCGGACTCGAACGCCGCCCTTCATCTCCTCGACGTCGGCGAGATCCTCGGCGTCTTCATGGTGGCGGCGGCGGTGGTGAAGAACTGCGTGCGCGGCGAGGACCTCGGCGCCGACGTGATCGCGGCGGCGGAGTTCGGCGTGCTCGGCCTCGTGCTGGTGGCGGTCATGGGACGGCTCGGGACGCAGCTCTTGCTCCAGTCGCGTCTGCCCTCCGAGATCGCGCGCGGCAACGTGGCGGCAGGTCTCGCGGCAGGCTCGCACTACGTTGCGGTGGGCATCGTCGCGGCGCATGCCATTGCGGGGAGCAAGCTGCGCGACGTCGGGCTGTCGCTCTTCTTCTTCGCGCTCGCCATGCTGGCGCTCTGGGCCTTCGTCACGCTGTTCCGCGCGCTGACCACGTACGACGACGCCGAGCAGATCCACGGCGAGAACATGGCCGCGGCGATCAGCTATGCCGGTGTGTCGATCGCGGTGGCGATCATCGTCGGCTGCGCGCTCGACGGCGATTTCGTGAGCTGGGAGGTCTCGCTGAAGGGCTTCGGCGCGATCCTGCTCTTGGCGCTGGCGCTGTACCCGGTACGGCAGCTGTTCGTGCAGACGCTGCTGCTGGGCGCGCCGTTCGCGCTCCGCGGCGGTCGCCTGGACACGGGCATCGGCACGGAGCGCAACGAGGGCATCGGCGCGCTCGAGGCGGTGAGCTACATCGCGACGGCGCTGTCGGTCGCGCGGCTCGTGTGATGTCGGGCGGCGGCGCGTACGACGCGTTCGCGAAGCGGATCGCCGCGAGCGGGATCGTCACCGACCCCTGGGTCTTCGGAGAGCCACGCTTCCGCGAGGAGCCCGTGGTGCTGAGCGCCGACGAAGCGCGCGCGATGTACCGCGTGGCCGAGGCGGTCGCCGAGGTCTACAACGAGCTGTGCCTCATGGTGGCCGACGAGCCCGAGGTGCTCGACACGTTCTTCGGGCTTTCGCCGTATCAAAAAGCGATGTGGCTCGCGTCGCAGCCGTTGTGGCACGTCATCGCGCGCGCCGACGTGTTCGTCACCGACGAGGGCCTGCAGATCGCGGAGCTCAACTGCGATACGCCGACCGGTGAAGCGGAGGCGATCGTGCTGGGGCCGCTCGCAGCGCGCGCGGGCACGGTGGATCCGAATCGCGCGCTCGCGCAGCGCTTCGCGGACGTGACGGAGTTTCTAGCGTCGGCGAGGCTCCGGCCTGGTGCGCCACGTCGCGCGGGCATCGTGTATCCGACGGAGCTGCCCGAGGACCTCTCGCTGGTGCGTCTCTACAAGAAGACGTTCGAGGAGCGAGGCTGGGAGGTGGTGCTCGGCTCGCCGTACAACCTGGCGCACGACGAGCGCGGCCTCGTGCTCTTCGACTCGCCGATCTCGCTCGTGCTCCGTCACTACAAGACGGATTGGTGGGGCGAGCGTCAGAGCGCGTGGGATGACGAGGAGCTCCTCGACCCGCAGCCTCTCGAGGAGCCGCTCGAGGCAGTCCTCGCGGCGATGATGGAAGGAAGCGCGGCGGTCGTGAACCCGTTCGGCGCGGTCGTCCCTCAGAACAAGCGCGCGATGGCCTTCATGTGGGAGCAGATCCATCGCTTCTCGAGGCGCTCGCAGGAGACGATCCGCGCGCACGTGCCGGTGACGCGCCGCCTCGAGTCCGTGCACGTCGAGCAGCTGCACGCGCAGAAGGACGACTGGGTGCTCAAGAGCGACTACGGCGCGGAGGGCGACGAGGTCGTGATCGGCAAGCTCGTCACGGCGGAAGAGTGGAAGGAGTCGCTGGCGCACGCGCGGCCGGGGCGCTGGATCGTGCAGCGCTGGTTCCGCGCGCGTGAGGGCGCGGGCGGAGAGATCGTGAACTACGGAGTCTTCGTGCTGGGCGGCGAGGCGGCGGGCCTCTACGCGCGCGTGCAGGTGGGCGCGACGAACGATCGCGCACTTAGCGCGGGTGTGCTCGTCGCGGAGCGCTAGCCGGGGCCGGCGTCCTTCGGGGGCGCGGCTTCGGCTGCGTCCACGTCGTTTGCGTCCATGTCGCTGCCGGCCTCGTCCGCGCCCGCTTCGTCGGCGCCGCCTTCGTCGGTGCCGGCCTCGTCGCTGCCGGCCTCGTTGACGACCGGGTTCTCGCACGTGCCGCCGCTCGCCTGCGCCTTGACCGCGGCGATGCACGGCCCAGCGTCGCTGTCGACGGCGCTTGCGATGTCCGGGATCGGCGGGCAGAGCGTCGACACGTAGAGGTCGTCGCCGACCATGAGGCACGTCGGCGCGCAAACCGCCGACGCGCCGGAGCCCTTCACGATCTCCACGGGCTTGTACCCGTTCACGCAGTCGTTGGTCGGGTCGTACTTCTGTGCAGTATACACGTACGAGTCCGTCGAGATGCACGACGCGGCGAAGGCGACGGCTCCCAGCACCGCCGTCACCGCCACTGCACGGAAGAGAAGAGTGCTCGTCATGATCAGAACGTGATGCCCCCCGAAGCGAGGAAGGTCCGCCCCGTCTGAGGCATCGTCGTCTGGCGGAACTCGGTGCTGATCGGCACCTCCCAGCGCGTGTCGAACGCGTTGTACACGCCGAACGCGTAGGTGAGCCCCCAGCGCGGCTCGGCGCCCGAGAGCACGACGTCCCAGAGGAGCGAGGGCGGCGTCTCGCGCTGCGGCGGCGAGTCGAGGGTTTCGCGATCGTTACGGTCGTACCGGCCGCCGTCGAGCGTCAGCCGATTCATCAGCATGAGCGCGCGGCCGATGATCGGGACGCCGCCCTTGATCGCCGCGAGGTGGTTCGGCGAGTTCGGGACCTCGCGCAGAGCGGGCGACCGCCTGAACGAGATGAAGTCGCCGAGCGACCCGGAGCGCAGGTAGCGCGATTGCTGCAGGGAGTAAGAGGCCGACACCATCCAGCCCTCCTTCCACTCGCGACGCAGCTCGACCTCGCCGCCGAACGTGCCGACCGGGTCCGGCGTGTTGTCGTACGCGTACGAAGGCACGGCATTCGTCGCGCCGGGGAGGTTCCGGAGCGCGATCAGGTTTTCGATGTAGTTTGCATACACCGAGACGAGCCCCACGACGTTCCGCGAGAAGCGATGGCTGTACTCGACCTCCGCGGAGTAGAGGTTCTCCGGCTTGAGGCCGCTGCTCTGCCGCTGGCCGCCGCTGCTGCCCGAGACGTTGAACAGCTCGTAGATGCTCGGTGCGCGGAACGCCTTGCCGAACAGGAGCTTGATGTTGCCGCCCTCGTAGGGCTTCAAGATCACGGCGAAGCGCGGGTTGAGCGACGAGCCGAACGTCGAGTACGAGTCGAAGCGCGCGCCGGCAGAGAGCTTCACGGCCGGCGTCGGCGTCACGTCCGCCACGCCGTAGCCGGCGATCAGCGTGAAGGGATGGTCGTCGTCGATGATCGTGCCGTGCTCGTCGTTGCTCGTCTCGTGCGCCTTGATGTGGTCCTGGAGCTCGCCGCCGGCGGTGAGGCGCACCATCGGGATCGGCTTGAAGACGAAGCGCTGCTCGACGCCGACCCACTGGCCGTCGAACGTGTCGTGCTCGACGCCGCCGTCGACGGGTGAGCGCGGGAACGCGCTCCGATACGCGTAGACGTTGGCGTGCGCGCGGGTCAGCGACTCGAACTGGTCGTTGATCTTCGGCTCGAGCTTCGCCTCGAGGAACGCGCGGGTGTCGGACTGGTGCGTGCGCGCGTCTCCGAAGAGCGTGTCGAACTGCGCGCCGGGCAGCTGCTTGTCGTGCGAGTTGAACGACCACTGCGCGGAGAGCGCCTTCCACCAGATGCGCCCCGAGATCGTCCCCACCTGGAAGCCGTCGACGCCGCGGGCGGTGCCGTTCACCGAGGGCGGGCCGTCGGGCACGTACTCCGGAACGTAGATGTCGCGCCCGGCGCTGTGACCGAATGCGAACGACGTCCAGACGCCCGAGTCCTTCGAGAAGTGCTGCGTGATGCGGGCGCGCGCTCGTGCGACGCCGTCGTCGGCGACCGAGACGCCGACCTCGCGCCCGTCCGGCGCGTCCGCGCCGCTCATGACGAGGTTGATGACGCCGGAGAAGGCGCCCGTTCCGTAGAGGATCGAGCCCGGGCCGCGCACCACTTCGATGCGTTCCACGTCCTCGAGATCGGTTCGCAGGTCGTAGCCGACGTACGACGACCACAGCCAGTTGTCGTTGGTGGGCATTCCGTCGACGAGGACGAGGACGCGATTGCCGTAGTCACCGGGACGACCGAAGCCGCGGAAGCCGACCGACTTGTACCCGCGGTCGTCGGAGATGAAGACGCCGCGCACGCCGCGCAGGGCCTCGGCGACGGTGGGGTAGCGCATCGCGCGGAGCTCGGGCGAGGGGATGAGCGTGACCGAGGCCGGCGCGTCCTCGATCGACTCTGCGACGCGCGATGCGGCTTCGACCGAGTCGTTGCCGACGAGCTGCAGATCGAGCTGCGTCTGCGCGTTGGCCTTCATCTCGACGCGACGCTCGACGGGCTTGAACCCGCGGAGCGTGACGCGCACGTCGTGCAAGCCGACCGGCACCGCCAACACGGTGGGCGTGAAGCCCTGGGTCTTGCCGTCGATCTCGATGACGGCGTCGCGCTCGTCGGCGTTCACGACGAGCGAGCCGGTCTCGGGCTCGAGCTCGGCGCGAAGCGCGGTGATGGCGTTGGCCTTCACGAGCACGCCGACACGCGTGGTGCGTGCGCCGACCTTCGTGAAGACGAGCGTGTGCTGGCCCGGCGTGGCGGGCACGTCGCACGGCGCGGTGCAGACGATCGGGCCGTCGTCGGTGTCGACGCGGATCGCCGCTCCGTCGGCGCCGCTGACGCGCACCGTGCCGACCACGCGCGTGAGCTTGAGCGTGACGGTCTTCTCGGTGCCGATGCGCACGTCGACCGGCGGCGACGTCGCCTCGTCGTAGCCCTGCAGCTCGGCGATGACCGTGTACGTGCCCGGGACGAGCGCGAGCGTTTGCGGGGCCGTTCCGCGATCGCCGAGGTCCTTGCGATTGAGGTACACGAGCGCGCCGGGCGGATCGCTCTCCACCTTGAGGAGCGCGATCGACGGACCGATCCGGAGGAGCGACTCCTTGATGCGTGCCTTCACCGCTGCGTCGGTCTCGCCCTCGAGCGCGCGCTGGTAGTAGCGATAGGCGTCGGCGAACTGGCGGAGGTGCTCGTACGTGCGCGCGATGTTGAACATCACGTTG
>FTCS01002020.1_pt1 | contig 14395 bp, 14 predicted proteins | sample 1639391 | NCBI WGS metagenome assembly FTCS01 (sample SAMEA3914864, study PRJEB12502) | metagenome | biome: forest; material: soil | place: USA | collected 2012-03-12 | depth 0.3 m | reverse complement strand
GGCAAGAGCATGGCCGGGTTCGTGTAATGCGTGCAGTCTACACGCCCGCGATACTCCGGGTTCGGCGTGCCGTTGTCGATGCAGTAGGGCCAGCCGTAGTGGGCGCCCTCGCTGATGACGTTGAGCTCCTCGTGCGGGAGGTCGCCTTCCTGATCGGTGAGCGACGCATCGAGCTTGTCGATCGAGTCGCGTGAGTTCTCGCCCTGCACGAGCACGTTCGACGTCGGATGCACCGCGAGAGCCATCGAGTTGCGAAGGCCCTTCGCGATCGTGGTGAACGCGCCGCCGAGGTGATCGGGGCCGGAGAGGACGTACTTGCGGATGCCGCCGCGCGGGCTGCCGCTCTCGGCCTCGGGACACGGAAACGGAAATCCGGTCGGCGGCTTCGCGCCTGCGCCCTGCTCGCACGTGTCCGACGCAGAGCCAACGTTGACGTACATGGTCCAGGGATCGCGCTTGTCGAACACGAAGCGCTTGAGCGGATGGCGCGCGCCGCTCTCGCCGTTCGGCTGGATGTCGCCGGGCAGGTTCTTGATCACGAGCTCGATCCGCGGCTGCTTGTACGCGTCGGGGCCAGCGAGCGGTCCGGTCTTCGCGAGCGTCTTCGACGGATCGCTCTTCAGCGTCGCGGCATAGGGGTCAAAGCGGTAGATGGCGTCGGGCGTACCGACGTAGACGAGCCCGTCGGGCCCGACCGCGATGCCGCTCGGCTTGTCGATGACGGCGTTGAGCTTGGTCTTCGCGAACGTCTTGTCCGCCTTCTGTCGGAGCAGCCACACGCCGCCACGGTCCTTCGCCCAGCCGCCCATCTCGGCGACGACGAGGTCGCCGTTGTCGAGCTGCGCGATGCCGCGCGCGAACGTGAAGCCCGACGAGACGAGGCCGACGCAGACGCCCGGCGGAGTCTGAAGGTTCTTGATCCGCGGGAGCCCGTCGCACGTGCCGAGCGTCGTGTACGCGTCCTCGCCGTTGGCCTCGGCGGCGGCGTCTTCCTCTCCGGGGTTGCCGCATGCGGGCGTGACCGCCGAGGCGAACAGCGCGGCGACGGCGAGACCGAGCGGGAGCAGGACCGAGCGCTTCATCGATTCGTTCGGGGATGTAGCAACGTGTGGTCCATTGTGCGCTTGACACCGGATCGTGCGTTTTTGACGTCGATTCAGAGGTCCTGTCACCCGCGCTGGATCCCCGCGGATCCGCGCCGTCTACGGAAAGTTTTCCTGCTATGAGCCCGGCTACGATGACGCGCGATGCGTGCGATCGTGATCGGCTCGGCGGCGGGCGGAGGCTTCCCGCAGTGGAACTGCGGATGCCCGAACTGCGCCTCTGTCCGTGCCGGCCGCGCCGATCTCCAGGGGCGCACGCAGGACTCGGTCGCGTTCACGTCGAACGGTGAGCGGTTTGCGCTCGTCAACGCGTCGCCGGACATCCTCGCGCAGATCAAGGCGACGCCGGCGCTCTGGCCGAAGGCGCCACGCCACACGCCGATCGGCGCGGTGGTCCTCACGAACGGCGACATGGATCACGTGCTCGGTCTCTTCTCGCTGCGCGAGTCACAGCCTCTCGCGCTCTACGCGACGCCGCCCGTGTGGAAGGGGCTCGAGGCGAGCGTGCTCATCCGCACGCTGAAGCGCTTCGAAGGGCAGGTGGTGTTTCGCCCGATCGCGATCGGTGAAGAGGTCGAGCTCGCCGACGCTGCCGGCGAGTCGCTCGGCATCCGGATGCGCGCCTTCGCGGCGCCGGGCAAGCTGCCGGTGCATCTCATGGGACATGCGGCGGCGAGCCCGGAGGACAACGTGGGGCTCTCGCTACGAAACGCCGACGGAACGGGCGGCGCGATCGCCTACGCGGCGGCGTGTGCGAGCCTCGACGGCGTCGATCTCGGCGATCTCGCGGGTCACGCCGCGGTGCTCTTCGACGGCACGTTCTATCGCGAGGACGAGCTCGTGCGGCTCGGCCTCTCGAAGGCCGTCGCGAAGGACATGGCGCACATGACGATCAGCGGCCCGAACGGGAGCCTCGAGGCGACGAAGTCCATGCGTAATACACGCAAAATCTACACGCACGTGAACAACACGAATCCCGTTCTCGCGGACACCGACGAGCGGCGTGCCGTCCTCGAGGCGGGATGGGAGATCGCGTTCGACGGCATGGAGATCGCCACATGAGCGACACGACGCTCCTCGACGCCGACGCGTTCATCGCCCGCCTGAAGGCAGAGGGCGAGAAGCGCTATCACGACCGCCACCCGTTCCACATCGCGATGCACGCCGGCAAGCTCTCGCGCGAACAGATCCAGGCCTGGGTGAGGAACCGCTTCTACTACCAGACGCGGATCCCCATCAAAGACGCCATCGTGCTCTCGAAGTCGGAGGACCCGGCGTTCCGGCGCGTGTGGATCCATCGCATCCTCGATCACGACGGCAAGGCCGAGGGCGAAGGCGGCATCGCGCAGTGGCTGCGTCTCGCGCACGGCGTGGGGCTCGACGTCGAGGAGGTGAAGAGCTTGCGCGGCGTGCTGCCGGGCGTGCGCTTCGCGTGCGACGCGTATGTCACGCTCGTGCGCGAGCGGCCGCTCGTCGAGGCGGTCGCGTCGTCGCTCACCGAGTTCTTCTCGCCCGACATCATGGCGAAGCGGATCGTCGCGTGGGAGACGCACTATCCGTGGGTCGAGGCAGAGACGCTCGCCTACTTCCGCGGCCGCGTGACGCGCGCGAAACAGGACTCACGCGAGGCGGTCGACTTCGTGCTCGCGAACGCCAAGACCCGAGCGGTACAGGAGCGCTGCATCGACGCGTTGATCACGAAGACGCAGATCCTCTGGGCGCTGCTCGATGCGGTGATGACCGCGCACCCGCTCTCCGAACCGTGACTTGACGCGATGGCGACGCCGCTCGACTCCGCGTTCGTGCCCAAGCTCGCGAAGAAGGCGCGGCTCAAGCACGACCGTCACTCGAACAAGACGATGATCCTCTACCCGGAGCGCGGGCTCGAGCTGAACGACGCCGCCGCGGAGATCGCGAAGAAGTGCGACGGAACGCGGTCGATCGCGACGATCGCCGACGAGCTCGCGAGCGAGCACGAAGGGGTGCGCGCCGTCATCGAAACGGACGTGCTCGCGTTCGTGTCGATGCTGCGCGACAAAGGTCTTCTGGAGCTCGGATGACGCCGCGACCGTACACGCTCATCGCCGAGCTGACCTACCGCTGTCCGCTGCGCTGTCCGTATTGCTCGAACCCGACCGACTATCTCGACCACAAGGACGAGCTGACGACGGACGAATGGTGCCGCGTCTTCGGTGAGGCCGAGGAGCTCGGCGTGGTGCAGCTCCATCTCACGGGCGGTGAGCCGCTCGCTCGCAAGGACCTCGAGGTCCTCGCGGCGCGCGCGCGCGAGGTGGGCCTCTACACGAACCTCGTCACGAGCGGGATCCCGCTCACGCGCGAGCGCCTCGAGCGGCTCGCGAAGGCCGGCGTCGATCACGTCCAGGTGAGCATCCAGAGCAGCCGCGCCGAGCTCGCCGACGAGATCGCCGGGTATCCCGGGCACGCGAAGAAGCTCGAGGTGATGCGCTGGGTGAAGGAGCTCGGGCTGCCGCTCACGATGAACGTCGTGCTCCACCGCGCGAACCTCGGCGAGATCGACGACCTCCTGGCGCTCGCCGAGGAGGTCACCGCCGATCGACTCGAGCTCGCCAACACCCAGTACGTCAGCTGGGCGCTCTCCAATCGCGACGTGCTCTTGCCGACGCGCGAGCAGATCGAGCGCGCCGCGGAAAAAGCGGCTCCGCATCGCGATCGCCTGCGCGGCACGATGGACGTGCTCTTCGTGAAGCCGGACTACTTCGGCACGACGCCGAAGGCGTGCATGGACGGCTGGGCGCGGCGCTTTCTGCAGATCGTGCCCGACGGACGCGTCGTTCCGTGTCACGCCGCGACGAGCATCACGTCGCTCACGTTCGACGACGTGCGCGGCAAATCCGTGCGCGAGATCTGGGAGACCTCACCGGCGCTCCTCGCCTATCGCGGTGAGGAGTGGATGCAGGAGCCTTGCCGGAGCTGCGAGCGGCGGACGATCGACTTCGGCGGCTGTCGCTGTCAGGCGTTCGCGCTCACGGGTGACGCGGCGGCGACCGATCCGGCGTGCACGCTGTCGCCGAGGCGCGCGGAGATCGACGCCGCGCACGCGAGGGCGAGCGCGAGCGCGGACGCGGACGGGAAGGCGGACGCGGACGGGAAGGCGCGCCGCTATCTGTATCGAGGCGCGGCCAGATCGACGTCGCGCTAGGAGCAACCGTAGTAGTCGGGGCTCTGGCTGTAGATCGAGCCGATGCAGCTGTGTCCCATGCCGCAGCCCGTGTTGCCGGGATTCGCGCATACCGCCGTTCCGAACGCCTGTGCGCATGCGGTACGCGACTTGCACACGATCGTGGTGCTCGCCGTCGCCGTCGGCGTGCTCGCGCAGCACACGTCGCCGTTGGTGCAGTCGTCGGCGCTGCGGCAGCATCCGGAGATCGCCGTGCATGTCCCAGGCGCACCGCAGCTTCCGGCGCCTGCGTAGCAGCACATCGAAGGAGTCATCGCGCCGACCGCGCTCACGCATACGAGCGCGGACGGCTGCGCGCAGGGCGAATTGAGCGGGCACGAACCGCTGCCCGCGTCTGCGCTGCCTTCGAGGGGAGCGTCGGTCGCGCCGTCGCTGATGCTGCCGTCGCTCTCGCCGTCGGGGGCGGCATCCATGCCGCCTGCCTCCGAGGCATCACTACCCGAGGCGTCGAGCGGTGAGAACGCGTCGACCTCGACGAGCCCGCCGTCGGCGCTGCGCTGGCCAGGATCGCCGCAGGTGCCGCTCGTGCATTCGACCTGCGAATCGACGCACTTCTTGCCGACGCACGTGCTGTTCTCGTTGCACGGGATGCCCGCACAGACCGGGTCGAGCACGATCGGCAGCGTGACCGCCTGGTGATCGACGAAGCCGAACCTGCGGCGCGCCACGATGCAGCCGGGCGCGAAGCTGGGGGCCATGCAGTCGGACGTGCTCGCGTTCCCGAAGGCCGCGACGACGACCACGGCGCCATCCCCGCCGCCGGGCGTCACGACGAGCGTTCCGACCTGACGAGGTGCGGCACCTTCGGCGCAGCTCGTCGTGGTCGCGGTCGCGAAGCGCGTCCCCGGCACATCCAGCGCCGCGCGATGCTCGGCCTCGTGCGAGTCGGGAGCGATGACGATGTCGACGCCGCGCATGTCCGCGCAGACGACGTTCGTCTCGATGTCGAGCGTCACCTGCGTCGCGGTCCGGCAGCCCGGCGCCTGCGCGACGAGCGCAACGGCGGGCAGCGCGACCCCGACCGTGAGCACCTTCGATCGCGCGCGCATGGTTCGACCGTACCAAAAGATGGCCTATCCTCGCGCTCCGTGCGCATCGCCTTCTTCACCGCCGGCACCCACGGCGCCGGACATCGCGCGCGCGGGATCGCGCTCGACCGAGCGCTGGGCCGGGCGGGTTTCGCGGGCGAGTACCGCATGTTCGGACCGGCGCCCGCCGTCGCCGCACCGCGGGATTTCCCGGCGGTTCCCACCGCGGGCTGGGAGGAGGTCGAGATCGACGCGAGCCACCTCGGCTCTCCGGAGACGGCGCGCGCAACCGAGCTGGCGAGACGTCTCGTCGCATTTGCGCCCGACGTCCTCGTCGTGGACATGTTCTGGGCGCCGCTCCGGCACATCCTGCCCATCGCGGGGTGCGAGGCGTGGCTCCTTCTCCGCTCGATGCCCGATGCGTGGCTCGACGGTCCGTCGGGGGCCAAGTTCGATCTCATGCAGTTTGCACGTATCATCTCGATCGAGCCCATCGCGTCGACTGCGGTGACCCATGCGATCGACCCGGTGGTGATCGTCAATCGTGAGGAGTGTCGGCCGCGCGGCGCGCTGCGAGCACGTCTCGGGATCTCGGCCGAGCAGCGACTCGTGGCGGTGATGCACGCGGGTCTACCGGGCGAGACGAGCGAGCTCGTGCCGGCCGCGAAGGCCGGCGAGACCGTGGTGACGTTCGACCTGCGCGCTCCGGATGCGATCTTTCCGATCGCGGAATGGATCGGTGACGCCGACGAGGTGCGCGCCTTCGCGGGGTACAACGCCTACTGGGAAGCGCGCTGGCTGGGACATGCCGCGCGTACGACCTTCCGAGGCGTGCGTCGCAGGAACGACGACCAGCCGTGGCGCGTCGCGAAGTGCGACCGCTACGTCATGCGAGCGAACGGCGCCGACACCCTCGCGGGCTGGCTCGTTCGCGGCGTCTGACGAGACGATGCTAACGTCGGCTCATGAGCGAACGCGACGACGCGCGGATCTCACCCGCCGAGGCTCACGCGAAGATGACGAGCGACGGATTCACCTACGTCGACGTCCGTACCGAGGACGAGTTCGCCGAAGGCCACCCCGCCGCCGCGGTCAACGTACCGATCATGGTCGCCGGCGCGAGCGGGCTCGAGCCGAACGCGGACTTCGTCGCCGTCATGCAGCGCGCGTTCGCGAAGGACGCGCCGATCATCGTGGGCTGCAAGATGGGAGGACGCAGCGCGCGCGCCGCGAGCGCGCTCGCCGCCGCGGGCTTCACGCGCGTCCTCGATCAGCGCGCCGGTTGGGACGGCGCACGCGGCGCGTTCGGTGAGCTCACCGAGCCCGGCTGGTCGCGCGCAAGCCTCCCCGCGGAGACGGGCGCGCCGACCGATCGCTCGTACGACGCGCTGAAGAAGCGCTAGTGGCTGGGCTTCGGAGGCGCGGGGGCAGGCGCCGGCGCGACGACCGCCGGCGCAGGCGGCGCCTTCTCCGCCTCTTCCGCGGCCTGCTTCTCGCGCCACGCGAGGAAGCCGAGGACGCCGACCATGAGGCAGACCCACACGATGACCCCCGCCATGAACGCGGTCTTCGCGCTCATCGCCGGCCGCGGCATCTCGTCGGGCAGCTCGTCGAGGGCCGAAGGATCGGCCTTCTTCATTGCATACTGCACGCGATCTTCGGAGAGCGTGGCGACCTTCACGGCGCCGAGCCCGCAGACCTTCGCGAGAGACGCGCTCATCTCCTCGACACTCTGGAAGCGCTTCGCCGGCTCGCGATGGCACGCGCGATGGAACCAGGCGTCGAGCCCTTCCGGCGCGTCCGCGTTCCACTTCTTCACCGAAGGCAGCGGCTCGACGCACACCTTGAGGACGATGTCGCCGAGGACCTCGCCCTCGAACGGGATGCGCGCCGTGAACGCCGCGAACGCACAGGCGCCGAGCGACCAGATGTCCGTGAGCGGGTTCGGCGTCCCGCCGACCGTGAGCTGCTCGGGGCTCATGAAGTTCGGCGTGCCGATGACCGAGCCGTCTTGCGTGGGTCCCTTGAGGCCCTTGGCGCCGACGCGATCGACGTCGAGCATCTTCGCGATGCCGAAGTCGACGAGCTTCACGACGTACGGAAGGCCGTCTGCGTCGGTCGGCTCGGTCTCGACGTTGGTGGCGAGGAAGATGTTGTCGGGCTTGAGATCGCGATGGACGATGTTCGCGGCGTGCGCCTTGACGAGCGCGCGGGCCGCTTGCCGGATCACCTTCGCCGCTTCTTCGTTGGGGAATGCGCCGCGGCGAATGAGCGCCTCGGAGAGCGACTCGCCCTCGAGGTACTCCATCACGATGTACGGGAGCCCGTCGTCGGTGACGCCGTAGTCGTAGACCTTGACGGCGTGCTTCGAATCCACGGTGGCCGCCGCGCGCGCCTCGATCTCGAAGCGACGTCGCGCGTCGGCGCGCTCCGCGAACTGCGGACGAATGAACTTGATCGCGACGCGCGTGCCGAGCCCGATGTGCTGGCCGGACCAGACCGTGCCCATGCCGCCCGAGCCGACGAGACGCCCGACCTTGTACTTGCCGCCGACGGTCTGCCCCTCGAACGAAGGCTCGTCCGGCGGCAGCTCGGGCGCATGGGCCTGGGGCTGAGTCATCTCGATGATGAGCCTACCGCAGTTCCGGCGCCAGAAGCCACGCAGGCGATTGCGGTATGCTGCGCCGCGATGAGCTTTCGACCGCGGTATTCAGGTGTTTTGGGCCTCCTTCTCACCGGGCTCCTCCTTTCGAGCGGTTGTGACAAGGACGAGGCAAAGTCCACGTCGGGTGCCCCGTCCGCGACGGCCGCACCGAGCACGCCGCCTCCGGCGCCGACCCCGACCACGGCGGCCGGTCCGACCAAGCCGCAGCTCGCGGTCGACGACACGGCGGCGTTCGTCGCCGGCGAACGGATCGAGCTCGCGGCCGACGCGAAGAACCGCATCGTCGGCGCGCTCACCGGGAAGCTCGTGGAAGGCGAGACGCTCGTGCTCAATGCGTCACGCGACGCCAAGCTCCCGAAGGTCGAGGCGGTCTTCGCGGCGCTCGCCGCCAAGAAGGCGAAGGCCGTGGAGGTCCACACGCCGCTCCGTGATCGCTCGAATGCCGACATCGTCTTCGTCCTCGATGCCAAGGCCGAAGGCTGCGCGACCGTCGGCTTCATCGCCAAGGACAGCGCCATCGCGACGTGGCCGTCTTCCGGCGCGACCGCCGAGCGGTTCACGCACGGAATGGCCGGCCCGGATCTCACGCGTGGGTCGGAAGGGATCCGGAAGCGCGTCCTCGCGTGCGACGCGCCGGTGTGGTTCGCGGCCGCGGACGACAACGTCACGTGGGGCCTCGTCTTCGATCTCGTCATCGCGGTCATGCGCCCGGACGACGCCGGGCTGCCGAAGGCGCGCTCGGTGGCGCTCCTCACGAAGCCGCCGGTGCCGGGGCGCAAGGTCGAGAACGAGTAGCGACGTCGGACGTCAGCTCACGATCGGCAACACCATCAGCGCGATCGTGCAGGCGAACCCCGCCGTCCAGATCGCGGAGCGAAGCGGCGCGATGTCCGCGAGATACGCGGCGACGTAGAGCGCACGCGCGATCACGTAAGCGACCGCGAAGATCGCCGCCCAGTGCGGGCTCGCGCCGGTCACCTGCGTCGCGAGCACGCCCGCGGCGAAGGCCGGAAAGGACTCGAAGCCGTTCGCATGCGCGGCCGCCGCGCGACGTCCCCAGCCCGTGAGCCGCGCCTGCTGATCGCGCGGGCTCCGGTTGTCGTAGCCCTCCGGCTGCCTCGCCATGGCGAGCGAGAGCGGCAGCTTCGGCACGAAGACGAGCGCGAACCCGATCGGCAGACACACGAGAGGAATGGTCGTCATGACTCTTCACCTGTACCTTTGGTGGATGCGCCTTCGCGAATTTTCAAGGCTCGGCTTCGCTTCCGTCCTCGTCGCGACGGGCGCGCTCGGCGCCGCCGTCGCGTGCACCAGCAGCACCTCGAACGGTGCGCCGCCCGCGGTCGAGCCGCCGGGCAGCGAAGGCGGCGGAGGTACCGACGCGACGACCGAATCATCGGCGGCGGAGGCCTCGTTCAATGGGCCGACGCAGACGGGTCGCATCATCGACGCAGTCGGAACGACGGGCGTCGGCGCAGCGGTCGTCACGATCGGCGGGCAGACCGCGACGACGGGCGACGACGGCACGTACGCCATCAGCATCCAGAAGAACGTGCCGACGTCGATGACGGTCACGGCGCCCGATCACTTCAAGCTCGACGAGCAGGAGTGGATCGTGAAGACCGATCTCTTCGATCGCGGCGACACCTCACTGCTGGCGTCGAGCACCGCGGGGTTCCTCTCCGGCCTCCTCCCCACGCGCGACCCGGCGAAGGGCCTGCTCGCGGTGCGCATCTATCCGCTCGCGCCGTGCACGAGCGAGCAGGGAGCGACGCTGAGCCTCTCGCCGGCCGGCACGTCGAAGCTGACGTACTTCATGGGCGGGTTGCCGAACCAGAGCGCGACGTCCGCGACCAAGGACCAGAGCTTCTCGGGCATCTTCACCGACGTGGACGTCGCGGTGCCGCTCACCGTGACCGTGAGCTCCCCGGACTGCGAGCAGGTGCCGTTCCCGCTCGACTACGGCGGCGTCACGTTGACCGGTGCGCAGAAGGCCGAGGCGGGTGACGTCGTCTCGTACATCCGCGTGTTCATCGGGCCGAAGAAGATCACCGAGGCCGGCGCGGACTGATCTTTTCGGCTCGGGTTCTTTTCTCGTCACACGCGCGAAGGAGGCGCGTTGAAGGGGCAGAACGGCGGCAGTGCCGCCTCGATGCCAACCCTCGACGCTCCGGAGAACGCCATGAAGACGACCCTCTCGCTCGCCGCGCTGTGCTCTCTCTTTTCGATCGCTGCGTGTGCCAGCTCCACCGCGAACGACGGCTCGCTCGGCTCGAGCAGCGCCTCGTCGACGGCGACCCAGGCCGAGCCCGCCGCCGATCTCTCGGGCACGTGGGGCTTCGTCCTTGCCGCGTCCGACGTGGCGGCGCCGCTCCGCGACCGCTGCGCGAAGTCGAGCAACGACGACGCCGCCAAGTCCAAGGCGTGCTTCGCCGAGATCGAGACGCAGGCGAAGATGGAAAAAATTCGCTTCGGCAAGGACGCGTCCGGCAAGACGGTGTGGACCTCGTTCGAGACCGACGGCGCGAAGGAGAGCGTCTACGTCGAGGTTCCGGTCGAGCTCAGTGCGGACGGCCCCGGCCATGTCCTCGCGAAGGTCGCCGGCGCGCCCAAGGGCGAGCATGCCGCCTCCTTCGCGAAGGCGAGCATCAACGTCATGCGCATCGAGGTGGTCGACGGCCGCACGATCGCGATGAACGACCCGCGCAAAGGACGCCTCGTCTACTCCAAGGAGTGAGAGTCGTGCGAGACTCGATGCCGTGCGCGCGGTGATCTTCGACATGGACGGGCTGCTGATCGACTCGGAGCCGCTCTGGGTGCGAGCCGAGATCGAGGTCTTCGGTGAGGTGGGCGTGGTCCTCGGGGAGGAGGACTGCGCCCTTACGAAGGGCCTGCGCACCGACGACGTCGTCGCGTACTGGCACCAGCGGCGCCCGTGGGACGTGCGGTCGCCCGCCGAGGTGGAAGCGCGCTTGATCGCGCGCGTCGCGGAGCTCGTTCGGGCGGAGGGCCGCGCGCTGCCCGGCGTCGCTCACGCGCTCGGCGTGGCGCGCGCGGACGGACGGCGGCTCGCGCTGGCATCGTCGTCGCCGCTGGTGATCATCGAGGCCGCGCTCGCGCGTCTCGAGCTCACGGACGCTTTCGACGTCGTGCAATCCGCGCAGACGGAGCCGCTCGGCAAGCCGCATCCAGGGGTCTTCCTTCGCACGGCCTCGCATCTCGGCATTCCGGCGGTCGAGTGCTTCGTCCTCGAGGACTCGCTCACCGGCGTGATCGCTGCGAAGGCCGCGCGCATGGCGTGCATCGCGGTGCCGTTCGATCATCCGAGTCACGACGCCCGATTCGCGATCGCCGACGCCGTCGTCGGGTCGCTCGCAGACGTGACGCCGAGCCTGCTCGCCGCGATCGCCCAGAAGCGTTGAAGCGCTGAAGCGTTACTAGCGGCCCCGGACGATCACGATCGACTGCGCGATCATCCGGTCCAGCACGCGCAGCGTCTCCAGCTCCGGCAGCCCGGTCACCTCGATGATCGTCTCGAGCGGCAAGAGCCCGTCGACGAAGCCGAGCACGTACGCGGTCTTCGGATCCTCGACCAGCGCTCCGAGCTCGGACATCGGCCTCGCGAGCGTCGGAACTGCGGTCAGCGGTCCCAGACGGTCCGAGAGGATCGCGATCTGCGCGGCGTCGTCGAGCGCGTCCAGGTCTTCCTCACCGGTATCGATCTCGACCGACGAGTCGCGCGGATTCCGGAGCGCATCGGCGATCGCACCGGGCATCGTCGACATCGGCCGGCGTGGCGGCGGCAGGTTGCTCGGCAACGACTGGAGCCGCGCGTTCTCGAGCGCGTCCTCGTCGGTGATCGTCGGCATGCGCTCTCGCACCGCCGAGTCCTCTTCGTCGTAGCCCAGCGCGTCGGTGACGCCGACGACATGCGCGGGGTCCACCTTCGGGATGATGGTCGGGATCCCGCCCTGGCGGTCGCCGCTCAGCGGATCATCGAGCTCGAGCAAGTCGCTCTTGGCCTTGCCCGGCTTGCTCGCCTTGCCTGCCTTGCTCGATCCTTCGCCCACTACCCGAGTACATCAGCGATGTCGTCACTCGTCCAGGTCGGTACGGACCCCACCTGGAGCGACGACATCACCGGCCCCCGCAGGACCGCCCGGTCGGGTGCTTGCTCGCGCGAGCGGCCTTGGCGGATCGATCGTCTTTCCCGACGCGTCGCGCCAGCTCGAAGGCGCAAAGAAGAGCTGTCCGTCGATGTCGCGGCGGACGACCACCCAGCGCGCGCGTGCAGCCCCCGCGGGCGGCGCCACCCACGCACCGGGCAGCCATCGATACCGATCGCCTGCCCAGCTCCACCCGCCGTCTGCCCACACGAGCGCCTTCGGGTCCGCGCTCGCAGGACGCGCCGGAACGATCTCGACGGGCGGCGGCTGCGGCGTGAACGGCACGGGGATGTAGTCCTCGGCACGGACCTGCACGTAGCGCGGCGACGGCACGGTTCCGCCGCCGCACGCTGCGGCAACAAGCGCCGACGCCGCGACGATCCGCGGCATGGCGATGGTATGGTGCGCGCGATGTCGGTGACCGGCGGCGATGGACCTCATCGGGTCGCCCCGTGGGCCTCGTTCGTCGATCTCCTCACCGTCATCGCGCTGCTCGTCCTGCTTGCCGCATCGACGGGATGCTACCGCGTCCCGAACGGGCAGAGCGTGATCGAAAGCGTCGCCGTCGAAGGCACGCACGACGTCGACGTCGACGATCTCGAAGAGCACATCACCACGCGAGCGAGCGCACGCTTCCTCGGCATCATCTACAGCCACGAGCTGTTCGATCGCTATGCGCTCCGCCGCGACCTCGCACGCATCGAGCGCTACCTGCACGCGCGTGGCTACTACGACGCCGTCGTCCGCGTCGCGCGCGTCGTTCCCGACGACGACCAGGTCCGCGTCACGATCGAGGTCACCGACGGACGCGTCACGACCGTCGAGTCGGCGAGCATCATCGGCGACGAGACAGCGTCCGAATCGGCGAGACGCCGCCTTCGACGCGCCGTCGACTCCGCGTTGCCGAAGGGAGCGCCGCTCGACGAGGACAAGCTCGGTGCCGCGGAGAAAGCAGCGCAGAAGGCGCTCACGTCGAGCGGCCATGCGGCCGCGCGCGTCGAGAGGCACGTCGAGGTCGACCTCGCCACCGCCACCGCGCGCGTCACGTTCACCGTCACGCCGGGCCCGGTCGCGCGCATCGGTACGATCACGTGGAAGGGCATCGGAGAGCTGCCCGAGGACAAGCTCCGCAGCGTGTTCGCACTCCAGGAAGGCGACGTCTATTCGAGCGACGCGGTCGAGGAGGCTCGCCAGGCGCTGCTCGACCTCGGTGTCTTCGCGTCGGTGGAGATCGCGCTCGACACGAAGGACCTCGAGACGACGCACGTCGTCCCCATGACCGTGACCTGCGAGGTCTCGAAGCTGAGAGCGGTCCTCGCCGGCGGCGGCTTCGAGTTCGACTCGCTCAAGACCGACGCGCACCTCCTGGTCGGTCTCCAGAGCTCGAACTTCCTCGGCGGGCTCCGGCGCCTCGACATGCGCTTCAAGCCGGGCGTCGTCCTCTACCCGACGCGCTTCCCGGACGTCGAGGCGCCGAAGAAGCTCCTCCTCGAATCGCAGATCGACCTCACGCTGCGGCAGCCGGCGTTCGTGGAGGCGCGGACCACCGGTCTGGTGCGTGCAGACTACAACATTTATCCCGTGCTCCTGCCGGGAGCCACCACGCAGAACGTCCTCGGCTATCACGAGGTGCGCGGCACGATCGGTGTAGAGCGCACGTTCTTCAGTCACCTCTATCTGAGCCCGCAGTACGGCGCGCAGATCAACGTTCCGTTCGACTACATCGGGACGACGCCCGACGTCATCACGCTGTTCATCTCGTATCTCGACGTCTTCGCGTTCCTCGATTTTCGCGACGACCCGCTCCACACGCACAAGGGCATCTACCTCGGCAACCAGCTGCAGATCGCGGGCGGGCCGTTCCAGGGCGACGCGAGCGACATCCGCATCCAGCCGGAGGTCCGCGTGTACGTGCCGCTCTCGAAGAAGCGGTTCGTGCTCGCGTCGCGCGCGTCGGTCGGCACGCTCTTCCCGTTCGACTACGGCAAGTACGCCGAAATCAACTTCAAGAATCCTGGTCCTTCGCGCGTGGAGGGAAGCGCGCGCGACTACCAGATCCTCTTCTTTCGCGGCTTCTACGCGGGTGGCCCCGTTTCGAACCGGGGCTATCCTTTGCGTGGAATCGGACCCTACGACGTCATTCCGTACTTGAGCCCCGCCGGTCAATCCGTCAGCGCCTCCGGGTGCAATCCCAACGACAAGGGATGCACGCT
>FTCS01003165.1_pt1 | contig 14420 bp, 10 predicted proteins | sample 1639391 | NCBI WGS metagenome assembly FTCS01 (sample SAMEA3914864, study PRJEB12502) | metagenome | biome: forest; material: soil | place: USA | collected 2012-03-12 | depth 0.3 m | reverse complement strand
GCACCACGCTGCTCCCGCTCATCGAGTCGCCCGGCCACATCGGCTGGCGCTCGCTCGCCGAGCTGCACGAGTGGTCGACCGCCGAGGCGCTCGACAAGGCCGAGGTCACCGGCGACGCCTACGACGCGCTCGTGACGAGCCGCATGGGATGCGCGCGAAAGCTCCGCATCGCCGGGCCGTTCGGACGCGGCACCGCCGCCGAGCGCCGTCGCAGCTTCCCCGCCGAGCGCGCGCCGTGGCCGCCGTCGTGGGAAGAGGAGCCGCAGCGCGGGACCGTCCCGCATGTCCTCAAGACCGAACGTCATCGGTGCATGACGGCGAGCACCGAGAAGACGGAAGACGGCGTGTTCTACGTCGAGACGTTCTTCGACACGCCGAAGGACCGCGATCTGCTGGTCGCCGTGCAGGGCTCGGTCGCAGTGTGGGTGGACGATCTCCAGATCGCCGAGCGCGATCTCCGGCAATGGGGCGTGTGGCAGCGCTTCGGCGGCGCGGTGCGCGTCGGACCGGGACGTCATCGCGTCGTCGCGCGCGTCATGGCCGACGTCGGATCGATCCGGCTCCTCAACCTCGACGGCACCGCCGCGAGCATCGAGACCGACGACGACGCGCGCAAGCCATACGGCCTCTCGCGGCCGTCGCTCCTTGCCAACCCGAACCCCGTCGACGAGCTCATCACGCGCATCAAGGACGAGAAGGATCCCGGCACCACGCCGCTCGTCACCGCGCTCGCCGCAAACGCCGCCGCGATCGACGGATTGAACGACGTCGCGACGGTGATGATCGAGCCGCTCGTCACGCCCAAGGACGCGGCGCCCGTCGCCATCCTCATGGCGGCGCAGTACGCGCGCGGCGACGTCGCGTTCCCCGAGCAGGCGCGGCGCACGAACGAGAAGGAGCTCTACGTGCGCGCGGCGGCCGCCGATCCGCGCCTCTGGTACGCACGCGCGTGGCTCGTGCTCGACGACGCCGAGCAGCGCGGCCTCGTCGAAGGCGTCGAGCCGCTGAAGAAGATCGCGTCCGAGGTCCCGGGCGTCCCCGAGGTCACCGAGCAGCTCGCGCGCGTCTACGGAAAGCTCGGCTGGCGCGCGGAGCGCATGCGCACCATCCAGGATCTCGCGCAGCGCTTCCCCGACGACCGCGACGCCATCGCGCTCTACGTGGCGTCCCTCGAAGAGGACGGCTCGCTCGCCGAGGCCGACAAGGTCGCCGAGCGCCTAAAGAAGCTCGACGCCGACTCGGAGGTCGATCTCGATCGCGCCATCGCGCGTCGCGATTGGAAGGCGGCGATCGCCGAGCTGCGTCGCCTCGAGAAGCGCCGTCCCGATCGCAAGGAGATCGCCGCGCGCATCGCCGACGTGCTCGCACGCTCCGGTGATCCGAGCGCGGCCGCAGCGCAGCTCCAGAAGGCGCTCACGAAGAACCCCGCCGACGCCGCCACGCGCCTGCGCATCGCCGATTACTCGTACGCGAAGGGCGACACGATGGCGCTTCGCCGCGCGCTCGCCGAGGCGCTGCAGGCCGGCTCGAAGGGCCTCGAGATCCGCGAGGCCGTGGAGCTCATCGAGGGCGCGAGCCTCCTCGAGCCGTATCGGACCGACGGCCGCAAGGTCATCAAGGAGTTCGAGGCCTGGGAAAAGGGCGGAAAGCACATGGACGGCACCGCCGCGCGCGTCTTCGACTACGCCGCGACGTGGGTGCATCCCGACGGGTCGAGCGAGATGCTCGAGCACGAGATCCTCCGCATGCAGTCGCAGGAGGCCGTGAGCAAGGAGGCCGAGCAGCCGCCGCCGGGCGGCCTCGTCCTCAACCTGCGCGTCATCAAGCCCGACGGATCGATCCTCGAGCCCGAGCCCGTTGCCGGCAAGCAGACGCTCACCATGCCTCATCTCGAGGTCGGCGATTACGTCGAGATCGAGCACATCACCGCGACCGCGAGCGAGAACGCGAAGGGCAAGATCTATCGCGGCCCGCACTGGTTCTTCCGCGAGGCAGACAAGGGCTACTGGCGCAGCGAGTTCGTCGTGCTCACGCCGAAGGACCGCGACGTGGACGTCGAGATCGTCGGCAAGGTGCCGGCCCCGAAGACCGCAGAAAAAGGCACGTTCGTGGAGCGTCGCTGGCGCGTCGACGAGTCGCCGCCCGCCGTCGAAGAGGCGGACAGCCCGAACCCGCGCGAGTTCTTGCCGAGCGTGCGCGTCGGTTGGGGCATCAACCTCGCGGACACGCTCATCCGCTACGTCGACGCCGCGAGCGAAGAGACGCCGCTCGATCCACGCCTCCGCAAGGTGGCGCGCGCCATCGTCGGCAAGATCCCCGCCGAGAAGAAGGACGAGCGCGCGCGCGCTCTCTATCACTGGGTCGGCGAGGCTCTGCAGGAGGCGAACGAGAACGACGGACGTCGCGCCCTCACCGGTCGCGCCGGCTCGCGTCAGGCTGCGTTCATGTATCTCGTGCGCCTCCTCGGGATCGAGACCGAGCTCGCGCTGGTGAAGAGCCGCATCGCCATGCCGCCCGTCGGCAAGATGAGCGAGGTCGAGACCTACGACAACGTCGTCGCGCGCCTCGAGACCGATGCCGGACCGCGCTGGATGGTGGTCCGCGACAAGTTCGCGCCGTTCGGTTACGTGCCGGCGGAGCTGCGCGGACAGCCCGCGATCCGCTTGATTCCAGGCACCCCGCGCGACACGACGCCTGCGCTCGGCGCCGCCGACGGCGTGCTGCTCGAGGGCAAGGCGATCCTCAAGGACGACGGCTCGGCGACGGTCGACATCGCGCAGAGCTACGTCGGTCGCATGGGCATCGGTCTGCGCGCGGTGTTCGATCGCGTGCCCGAGTCGAAGCGCAGCGAGTTCGTCGAGACGCGCCTGCTGTCCGCGAACCTGCCCGGCGCTCGGCTCAAGGATCTCAAGATCGAGAACTCGGAGGACCTTGCAGCGCCGCTCGTTCTGCGCATGCACGCGGAGATCCCGCAGATCGCGCGGCGCGCCGGCAACAAGGTGGTGCTGAAGGCGCTCTTCCCCGTGAACATCGCGCAGGTGGCGTCGCTCGCGACCCGGCAGACGCCGCTGCTCCTCGCTTCGTCGTCGCACGTCGAGGTGAAGTTCGAGATCGTGGCGCCCGACAACCTCCAGCTGCCCGGGTCGATCCCGGGCGGACAGCTGCACGACGGTGACCGCTCCGTGACGGTCGACGACACGGTGCAGGGACATTCGGTCGTGCTGCACCGCGTGGTCGACATTCCCGCTGGGCGCGTGCAGCCCGGCGCGGAGTACGCACGCTTCGTGTCGTTCACGCAGCAAGCGGATGGGCTGCTCGAGAAGGAAATCGCGCTCGGTCGCTGACGGCGGAGGAAGGCCCGCGCACGCTCGTGCGTTACGATGAGCGTCGTGCGCGTACTGTTCTTCTTGTTCGTGAGCGGCGTGGCGCACTACGTCGCGGCCAATTGGCTGCTGTCGACGATGCCCGCGGAGATGCGGGCGCGACGGCGGCGGGTCGTGCTCGGGACGGCGGCGGTGCTGGCGTTGCTGCTCGCCGGCGCGCGCGTCCTGTCGACGACGGTCGAGACGGCGTTCACGCGGACGCTCGTCGCGGTCATGATGCTCGAGCTCGCGGCGGTGGTGATTGCGTTGATGCCGATCGGGGTGATCGCGCTCGTTGGGCGCGGGATTGGGGTGTTGCAGCGCGGGAGCGAGAGCGAGAGCGAGAGCGAGAGCGAGAGCGAGAGCGGGCGCGAGAGGAAGAGCGAGAGCGAGAGCGGGAGTACCGGCGAGGTCATTTCACGGCGGCACGCGATTGAGCGGGTGGCCGGGGTCGGATTGTTCGGGGCAACCAGCGTTGCGCTCGGTTGGGGGATGGTTCGCGGACGGCACGCGTTCGCCCTCGAAGAAGTGGTCGTCCGCGTCAAGGGCTGGCCGCGCGCGCTCGAGGGCTACACGATCGCGCAGGTCTCGGACATCCACGTCGGCGCGTTCGTCGGGGACCGCGAGCTCGACGAGGGCTTCGAGCTCGTACGGAGGATCCGCCCCGATCTCGTCGTGGCGACCGGCGACCTCGTCGACTTCGATGCGGCCGTCACCGGCGCGCTCGGGCTTCGCCTCGCCGGCGTCGCCGCGCGTGACGGTGCCTACGCCATTCTCGGCAACCACGATCACTACGCCGGACCGGCCGAGGTGGTGAGCCGCCTCGAGGCGATGAAGGTACGTGTACTATGCAACGAGATGGTGCGCATCCGCGGCGCCGACGGCGGAGGGTTCGCGCTTCTTGGCGTCGACGACATGCAGGGCCGCTCCGGACGTACCCCGGGCTTCGACGGGCCCGATCTCTACGCGGCGATGAAGGGCCTCGATCGCGACGTGCCCCGCATCTTGCTCGCGCACCAGCCGCGGTTCTTCGACGAGTCGAACGGGCGCGTGGCGTTGCAGCTCAGTGGGCACACGCACGGCGGACAGATCAACCCGGGCTTCAAGCCAGCCGAGCTGTTCCTCGACTACATCGCGGGTCGCTACGAGCGAGGCTCCTCGACGCTCTGGGTCAATCGCGGCTTCGGTGTCGCCGGCCCTCCCTCGCGCGTCGGCGCGCCGCCCGAGGTCACGAAGATCGTGCTCGTGGGCGCGTAGATCAGCCGGGGTGTCGCCCGTCGTGGACCATGAAGTCGATCGACGGATACCCGCTGCGCGACGCCGTCATGACGATGCTCTTCACGACCGAGGCCGGCACGTCGGCGCCGATCGCGAGCACGACGTGCGTGCTCGGCTCTCGATCCGGCGCGAGTAGCTTCTCGCGCTCGTGCTTCGTCTTCAGCACGTTGAAGAGACCGTCCAGGCGCTGCACGCGACCGTGCGCGCGGATCGCGGACATCTCGCCCTGAGACGTGGTCAGCATGCCGTCGACGAGGATCCCGTCCGAGAGCACCGAGACGATCGGCGCATCGATGACCTCCATGCCGTTCACGGCCGACGGCATCGCCACGTCGCGCTCGATGCAGCGATCGCTGGCGGAGAACGTGAGCAGCAAGAACACCGTGAGCACGACGAGCACGTCGATCATGCTGCTCATCGAAAGCCCCGCGATCACGCTGCGCCGGCCGTTCCCTCGCGGTGCGGACGACGGCAAGGCGCGTCCGATGGCTCGCGCGAGACCGTTCTTCGCGCGCGTGACTCCGCCCCGAACCACCCGCCCCGGCGCCTGCACGGCCATGCTGTGACCTCCGAGACGAAGGACACGCGCCGGCGTCGCCGCGTTGGGTCTACTTCTTCGCGGGTGCGCCGGCAGCGGCGGGCTTGCCCGCATCGGCACCGGCATCGGATTTTTCCGCCGCGATGCGCTGGCGGACGATCTCGTACGCCTTGTCCTGCTTCAGCATGTCGTCGATCGCCTTGAGGCGCGCGGCGCCGGACTGCGGGAACGCGCCGCCGTCGGGACCGAGCTTCGCGGCGTGCTCGGTGTACGTCTGCCAGGCGGTGCGCGCGTCTTCCCACTTCTTCTCGCGCTCGTAGCAGTCGGCGACCGCGAACAGGATGTGCGAGCGCACGAGCGGCTGCTTCGAATCGCTGAGGTCCTCGGCGGTCTTGAACGCCGCCTCTGCCTCGCCGAGGTTCGCCATTGCGAGGTACGTCTCGCCGAGGAGGTACGGCCCGAGCGGCTGGCGCGGGTTCAGCTGGATCGCCTTCTTGAACGTGTCGACCGCGCCCGGATAGTCCTTCGCGTTGTACTTCTCCGTGCCCTTGACCGCCGCTTCCATGAACTGGCTGATCGCCGTGATGTTCTCGGGGTCGTAGCGGTCGCCGGCATCCGGCGCGGTGGGCTTCTTCTTGGCTGACGCGGCGGATCCGTCCGACGCCGGCTTCTGACCGGCGGCGTCATCGGCGATCAGCGCGACACCAAGCGCCATCGAGCCGGCGGTGAAGGCGAGCGCGAGGGCGCGGAACGAGCCAGCGAGCATGGCGGGAGCGTATCACGACGTTTACCCGTGAGGTCCGGCGAAGCCGGCCGACGGCCCGAGGGCGCGTAGAACGGAGAAGTGCCTTGCGGAGCGGCATGGCCCTGCGCCATCGTGAGGGTCGATGCTCGCGAGGGTCCTCGAGCCCGAGGTCATGGATACGGCCGACGAGGCGCGTGACTACGACGCGATGGACCACGCCGCCGTGAACGCGCGGTTCTGCGAGGACTTCCTGGGCTTCGCGACGCACGGAGGTCAGCCCGCGCTCGGTCATCGTGCGCCGCGCGTCCTCGATTTCGGCACGGGCACCGCGCTCATCCCGATCGAGCTGTGCAAGCGCGCGGGCGGGTTCCAGGTCGTCGCGATCGATCTCGCGGAGCACATGCTCGATCTCGGGCGGAAGAACGTCGCGCGTGCCGGGCTCGAAGGGCGCATCACCCTCCAGCGCGTCGACGCCAAGGGCACGCCCTTCGAGGACGGCGCATTCGGCGCGGCCGTCTCGAACTCGATCATCCATCACATCCCCGCTCCGGCGGTCTGCTTCGCGGAGATGTGGCGCGTCACGGCGAAGGGCGGGCTCCTCTTCATTCGGGATCTGCATCGTCCCCACGACGTTGCCGAGGTCGATCGCCTCGTCGCTCTATACGGCGGAGAGCCGCCCGCCGATCCCGCCGCCGTCGCATCGTTCGAGAACCAGCGGGCGCTCTTCCGCGCGTCGCTCTGCGCGGCGCTCACCATCGAGGAGGTCGCGGCGATGGTCGCTCCACTCGGCGTGCCCGCCGCGGCGGTGACGATGACGAGCGATCGACACTGGACGCTCGCCTGCGAGAAGCCATGACGGCGCCGCAAGCGAGCGTTCGGCCGTTTCCGTTCGCGGGCCTCGAGTCGCTGACGCGCGCCGACGTGGCTCAGGCCGCTCGGCTCCGTCGGGTCGCAGGCGCGCTCGTCGACGTGGCGCGCATCGAGCACGCGCTCGCGGAGCTCACCGGCGATCCGGTGACGCTCACGATCCGCAGCACGCGCAGGCTGCAAGCGCAGCGCGCGACGGACGACGCAACCGGTGTCGTGCTGACGCTCGCCGGCGAGCCCACCGCGAGCGCGCATCCACGGCGCGTCCTCGTCGAGGTCGAAGGCGCGCTGGCGGCGGCGCTCTCGACGCGCGCGCTACGTCAGAAGTCACCGCGCATGGTCGACACGTCGCGTACTCCCTCGCCTGCGCTGGCCGGCGCGTTCGCGGCCGTGCTGGTCGCGGCGCTACGTCGCGCCCATTCGACCGGCGTGTTGAAGGTCATCGCGGCGGGGCCAGGCGCGGTGCTCGCACGCGATCTCTTGCAAACCGAGCGCGACGTGACCACCGCGACGCTCACGGTGACCCTCGGCGAGGACGCCTTCGAAGCGCGCGTGAGCGTGCCCGATGCGCATGCCCAGCCGCCACGCGACGTCGTGTTCTCGCGCGACGCGCTCCTCGCAATGGGCGACGCGACGCTCGCCTTGCCGCTGGTCATGACCACGACGCTCGCCTCGCGTGAGGACCTCTTCGAGCTCGGCCTCGGTGACGTCTTCGTCCCGGCGCGAAGCGCATTTTCGCTTCGCGACGACGGCGCGATCGTCGGCGCGGTTGCGCTCGTCGCGCCGTCCGCCGAGCGCGGCCTCGCCGTCGATCTCGCAGAGAACGGGCGCCTCGTGGTACGAGGTCTGCTCGAGAGTCACCCCTGGATCCAGGAGAGATCGATGCCTGCCGACGAGGCCGCGACGACCACCATCGAGTCGCTGGAGCACGCGCCCGTCGTCGTGCGCGTCGAGCTCGGCACCGTCGAGATGAAGGCGCACGAGTGGGCCGAGCTCGGTCCCGGTGACGTCATCGCCCTCGGACGACGCGTCGGCGACCCGGCGATCCTGCGCGTCGGCGGCGTGGAGCTGGCGCGCGGAGAGCTCGTGCAGGTCGACGGCGAGTACGGCGTCCGGATCCTCGCGCGCACCGGCATGCGAGCGCGCACCGGAGGCGAGGGCGGAGCATGAAGGTGATGAGCACGACGAAGCTGCTCGTGTTGGTGCTGGCGCTCGCGGCGTGCAAGAAGAGCGAGGTCACGCCCGAGGAGCTCGATGCGCGCGCGCAAGCCGCCGCCGTCGCTGCGGCGAGCGCCAGCGCGAAGGCATCGCAGCTCGGATCCGGCGACGCATCGAGCGACGCCGGCGCCGATGCGGGCCCTTCGATGAAGGCCGTGACGTACGCCGGGAAATACAGCGTCGCCGTGGGCAAGATGTACGTCCCCGATCAGAAGGACTGGTCGTCGGTGAAGTTCAAGAACGACGAGACCAAGCTGCTCGGCGACGGCGAGATGACGCTCGCCGTCGACGGTAGCGGTCGCGTGTCCGGCGCCACCGAGGCCGGGCCGCTCGGCGCGTCGGTGATCGACGGAACGAGCGACGGCACGACCCTCGCCGCCACCATTCGTCGCAAGGATCCGTCCGACGACGGTCTCACCGGAACGCTCGTCGCGAAGATCAGCGGCGACGCGCTCGACGGAACGATGAAGCTCGCCGAGTCGAACGCCGCCGTCGTCCGCGAGGGCAAGGTCGACGCGAAGGCGAAGAAGTAAGGGCGCCCGATACGATGTTCGCTCCGGTTCGCTACATCGAGTGGGCGACGAAGTTCTACGGCAAGGTCGACCTCGATCTCGCCAGCAGCGGAATCCCGCACGCCGGGTGGAGCGAGCTCGGCGTACCGGAGCCGGGGCTCGACGATCTCTCGGCATATCCGGCCTATCGCGCGTCGATTGCAAGATACAACGATGTCCCCGTGAGCGACGTGATGCCCGCGCTCGGCACCTCGGGCGGCGTCTTCCTCGCGTACGCGGCGATGCTCTCTCCGGGCGACGAGGTGCTCCTCGAGCACCCCGGGTACGAGCCGCTCACGCGCACGGCGGAAGGGCTCGGCGCGGTGGTCCGCACGTTCGAGCGTCGCGCGGACGAAGGCTTTCGCGTCGACCCGGCGCGCGTCGCGGCCGCGGTCACCGCGCGCACGCGCGTCATCGTCGTCACCAATCTCCACAACCCGACCGGCGTGCGCATCCCGGACGCGACGCTCGTCGAGCTCGCGAAGATCGCCGAAGCGCGCGGCGCGTATCTCCTCGTCGACGAGGTGTACGCGCCCTTCGACGATCTCCCGAACGACGGCGTCTTCCGCACGAGCGCGCGCAAGCTGGCGCCGAACGTCGTCGCCGTCTCGAGCCTCACGAAGTGCTACGGGCTCGGCATGCACCGCATCGGCTGGGTGCTCGGTCCCGCCGAGATCATCGAGCGCGCCGAGTCGGCCGCGATCGCCACGTGCGGGCACCTTCCGCTCGCGCAGGCGGCGCGCGGAGTGGTCGCCTTCGCGAACCTCGGAGCGCTCGCGAAGCGCGCAAAGGCCTTGTTTTCCGGCAAACGCGAGATTGCAGCGCGCTGGGCGGCGACCCTGCCCGGCGCGTCATGGAGCGCGCCGACGTCGGGCCTCTTCGGCCTCGTCACGCTCGACGATCCGCGAGACCTACGCCCGCGGATCGAGTCGTGGGCCGAGCAGCACGGCGTGCTCGTCGGCGCCGGCTCGTTCTTCGGCGTACCGAATGGGTTCCGCCTGTCGTGGGCCACGCAGCCGAAGGATCGCTTCGAGGCCGGGCTGGCGAAGCTCTCGTCGCTACTCCGCTAGCTCGACGCGAAAGCGCATCAGGCGGAATTCGGGGGCGGAGCTGCGGGTTGCCTTGACGCGACCACCCTCAGCCCTATGAGGATCAGTGCTGCGGCGAGCCATGCTCGCTTCGTGATCCCGTGTCCGAGCTGCGCCCATGCGAGCACAGCGGCGATGAGCGGCTGCAGATAGATGTAGACCGTCACCATCGTCGCGCTCGATCGGCCGAGCGCCCAGGCGTTGAGGAGGTACGCGACAATCGTAGGCATCGCGACGATGTAGACTACAAACATCCACCCGCGACCCGTCAAAACAGGCACTTCCGTGATCATCGCGCGCAAGCCGAACGGCGCGAACAGGATCGCGGCGTACGTGAAGATCCACGCCACCGCGCGCAGCGCGCCGACGCGAACCACGATGTCGCGCGACAGCACGACGTACGCCGCGTAGCTGAGGCTGTTGAGCGCAACGAGGATCGCCCCCCGGTCGATTGATCCAACGCCGATGAGCGAGAGCACCCCCGCGAGGGCCACGGCGATGCCCACCACGGTCCGGAGTCGGAGCTGCTCCTTGCCGAAGATCACGGCAAGCCCGGCAGCAAAAACGGGGATGGTGGCCCCCAGGAGCGACGTCGAAAAGGGGGTCGTCCACCTCAGGCCCATCAAGAAGAGCGTCTGGTTCAGCGCGATCCCGATGACGCTCAATCCCGCCAGCCGAAGGTGATCTGCACGTGCGATCGCAACTCCTTGCGTACCGCGCACACGTACGAACGCTTGGAAGAACAGGGCGCCGCCGAACATGCGGATCATCGCGAGCGCTTCAGGGAATATTTCTTCGCCTCCCTGCGCGCGAGGCATCATCGCGACCTTCGCCTCGACCGCCTGAGATGCGAACGCGAATTGCACGAGGAGGAGCGCAGCGTGGGTGGCCCACGCGCCTAGGGAAAGGCTAGACTTGCCGACCCCGAGCTCAGGCGGACGGTTCACGAGGCCTCAATGTCCAATCTCTCGCTCTTCATCGCGCGCTACGTAGTCGGCGACTTCCCGTCGTTCGGGCTGTTGCTCTTGCTCGCGGTGATGGTGGCTGCAAGCTACACGTTTGCCGTCTCGCTCAGCGCCGGCTCGAGCGGCCGCATCAAGACGCTCCAGGCCGCACGCTTCGGAGCCTACGGAACCGTCGCCCTCATCGCGGTCGCGGTCCTGTGCCTCGCCTACGCCTTCGTCAGCCACGACTTCCGCCTCCGGTACGTCGCTCACTACTCCGACCGGAGCATGCCGACCATCTTCCTGCTCACCGCGTTGTGGGGCGGACAGGACGGGTCGCTCTTGTGGTGGCTCTTCCTGCTGAGCATCTACATCGGCGTCTGCGTGTTCACGCTCGGCAAGAAGTACCTGGAGCTGCAGCCGTACATCATCGCCACGCTGATGGGCGTCGTGATCTTCTTCTGCGTGCTGATGGCCTTCGCCGCGAATCCGTTCGCGACCGGCGTCTCGGGAGCGCGCCCCGACGGAGAAGGGCTCAATCCCCTCCTCCAGAATTTCTACATGATCATCCACCCGCCGAGCCTCTACATCGGCTTCGTCGGATGCTCGATCCCGTTCGCGTTCGCGATCTCCGCGCTCGTCACGGGACGGCTCGACACGGAGTGGATCCAGGCGTGCCGCAAGTTCACGCTCTTCGCGCTGCTGTTCCTCGCGATCGGCAACACGCTCGGCATGCTCTGGGCGTACGAGGAGCTCGGCTGGGGCGGTTACTGGGCGTGGGACCCCGTCGAGAACGCGGCCTTCATGCCGCTGCTCACGCTCGCGGCATTCGTGCACTCCGTCATGATCCAGGAGCGGCGCGGCATGCTGAAGGTCTGGAACGTGTTCCTGATCTGCCTCACGTTCTTCATGACGATCTTCGGCACGTTCCTGACGCGCTCCGGCGTCATCGCGAGCGTCCACTCGTTCGCGCAGTCGTCGATCGGCGACTACTTCCTCTACTTCCTCGCGATGGTCGGCGCGTTCTGCTTCACGCTGGTCATGTACCGGTGGCCGGAGCTCCGCGACATCAAGCCCACCGATCGCCTGCGTAGCGCGGCGATCGTCACCGGCTGGCTCACGCTCGTCGCCCTGATCCTCGCCTGGGTGCTCTCGAACAAGCTCGCCGGCACCCCGCTCGACGCGCTCGGCGGCGCGTCCTCGGACGACATCGCCGCGTCGAACTCCAAGCACACGCTCATCCAGATCACCGCGTTCAGCGTGCTCGCCGGCGCGGCGGTGTTCGGCAACATCGAGCTCGTGTTCCGGCGCATGACGACGGGCCTCGATCTCAAGACGAAGCGCCCGCGCTTCGAGTCGCTGTGGTCGAGGGAGTTCACCTTCCTCCTCAACAACTACGGCCTGCTCATCTTCATGCTCTTCGTGCTGGTCTTCACGACCTTCCCGATGATCACGGAGGCCTTCCTCAAGGAGAAGGTGTCGGTCGGTCCGCCGATCTTCAACGCGTTCCTCCAGCCCGTCGGCCTCACCGTGTTCTTCCTGATGGGCGTGGGAACGCTCTTCGGCTGGAAGAAGTCGAGCGACGCGCAGCTGCGGAAGAACTTCATGGTTCCGGTCGCCGTCTTCTTCGGCGCGATCGGCATCCACTTCGCGTTCGGAAAGCTGCTCGGCTTCCCGGCCGTCGTGTGGGCGCCGCCGCTCTACGGCGGAATCATGGGCAAGGGCCTGCAGGCGTTCAACGCGATCACGCCCGTGCTCGGCTTCTCGCTCGCGCTCTTCAACGCCGCGGTCATCGTGCAGGAGTTCGTGCTGCTCTACCGCTCGCGCCTCAAGACCGGCGTCGAGAAGACCCCGAAGGTGCTCTGGTACATCGGGCTCCTGCCTGGGTTCGTCTACTCGATGGCATCGCTCCCCGCGAGCGGACGTCGCCGCTACGGCGGCTACATCGTGCACATGGGCATCGTGCTCATGTTCCTCGGTTTCACGGGCAAGTCGTGGACGGTCGATCGCGAAACGACCATCAAACAAGGCGATACGTACCAAGTCGAACGTTTGACCATCAAGTATGTCGGCCCTCGCATGGAGGTCGACAACACCAAGCGCATGGTCTTCGCTGACGTGAAGGTCTACGAGGACGGCAAAGAGGTCGGCAAGCTCACGCCGGCGAAGTTCATCTACAAGAAGATGCCGGACTCGCCGACCACCGAGGTCGCGATGTTCCACTCGATCCGCGACGACCTCTATCTCGTCGTGGGGAGCATCAATCCGGAGACCAAGGTGGCGTCGCTGCAGATCCACCTGAACCCGCTCGTGGGGTGGATCTGGTTCGGATGCCTGGTGCTCATCTTCGGCAGCTTCATCTGCATGTGGCCCGAGCTCGAGCCGCAGGAGTCGCGCGCGTGGCAGATCGCGCGCGGCGCTGGCGCGGTCGCGACCAGCATCACGCTCGGCATCGTGCTGGCGTTGCTGCCGGTTCCGGCCTTCGCGCAGAGCGGCCCGTCGCAACAATCGGGAAGCGTTCACCTCGAGAACGATCAGGAAAAACAGGTCTTCGGTGCGCTTCGCTGCATGTGCGGGACGTGTCCGCGCGAGCTGCTCTCGTCGTGCGCATGTGACGACGGGCCGGACGGTGCGACGCAGACCCGCGCGCGCCTTCGGGCACGCCTCGCGAAGGGCGATACCCCCGAGCAGATCATCGACGACTACGTGAAGCAGTACGGGTCGGCGTCGCTCGCGATCCCGCCCAACACCGGCGTCATGCGCGCGATCTACGCCGTTCCGATCATGGCGCTGGTCGGCACCGGAGTCGGCCTCGCGGTGGTGCTGCGACGATGGCGCTCGAACACGGACGGCCCCACGCCGCCGGGCGGCGGAAAGAAGACGGGCGCGCCGAGCACGGCGGAAGCCAAGCGCGACTCCTACGACGAGCGCATCGACGCGGAGCTCAAGGACCTCGATGGTTGACGGCGCGATGAGAGCGGACGAACGCAGCAGCGCACATCGCGACGCGAAGGCGGAGCTCGACGAGCGGCGCATCGCGCACGGCGTCGCGATCGGTCTGCCCGCCGTGACGGTCACGGTCGCGGCGATCATGGGCGTGACGATCGGCGCGCCCATGGCGATCCTCGTGCTCGCCGCGGGCACGTTGCTCGGCGTCATCGGGCTCTTCTGGGCGAGCCTGCGCATCCTGAGCGGAGATGCGGCGCTCTCGCCCGAGCTCGAGGCGCTCGATGCTTCGGCGCACGCGGTCGACGCGCTCGCATCGCGGAAGAAGATGCTGCTTCGCGCGCTGAAGGATCTCGACAACGAACGCGCGCTCGGAAAGCTCGAAGACGACGACCACGAGCAGCTCTCGCTCGTCTACCGCAACGAGCTGAAGGACGTGCTCTCGCGCATCGACGCGTCGCTCGAGCCGCATCGCAAGAAGGCAGAAGACGCGGCGCGCACGTATCTCACGAAGGCGGGGCTCCTCGACGAGGGCTATCGCGGAACGCAGCCTGCAGAGAGCGAAGGCGACCTCGACGGCGAGGACGACGACGACGCAGACGAGGACGACGAGGCGGAGGAGGGCGACGAGAGCGAGGTCGTCGAGAAGGTGGCCGCAAAGCCCGCGAAGGCGGCGAGCGTGAAGAAGAAAGCCGCCGCGCCGGCCACGCGCCTCGCGTGCCCGAAGTGCGAGACGTCGAACGAGGTCGATGCGAGCTTCTGCAAGAAGTGCGGAGCCTCGCTCGCCGCGAAGGCCGAGACCGCGAAGACCGCGAAGGAGAGCGACTCCGATGAAGCGTGAGCTCCTCGCCGCGCTCGGCTGCGTGACCGTATCGGCCATGCT
>FTCS01002122.1_pt1 | contig 14464 bp, 9 predicted proteins | sample 1639391 | NCBI WGS metagenome assembly FTCS01 (sample SAMEA3914864, study PRJEB12502) | metagenome | biome: forest; material: soil | place: USA | collected 2012-03-12 | depth 0.3 m | reverse complement strand
GGCCTGCCCTGAGGAGCGGCAGCGACGAAGGGGAAACATCCATGAGGCGCGAATATAGACCGCAAGGGAGGGGGTGGTCAATGAATTGCACGGCCCTTCGCGCCTCAAGATGACATCGTCACCTTTTCAACCTAAGCTTCACGCATGCGGAAATCGTGGATTGCCCGAGCAGTCGTTTGCGCCGCGTTCACGGCAGGCTGTTCGTCACCGCCGCCGTCGTCGACCGCGTCCCAACCCGCGCTCACGCGCATGCCGCCTCCCTCGCCCCCGACCGTCGCGAGCTTCGAGCGCGGCATCACGCCGCGACAGGCCCCGCCGCTGCCGGCCATTCCACTAATAGCAGGCCCACTCGCGATCGTCTCGACGTTCCCGCAGGCCAATCAGACGATCTCGGTCCGCGATTCGAATTTCGTGTTCGGCCAGACGGGCAACGGCCACGCAACGCTGACGATCAACGGAACGCCGGTGCCGGTCGCGCCGAATGGAACGTACTTGGCGTACTTGCCGGTGCCGCCGGCATCGGCGCCGCGGTACGAGATCGTTGCACGCACCTCCACCGACAGCGCGCGTTTGACCGTGCCGGTAAAGGTTCCCCCGGCGCGTCCCGATCTGTCACTTACCGGACCGCTCGTCGTGGACAGCGCCAGCGGGTCGCCGCGCGGCGCCACGAATCTCGTGCTGCGCGACGATGACCCGGTGCGCGTGAGCATCCGCGCTCCGCTGAACGCGACCGCCTGGGTCACGGTGGGCGCGACCAAAATGCCGCTCGCGAACATCGGCGGCAACACGTTCGCCACCGACATCACCTACGCCGAGCTGAAAACAGGAGCGATGCTCTACGTATCGCGCAGCCCCGACACGGTTCACTTCGCGCTGTCTCGCCCGACGCCCGTCGCCCGTCCCGCGTCGCCGTTCGTGATGCTCGGCGATACGATCGCCCAGCGCGATACCGACGCCACGATCATTGGCCGAGACATTCCGGCCGGCACGTACAAATGGATGTTCGTGCCGGGCACGATCGTGCAGGAGACCGGTCGCAGCGGCGACAACATCCGCGTTCGTCTCGATTCGCAGCTCGAGGTATGGGTCGATGCGACGTCGGTGCGGCCTCTGCCCGCGGGCTATCCGTCGCCGCGCCGCACGATCGGACCGATTATCCTCACGCCCGCGCCGGAGTGGATCGACGTCGTCCTGCCGATGTCGTCGCCGGCGCCATATCTCATCGAGCAGACCCTCAAGACGTTCTCGCTCACGATGTACGGCACGACCGCCACACCCGAAGTGATCAAGTTCCTCCAGAACGACTCGCTCGTTCGCATGATCAACTGGGTGCCGGTCGCGAGCGACCGCGTGCGCATCGATCTCGAGCTCACGGCGCAGCCGTTTGGCTACCTCGTGCTCTTCCAGCCGGGGCACGGCTTCATCCTCCGCCTGCGACGGCCGCCGAAGGTTTCGATCGCGCGTCCGCTCGAGGGATTGATCATCGCGGTCGACCCGGGCCATCCGCCCGGCGGCGCGGTCGGACCGACGGGTTATACGGAAGCGCAGGGTACCCTCGCCGTCGGGATGAAATTGCGCGAGCTTCTCGAGCAGCGCGGGGCCAAGGTCGTGATGACACGCACCGACATGCACGCCGTGGATCTCCACGAGCGGAGCGTGATCGCGCGGCGCTCGAACGCGGTCGCGCTCCTGTCCATCCATCTCAACGCGTTCGGCGACGGCACGAACCCGTTCCCGAACGTCGGCACGAGCACGCTGTTCTTCCATCCGCAATCCGAGCCCCTCGCCCGGCTCGCGCAGGCGGGCATGATGCGCGAGATGGGACTCCGCGATCTGGGTATTCACTATCAGAACATCGCCATCGGCCGCACGACGTGGATGCCGTCGATCATCACCGAGGGATTGTTCCTGATGGTTCCGGAGCAGGAGTACGCGGCGAAGCAACCGGAATTCCAGGAGCGCTATGCGCGCGGCGTGGCCGACGGCGTCGAGGCGTTTTTCCGATCCCTCGCCCAGCGCTGATGTCCTCCCGAGCAAAGCCGTCATTCGGATCCCTCGTCGCGTTGCTCCTCGCGATGACCGGGGCGGCAAGCGCTGGAGCTCAAGCGCCGAACCTCGACTGGCGCTCGATCGAAACGCCGCACTTCGTCGTCACCTTCACGCCGCCGACCGAAGGACTCGCGCGACGCATCGCCGCCGACGCGGAACGCGCCTATGCGCAGCTCGCGCAACAGCTCCATCCGCCGCGAGGCAAGATCGACGTCGTGATCTCCGACGACGTCGATGCTTCGAACGGATCCGCGACGCCGTTTCCCACCAACCGCATCGTCGTCTACGCGAATCCGCCCGTCTCCGAATCGGCCCTTCGCTACACGAATGACTGGGGCCAGCTCGTCATCACGCACGAGCTCACGCACATCTTCCACCTCGACCGGTCCCGCGGTGTGTGGTCCGTAGGTCAAAAGATCTTCGGCCGCGCGGCGGCACTCTTCCCCAACCTCTACGGGCCGTCCTGGATCACGGAGGGCATCGCGGTCTACGAAGAGTCGAAGCTCACGGGCGCTGGACGCATCGAAGGCTCCGAGCACCGCATGATCGCACGCTCGGCCGCGATCGAGCACACGTTCCCGTCGCTCGGCGCGCTGAGTCTCTCGCAGGGTCGCTTTCCGTTCGGCGAGCATGCGTACGGCTACGGCTCGCTGTTCATCGACTATCTCGCGCGCACGCGCGGCGACACAGCGGTGCGCAAGTTCATCGAGAAGTCGTCGGCCGACGTGATCCCGTACATCATCGACATTCCGGCCCGGCAGGGATTCGGCGTGACGTTCGAGAGCGCGTGGCGGCGTTTCCAGGATTCCATCGGCCACTCGCTGCCGACCACACTCGGCGATCCGGTGATCGGTTGGCGGCAACTCACGCAAGACGGAGTCTACGTCAACTCGCCGCGCTGGTTTGGCGATTCGGCAATCGTGTATTCGGGAACGCCGGGCCGGCAGAGCTTCGGCGCGTATCGCGTCGATCTGAATGGGCGGCGCGTTCGCATCGGCCGGCGCAACGGCCAGTCGGCGAACGTGCAGATCGGACCGAACACGATTCTGTTCGCGCAGTCGGACTTCGTGAATCCGTATCAGATTCGGTCGGATCTCTGGATTCAGGACGGCAAGCACGAGCGACGGCTCACGCGCGGTCAACGCCTGACGAGCCCCGACGCGCGCGCCGACGGACAGATCGTCGCGCAACAGATTCTGCCCGGCGCCACGCGGCTGGTGCGCGTGTCGCCCGACGGCACGCGCATCACGCCGATCACCGGCGGATCGTACGACGAGCAATGGACCGAGCCGCGCTGGTCGCATCGCGGAGACAGGGTCGCCGCCGTGCGGTGGCTGCGCGGCAACGTGTCGCAGATCGTCGTGCTCGATTCCACGGGACGCGAGCTCGCGGTGCTCGCCAGCCAACGCTCCGTACAGGCGACGCCGAGTTGGTCAGGGGATGACGCGGGTGTGTATTACAGCTCCGATCAAAGCGGCAGCGCTCAGGTGTATTTCACGAAGATCGGCGGCGAGACGTATCGGGTCAGTCAGGCGGCCACCGGGTTGTTCGAGCCGCAGGCGTCGCCCGGCAACGATCGTCTCGCCTCAGTGCTGTTCCGCGCCGACGGATATCATCTCGGTGTGTCCCCGTGCTGCGATGCGTCCCAGTTACGGTGGTCGCCCGAGCCCGCGCAGTCGGCGCTGCTTCCGGCGGCGGTGGCGCCAGTCATCGTCGACAGCTCTCCGGCGCGAAAGTTCAGCCCGTGGCGCACGTTCTTCCCGCGCTATTGGATTCCCATCATCGACTACGGCATTCGCGGCTATCGCGTGGGCGGACTCACGAGCGGGTACGACGTCGTCGGCCGGCACACGATGACGGCGTCGCTCGAATTTCCGCTGAACGGCCTCGGCGGTGCGACGGGGAATTTCAAGTATCAGTATGCCGGTTTCGGTCTGCCGGTCATTCAGGTCGAGGGCGCGCAGGACTGGCAAAGCCTCGGTGAAGCGTTCAGTCGCAACCCGGCGCGCACGCCCGTCGGCGAAGTGTTTCGTCGCACGCTCACGGCGGACGTCCTGGCGACCTGGCTGCGCGTGGGCGCGCGCGCGTCGTCGTCGCTCACCGGCGGCATCGGCATTGAGCACCGCACGCACACGATCGACGCCGACATCCCGCTCACGAGCCTCGACACCACCGGTGGGCTCGGCTCGCCGACGTATCCGACGCTGATCGTCGGCGCGGGCTACAACAATTCGCAACATCCACCGTTCGCGATCTCGCCCGAGGACGGCGTGCAGCTCAACGCGACGGTGCGCGACAGGTTCAACAGCGGCGCCAACGGACGAGGAGGGCCGAGCTACAGCGCCGTGGGTTCGGCGGCGATCTACAAGTCGCTCGACCTTCCCGGCTACGCGCACCACGTGCTCGCGTTGCGCGGTTCGGCAGGCATCGCCGACGCCAACGCGACGGGATACTTCTCCGTCGGCGGCGTGAGCGGCACTAGTTATCAGATCATTCCCGGCTACACCATCGGCGAGGGACGCCTGACGTTTCCGGTACGCGGATTTGAAGCAGGCACGCTGCTCGGTACCCGAGCGCTCGCGGGTTCGGTCGAATATCGGATTCCGCTGTTCCTCACCGGCAACGCGCCATGGACGCTGCCGTTCTTCCTCGACCGCAGTTCGCTCACGGTGTTCAGCGACTACGGCGTGGCGTGGTGCCCGGACATCAGAGCGGGACGGGAAGTGTGCAACGTTCCGGGCTCCGCGTTCACGACCAAGCGCGATATCGCGTCGGTCGGTGCCGAGCTGAACGTGAATCTTGGTGTGTTGTCGTGGGACGTGCCGTATCGCTTCCGCGTTGGGGCTGCGATGCCGACGCAGAATCGTTTGACGTTCAGTCGTCCGGCGGCGCAGGTTTACGTGGTCGGCGGGCTTTCCTTCTAGTCGCAAATGCGGAAAGGCTGGCCGGGCGGCGACACTGCACGGACACGACCGGACTTTCTCAGCGTGGCGGTAGCTGTCGAAGGGCCGGCTTGATACTCTATCGGGACCTTGCCCGTCTATCGGGACGATGAACAACAGCCTTGCCGCGGATCTTACGGAATTTGCGGATTAGGCCGAGAAAGCCCCAAGGGCGGTGTCTCGGTTTGGTTTCCCGCGGCTTTTCCGTCTTGCACGCTTCGTGCAAGACGAGCTCGTTCGCAATGCCTCGTCTACTATCAATTGCTCTGATCGCCAGCGCGGCCCTTGCCGCCTGTGCACGCAAATCCGCGACGACCTCCGCGTCGGGCGGATGCGACCCGCAGGTCAAGCTCCCGGAAGGCTTCTGCGCGATCGTCTTTTCAGACAGTGCCGGACCCGCGCGGCATCTCGTCGTGCGAAAGAATGGCGACGTTATCGTTGGTGTGCTCGACCAGCGGCGGACTGCCGGCGGAGTGCTGGCCCTCCGCGACGCCGACAAGGACGGTCATGCCGATGCCGAAGTTCGCTTCGGTGATGCCGGCGTGCACGGCGTGGTGCTCGTGGGAGACTCCACCCTCATCGTATCGACGGCTACCGCGGTGTTGCGCTATCGGCTCGCCGATTCGCTCGGGCCCAAGAAGAAGATCGACACGCTGATCACCGGACTGCTCGCGCGGCCGATTCCCTCGCACAGCCTGGCGATCGACAGACGGCAGAATCTCGTCGTCAACATCGGTGCGCAGTCGAACGCGTGCGCGCCGGAGAAGCCACAGTCGGCGGGGCGCGACCCGTGTCCGGATCTGAACGTGAGCGGCGGGCTCTGGAGCTTCCGAACGGACAAGATCAACCAGACCCTCGCCGATGGCGTGCGCATCGCGACCGGGCTTCACAACGCCGTGGCGCTCGCGGTAAACCCGCGCGACACAATGATCTACGCGGCGGCACACGATCGCGACGGGCTCCACGAGTACTGGCCGAATCTCTTCTCGGCAGAAGAGAGCGCGACGCTTCCGGCGGAAGAGCTCATTCGTCTCCAGACGACGAAAGCCGACTTCGGCTGGCCGTACTGCTACTATGACTATGTCCGACAGCGGCGCGTGCTGGCGCCGGAGTACGGGGGCGATAAATCGCGCACGGATCGCTGCGACCGGTTGATCCAGCCGCTTATGGTGTATCCCGCGCACTGGTCGCCGATGTCGATGGTGTTCTATACCGGCAAGATGTTCCCGGCGAAGTATCAGGGCGGCGCCTTTATCGCGTTCCATGGTTCGTCGCAGCGGTCGCCGCTCGCGGAGGAGGGTTATCAGGTCGTTTTTCAGGAATTCAAGGACGGCCTGGCGGGGGATTACTCCGTGTTCGCTTCGGGATTCAACGGCGGGGCGGCGACGGTGCAGGGGGTACCGCACCGGCCCACCGGGCTCGCGCAGGGGCCCGACGGAGCCCTCTACCTGAGCGACGACAAGGGCGGTCGCATTTGGAAGATCGTTTACAAACCCAAATGACTTCCTTGCGGAAACTCTAATAGCGCGCCATAGTCGGGGGTGCGCTCGACCCATCTGATACGCCCCTGGCTGCTCGCGCTGGCCATCTGCGCCTGCGGCGGTGGTTCCGACGGTTCGTCGGGAACCACGAATCCACCCATCGTCGTCGACGATTCGCCCTCGGCGATCACGCTCTCGCCGTCGGCCACCGTCACCCTGCAATCGGGGTCGACGAGCAACATCGTCGCGAGCGTCACGGCGAAATCGGGAAAGACCCTCTCCAGCGCGAACGTCACCTGGACGAGCAGCGATCCCGCCATCGCGTCGGTCCTCAACGGGGTGATCACCGGCCTCAAGGTCGGTACGGTCACGATCACGGCATCGATCGGTTCGGTGCAGGCGACGTCAACGGTCACCGTCGTCCCGGGCCTGGCCGCGGCGCTCGCGATGCGCACACAACCCGTCGGCGCGGTAATTGGCTCAGTACTCGCCACGCAGCCGGTGGTCGAGATTCGCGACGCGGCCGGCAACGTCGTCACGACCTCCACGGCGAGTGTGACGGCAACGATCGCGGCGGGTGGAGGCACTCTCACAGGCACGGCGACCGTCTCGGCCGTCGCCGGCGTCGCAACCTTCTCGGGCCTCGGAGTCACGGGCGTCGCAGGCGATCGAACGCTTTCGTTCACGTCGACCGGATTGACCGCTGCGGGATCGGCGACCTTCACGATGACCGCGCCCCCCACACCGCTTATCGTTGTCGACAAGCAATCCGTCACGTTCACTGCGAACACGGGCGCCAATCCTCCGCCGGCGACCGTCAACATCACCAACGGCGGTCCGGGAACGCTCTCCGGTCTCACCCTCGATCCCGTGGTGTACGATGCCGGGCAGCCGACGGGTTGGCTCGCCGCGACGCTCAACGGCACGACCGTGCCGACGTCGATCACGCTCACCGCGACGTCGGCAACCCTCGCCGCGGGGACGTATCATGCGACGGTCCGCCTCAACGCACCGAGTGCATCGAACTCGCCGCTGTCCATCGGAGTCGCGCTCACGGTGACGCCGGCCGGCACGCTGACGTATGCCGACGCGCAGAAGGTGCGCGTCGTCGACGTCGGCAACACCTTCGCGCCCGCGGTGTCGCTCGTCGACAATACCGGAAAGCCCCTCACCGGATTCACGATCAGCTACACCAGCCGAGCGACGAGTGTCGCGACGGTAGCGAACGACGGTACTATCACGGCGCGGGCCGCGGGCTACACGTGGATCGTCGCGAGCACCTCGTTCTCGTCGGATTCCGTTTACGTGTTGGTGCCGGCGTCGGCCACGGCGCCGCTGTTGCGCACCGACGCGACGAGCTACGTCGGACGCGTGGGCGATACCCTCACGATCAACGTGATTCTCGACACGCGCGGCACCACCGTCGGCGCCGCGTCGCTCGCCGCAGCCATCGCGGCGTCGGTCAGTTTCGTGACGCGAGTTCCGCAGGGACCGCCGGTTCCGCAGGTCACGAACAACGGCGGCATCGTCCGTATGTCCGTGGCGCAGGCGAGCGGCATGAATGGGCCGATCGTCACCGTGACGCTCAAGCTGTTCACGCGACTCCCGGTCAGCGGCACGATCTACCTCTTCGCGCTCAGCGTCGCCGGCATCGACGGGTCCGACCTCACGTCGCAGACGACCGCGATACCGCTTCCGATCATCTTCCGATGACGACATCCCTCGCGCGTATTTCCGGCTCCGCGGTCGTACTCGCGCTCGCCGCCTGCACCGAACCCCGCCACGCCGAGCATGCTGCGCCGGCGCCGACCGCCGAGGCGCGCCTCACGCTATCGGATTCGCTCGCCCCGGTGGGAGGCGTGGTTCGTGTGTCGATCGCCGTCTCGGGCACGTCGATCGCCAGCGCGACGGCACGCATTACCTACGACACGCTCGGCCTTCAGTACGTGGACGACGCGCCGATCTCCGACGCCGCCACGCGCGTCTCCAATCCGACGCCGGGTCTCGTGCGCGTCGCCGCGGTCGCGCCGCAGGGATTCACGACGGGCGAGGTCTACGCCGCGCATTTCATCGTGCGCCGCACGGAAGCGCTGCGCTCGATCCGTCTCGTTCTCGACGAGCTGCACACGTCGAACAACTCTGATCTCGCGCCGGCGATGACGAGGCGTCCATGATCCGGCACATCGCCATCGTGCTGCTCGCGGCCTCGACCGGGTGTGCGGGTCGTCGCGGCGGCGATGCATCGCCGCATATCGATGCCGTGCAGCCGGATTCTGTCGTACTCGCGCCCGGCGCGGTCGTCACCGTGGTCGTGCGCGGCCGAGGGTTCGTGCCGGGCACTCCCGGGCACAACACCGTTCGATTCGGGCAGATGAGCATCACCGACGTCCCTTCGAGCGCGGATGGACGCGAGCTTCGTCTCGTGATTCCAGAGAATGTACCCTCGCGCGGCGACGCCGCGCCGGCCCCGCTCGAAAGCGGCCGCTACGAAATTCGTGTGCAAACAGCCGCCGGCACGAGCAACGCAATATCGCTGAGGGTCGACCGATGACGACCCGTAATCTCCGCCGGTTGCGTGCGTTCAGTGTCCTGGTCGTCCTGATCACGCTGGCCGGGACGACCGCGAAGGCACAGGGCAACGCGCGCAGCATCGAAGCAGAAGACGTGAATGGCCGTGAAGACTGGTTCTGGTTCCAGCGGTCGTTCCCGTTCAAGGAACGCCCATACGACCAGATGTCGTCGCTGCGCGCCACGCTCCAGGCACGCATGAGTCGCATGGCGTCGCTCGCGGCCACGTCCGCGCTCGGCGGCGCATGGCGTCCCCTCGGCCCCGAAGGACTCTGGGTATTCGAGATCGAGTCGGGACGGATCGCCGCCATTCTCCCCGCGGTGGCGCCGGGCGGACCGATGTACGCCGGCACCGCGTCGGGCGGTGTGTGGCGCAGCACGAACAACGGCATCACCTGGACACCCCTCACCGACAACGAGTGCAGCCTCACGACCGGCGCGATGGCGCGCGATCCGTCGCTGCCGTCGATCGTCTACGCCGCCACCGGCGAGGGCAATCAGGGCACGGGCGGTTGCGGCGTGCTGCGTTCGTCGAACGATGGCAACTCGTGGATCACGGGACAGGGCGGACTTCGTTCTAGCAACGGCGGCTTCGGACCGTTCTCGAGTCTCGTCGTCGATCCCGCCAGCGCGGGCGGCGCCGCAACGATTCTCCTTGGCGCCACGAATTTCACGAACGCCGGGGTGGTACGTTCGACCAATTCGGGTCTCACGTGGACGCCGGCCCTGAACACCGGTCCGGCGAGCAGCCTCGTCGCGCATCCAACACGCCCGGGCACTTATTACGTGGGCAACCGAGTGACCGCGACGGTCGCGTCGCGCGGCGTGTGGAAAAGTACTGACGTCGGCGCCACGTGGACGCAGCTGCCCGCGCTCCCGGTCGACCCGAACGCGATGAGTCGGATCGAGATCGCGGTATCGCCCGCCGCGCCGAATTCCATCTGGGCGCTGGTCGGCGACCGCGGCAGCGGCGGTTTCCTCGGTCTCTTTCGATACGATGAGGCCACGAGCGCGTGGACACAGCTCGCGGCCAGCGGCATTACGTCGGCGTTCGGCACGCAGCAGAGCTACGATCTCGTGCTCGCGATCGATCCGCGCGACGAGAAGAAGATGTTCGTCGCCGGCGTGCGCGCGTTTCGGTCGACCGACGGCGGCGCGACGTTCAAGCCAATCGCCAATGAAGTACACACCGACTGGCACGTCATCACGTTTGATCCGAACAACCCCGACATCATGTGGGCGGGCACGGACGGCGGCGTGTACATCTCGACGGATGCCGGCAACACTTGGACGTCGCGCAGCGCGGGGCTCTCGATCACGCAGTTCTATCCCGGCGTCTCGGTGCATCCGCTCGGCACGCGCGTCGCCGGCGGATCGCAGGACAACGGCACGCACGTGTATTCCGGCACGCCGTTCTGGGACGCGTTCAGCGGCGGCGACGGCGGCTACACCGCGATCAACTTCAAGGATCCGTCGATCCAGTGGGGGGAGACGCAGTGGTCGGTCACGTCGGGCACGGTGGGGAACATCTTCCGCCGCGACGGCATCGGACTGACGCGCCGCGCCACCGGCATCGGCACCACCGATCGCGCGAGCTTCATTCCGCCGCTCGTCATGGATCCGGTGAATCCGTCGAAGCTCTACTTCGGCACGTACCGGTTGTATCGCACGACGAACGAGGGCCAGCTCTGGACCGCGATCAGCGGCGATCTCACCAACGGCACCGGGGTGATCTCGAGCGTGGCGATCTCGCCGACGGACACGAATACCATCTGGGTCGGGACGAGCGATGGCCGCGCGCTCGTCTCGAGCGACGGCGGGACGACCTTTGCCGCGGCGACCGGATTGCCGGCCCGATCGGTGACACGCGTAGTGCCGCATCCGACAGATTCGCGTCGAGCACTCGTGACCGTGTCGGGATTCGGCGCGGCGCACGTGTGGGAGACGGCCGACGCGTTCGTGTCGCCCGTCGTCAGCATCAGCGCCGGCCTGATCGACGCGCCGACGAATGTGGCGCTCTACGTACCGTCGGCGAACGTGATCATGGTCGGCACCGACGTCGGCATCTTCCAGACGGGCGATGGCGGCTCGACATGGGTGGCCGGCCCGACCGGAATGCCGAACGTCATCATCCAGGATCTCGTCTTTCGTCCGGAGATCGGGTTGATCGTCGCCGGTACGTACGGGCGCGGGATGTTCGCGTACAATGTCGGCGCGTCGCAGGCCGTGTTGCGCGGCGACGTGAACGGCGACGGCAAGATCGACGCGTTCGACGCGCTGCTCATTCAGCAAACTCTAATATCCAGCGTGTCGTCGTCCACGGTCGTCTATCCGCGCGGCGACGCGAACTGCAACGGCCGCATCGATGCGGGGGATCTGGTGCTCGTGCTGCGCGCCGCGGTCGGCTTGTCGAACTCGACGGGGTGCGTGGGAACGACTCGGTAGCATTCTCGCGTGTCGCGCGTTTTGCGTGTTTCGCGCGCGGGCGAGGCGCGGCTGCCTCGCCCGCTGGCCGGCCACTCACGACGTTCGATGAACGCGCCGAACGCGCCGAACGCGCCACGCGGCAACCATTTCGACGCCCCGCGATCGCGCGGGACGATCCCGCGTCGCACGCATCAGCTCGCGAACTGCGGCGGAGTCCGGGAACGGCGCAATAGCATAAACGTCTGTGCGCGTTATGGTCTGTGTACCTCACGTACGGAGGATGGACCATGACGCAAGACCGCCGGGAGTTTCTCGAGCGGCTTGGCGCGGGAGCGCTGCTCGCGGCCATGCCAGTCACTGATGTGCTCAGCGCATTCGGCACGCGCACGCCGGCGACAGAGATCGCCGAAGACTGGGACCTGAGCTGGGTCAATCGTGTGAACGGGAAGTATCGCGCAGTTTTCGACGTTCCCGAGATCGACAGCGGCTACGGCGTGTGGCGCGCGTCGCTCTGGGTGCAGCAGTACGCCGACGTCCTCAAGGCGAATCCGCGCGACTGTTCGCCGGTGCTCGTGTTGCGCCATCACGGAATCGCGCTCGCGATGCAGCAGTCGTTCTGGGACAAGTACGGAGTCTCGAAATGGCAGAGCGTGACGCATCCGATCACGCAGCAGGGCACCGATCGCAATCCCGCGCTGCTCTCGTCGTCGCGCAACGAGGTGCCGGCGGACTTCGACGCGGTCGCGCTGGACAAGTACCTCTCGCGCGGCGGGATCGCGCTCGCGTGTAATCTCGCGTTCGACGAGATGATCGAGTTGGTGTCGAAGAAGGACGGCACGACCGGAGATGCATCGCGCAAGACCGCGCAGGCCGGACTGGTGCCGGGCGTGATCATGCAGCCCTCGGGCGTGTTCGCCGCGCTGCGGGCGCAGGATGCGGGCTGCAAATATTTGCGCGCCAGCTGAAATGGCCGGTTGGCCTGTTAGCCGGTTGGCCATCGAGCCAGCAGGCCAACAGGCCAACGAGCCATCGAGATTTAGTAGCGGAACGTGCACAAGAATGGCGCTCTGAGCGGTAGGGATTAGGTTCATCCCCTCGCCTATGATCGATCCCACCGCGTACATCCATCCGGCCGCCGTCGTCACCGGCAACGTGACCCTCGGCGCGCGGGTAAGCGTCTGGCCGACGGCCGTGATTCGCGGCGATTCCGACTCGATCGAGATCGGTGAGGGCAGCACCGTCCAGGACGGAACGATCGTGCACGTCGATCACGGTGTACCAACCAAGATCGGGAAGCGTGTCGCGATCGGGCACCGCGCCATCGTGCATGGAGCGACCGTCGAAGACGACTGCCTGATTGCAATGGGCGCCATTCTTTTGAATGGCGTGCATGTCGGCGCTGGATCGATCGTGGGCGCGGGTGCGGTGTGCCGGGAGGGAATGAGGATTCCCCCGAATTCGCTTGTGCTCGGGATTCCGGGGCGAGTGACGCGTGAGACCACCGAGGCCGAGCGGGACAGGATCAGGAAAACCGTGGAGTCGTACCTCGAGCTGCAGCAGCAGTACTCACGTGTTTCCGAGCAAAGAGCTTCGGTTTAATCAAGCGAACACAACGGAACGGTTACGGAACGATCACGGCGATTCGCCCATCTCCCGTCTTCCTTCTTCCATCTCATAAAGCTGTTGTTGCCGGGTAGTTAGCCGTGTCGTGTGGAATGAAGGAGCCCCGGGTCGGCGGTTATTTTCGCGAGTTGTCGACACTGAAGTGTGCGTTATCAACGCAAGTGACCGCACACATTCACCTTCGTGATGTTGATTTCGTAAGTAGTGGTTCCACTGGCAGTTATCTTACCACTGGCGTGGAATCACGATCCTCGGTAGAATGCCGCCCCATCGCTGGACCAACGTAACTCGCGGACTGTGTGCCAATCCGGTCCTTGGTAGCACTTAGACCAAACCGCTCCGATCGCATCCCGCCTGTCGTAACTCTGTTACAACCGTGTCACCGCGTTTCGTCGCAAGGAGTACTGCCGCCATGCCGCTTCCCGTGAATCCCCCGTCGGGTCCCGTTTCACTGTCAGCCAACGCGCGCACCGTACTCGAGAAGCGCTATCTCGTGAAGAACGAGAAGGGCAAGGCTGTGGAGCAGCCGGAGGATTTGTTCTGGCGCGTCGCGACGGTGGTGGCGGATGCGGACAGACGGTATGGGGCGAGCGACGAGGCGGTGCAGGCGCAGGCGGAGGAGTTCTACTTCCTGATGACGCAGCGCCGGTTCGAGCCGAACTCGCCGACGCTGATGAATGCCGGCCGTCCGTTGGGCCAGCTCAGCGCCTGCTTCGTGCTTCCGGTGGAAGACGCGCTGGCGAACGGCAAGAACGGCATCTACGACACGCTGAGCGCCATGGCGCTCATCCATCAGTCGGGCGGCGGCACGGGCTTCAGCTTTTCGCGTCTGCGCGCGAGGGGCTCGATGGTCCGTTCGACGACGGGTGTGGCGAGTGGCCCGATCAGTTTCATGAAGCTGTACGATGCGTCGACGGACGCGGTGAAGCAGGGCGGCACGCGCCGCGGCGCGAACATGGGCATCCTGCGCGTCGATCACCCGGACATCCTGGACTTCATCGCCTGCAAGGAAGACCTGACGCAGGTGACGAACTTCAACATCAGCGTCGGCGTGACGCGGAAGTTCATGGCCGCGGTGAAGGCCGGCACTTCATATGATCTGATCGATCCTTCGACAAAGCAGAAGTCGGGGCAACTCGATGCCCGGACCGTCTGGGACAAGATGATCCTCGGCGCCTGGCGCACGGGCGAGCCGGGCGTGTTCTTCGTCGACGAAGCGAACAAGTACAATCCGGTGCCGCACCTCGGCAAATACGAGGCGACGAATCCGTGCGGCGAGCAGCCGCTGCTCCCGTACGACGTCTGCAACCTCGGCTCGATCAACGTCGGGTACTATGTGAAGGACGGGAAGATGGACTGGCAGGCCTTCAAGGC
>FTCS01000241.1_pt1 | contig 14494 bp, 16 predicted proteins | sample 1639391 | NCBI WGS metagenome assembly FTCS01 (sample SAMEA3914864, study PRJEB12502) | metagenome | biome: forest; material: soil | place: USA | collected 2012-03-12 | depth 0.3 m | reverse complement strand
CGACTACGCCGAGCATCACGCATGTCGTACTCGCGGAGGTCCTCGCTGATGGCACGATCGCCAACGCTGGCACCACGGTCTCGTCCTTCAACGGGTACGTCCCCGTGTTCGCCGCGGGGCTCCTCGGAAACGGCGAGCTTGGTGTCGCGGCGTACGACTCGGACATCGAAAAACTCGGCCCCCACATCTACGTTGGCGCGTTCGACAGCGCGGGTGCGCCGGACCCGAAGTTTAGCGCGGGCGGTTGGGCGACCATCAGCGGAAGTGACTTTCACCGCGCCGAGCTGGTCCTCTACTGCGACGGCAGCATTACGGTCGTCACCGACGGTTCCGTCGTGCGCTTGCTGCCGAATGGGGCCGTCGATTCAACGCAAAGCCTTGCGCAGGCTTCTTGGGGTCCGGGCTATCAAGCCCTCGCCGATGGCCCGGGATTTCTGTACGTGACCGATAACGCCATCGCACGCGTCGTTGACGATCAGAAGCTCGACCCGACGTTTGGAACGGGCGGCATCGTGGCGTTCCCCGCCGGATTCCCATCTGGTTACGGGCCACTTTTCACCCGCGACGGGCTCGGCCGCATCGTGATCGCTAATAGGTTTTACACCGGTGGCGCTGCCGGAAACTGGGGGCTCACGCGGATTCTGCCGTGAGGTTTACGGGGCGTGAGCCGGCCCACCGCCCTGCTCAGCTACTCCTGTTCCCACGAGCAAGTGATCGCTTGCGGCTCTGTGCCTCGTGGTGCGCCGCTCGGTGCAACGCGCGCGAAGGCGGCGATCGCGAGGTCGAACCTGATCGCCGGGTCGCAGATGAGCGCGCGCCGAAGAAGCTGCAAAGCATCACGCTCAGCGGCACCGAGATACTGAGGACCGCTTCGGCGAGCGCGTCTCGGAGCTTCGCATCAGCGTCGACGGGTTTCGTTTTTGGCGGTCCATTCTCGACCAAAACGGTCGTCACGGGCGGATCCGGCGCGATTTCGAAGCCGGGGCCATTTTCACGGCATTTGCCGGCGTTTTCGGCGACTTTTTGGAGCGCGCAGAAGGCACTTTTAGGACCCAGGCAAATCGTCGGGCTGCCATGCGTCCAGTCGATCCAGGAAGGGCTCGGGTTGTCCCGCGCGCCGGCGCGCTTCGCGGTGAATGGGACGCCCGCGCATGAGCAGCGGCGAGAGCGGTGACGGAAGCGCGGCGCACCACCCGTCGAAGTCGAGCTGGCCGCGGAAGGTCTCGAACCAGCGCGCGCCGAAGCGCACGTGGGCGATCTCCTCGAGGCCGATGATCTCCTGCACGCGCGCGCCCTCCTCGTCGCCCGCGTCTCGGAAGCGCGCGGCGTACGAAGCGGTGTGCTCGAGGTTCGCGCTCTCGAAGCCGAGGCCCATCGCGGCGACGAACGACGCGGGGTCGGGACAGCGCGGGATGCGCTCCCAGAACCAGTCACGCACCGTGAACGAGCCGACGTCGTAGCCGAGGCGCCGGATCTCCTTCGCGTACATGTGCATGTGCCGGATCTCGTCGAGCGCGATCCTCACGAGGCCGGCACGGAACTCCACCGGCGTGTCGGGGAATGCGAGCACCGCCCACGCCATGAGCTCGGCGGCCTGGAGCTCGTGATGGAGGAACGTGTGCAGCGCTCGTGCACGACCATGCGGTGATGCGAGGCCCCGCGTCTTGGCCGCCTTGGTCACGATGCGCAGCTCGGGCGGGCGTCCCGGAGCCTCGAGGCGACGAGCTGACGCGCTCTCTTCCCACGCGGTCGGCACCGGAGGCGGCGAGAGCTTCGCGTCGAGCGTGGTCGCGCGCACGTAGTCCCATGCCCAGCGCTGGATCGTGCCGATCTGTGGCTCGCTCGTTCGCTCCAGCATGCGGCCGGACCTTAGCGCACCGTGGCTCAGAGCACGAACGTGCGCCGGCCTTCGACGATCACGCGGCGCTGGAGGTGTGCTCGGACGGCGCGCGCGAGGACGACGCGCTCGACGTCGCGGCCGACGCGAACGAGCTCGTCGGGGCCCATCGCGTGCGTGATGCGCTCGACGTCCTGCTCGATGATCGGGCCTTCGTCGAGGTCCTTCGTGGCGTAGTGCGCGGTGGCGCCGATGAGCTTCACGCCGCGCGAATGCGCCTGATGGTAGGGCTTTGCGCCCTGGAACGCGGGCAAGAACCCGTGATGGATGTTGATGACCGGCGGCGCATCACGAAGGAAGTCGTCGCTCAGGACCTGCATGTATCGAGCGAGGACGATGAGCTCGACGTCGTGCTTGCGAACGAGATCGAGGACGCGCGCTTCCTGATCCTTCTTCGTGTCGGCCGTCACGGGCAGCGCGTAGAACGGCAGCCGAAACGCCTGCGCGGCCGGCTCGAGCGCCGCGTGGTTGCTCACGACGAGCGCGAGCTCGCACGGAAGCTCGCCCTGCTTCTGACGGAGCGCGAGGTCGTAGAGGCACGTCGGATCCTTCGTGACGAGGAGCGCCACGCGCGCGACGTGGTCGCTGTATCCGATCGACCACTCACCCTCGAGCGGCGTGGCGATGCGCTCTCCGAACGCCGCCGCCATCGTGCTGCGCGTCGCCGAGTCACCGAGCTTGGCCTGTGCGGCGGGGGACGCGAGGCCGGCGAGATCGACGACGAGGCGCATGAAGAAGCGAGCGCCACGCTCACCGTGCACGTCGGTGAAATTCGACGCGGAGAGGATGTTCAGACCGAGCTCGTAGAAGAACCCGGAGAGTCGCGCGACGAGCCCCGGCCGATCGGGCGCAGAAAAGAGAATCGTCGCGTGGAGCGCAGCGTCCGCCATGGCGGCGATAGTAAGCGAACCGTCCGGCGGCGCGGCGGATTCGGAGCCGTGCTACGCCCTCAGCATGGTCGAATCGGCACGTCGCAGCCACGAGGCTGGTCTTCCCGCGTTCACTTCCCCGTTCGCGCTCCTCGCGCTCCTCGCGCTCCTCGCGGCCGGCTGCGGCCACCACGCGAAGCCCGCGGCGGAGCCCGCGCACGCGTCGCACGCGGGGCCGCCCACGTGTCGCGATGACGCGGGCGACGACGTCGAGGTCGGCGCGCGCACCGCGGGCTCCGGCGTGAAGACCGGCGCCACCACCGCGGTGGAGGGCGTGAAGACGTTCGGCAAGGCAACCGCCGGCCTCGTCGAAGGCGGCACCGACGAGGCGAAGGAGCGCTGGAAAGAAGGCGCCGCGCACACCAAGGCGACCGCCAAGGAAGGCAGCGCCGAGACGAAGCGCGAGGCCGACGTCCCGCGCTGCCACTGAGTCGCCTTCAGTTGCAGGTGCAGTTGGTGAGGAACAGCTGCACGGCGTCGTCGGCGCTGTTCACGTCGCCGTCGAAATCGATCGTCTCCTGGCCGCCGGTGAAGCACGCGCAGGCGCCGTCCTGACATCCCATCGTGACGAGATCGCCGGCGCCGTCCGTCGCCTTGCATCCCGCGAGGCCGTTGCCGCCGAGGCACTTCGGATTGCCGCACGTGCCGGGCGCCGCGGGCGTCGGAGGAGGAGCAGGCGCAGGCGCAGGCGTCGCGCCGGTGCCGGCGTCGCTCGTGGTCGACGCCGCGCTGGAGCCCGGCGAAGTCGGAGCTGCCGGCGCAGAGGGCGCCGCCGACGAGGCATTCGACGACTCGTTCGACGCGCCCGCCTTTGTTCCGCTGGTGGCCTCGACCCCCGGCGTCGTCGACGCGGACCGACCGCGCTGCAGCGTCGTGCCTTCGGTGCCGCCGGAGCAGGCGGAGAGGATGAGCCCCGTCATGAAAGCGAGCGGGCGAATGAAAACGCGCATGTTTTCTTTTTCTAGAGCAAGCCGCGTTCCTGCGGCCCGCGCAGCAAAAGGCGCTCGAAACGAGCCGTTTCACGCGACTCTCGCGATCTCGACGACATCACCACCGGGGCGAGCGCGGACCACGCCGTCACGCGGCCGATCCAGGGCGGACGCGAAAAATGCTGCGACGACGGCGAACGTCACGGCTCGAAGAGACATGAAGAATCCGACCCTCCTCTTCCCCGCTCTCTTCGCCACCGCCCTCGCGCTGCCCGCCGTCGCGTGCCTTCCTGGAGCGAGCCTCGACAAGAGCAAGCTCGTCTCCACGGCCTCGTTCGATCACGGCTGCCCGAAGGAGAAGATCGACGTCGTCTCCGAGGACGATCACGGCATGGACGGCACCGGCAATTACCTCCTCAAGGTGTGCGGCTCGGACAAGCGATACAAGCGCGCCGGCACCCTCTATTACGACGCCGACAAGGGCAGCCCGATCCCCGGCGCCAAGTAGCCGGGACAGCTGCCCGATGCTATACCTACCGGGATGAGCGGCACCCGCAAGATGGAGAAGTTCGAGGTCGACCGAGCGGCCTCGTTCAAGAGCGGCACCCGCAAGATGGAGAAGGTGCTGACGCCAGACGAGCCGCCGGTCGTCTCGATCACCACGCCGGTCGCCTTCCCGACTCCGGCGGACCTGGCCGCGGCGCGCCCTTCGGTCCTGCCCGACGAGAAGGCGGACGCGGACACGGACACGGACGACCGAGCGCCGTCTCCACCCTCCGCGCGCAGCGCCGACCGCGAGCCCGCCGTCGAGCAGCTCCGCACGCGGCTCGCTCGCAAATTCACGACGCTCGCCGATCGCGTGACCGACGGCTTCGAGGAGTTCCAGATCGGCGCGGGCTGGTGGACCGTGGAGCTCACCGCGCCCGAAGGCATGTCGACCGGCGGCGGAAAGCAGGTGCTCCAGCACCTCCGCCTCCGGCCGATGCGCCAAGGTCATGCCGTGCTCGTCGGAGGCGTCGTCAACGCGGTCGACAAGACCGCCGAGCTGCGCGAGCACGCGCACATCGACATGATCTATCGAGCGCGCTTCGGCCACGCGCTCGAGATCACGGCCGCGGAGTGGGAGCAGTTCCTGCGCAAGGCCGAGACGGTGCTCCGACAGGAGCAGATCCGCACCTCGCGCGTCGCGGCGCCGCGCGACCTCGCGACCATCGCGCAGAAGACCACCCGAGCCGAAGCCACCGCCGCGGCTGCGCAAAAGAAGCGCCTCGCCGCGATCGCCCTCGGCATCAGCACGCTCGCCGCGGCGATCGTCGTGTGGAGGGTGATCGTCGCGCTCTGGCCCTGAGGCCTCCTCATGCTAAGACGCGCCCACGATGAGGGCCGTCTTCCTTTCCCCCGGCTATCCCGCGGAGATGACGCACTTCGTCCGCGGCCTGGCCGAGGTCGGCGTCGCCGTCTACGGCGTCGGCGACACCCCTCGCGAGGCGTTGCCGGGCAGCGTGAAGCCGTACCTCGCCGACTACCTCACCGTGCCGCGCATGCTCGACGAGCAGGACGTCGCGAACCGCGTCTCCGACTGGATGCGCGGTCGCACCGTCGATCGCGTGCTCACCAACTGGGAGCCGTGCGTGCTGCTCGCCGCCCGCCTTCGCGAGCGGTGGGGCATGCCCGGCATGTCGGTCGACACGGTCATGGGCTTTCGCGACAAGGAGCTCATGAAGACGCGCCTCCGCGCGGCCGGCCTCCGCGTCCCCAAGTCACGACGCGTGCATAATGCAACCGAGGTGCGTGAGGCCGCCGAGGAGATCGGGTACCCGCTGATCCTCAAGCCCATCGGCGGCGCGGGCTGCGCGGACACGTACAAGGTGACGAGCGCCGCCGAGCTCGAGAGCACGTTGCCGGCGCTCGGCAGGCTCTCCGAGGCGAGCTGCGAGGAGTACATCGACGGCGAGGAGCTCACGTACGACACGGTCTGCATGCGCGGCAAGCCGATGATCGAGAACGTCACGCTCTATCTGCCGAAGCCGCTCGAGGCCGCGAAGCAGGAGTGGATCAGCCCCATGGCGATCAGCGTCCGCGATCTGTCGCAGCCCAAGCTCGCCGGCGGTCTCGCGCTCGGCCGCGCCGCGCTCGAGGTCCTCGGCATGGACGACGGCTTCACGCACATGGAGTGGTTCCTCACTCCGAGCGGCGAGGCCGTCTTCGGCGAGATTGCCTGTCGCGCCGGCGGCGCGGGGCTCGTCGATCAGATCAACTACACGTGCGACATCGATCTGTATCGCGAGTGGGCGCGCGTCTCGTGCTGGGGATATTTCGAGGCGAGCACCGTTCGAAAATACAACGTCGGCATGATCTTCAAGCGGGCGCGCGGCTGGGGCCACATCACCCGCATCGACGGCCTGCGTGACTGGCTCCACGCCTGCGGCGGATGGGTCGTCGACGAGAAGCTCTCGCGCCCCGGGACGCCGCGGCGAGACTGGAAGCAGGCCCAGCTCGCCGACGGACGTCTCATGGTGCGTCATCCCGAATGGGATCAGGTGATGCGCATGTGCATGGCGGCCGCGAGCGACATCCAGATCCACGCGCAGTAGCGCGTCGCGAGTGTCATCACTTCTTCGTGTACGTCACGATGATGCCGTTCGGGGTCACGCCGAACTGCTCGAGCGACTTGCTGTCGCCCGGAACGTAGGGCGTGACCATCTGGCGGAGGCCGGCGCCGAACGCGGGGCCGAGGTTCTTGACCTGCGGCCCGATGGCGTTCGTGGCCTTGTCGACCACCTTGCTCTGGAGATCGACGAGCCACGCGATCGGCTGAGCAATGGCGTCGTGCATGTGCACGTCGGCGGCGAAGCGCGCGGTGACGACGGCGCCCCATTGCTGCGACGGCGCATCGAGCGTGGGCTGCACGTCGACGATGATCCTCGGGTTGTCGACGTCGACGTCGGGACCGCCGTCGCAGCGCACGGTGGGCTTCGACGAGGTCCCCACGAGCGTGATGTGGATGCCGCTCGAATCGAGATCGACTCCCGTCGACGAATCGACGTCCCAGCGCATCTTCTCGACGTAGCAGCTCGCGCCGAATCCCGAATAGATGGGCGCCGGAATGCCGGTCAGCAGACGGTCCTTCGCGACGGGATCGGCATTGCCGTTGCAGGCCGGGCAGCTCGACGCCGAGAAGGCATTCGTCCCCGCGAGCGAGGGAATCGCCGAGCTCGACACCTTCAAGAAGGAGCTCTGCGACCGCGCCGAGCACGCGAACGGATAGCAGATGATGCCCGGCTGCCCGTCGCAGCCCTTCCGGCAGAACGCGATGTCGATCGAGCTCTCCAGGGTCAGGCAGTTCGCGAGGCACGCCTGCTTGGCAGGCGAATTTCCGGGAACGCAATCCTGGTATTCCTGCGTGATGATCTCGGGCGTCTGTCCGGTCTGACTGATCTGGATGACGACGCCGGTGAGCACGTCCTGGAGCTGCGTGCGGATCGCCGCCGTCGGCACGATGAAGCTCCCCTTCGGCTTCGGCGCGGGCGCGGGTCGCGGCGGCGGCAGCGGTCCGGGGCAGTCGTCGTCGACGCACTTCCGGAGGGCGTCGGTCTCGGTTTCGGATCCGTCGTTGCCCGGGTCGACGGCGCAACCCGTCGCAGCGAGCGTTGCAAACGAGAACGTGAGAAGCGAACAAGCAAAGACAGAGCGCGCGATGTTCGTGGACATGGCTCGTGACCTCCGACCGCGTTTCTAGTCGGCCGTCCGAGGGCCCGGCAGACACCCGAACGGACGACGACGCAGCGGGATCGCGCGACGCATGGACTTCCTCGATGGGCGCGGTACTGAGGGGGCATGACCTCGATGGACGTGACGACCGCGACCTTGCCGCTGCGCTCCGGTGGTTCCATTCCGCAAGTCGGGCTCGGCGTGTGGCAAGCGCCGCGCGGCGACGTCACGCGTGAAGCGGTGCTCGCGGCGCTGCGTCTCGGATACCGCCACGTCGATACGGCGCGCATCTACGGCAACGAGAAGGACGTGGGCGGCGCCGTGCGCGACAGCGGCGTTCCGCGGTCCGAGGTCTTCGTCACGACGAAGCTATGGAACGACGACCAGGGGTTCGACTCGGCGCTGCGCGCGTTCGATGCGAGCCTGGGTCGGCTCGGCTTCGACTACGTCGATCTCTATTTGCTCCACTGGCCGGTGGCCGGCAAACGCCTCGATTCGTGGCGCGCGCTCGAGCGCATCAAGTCGGAAGGACGCGCGCGCCACATCGGCGTGAGCAACTTCCTCGTCCCGCATCTCGAGGAGCTGCTCGCCAGGGCCAGCGAGCCGCCCGCGGTCGACCAGATCGAGATCCACCCGTTCCTGCAGCACCGCGAGACGCGTGCATTCTGCAAGAAGCACGGCATCGTCGTCGAGGCCTACAGCCCGCTCACCAGCGGGCAGCGGCTCGATCACCCGAAGGTGGCGAGCGTCGCGAAGCGCATTTCCCGATCGCCCGCGCAGGTGCTGTTGCGCTGGGCGCTGCAGCATGGGCTCGTCGTGCTGCCGAAGTCGACGCACGAGAAGCGCATCAAGGAGAACGCCGCGCTCTTCGATTTCACGCTCGACGATGCGGCAATGAAGGAGCTCGACGGTCTCGAAGAGGGCCTCGCGACGGGATGGGATCCGCGCACGCAGCGCTGAACGCGCTTCAGAGCGAGAAGTGGAGCAGCGCAGAGAGCGCCACGGCGACGTGCACGGGCTGATCGGTCGTGTCCGAGAACGATCCCTCGCTCGTGTCGACCTTCACGCTGTTGATCGCGCCGACGTCCATGCCCAAATTGAGGTCGACGGAGAACGGCGACCGCGCGCCGCTGCTCATCCCGCCGATGCGATAGCCGATGCCGAACTTTCCCTCGACGCGGCTCGTCAACGTATACGACAGGCCTTCGCCCGCGGTGCCGCCGTACGTGGTGCCGAGCCCGACGCCGAAGTCGAAGTACACCCCGCGCGTCCGATCCGTCGCGGCGATCTGGAACAGGACCGGCACCTGCACCGAGTAGCCGTTCGACGAATCACCGGCGCCGGCGAGGGCGTGCCCGTACGATCCACGGACGCCGAGCAGGATCCCGAAGTGCGGGCTCACGTAGTAGCCGAGCCGGAGCTCCGTCGACGCACCCGGTCCGATGGTGCGCATTCCGGCGACGAACGACTGCGTCGGCGCGAGCACGCCGCCGCCGAGCTGCACGACGAAGCCCGACGGCTTCACCTCGCGGACGTGGTCGACGGTCGAGACGACGTCGGCGCCTGCTCGCGCGCCGCCGGCGGGGGCAACCTGGTCGCCGGCCGGCAACGGCGGAAGCGCTTCGCCCTGCGCGCCCGACATCGACGCTCCTCCGCGCGCGCTCGTGCCATTCGTCGTCCAGTCGGGAAGAGGCGCGCTCGTGATCGAAGCGACGGCGGTCACGTCTCGAGTGACCGGCGGGAGCGGCGGGAGCGGCTCGTTCTTGGGAAGCGGCGCGGGCAGCGGCGCCGGCAGCACGCGGTGAGAGACGCGCTTGGTGGCCGCCGCCGGAGCAGCGTGCACCGTCGAGGGCGCGAGCGAGACCAGCGTGGCAAACGTGAGCGTGAACGGGAGCACGACCGGGCCGAGGGCACGCGAAGCAAACGTGAAGATGCGCATGCAGCCCCCTTCGGCCGCTCTCGGGCCGAGTTGCGTGGCTTCTTCGAAAAGCGCGCTAAAGCGCCGTCGCTGCGTTCCCGAATGGACGACGAGACCCGGCTCAGCCCGGGAAGACGCGCGACGTCCGCGGATTCCAGCGCTTCGTTCCGCCGACCGGCGAGAGCGGCGGGATCGCAACGGTGCCGCGCATGCCCTGGTGACCGCCCGATCGCTTCACGACCGCCGCGAGCAGCGCCTCCGCGAGCGCGAACGATCCGAACTCGGCGATCCATCCGCCGCGCGGCACGCCCTTGACCTTCGCGAACACGCCCTGCTCGAAGAACTCGAGCAGCGGGCCCCAGGCCGCGCCCATGTGCCCCTTGTCGACGGCGAGGACGCGGCAGACGCCGCCGGTGCGGTCGGCGAGCGGAACGAAGCTCGTCGTGAGCTTCTCGACGGCGTCGCCGTCCTTCGAGACCCGGCCGACGATGATGCGATGCGGGCTCTTGTTCGTCGTCTCGTGGGCGCCCTTCGCCTCCGTATCGGCGAGGCTGTAGCGATGCGCGCCCGTTCCCTTGCCGGGAAGTGACGAGTCGCTCGCGAGCGCGAACGTGTAGGGCGCCTTCTCGGCCTCGGCGACGGGCAAGGTCACGATCGAATCGACGACGAGGACCGTGTCGACCCACACTTCCTTGATGCCCTTGCCGCCGTTGGGGTTCGTCTTGCCGTAGATGATGACGTCCCCGGGGCTCACCGTGTCGACGAGGCTGTCGGCGATGATCTTGCCGGTGCCCATCACCTTCTCGTTCGCCGGGTTGGTCCCGTCGATGCGCAGGAACGCGTGGAAGGCTCCCCATGGATCCGAGAAGACGCAGGGCTCCTGGTTCGATCCGACGACGCCCGGCATTTGCGGGTCGCCGAGCGGGTCGAAGAAGCCGTCTGCCATGATCCAGAACGGGCCGGGACGGTGCTCGGTGCCGAGCAGCGTTCCTGAGACCTCGAACGGAACGCGTCCGGCGATGTTTTCGGCCCCGGGCTTCTGGGCAGGCTCGAGCGAGTGCGGAAAGAAGAAGGCGCGGCGGCTCACGAGTGCCTGTCTATCAGATCGCGTAGCGGAAGTACGCGGCCTCCGGCCCTTCGAATGACGTCAGCTGTTCTTCGCGCTCGCATCCAGCTGCGGCATGCGCTCCTTGAGGCGCGCGGCGAGCTTCTGGAAATCGTACCGCTCGGGCCTTCCGCCCTCGGGAAGGCACGCGATGTCGTTAGCCGCCGCGGCGGCACGCTTGCGAAGGCCGTCCTTCAGACCGAGCTTGTCACCGAGGGCGACGAGCGTCGTGTGCTCGCTGGTCGACACCACGCCGTCGAGCTGCGCGAACCACGCGGCGAGCGCGTAGGTGAGGACCTGCTCCCACTCCGACATTCCGCTCACGTCCGCGCCGTCGAGCGAGACCTTCTCCTTGGTCGCCTTCTCGACGGCAGCCAGGTCATCGCCTTCGAGGCCGGCTTCCTTCGCGGCGCGCAGGAGCCCCACCGCCTCGACCTTCTGGAGCGAGCCGTCGATCCACCCGATGGCGGCGAGCGCGAGGAATGCCTGCTTGGAGAGCTTCATGGCCTCCGTTGTATCCGAGGTCGCGGCCGCCTGGCTATCGAGTGCTACGTTCGCGGCAGTGGCTGAAATCACGATACACGAGACGACGGACAGCGCCGGTGCGCTCGTGCGCACGTGCCTCCGGCACGAGGACGGGGCCTTCGCGCTCCGCGTCGGTGACGAGCTGCTTCCCCTGCCCGCCGGCGCGCTCGACGCGGTCATGAAGCGATACGGAAAGCCGCTCGATGCGGCGGAACGCGAGATGATGGTCGACGAGCGACTCGAGCTCGGCGAAGGAGCCGCCCTCGTTCGCTTTCGGTTCCTGCGCCGCTACGACGTCATCGCGCGCGACTATCTCGTCCTGTATCGCGCCGAGGGCGAGCCTCTCTGCGAGATGGCCACCTCGATCGCGGCGGCCCTCGATCATCTCGCGCGACGTCTAGCCGCGCAGACCGGATGAGGCTTCTCCGGCGCGAGAGCCGGATCGGACGCCGTCGCCACGCTGCGGCGTGCGGCGGCGACGCTCTGACCGATACACGTCGCCTCGGTCGTGGGACGATTCGCCACGGCAACCGAGTAGACGTTTCCCGTATTTCGCCGTCGAAAACGGGGCGGAACGGAGGTTGCTCTAGAGGATCGTGAAGTCGAGCTTCCCGAGGTGCCCCATGGCCGCTACTCCTCTCCATGTGACCGACGAAAAACCGCGCGACCCGACCTCTACCACTCAGGCGGCGGCTCCGGCCGCGACCGTCTCCGGCGCGACGGCCCCCTTCTATCTCAGCGTCGCTGGTCAGACGGACATCGGAAAGGTCCGCGAGAAGAACGAGGACACGTTCGTCGTCGCCGACCTCACGGGCGGCACGCTCCTCGATGGTGTGCCCCACGCGCGCTTCGACGTCGGTGAGCGCGGCGTCCTCCTCGCCGTGTCGGACGGCATGGGCGGAGCGCAGGCGGGCGAGGTGGCGAGCGCGCTCGTGGTCGAGACCCTCACGCGCGCGATGAAGGACGCTCCGCCGGCCAGCCGTCGTGACGCGCTCATGGAGCAGGCCATCCAGAAAGCGCATCGCGCGGTCTGGGACACCGCCAAGCGCGAATCGAAGAAGATGGGCGCAACGCTCACGGCGGTCTTCGTCCACGCCGGTCAGGCGTTCATCGCCGAGGTGGGCGACTCGCGCGCCTACCTGATCCGCAACGGCAAGATGTGTCAGCTCACGCACGACCAGAGCATGGTGCAGATGCTGGTCGACACCGGGATCATCGAGCCCGATCAGGCGGAGCACTCGCCGATCCGGAACGTCATCCTCCAGGCGATGGGCAACCAGCCCAACGTGAAGGTGGCGATGGCGAAGCTGGAGCTGCGCGATCGTGACTGCTTCGTCCTCTGCTCCGACGGTCTCACCGGGCTCGTTCACGACGACGAGATCAAAGACGTGGTCCTCGCGTCGGGCCGACCCGAGGTGGCTACGAAGCAGCTCATCGACCTCGCCAACGAGCGCGGTGGCAAGGACAACATCACCGTGGTGGTGGCGGGCGTCGGCGGCGGCCTCTCTCGGCCGGCCAGCGGCGAAACCATCAACGACACCTTCCAGGTGCTGACCACGTTCGAGCCGCCGGGCATTCCGAAGAAATAGACAGTTTTTTGGGCGGCCGGCGCGCCGCACCTCTTGTCACGCTCCGTAAGCCTATTAGGGTGCCTCCTCGCGGAGTTCCGCGAGGAGGATGTACCCGTGACGACGATCGAAAGCTCTCTGAAGACCCTGCCGCTGTTCCAGGGCGTGCCGGAAGCGCGCCTCGGCGAGCTCGTCGCGGCGTTCCAGCCCGTGTCGCACAAGGCGGGCACGACGATCTTCAAGGCGGGCGACGTGGCCACGCACTTCGAGCTCCTCACCAAGGGCGAGGTCTGTCTCGAAGAGTCGGCGACCACGAAGTTCGATCTGCGTCCGGTCTCGCCGCTCGGTGAGCTCGGCGCGTTGACGGGAATTCCCCGCAGCACGACGGCCACGGCGACCACCGACGTCGAGATCCTCACGGTGCCCGTCGGCGATCTCCTCGGCTTCTTCGATGCCAACGCCGACATCGGCCTCGCGTTCTACAAGAACCTCCTCGGCGTCGTCAGCGACAAGGTCCGCCGCGATCGCCGCCGTCTCGGCGAGATGCGCGCGAACATCATCCGCACGCAGAAGGCGATGAAGGCGATGCGCGAGACCGTGCTCGCCGCCGCGGAGAGCGAGATCTCGAAGCCGCTCTTCGAGTCGCTCGAGCAGCTCATCGACAACAACCGCCGCGCCAACTACCGCGTGTCGCCCACCGCCGGTTACCCCGCGCAGGTCCGTCTCGACAACGGTCACCTCGCGCGCGTCGTCGAGGTCAGCGAGGGCTACCTGAAGATCGAGGGCAAGACGTCCGACCTCACGAACGACCCGGGCTACTGGGCCGGCGTCCTCGTCATGCCGACGTCGGAGATCCTCGTCAGCGGCACGGTCCTCCGCGAGGACAACGGCGCCGTCGTCGTGAAGCTCGACACGCTCGTCGACGAGTTCAAGGCGAAGCTCGACGACTACAGCGTGCGGCTGCAGCTCCTCGATTACGTGGTCTGATCGGACCGCTCGGTCGGTTCGATCGCACGCAACTGTCGCGTGCGACCGGCCGATGAGCGGGACATGATGACCATGAACAAGGCGAAGAGCCTTGCCCTCCAAGCGATCTCGCAGCTCACGAGCCGCACCCGCGATGAGCTCCTCATCATCGACGAGCTGACGCAGTGCCGTCGTATCGGCTGGATCTTCTTCTACGAATCGCGCCGCTACCTCGAGACCGGAGACGTCTCGTCTGCGATCGGCAAGACCGGTCCGGTCGTCGTCTCGCACAAGGGTCGCGTCCATGTCCTCGGCGGCGATCGGCCTGCCGAGGAGGTGTTGCGCGATTTCGAACAGAGCGAACGGCGCGAGCAGATGCTGCACTGAGGGCGCTCTTTTCGGGACGTGTGACCTAGGCGCAGGTCTTCGACGTGTGACCTAGACGCACGTCTTCGACGTGTGACCTAGACGCACGTCTTCGACGTGCTACGCCCTTCGGCGTGAACATCGACCGCGGCTCCTTCCTGATGCTGGTGAGCACGCTCGCCATCGGCGCCGTCGGCGGATACGTCGCGGCCGAGCGGCACGTGTTCCCGGAGCTGGAGAGGTGGCGCGGTCGCACGCCGGAGCCGAAGCCCGAGCCTCCGCCGCCGCCCGTCGCGGACGCCGCACCTCCCGTCACGGCAAGCGCTCCGCCGCCTCCTCCGCCTGCACCGGCGGCGCCCGCCTGCGACGATTCGACGGCGCCCGCGTCCAGCGTCGGCGAATGCCCACCGCCCGGCTATCCGACGATCGAAGGCGGATGCGGGAGCTTCGCGAACATCCGCTGTGGCGAGCTCAAACAAGCGATGAAGCCGAAGGTCGCGGCCGCCGCCGTGGCCTGCCTGAACAAGCTGACGCCGCAGGAGCGATGCGATCCCGCGCGCGTCTACCTGTGCGGGCATCT
>FTCS01004100.1_pt1 | contig 14539 bp, 13 predicted proteins | sample 1639391 | NCBI WGS metagenome assembly FTCS01 (sample SAMEA3914864, study PRJEB12502) | metagenome | biome: forest; material: soil | place: USA | collected 2012-03-12 | depth 0.3 m | reverse complement strand
GTCGATCGTGCGCCACCGCTCGGCACGGCCGGCGTAGGAGGCGCGTTCGGCGCCGTTCCCGGTGCCGCGCCCGTGGCGCCCGCCGGCGCCTGCGCATTTGCCGGCGTTGCAAACGACCACACCGCGAGGATGGCCGCGCCAAGCAATCCGATGCTCCGCATTTTTTCGCAGTCCTTCTTTCTCGGTCGTCCGATGCCGGAGGGGGCGTCTCCGTCGCCGCAGATTCGGCCCGCTTCTACTTCGACTCACGAAAAACCTTTACGAAAAAGGACGCTTTGCCCAACGATCGACGCGATGACCGCCTTTCTCGGGCGCGCGACGCTCGCGCTCGTCGCGGCCGCAGCGGTGACGTCGGGCTGTGGCTCTCCAATGAAAGCGTCGGCATGCGCAGGTGACGATTTCGATGCGCTCGAAGAAGCGCTGAAGCAGTGCGAGACGACGATGCCTGGCGCGAGCGACGTTCCGAGCGGGATGCGTGACTCTATTTCACCGGCGATCCGCTCGCGCGGCCCAGCTCGAAGCGCGCGCGTGAAGATCCGTCGGCGTCTTCGAGAAGGGCGAGCTCGAGCCGCCGAAGCTGCCCATCGACGTGGGATCGTGATCGCGTCGGAACGGCGAGTGCTGGATCGCCGTGGGCCCATGAGCGGCCGGCGAGCCTCGGAGGCGCGCTCTCGCGCATCCGTGAACTAGCCGTAGTCACACATATTTCGGCGCGGTAGGAGAAGCGCCCACATCGGTCCACTCGTTGCTAGAGACGGGACACCATGCGTCTCCACGCCCTTCACGTCCTCGGTCTTCCCGTCCTCCTCACTGCGCTCGCGAGCGCGGGCTGCGCCGCAGACGCGCCCGCCGATACGGCGACAGGAGACAACGCGTTCAGCTCGAACCAGGCGACGCTCCTCGACTTCGAGTTCGACGCGCAGCTGACGACCGACTCGTCGTGGGACGACAACCAGACCATCGAGGATCAGCTCCTCTATACGATCGGTCACCTCAACGCCGACAACAGCGTCGGTCGTCTCGACAAGCTGACGCTCACCAACGTGCAGCGCAGCGAGGACGCCGGAAAGATCACCATCAAGTACCACGCGAAGCTTCCCGTCGCGTGGGGCAGCAAGACCAACGTGCCGACGAGCTACCAGCTCGCGCTTCCGAAGGACACGAGCTCCACGGGTCTCCAGGCGTTCACCGACAAGCACAAGGAGACGTGCGTCGACTGGGGCGCGCACGAGGTCGATACCGGCAGCATGTGGTACTACTACCGGCCGCGTCAGAGCGGCTGTGACATCAAGGACGACGAGGTCGTCAAGGTCACGGCGACCGCCACGCGCTCCACCGAGAACACGAAGGGGAAGTTCCCCGAGTACCAGAAGGTGTGGGAGGACAATCGCCTCGAGATCGTCGCCATCTTCGGCAAGTACGAAGCCGGCGCGACGAGCGGCGACGCAGGCATCGACGGCTTCAACCAGTTCGTCTCGTCGATGAAGTCGACGCTCACCGGACTCGGCGGCTCCGCGGTCGTGTCGACGCCGGCGCAGCTCGCCGACAATCCGGGACCCGCGACGCTCGACGTCACGTTCGAGACGAAGCTCGCCGACGGCAAGACGGTGAAGGTCGTCGCGCTGCTCGTCGACGCGATCACGCAGGTCTGGCAGGGCTTCGATGCGCGCTACGAGAGCCTGACGCCGACCGCCGACGTCATCGCGTACAACGGCCACGCGGGCCTCGGACAGAACGTCCGCGCGCTCGCTCGCAAGGGCAAGTGGGTCGCCGGCAAGTACCAGGTGTTCTTCATGAACGGCTGCGACACGTTCGCGTACGTCGACGGCTCGCTCGCGCAGACGCGCGCCGCGCTGAACCCCGACGATCCGACCGGCACGAAGTACATGGAGTTCGTCACCAACGCGATGCCCTCGTTCTTCAGCTCGATGCCGACGGCGTCGACCGCGCTGATGAAGGGCCTCATGTCGTATTCGGCGCCGAAGACGTACGACCAGATCTTCGAGAAGATCGACACCTCCGAGGTCGTGCTCGTCACCGGTGAAGAGGACAACGTCTTCCAGCCGGGCATGGCGATCGGCTCGCCCTGAACAAAACAGCGAAGGCGATCGCGCGGTGCGCGATCGCCTTCGGTCATTTCAGCTCGAGGAAGCAGCGAGTCGGGTAGGGGACGCGTCGCGCGAGTTACTTCTTCTCGCCGTTGCCCTGCTTGCCGTCCTTCTTGTGATGGCGCGCGTGCTTGCCGTGATGCGGGCTCGCAGCGCGGACCGCCTGCGCCTCTTCCTTGGTGACGGTGCCGTCGGCGACGGCCTTCGCCACCTCGGCGTTGACCTTCGCGATGTTCGCGTCGAAGCGCTCGCGGAGCGCCTTCGCCTGGTCGGCGGGAAGCTGAGCTGCCTTCTCCTCCATGCGGGCGCGCGCCTTGGTCTGGCGCGCGTTGACCTTGGCCTGGAACTCGGCGGCGGGCATCGGGAAGCGCTTCTCGCTCTTCTCGCCTTCCGCGCGCTGGTGCGTCTTCGCCGGCCCGTTGCCTTGCGCGGGCGCCGCGAACGCGGGAACCGCAACGAGCGTGGCGAGGGCAAGAACGGTAGCGACGATGGTGGAACGCATGATGTCTTCTCTTTCTCCTTCGACCTGTCTTGGTCTCGGGAGGATAGACGGCGGACCCACGGGGGCGATGCCCCCCTTTACGGTGCTTTACGAAGCGCCGTTACCCTCACGGAAACGCGACGCGAGCGCGTGTGTGAGGTTCGCCCACTCACGGACGAGCTGCGGGACGTCGCCGCGCTCCGCGCCCCCGTAGAGGAGCACCATGCGGGCGAGCACGTCCATGCGTGCGGAGAAGTCGAGCTGGCCGAACGGCTGGAGGAGTGTGAGATCGCCGAAGGCGGCTGCCGCATCGGCGCGGCACAGCGTGAACGAGCAGCTCACGCGCGGGCCCGGCGCGGTCGGCGCGCAGTGTCCTCCCCAGTGCAGCACGTTCGCGTTCCAGACGAGCGTGTCGCCCGCGCGCACGGGCAGCGCGCGCGCCGCTGCCGCGGGTGCGTCGACGCGCGCGAGATCGGTCGGGTAGCCCGGATCATCGTCGAGCGGCACGGCGTGCATGCACGCTCTATCGGCGGTGACGTCGCTCAGCGCGACCCACGCGTTCAACACCTGTGGCGCGTCGCGATCGAGGAGCTCGTGCGCGATCCCGCGATGCGGCGGCCATCCCGCGGTGCCTGTCGGGATGCGCCAAGCCCAGACGTCCTCGACGAGACGGTACTCGCGACCGAGCATCGAGCACACGTGCGCGCGCACCGCTTCACCGATCGCCCACGCTTCGTCGAACGCATAGGCGAAGACCGCCGGGAGGTCGCGCGCGCGGAGCGCGTCGATCGCCCGAACGACCGCAGCGCACGTCGCCGGCGGGACGATCGATTCCAGCCCGGCGAACCCGTCCGTCGTGAGGCTACCGCGCCGTTTCGCCGCGGCCGCTGCGTGGTCGGGATCGGCCACGGGCGTGCCGCGCTCGGCGATCGGAAGCCCTCCGGAGATCGAGAGATCGGGGCCAATCTCGGCCAGCGCGGCAGTGGAGCCAAGCAGGCGGACCAGGCTCTCGACGGTCATCTGTGGGCCGCGCGCCGGAGCCATGGCTAGGCGCCATTGTAGGCTCACTGGATTGAACTCGAGGTCGAATTGAGGTACGACAACCATCGTGTGAATGGGCGGGCGCTCCGGCGCATCCCTGTAATGAGCGCATCGAGCAGAGGAACCCTTATGTCGCGTGACCCCAACAGCGCCCAGCTTCCCACGGATGAGACCGTTCGGACCGCAGACGCGACGTCCGCTGCGTCCGGCGACGCGGCCGGGCTTGCGCCGCGCCGGAAGTACACGGCTCCTCGTCTGAAGCGGCTCGGCTCGGTGCGTGACCTCACGCTCGGATCGCCCCCCGGCAAGGCCGCGGACGGGGCGGCCGCGCGGCGCACCCCGATGTGAGGTCGTGGGCGGACCGGCATCACTCGTCTACCGGCGAGAATCGCAGTCCTCCACTTCGCTCGCCGAGCTTCTCGATCCTCCGGCGCCCGTCGACGCGCTCGCGCTCTCGGCATGGGTCGTGGGAGCGCCGCCGCTCACGATCCAGCGAACGCCGTACGTCGGCGTCGATGTGGAGTACCGCCCGCGCCTGCCGCGTCGGTCGCCTGCTCGCGCGCGTAGCCGCGCCGATGCTCCAGCCGTGCTCCGGGGCGCTCTCGAGGCCGCGGTCGATGCCGCCCTCGTAGGCGTTCGGCGCGTCGCGGTCATGACCGGCGGCGGCATCGACTCGTCGACGCTGCTCGGGCTCGCGAGCGGCTGGGCAAAGCGCACCGGCGGCTCGGCCTTCGCGATCAGCCTCGACTTCGAAGGCCCCGGTGACGACCGGCCGCATCTCCGCGCGCTCGAGAAGCACCTCGGCTGCGAGGTCGTCCGCATGAGCCCCGAGGAGGCCGCGCCGCGCATGGGTCTGCTCGCGGACGGCGTGGACGGCGCGCCGCTCTGGCATCCGATGATGCCGATCGAGATCGAGATGCTGAGCCGCGCGCGCGCACACGGAGCGGAGCGCGTGCTCTGCGGTGCGGGCGCCGACGAGCTGTTCGGTGGATCACCACACGCGCTCGCCGAGCTCGCGCTCCGCGGTCACCCCCTTCAAGCGATGCGCGCCGCGCGCCGGCTCTCGGATTTCGGTCGTCCTCGAAGTCGCGTCTGGACGTGGGTGCTGCGTCCATTGCTCGGACGGATGCTCCCCACGCGCCTTCGCGGGCTTCGCGATCGCCGTGCGGCGCGCTTCGAGCCGCCGTCCTGGGCTGGCCCCGTCTTGCGGTCGTACTTCGACGAGCAACGCCGCGACGCCTCCACGCGGGTGCGCACTCCGCCGCGGACCGAGCTCGCGCGCTTCGCGGCGATCCGTGACGACCCTTACCGTGTCGTCCTCGCGTGGGCGCGCCATCAGGAAGAGCACGGCGCGGGCGTCGACCTGTGGTGGCCGTATCTCGACCTCGAGCTTGCCGCCTCGGTTGCCGCGTTTCCGCCCGACTATCTCCTCTACGGTGATCGATGGCGCGGTCTACTGCGCGAGAGCATCCGCGGGCTCGTTCCGGATTCGCTGCGCGAGCGTCCGGACAAGGCGGCCTTCGAACCGGCACTGCGCCGGTTCGTCGATGCCGTTGGCGGATTCGAAGCGCTGAAGCCGCTCGCTTCGGTGCGAAGGCTCGCGGAGCTCGGCATCGTCGATCCGGTCGCGTTCGCGGCCGCGTTCGACGAGTTCTCGGCTGCACCGGACGCGGGCGAGCCGTGGGTCGTCGTGTGGCCCGCCCTCGCGGTCGAGGCGTTCCTCGAGGGACAGGCGCGCCGTGCCGCCGCCTCGATGCGGAGAGCAAGTTGACGGTTCGCTGGCTCGCCGAGTCTCTCGATCACGGTGCGGTCGCCGCGCGCGTCGGGCGGGACGGCGCGCGTCTCGTCGCGGACTGGACGAACCGCGGCCGACTGTCCGTCGAGAGTGACGGCAGCAATCCGGTCTTCGTCGCGCACCCCGAAGCCGACGCGCGCGAGGTCGAGAAGCTGCGCCGTGGGGCGGTCATGCTTCTGCTCGCTCACCTCGAGGGCTCGATTCCGCTCCATGCCTCGGCGGTCGCCGTCGAAGGTCGCGCGGTCGTCTTCGTCGGCGAGAGCAGCTTCGGAAAATCGACGCTCGCCGCCGCGGTCTGCGACTTCGCAGGTGCAAGCCTGCTCGGAGACGACGCGGTCGTGATCGAGCGGCGCTCGGACGGCTTCCACGTCGTCGCTCTCGACGAGAGTCATTGGCTCGACGGGATCGCCGCACGTGCGCTGGGGCGGTCGGAAGAGGTGGAAGAGAAGAGGCCGCTCGAGCCACGACGCGCCGACGTGAAGAGCGCCCCGCTCGCCGCGATCGTCCACCTCGCGTTTTCGGACGACGCTGCGACGGCCGCGCGGTTCGTCGCGATCGAAGGCCTCGAGGCGATCGGTGGTCTCCTCTCGCAGCTCACTCGCTTCGTGGTCGACGACCCGATCGTCGCGAAGCGCGATTTCAGCGCTCTCGCCGATCTCGTGGACCGCACGCCGATCCTTCGCCTGGAACGGCCGCGCCGCCTTGCGCTCTTGCGGGAAACCGCAGCCTCCGTCGTCGCTCTCGTAAGCAAAGGAACGTCATGAACGAACAGCTCGACGAACGATCGCGGTTCGTCCTCGCACCCAGCGTCTACGCTCGCGCTTTCGGTGACGAGATCGTGCTCCTCGAGTTCGGCAAGGGCGAGTACTACGGGCTCGATGCCGTCGGCGCCGACGTCTGGAGACGCCTCGAAGCGGGAGACGACCTCGGCACCGTCGCAGATCACATCGTCGCGCGATACGAGGTAGGCCGCGAGGAGGCGCTGCGCGACATCGTGGCGCTCGTCACAGAGCTGCGAAATCACGAGCTTCTCGCGAACGCTTGAATTCCCTGGTCACTCGGGACGTCATGCTATTCTGTACGCGAACGAGGATTAAAAATGAGGACATCTCTTCGTCTTGTTGTTGCTTTGGGCAGTGCGTCGTTGATCGGCGCCGGGCTCCTTCTCGCGTGCAGTGACGATACCAGCGTCAACGCGTCCACCGACGCGAGCGTTCCGCCGATTCCGGATGGTGGCCCCGGCACCGATGCGCCGAACACGCCGGACGCCGCGGACAGCGCTCCGCCGTTCGACGGCGGGTTCGTCGTCGACACGTTCGACGAGCTGCTCGCGACCGAGCTGTGCAAGTCGCTCGCTCGCTGCTGCTACGGCAATCCAATGCCGGCCGAGGGCGGCGCCGACGGCGGCACGTTCGACAACGCGGCGTGCATCGCCAACCTCAAGAACTTCGGGTTCCAGGGCTCGAACCTCGGGACAGGCCTGAAGGACGCGGGCAACGTCACCCTCGACCAGGTCAGCGCGGACGACTGCGTCAACAAGGTCAAGTCGCTCAAGTGCGACCTCCCCGGAACCGACTACACGGCGGCGCTCACGGCGTGCTTCAAGGTGTACAGCGGCAAGCTCGCGCCAGGCGCAGCGTGCAACGGCACGGTGGAATGTCAGCCCGGCAACTACTGCAAGGCATCGTCGACGGCCGCGGACGCCGGCCCGGCGGGAACCTGCACCGCCATCGCGGCGCTCGGTGGCGGCTGCGGCCAGAACCCGAACAGCCTGACCGAGTTCGAAGAGACGTGCTCGTACCGCGGAAGCGGAGTCAATGGCACGTTCTGCAAGTGGACGGATCCGGCTGGACCGACCGACCTCGATGCGGGTGACTGGAAGTGCACGGCCGCGCAGGCGATGGGTACGCAGTGTGTGAGCAGCACGTGGTGCAAGGACTCGATCTGCGATCCCGTCACGTCGCTGTGCACGTCGCCGGACATGCTCTTCCAGCAGCAGTGCGGCACGTTCCGCAAGCCGTGACGCGCGCTCGTGCGCTTCCCGGCGATCGCTGACGAGCCCGTCGCCCTCTCGTTGCGTGCGCTTCCGGGCGCCGCGCGAGAGGTGGTCGACGATGGCGCCGGCGCGCGCGCGATGTTCGCGCGCGCCGAGCGTCATGGCGTCGCGGGCGTGATCTGGGACGCGTGGAAGGCGAGCGACGTGCGCGCGGCGCCCGACCTCGCCGCGAATCTCGATGCGCTCGCGCTCGCTCGCGAGATGGACCACGCGGCCCACCTCGCCATGCTCGCGAAGATCGACGCAGCGCTCGCGACGCCTGCCGTTGCGCTCAAGGGAGCGCTGTTCGCGGCTCGCTATTACTCCCATCCGTCGGCGCGCGGGACCACCGACATCGATCTTCTCGTCGCGGAGACGGACGTCGACCGCGCCGTCGAGTCACTGAAGGCGATCGGCTATGACGTGATCGACTCGGATGCGAAGGTCGCGTGGTCGCGTCGAGAGCACCATCACCTGCACCTCGTTCGCGAGAACGCACCGGACCTCGAGCTTCATTTTCACGCCTATCGGGGCTTCGGCACCACCTTGCGAACGGAGGCGCTCGCGGAGCGGAGCGTTGCCGTCGACGGCCTGCGAGCCATACGGGTTGCATCGCCCGAGGACGAGCTCGTCTACCTCGCCGTGCACGCCGCGTCGCATCGGTTCGGACGTCTGGCGTGGCTTCACGACCTCCGCCTCGTGGTCGCGGCCATGTCGCCGGCGGCGCTCGAGCGCGCTGCTCGTCACGCACGCGACTGGGGCGTGGCACGGTCCCTTGCACTCGCAGGCGAGCTGCTCGTGGACGTGCTCGGCGTGGCCCCGGAGCGCGTTCGACCTCTTGGATCCCTCGCGGGCGGCCGGCGCGCGTTGATTCGGGCGATCGTCGCCGAGCCACGCACGCGCGCCATGCGCATCGCTACCCGGTTCGCGTACACGACGATGCTCGCCGATTCGACTCAGGCATCGCTCCGGTACGCGAAGTCTTACTCGGTCGACCGAGCGCGGTGGCTGCTGGGCCTCGACTGATGCCGCTCGTCACCGTCGGACTACCGTTCTTCGACGAGCAGGAGCACCTCGGCGACGCGATACAATCAATCCTCCGTCAGACGTTCACCGACTTCGAGCTGCTGCTCGTCGATGACGGATCGCGCGACGATTCGCTGGCCGTCGCGCGATCGTTTCGCGACCCGCGCATCACGGTGATCGCGGACGGCAGGCGTCGCCATCTTCCGGCGCGGCTGAACGAGATCATCCGGCGCTCGAACGCGCCCTACATCGCACGGATGGACGCCGACGATGTCGCGCACCCGACGCGACTCACGCGTCAGATCGCGCTTCTCGAGGCAAACCCGTCATGCGACGTGGTCGGCACGTGGGCCGCCCTGGCGGACGCTGATGGGAAACCGTTCGGCGTGATCGCGACGCCGGAGGCGCGCCCGTCACCGGGCGATGTCCTCGTCAACGGTGCGCTTGCGCATGCGACGATCGTCGGCCGGCGTGCGTGGTTCGTTGCGAATGCATACGACGAGACGCTCACGCGCACAGAGGATCGCGACCTATGGTGCCGGACGACGGCGACCTCGAGCTTCTGCGTCGTGCCTGAGTGCCTCTACGTCGTTCGCGTCGATCCGGACAAGCGGAGCTTCCTCGCGAGCTACGTAGAAGCGCAACGCCAGAATCGTCTCATCTTCCGGCGCTACGGCCCCGCGATGGTGGGGGCGGTGCGAACGTCACGATTGATCGCTTCGGCCCATGCCAAAGCACTCGTGATGCGCGCGCTCGCGAGATCCGGTCTCGCCGACCGTCTCGTCCGACGCCGGGGCCGGCCGCCGACAGCCGAGGAGCTCCGGATGGCGCTCGAGGCGCTCGCCGCCGCCGCTCAACGTCCGTAGCGGCGCGCGCAGCTCTTCACTTCGTCGGCGATGGTCTCGGGGCGCACACCAGCCTCCGAGGCGACGAGCTCGTCGATGATCTCGCGGAGGCTGCGCGCTCCGTCCATCATGGCGAGGATGCGCACCGCGCGGTCGCCGACCGCCGATCGTGCCGGCGTCGCGGTGGGCGACTCGCGAAGGAGCGACTGTGGAGAAGCTGGCAGGCCGAGAAACGTGGCCTGCCGGACCAGCGGTCCTCCTGCGATCGTCGTATCCCACGCCCACTGATCGCCGCCGACGTCGGTGCGCAGCGTGACGCGAGCCGCGTCGCCGCTCGAGACGCGAACCGGATCGAGCAGAGGCAAGAGGATGCGCTTGTAGACGAGGTGATTCCCCGGCCGATTCTCGTAGACGATGTCGTCGTGGACGGTCGCCTCGAGCCACACGACGAGCGCGTGCGCAGTGCCGGCGCGCTGCATCGTGAGGTCGATCGTTGCGCTCAATGCGCGCGTGAACGGTTCGCCGTAGCGGATCTCGATCCACGGCTTGGCGTCGGAGAGCAGATGGTTTGCCTGTACCGGCGCGGCCTCGTCGGAGTACGCGGAGTTCAGCGTTGCGAGGCGCGCCGGCTCACCGTCGAAACCGTTGCGTACGAAGCTGGCCCACCCGCGCTCGATGTCGATGCGATGCGCGTCGGTCTCGGCGAGCGCGACGAATAGCCGATCACGCGCGGGCATGAGCACGCCGCCGGGCTTCAGGAGTCGCTCCTTCGCGTCCTTCATGGCGGCAAGGTTCTCGCCGAACAACGGCAGGCTCCCGCGCAGATCGGCCACGATGACGTCCGCTCGCTCCTCCAGCGAGACGTCGTACGAGCTGCAGTGATGCACGACCAGCTTGTCGCCATGACCGTTCGCCACTGCGAGATCCTGCGCGAGCCACACCGCCGGATCCATCTCGACCGCGTGGACGCGGCGCGCTCCGGCGCGAAGGGCGAGCAGCGACATGATCCCGGTTCCGCACCCGAGATCGACGACGATGCTCCCCGGCCGAACGGCCCTCGCTATGGCCCTTTTGTAGGCATCGATGCGGATCGGGTCGGCAGCCATGCGACCATACGACAACACCGAATACATGGCCGAAGACCTAGCAGATCTCCCGCGTGCAAGGTAAAACGTCGGCCGTGCCGCAACGACGCACGGGTGCGCTCGCCGCGTTGGCCGGGGCGTACCGGATCTCGAGGACGATCTCCCCGCGCGTGCGTTTCTTGGTCGGCGTCACCGCGGCGGTATCGATCGCCGCGAAGCTCGTCACCGTCATCGTCGCAAAGAGGATCGTCGGCGGCGACGTTCGCGAGACGGTGGTTGCCGGCGCGCTGGGCGTCGTTCTCTTCGCTGCCATTCGCCTGCTCGTCAGCGGAGCTCGGGTCGACGCGCAGTGCGACCTGCAGGGATCGCTCGCATCTGCGCTGCTCGAATGCGATGTGCTGGCGGATCCGACGCCTCAGCCGATGCGCGCGCTCCTCGAGCCGGCGCTGAACGCGCGCACGCTGGTCACGGAGACTGCTCCGGAGCTCGTCGCGAGCGCCGTCGCGGCCCTGGTGGTGATTCCGATCGCGATACTCCCGCTGCCGCCGCGGGCGCTCCTCGTGGCCGCCATCGCCGCCATCGTGGTGCTGGTCGCGCTCGTCGCCGTCGGGCGCCGGAGCGCGACGGTGCAGCTCCGCGTCTGGAATGCGTCGCAGCGCGTGCTCGACGAGATTTCGTTCGCCGTCGAGGGGCGACTCGAGCTCGCGGCACGCGGCGCGGAGGCGAGCGCCATTCGCTCCGTGGGCAACGCCGTCGACGACTACCGGCGCACGGCGAAGCGCGGCGCCTGGGCGGCCGCGATGCTCGGGCGGCTTCCGCTCGCGGGCGGGCTCGTCGCGGTTGTCGTGAGTGTCGTGCTCGACGCGTCGTCGCGGAGCGCAGTGACGTCCGCCGTGCTCGGTCAGGCGCTCGTTCTGGCGGCATGCCTCCCGATCTTTGCCGCCATCGTCATGCGCGCGAACGAGTTCCTCCGCCTCGCGGCGACGATCGGCCCCGTCCTCGACGTCCTCGGTGCTGCGCGTCGGCCCGAGCTGCTCGGGCGCGGCAGCGAACCGCCTGCGCTGCCGGCGACGGTCGTCATGTCTTCGGTCTCGTTCGCTTACGAGACCGGCGCTGCGTGGACGCTGCGTGACGTGTCGTTCGAGTGGCCTGCGCGCACGCCGCTGCTCGTCGACGGGGCGAACGGCGCCGGCAAGAGCACGCTCCTCCGCATCCTGCTCGGGCTGCGGCCGCCGCAGCGTGGCTCTGTCACGATCGGCGGGGTCGAGCTCGCGTCACTCGACCTGACGCGGCTGCGCCAGAGCATCGCGTATCTGCCGCAACGACCGTATCTGGGAGAGAGCTACGCGACGTTGCGGGCAGCGCTACGAGGGGTCGCCGACCAAGGGCTCGCCGACGACTCGATGGAGTCGGCGCTGCGGCGGGTTGGCCTCGGCGGCGTGGCGCGGAGCGGCCCGCTGCTCGATGTCGAGGTCGGTGAGCTGTCCGCGGGACAGCGGCAGCGTCTCGCGCTCGCGCGGGTATTGCTGCAGAATGCACGTATTCTTCTACTCGATGAGCCTGACGCGAACCTGGACCGCGCAGGTGTCGTTCTCGTCGGCGAGATCGTGCGGGAGCTCGTGGCGGACGGGAAGATGGTAGCGGTGGCGGCGCACACCGAGGAGCTCATGTCGATCCCCGGCACGCGTGTGACCCTGGGCTGACCGTTCTGCGTCGTCGTCCGCCGCCTCAGTCCGCGGTCACCTTCAACGTCGTCGTGCCGCGCTCGTACGCGTAGTCGATCGTGATCTCCGAGCCGCCCTTCACCTCCGGGCAATCGAACGCCGGGAAAAGCGCGTGCGCCCAGTGGCTCGTGGGATCGAAATCGTCCGGTAGGGTCGAGAGCACGACACCCGGCGCCAGCGTCGCTCGGAACGCGAGCATCACGCCGAGATACTGGCTGTCGCGCGAGATCCGCGTCGTGACGCGCGACGAAACGACCGGCTCGAACGGCGCGACCATGTCGATCGCCGCCAGCAGCACCGGCTCACCGAGCGGCCACGTCGCGACGTCACGGCTGTCGAGCATGATCGGCTCGGAGCACGACAACCGATGCTGCTCCAGCGGGCCGAACTCGATCCCGTACTGGCTTCGGTAGCTCGCTACCTTCCGCTTCGTGAAGACGTGCCGCTCCAGGACCGTTCGCGGGATGTCGACGGCGACGCCGTAGATCTCGATCGCCGAGGGAATGATGCGCGCGTTCGGGACGAGCAGCCGCCGCTTGGCGTCGGCGACGATCTCGAGCATCTGCTCGTCCAGAGGGTCGTTGCCGATGGTCTCGGTGACGAGCACCGTCGCTCGCTCGGGGAGCGTGACGCGGGTCGATCGTTCGCGGAGGAGCGACACGCGCTCGGTCACGCCGTTCGCTTCGAAGACGCGCTCTGCCACCTCCGCGATGCCGCTCGACTCCACGGCGAAGACCTTCCGCGCGCCGGCGAGCGCCGCACACGTCGCGAGCACGCCGGTGCCGGTGCCGATGTCGACGACGACGTCGTCCGGCAGCACGGTGCTGCGCAGCGCATGGCAGAAGCCGTTCGTGCGCGTACGGTCGTCGAGCATGAGCATGTGGATCGACGGTCTCACCCAGCCACGCGTGCGCAGCGCGGCGCGCTCTTCGGGGACGACGAGCACGCCGTTGCGCACCATCTCGTCGACGCATCCCTGCGCCTCGAGGCGTTGCTCCGCGCCGGCGATCGCGACTGCGTCCAGGACCTCGCCGACGGGACGAGGCGCCGCGAACGCATCGAGCAGCGCCAGCGCGATGCGCGGTGCATGGAGCTGGTCGCCGCCGACGTCGAGACCGATCTCGTCCTCGTCGGTGAGGCGCACACGTACTTCGCGCACGCGCACGAGCACCGTGTCGGGGGCGATCGTGTCCTCGGCGCTCATGGCGCGGACCATATCACCGTCGTTCGACGGCTGGGCACGATGCGGTGACGGGCGCGTCGGTGCGAGGCGATACCGCGACCTTCTCCGGGGCCCCGAACGCGGCCACGAGGGCGAAATGCTCGAACGCGCACGGCGTGATCTCCACGTGCTCGACGTTCTCGGCGCGAAGCGCGGATCCCGCGGAAATCTGCGCTGATCGTGCCTCGCTCGGGCCGTTGCCGGGCACGTCGCGAAGCGCAACGGCGTCGTTCGCGAGCCACGCCAGGACACCCGCGGCGGCGACTGCGAGCGCCGCCGTTCGCGCCCTCGCGAGCGCGGCCGGGGCAGCGAGAACGAGGACGTCGGCCGCGAACATCGCGGTCAGGAAGAACACACCGAGCAGCGCGCGCTCCGCGTGGTGCGCGGGAGCTCCGTCGCGCGCGTTGCCGTAGGCGAGGAACGCGACCTCGGCGGCGGCGCATCCTAGCGGCACGAGCCACGCCGCTCGTACCTCGGCACGCGACTTCACGAAGACGTGGCCAAAAGTGAAGGCGAGCGCCAGCGCGAGCACCACGTCGGGGCGTCGCATGACGAAGAGGCGAGGGTAGAGGAGGAGCGCCTCGAGCGTGCCTGGCGACCCTTCGCCGAGCGCGCGCTTGAAGCGCGCGACGCGCTGGAAGAAGTGCAGCGCATCGCCGTGCGCGTGCGCGTTCCACGCCATCCAGAGCAACGGTCCCGAGGCCACGATCGCGGCGAGCACGAGGTCGCTCGACGCATCCGCGCGCTCGTCGTCCGGCACCTTGTCGCCGCGGCCGCTTCGTGCGCGGAGCGCCCGTGCTCCACGCACCGCCAGCACGATCGCAAGCACCGCCGCGACCGGCCACGGCTCGTATCGCGACAGGCACGCCGCGAGCAGCGCGACCGCGAATCCGCTTCGCGCCGCGAGCGAGAGACGCGGGCCGCGTGTCGAGCCGAGCGCGATCGCCGCCGCCGCCGTGAAGCTCGCAGTGAACGACTCGGGCACGGTGGCCGCGCCGAGCCACAGGCTCCACGGCGAGAGCACCGCGAAGGCGATCGCAAGCCGCGCAGCCGGACGCGAAGCACCGGTCATCCGCAGCGCGAGATACGGGAGGATCGCCGCGAGGCTCGCGAACGCGATGCTCGCGCCGCGTGCTGTCGCGAGCGATCGCCCTGCGACGATCATCACCGAGCCGAG
>FTCS01000210.1_pt1 | contig 14540 bp, 15 predicted proteins | sample 1639391 | NCBI WGS metagenome assembly FTCS01 (sample SAMEA3914864, study PRJEB12502) | metagenome | biome: forest; material: soil | place: USA | collected 2012-03-12 | depth 0.3 m | reverse complement strand
GGCGGGTGGGGATGCGGGGGCGGGCGCCGCGTGCTCGACGTGGCTCGACGGTGCGCAGCTCGAGCCGACCACGACGGCGCAGGTGAGCGCCGTTTGAATCCACCCAGTGCTCATGCATGCACAATGCACGTGCTCGGTGACGGTCTCGCGAAGCTCGATCGACAATCGGGCGAATCTTTGCTCTGTTCGTGGGATGCAGCCTGCCGTGTACCGCGTCGAAACGCCGCGCGTGATCGTCCGCTGCTGGTCGCCGGAGGACGCGCCGGCGGCGAAGAAGGCCGAAGACGAGAGCCGCGATCATCTGCGCCGCTTCATGCTGTGGGCGGACCGCGCACCCGAGCCGCTCGGCGAGGTGATCGACAAGCTCCGCCTCTTTCGATCGTGGTTCGACGCCGGCGAGGACTTCCTGTTCGGCGCGTTCTCGAGGGACGACGGCAGCTGCATCGGCGGCGCGGGCCTGCACCCGAGGGTCGGCAAGGGCGGCCTCGAGATCGGCTACTGGGTGCATGCCGATCACGTCCGCAAGGGCATCGCCACCGAGATGGCCGGAGCCCTCACGCGCGCCGCCTTCGAGATCGGTCGCATGCGCTGGGTCGAGATCCGCACCGCGACGCAGAACGTGGCGAGCGCCGCGGTGCCGGTGAAGCTCGGCTTCGTCCACGAGGCGACGCTGAAGGAGCGCCTCGTGCTCACGAGCGGCGAGATCGCCGACGCGCAGGTCTTCACGCTGCTCGCCCGCGACTACGACGCCAGCGCCGCCAAACGCATCCCGTTCACGGCGTTCGACGGCGCTGGCCGCAAGCTGCTCTGAGACGCGTCGCTCACATGACGGTGCCTCCGTCGACGCGCAGCGTGCGCGTCGTCACGGCGCTCGCGAACGCCTCGTCGTGCGTGACGAGCAGCACGCAGCCGGGATAGCCCTCGAGCGCACCTTCGAGGCGCTCGATGCTGGGGAGATCGAGGTGGTTCGTCGGCTCGTCGAGCACCAGCGCCCAGGCATGACGCCCGAGGCCCATCGCGAGCGACAGCTTGCGCGCTTCGCCGGGCGAGAGCTTCGCGATGTCCTCCGTGCGCCGGAAGACGATGCGCTCGGGATCGCTCCCGAGCGCCGCGAACATCGAGAGGACCCGACCGCGCACGTCGGGGTCCAGCTCGCGGAGCGCGCCGGCGAGACGCGCGACCTCCGTTGCGTCCAGCTCCTGCGAGAGATGGAGGATGCGCTCGCGCGGTGGCCCTCCGCGAAGGAGCGCTCCGAGCAACGTCGTCTTCCCTGCCCCGTTCGCGCCGGCGATCCGCACGCGATCGTCACGCGCGACCGTCACGCGCACGTCACGCAGGATCGTGTCCGGCGCGATTGACGACCCCGCCGCCAGGCCGCCGGCCTCGATCGCCTCCGCATCGACGTGAAACAACACCGGCGAGGGCGCACGCTGATACGCGGCGAAGATCCGACCGCCGACCGTGCGATCGCGCGTGAGCGACGTCACCTCGCTCTCCGCGCGTGCGAGCTCGCGGCGCACCACCTCGACGGTGCGACCCGACCTCGCCTCCGCCCACCCGGCGCACATCTTGTTCCCCGAAGATCGCCCGTCGTGGTCGTTCTTCTGCTTCATGCGGCGCCCCGCGTTCCGGGCGAGGTCGGCCCCCGCCTGATCACGCCGCGCCTCGTCGAGGCGCGCCGCCACCTGTCGGACGCGTGCCCGACCGCGCTCGTGTGCCTCCTCCGCTGCATGCCGTTCCGCCTCCCACGCAGCTCTCCCGGCCGCGTAATTTCCGCTGTAGATCGTGACGCGTGCATCATGCACGCGAAGGATCGCCCCTGGCAGGTCGTCGAGCAGCTCCCGGTCATGGGAGACGATCACGCCGATTCCGCCGAACCGTCTCAGCGCGCCGACGAGGAGCGCTCTCCCTGGCCCGTCCAGGTGGTTCGTCGGCTCGTCCAGGAGCAGCACGTCGGGATCGCGCGCGAGCGCCGCTCCAATTTGCCACCGCTTTCGCTCGCCCGGAGACAGCGAGGGCCAACGTTCGATCTCCGCGGGCACGAGCCCGAGCCGTCCGCGCAGCTGCCCCTGCCAGCCCCCGCCCCCACCGCCGCTGCTCGACGCGAGCGCGCGAACGTCGTCGGTCAGATCCTCCGCGTCCTGCGGGCACAGCACCACGCAGGCGTCGCGAGGCTCGCGGCGCACGGATCCCTCCCTGGGCGCGAGCTCGCCGGCGAGCACGCGCAACAGCGTCGTCTTGCCGGCGCCGTTGGCGCCGACGAGGCCGTAGAAGCCCGGCACGAGCCGAGCACGAGCGTCCTGGATGATCGGCGTGGAAGCAGCGAATGCCACTCCGGCGCCCCGAATGTCGACGTCGAGCACGAGCCGATTCTTTTGGTCGGACATACCGACCTCCTCTCGGAAAAAAAGCGCACCGCGGTGCTGCAACGCGTGCAGCAGAAGCGGGCAAAAACGGGCTTTTCTCTACGAGCGGAAGAACGTCATCGTCGCCGGCGGTCGGGCCGGCGATGACCAAGGTAGCGCGAGCTACGACTCGCGCAAGCCCAGCGCCGCGCGTAGTCGCGGCGCCTTTGCGAGCGCCTTCTTCATGCGGTCGAGGTCCGCGCGTCGCAGCGTGACGGGCCCTCTCCGTGCCGTGCCGCCGGTCGAGTAGGCGAAGCGCACGAGCTCCTCACCACCTTCTCCTTCGAGGAGCTGGACGAGCGTCGCGAACGATCGCCCTTCTGCGCCCTGCTTGATCGAGATCTCTTCGACGAGCGTTGCCTTGCCCCATGCTGTGGTCGTCATGCGGCGCGCTCGAGCACGACGCGCGCCAGATCTCGCACTGAACGATCTCGCACACCTGCGAGCGTGACCCTATGGCCCGGACAGATCGGATGGTGTCCCAGGACAGGTGCCGGCACGGTTGACGGCGCCTCGCGCGTTTGCGACGTCTCCGTCGGGCATGCGTATCGCGACCTGGAACGTCAACTCGCTGAAGGCTCGGCTCGAGAAGGTCCGCTGGTGGCTCGAGCGAACCGCGCCTGACGTCCTCCTCATGCAAGAGACGAAGCTCGCCGACGCCGAGGCGGCCGGCGCGCCCCGCAAGCTCCTCTCGGAGCTCGGCTACGAGCTCGCCCACCATGGCGAGGGCCGCTGGAACGGCGTCGCCATCGCCAGCCGCATCGGTCTCACCGACGTCCTCGCAAGCTTCCCCGATCCGCCACCCGACGGCGGCGAGCCCCACGAGGCTCGCTTGATCTCCGCGGTCTGCGGAGGCGTTCGGGTCGTCAGCATCTACGCACCGAACGGACGCACGGTAGGCTCACCGTTCTACGCCGCGAAGCTCGCCTGGTTCGATCGCCTCGCCGGCTGGCTCGAACAGACGTCCACGCCGGACGACGCGCTCGTCCTCGGCGGCGACTTCAACGTCGCGCCCGATGACCGCGACGTGTGGGACGCCAAGGCATGCCACGGTGGCACGCACGTCTCACCCGCCGAGCGAAGCGCGTTCGCGCGCCTCTGCACGTGGGGTCTCGTCGACGCGTACCGCAAGCACCACGAGGAGCCCGAGCGCTATACTTGGTGGGATTATCGCGCCGGCGATTTCTACAAGAACCTCGGAATGCGCATCGATCACCTCCTCGTCACACGGTCCGTCGCGGCGCGCAGCGTCGCCGCCGAGATCGATCGCGAAGCACGCAAAGGCAAGCCGATCCCGTCGGACCACGCGCCGCTCACGCTCGATCTCGACGAGCCCGGCCGCGCGTTCGACGCGGGCTGGGCAGGGGCCGCCGAGCGCATCGCGGCCCGACGCGACAGCGCCAAGAAGAAGAGCAAGAAGACGGCGCCCTGATGGTCGGCAAGCTCCGCAAGAAGGACGACGACCGCCCCACCTCGCGAGGCGCGCTGCTCATCGCCGCTGCTGTCTCGATCGTGGTCGGCGTGTTCGTGCCGTTCGGCGGTGTGTTGCTCTATCCGTTCACGCTGCTCGCGACGTGGGTGCACGAGATGGGACACGGCCTCGCGGCGCTCGCGCTCGGCGGCGGGTTCGACAGCCTCGAGATCTTCGGCAACGCCGCGGGCCTCGCGCACACGCGCAATGCTCCAGGCGCCATCGACGCGCTGGTCTGCCTGGGAGGCCTCATGGCGCCCGCGGTCGCCGGAGCAGCGATCCTCTCCAGCGCGCGAGGTCCTCGCCGCGCGCAGGTGATCATCGTCGGGCTCGGCATCGCCCTGCTCGCATCGCTCGCGATCTGGGTGCGCAGCGTCGCCGGGTTCATCGCGATACCCATCGTGGCTGCCGTCCTCGTCGTGTTCGCGTGGTGGGGCAGCCCGCGCGAGCGCATGTTCCTCGCGCAGTTCATCGGCCTCCGCCTCGCCCTCGACACGATGAGCCGCGGGATGGATTACCTCTTCACCGACAGCGTGACGATCGACGGCGTCAAGCACGCGAGCGACATCGCGCGCGTCGCGGAGGGGTTCGGCGGTCCCCGCTTCCTGTGGAGCGGCGTCATCGCCTCGGTGTGCATCTCGTTCGTCGGGATCGGCCTCGTCGCCGCGTGGCGGCCGCATCGCCGTCGTCCGTCACCTGTGGCGCGTGATCTCCTCGGCTGACTCCGCCGCGTAGACGTCCAGCGCGCGCGCGTGAGCGGCAGCGAGCCTCAGCCAGGCAGCGTCATCGGGATTCCCGTCCTCGTCGGGCGGCATGATGCTGATGATGGCCGTCGACAGCTCGATCATCACCTGACGTCGCTCGCCGTCGCTTCGCCCGGCCACGATCGCCGTCAATCCAGCGGTGCGGAAGAGCAACGGCTGCATCGTCATCGGCCACGTGTTCCGATCGAACGCGCGGAATTTCTGGATGACGAGCAAGTCGATCGCGATGACGCGTACGAGCTCGTCGGTCGACGGATCTTCGAGCCACATCGTGATCGATGGTAACGCGCCTCGCCGCTGTTTGGGTGACAGGCGCGCAACGCGCAGGTGGCCTACCGAGTTGCCATGTCGAAAACGACCCTCAGGAACAGAACGCGGTCGTCGTAGGTATGCTCGTGGGGAGACGAAAACCTCAGGAGAAGAATGACGACATTCCTCACCCGCTGCCTGCAAGGCGCCGCGATCGCGTTGCTCGCCACCTCCTGCAGCGCGGGACCGCCGCCGTCCCGACCGGACGCCGTCGATCGAGCAGGCGCGCAGGCAGCGCGACCGGCGCCGGCCGATCCCGCGCTCGCTCACGAGCTCGTCGGCAGCACGCCTCCGCCGTGGACCGCGACGGAGTGGCTGAACGGACCGCCGCGCACGCTCGCCGACCTGCGTGGACGCGTCGTCCTGGTGCGCTGGTTCATGGGCAGCTCGTGCCCGTACTGCTCGGCGACGGCGCCGTCGCTCAACGCCCTGAATCACGACTACGAATCGAGGGGCCTGACCGTGGTCGGCATGTATCACCACAAGGAGGCCGAGCCGCTGAAGCCGGGCGAGTACGCGGCCTTCGTGAAGGCCTACGGGTTCGCGTTCCCCGTCGCGCTCGACACGGACTGGAAGACGCTGAAGGCGTGGTGGCTCGACGGCGCCGATCGCGACTTCACCAGCGTCTCGTTCCTCCTCGATCGCCAGAGTCGCGTCCGCGGCATCCACAAGGGCGGCCGCTACGCTCCCGGCGATCCCGACTACGAGGCGATGAGGCGCGGGATCGAAGTGCTCCTCGCCGAGAGGTGATCCCGCGCGCTGACACGCTCTGGCCCACGCTGGCACGTCGTCGATCTCGATCGGCGTGAAAACGCGGGGAAATCCGATGGAACAGAAGATGCTCGTGCGCGCGACATGCGCTCGAGCGGTCTTCTCTTCTCCGTATCCGTCGGCTCCCTCTGCGTTTCGGCGTGCTGCGCGCTGCTCGGCGCGCTGGCGGGCTGCGGCCAGCTCGCCGACGTGCCCGACCACGGCGGCTCCGCGGACGGAGGACCGAGCACGAGCCCCGGCACCTCCGGAGGCTTACCTTCGACGCCGGGCGATCCCGGGCCGCCCGACAGCGGCATCGTCGTCAAGGTCGACTCCGGCACGACGCGGAGCGCCGGACGATGCGCGAAGGACGCGGACTGCGGCGCGGGCGGGCACTGCGTCGAGCTCGTCACCGGCGGGTTTCGCGTCTGCAGCTACCCGCCGCCCGCAGCGCAGGCGTGCCAGAACGGTCAACCCTCCGCCGACGAATGCTGCGGGACCTGCAGCAACGGAGGAACATGCACTCTACACACGTCGTGCGGCGGAGCATTCATCGAGCCGTACAACATCTGCGCCGTCGACGAGTGCACCGCCAACGCCGACTGCGGGCCGACCGAGATCTGCCTGCCCACGGGCGTCGGCAGCGGCGACCGGCGGACGTGCATGACGACGACCGACGAGTGCCTTCGCCCCTCCGACTGCAAGGCCGCGCCCGATGGCGTCTGTGCGCTCATCGGCACCATCGGTCCCAGCTCCATGTGCGCGCCATGGGCGTGCGGCGCGACGTCGGGCACGCAGGCGGCGAACGGCCTCCGGTGCATCTACGCGAACGAGTGCTCCGACGACGCGGACTGTCCGAAGGGACACTGCGAGGCCAATGGTGCAGGCCGGCCGACGTGCCAGCCCGGAACGCGCTCGCAGTGCCCGCCTCCTCCGTGATCGAGGCGGCGCCGCGGCGTCGTGACGATCAGCCGCCGTCGTCCGCCGCGTCGCTCGCCTCGTCCGGTGCGTCGGCGGCGGCGTCGTCGGTCGGGCCGGCTTCCGGCGTGACCACGACGCCGGTGTCGATCTTCATCGCGTCTCTCATGTCGACCTGACCGTCGGGCCGGTCGTTGAACCCCTTGCACAGAGGCTGGAGCGGGTCCTCGTCGCACGAGCAACCCGCGCCCATGCACTGCGGAGGAGGCGGAATGATGTCGCCTGCACATCCGACGACGACGGCGACGGTCGCTGCGGACACCACGGCCAAGGTACGAAAGAAGAGAGGAGCCAAACGCTTCACTCTGCGCGTCATGCGCTCAGACTACCGCATCACGCGACGAAGCGCCGAACGAGCAATGGCAACTGGGCGGCGCGAGCGCGCGCGAGCTCAAGCCAGCGCGGCGAGGATCCGTTCGAGCATGCCGTGCGTCATTCCCCACAGCACGTGCTGCCCCGGATCGAGCCTGAAACAAGGCAGCTCGTACGGTTTGTCCTCCCACGTGAAGGAGTAGGTCCCCTTGCCTTCGCCCCGCGCGAGCCTCGCGAGCGGTACCCAGAGCGTGCCCGCCACCTCCGCATTCAACGTCGGCGTCACGGTGTCGCGTTTTGCAAATACGAACGGCGACACGAGGAGCACGCCGCGCTTCGATCGCTTGAACGCGGGGATGTCGGGAAGACGCGCGACGAGCTCCGACCGCGTCAGCTCGATGCCGACCTCTTCCCGCGTCTCCCGGATCGCGGTCGTGAGAAGCGAGTCGTCCTCCGGCTCGGCACGACCGCCCGGGAATGCGATGTGCCCCGACCACGGATCGCGTGGAGACTCGGCGCGACGGATGAAAAAGAGCTCCGCGCCCTCGGGACCCTCGCGCAGGATCGCCGCGACCGCCGCGCGCGGCGGGCCCTCGCCCTCGTCCGGAACATCGGCTGAGCTCCCGAGACGCGTCAGCTTGTCGACGACGGCATCGAGTCGATACACGCCAACACCATAGCGTCAGTAAAGCTTCTTGGAGTCCTCGATCTCGGTCTGCGTGAAGCCGTAGATCGCGCCGATCTCCTGGTACGCCGTGCTGAACGCGGAGACGACGTCTCCGCTCTGCGTGACGAGACGGTACGGCTTGTCGGCGCCGATGCGAGTGAGGAGGCCGTCGATCTGGACGTCAGTGATGAGCCGGCGATCTTGCGGGATCCCCTTGAAGCTCTCGATGAAGCCGAGCGCGGCTCCGTAGGCGCTCAGCGCGGGATCGCCCTTCTGCGGGATGGCGACCGCGTTCGTGCTCGCCTGGTTCAGGAAGTAGATCGCGCTCGAGTACGCGGTCTTCTCCCATTCGAGGAAGAAGATCTTCAGCGCCGAATCGAGATCGCTCTGGCACATGCCGCCCGCGGCCGCGGCCGTCTTCGCGACGAGGAGCGCACGCGCGATCCTGCGATAGTGGCCAGGCGCTCCGGTCTTGTTGTCGCGGTTCGCGGCATACTCCGCGATGAGCGTGTCGGTATCCGCGCCCGCATCGTCGGCGGAGTTCGCGAACTTCGGCGTGGCGCCGTAGATCGCGACGAGTCGATCGACGGTGGCCTCGGTGACGACGCCGCTCGCGAGCTGGAGCGCGTAGTTGTAGAGGGACCCGTCGAGGAGCACCTTCTCGGTGGCCTCGCGGAGGTTCACCCCGATCGGATTCACGATCGACGCGTTGTCGTACTTGCCGCCCGCGTTCGCGGTGGCGACGCCGCCGTCGTCCGCGCCGCCGTCGCCCGCGCCGCCGTCCGCCTCGACGTCGGTCGGCTTCCACGTCTTGGTCGCGGCGTCACCGAACTGCACGAGGTAGGCGTCGATCGTGGCCTGCGCATAAGCGGTGGCGATCGAGCGGAGGCTCGGCGTACCGGCGGTGAAGATCGCGTTCAGGTCGGCGGTGGTCACCGGCATGGGCGTCGCGCCCTCGGCCGATTGCATCTTGGCGAGGAGCGCGATGACGCGTCCCTTCAGGTCGAGCTCCTCCTTCGCGTTCAGCGCGAAATTGGGGCTCTCGTACGTGGCGGGGATCATCACGCCGCACGTGAGCGTGTTCGGCGCGGGGCCGTCGCTCGCGGCGTCTGCCGAGGCGTCGCCGCCGTCGGGCCGCGTGCGCACGACGTTGTCGCCGTCGTCGGCGCAGGCCACCGGCACGGCCGCACCGAGCCCGACCGCCGCGAAGAAAAGCAGATTCCTGAGCTTACGCATGACCAAGCCTCCGGGGCACGGGCCCCAGGCCACTAGATGCGCTCATCGACGACGATTGGTCAAATATCGATTCCGACGGCGCTCCGAGCGCGCTCGAAAACGCTACTTCTTGCCGCCGTTTCCGTTGCCGCCGCCGGTGCCCTTGCCGCCGCCGCCGCCGGTGTCCTTGCCGCCGCCGCCGCCGGTTCCCCCGCCGCCGCCGCCGCCCGCCTTCGCCGGTGCGGGCGTCGCCGCGGGAGCCGCCGTCGATGCGCCCGCCGGCTTCGTCGCCGGTCCCGCCTGCGAAGCGGGAACGTTGCCGGCGGTCACCTGGAAGAGACCGAGCTGCTGCTGCATCTCGAGGCTGTTCTGGTAGGTCCACGCGCGCGCGACCTTGCCGTCCTTGATCTTGAAGATGTCGACGAGATGGACGGACACGGGGCGCTTCGTCGCAGGGATCTGCCCGAGCTGCCCCTTCTGCGTCGCGTTCATCGTCGACATGACGATCGCATAGTCGCCGATGGCGAACGCCTTCTTCACGTCGAACTTCGCGTCGGGGAACGCGGTCGTGAAGCTCTTGAAGAACTTCTTCGCGCCGTCTTTGCCCTTCGAGGTCTCGAGGTGGAACACGCCGTCTTGCTCGACGTCGTCGGTGAGCGCGCCGGTGAAGTCGCCCTCCTTCTTCTGCTCGAGCGCGGTGAGTACGATCTTGGCGACGTCGAGGTTCTTCTCCTCGTTGCCGGTGGCGATGATCGTCTCGGGGGCGGTCGGCACGTCGGGAATGGCGCGCGGCTTGGCCTTCGCGCCGGCGGCGCCGACCTGCGTCATGACCGCGCCGAGCTCGCCGTAGCGATCCTCGCGCTCGACCTTTCCCTCGTCGTTGAAGTGCACGACGCTGAGGCCGTAGTGCCCGATGGGCTGCTCGGTGCCCTTCACGCCGAAGAGCTCGCCGTGGTGCGTCCCGTTGATGACCCACTCCAGCACCATCGCGTGGCCTTTGACCCAGACGCGCGAGAAGCCGAGCTTGGCCTTCGAGAAGACCTCGAACCACTCGGCCATGTTCTGGGCGATGGCCTCGCGTCCGTTGACCTGGTTCAGGCCGGCGACCTCGATGACCGCGTCGTCCGCGTAGACGCTCGCGAACATCTTGGGGTCATGGCTGTTGAGGCCCTGGAGCGCCGTGCCGAGCGCGGTCTTCTGGAGCTCGGCGAGCGAAGGCTTCGGAGCGGGCGGCGGATCCGCCGGCGGCTCGACGACCGGGGGCGTCGGCGGCGGCTCGACCGCCTGCGGCACCGGCGCGACCGGCTTCGGCTCTTCTCCGCCGCAGCCGCCGAGCGAGAGGATGGAAACAGCGCAGAGGACCAGAGCTTGCCGTCGCATGAGCACGAACGTCCCTTGAAACTGCCGGCTTCGTCAAGGACGGCAAAATGGCGGTCCAGGGAGCAGGTGCGACCACAAAACGCCTTTCGTAAGCTGCCGAAAATATTGACTGCGGTCATCGATCCCTTGCACGGGGCTCCAACCGATCGAATGGTGAGGCTTCCCATGACCGTCCCCGTCCAGTGGGTAGTCGGCCTGATGGTGGCGCTCGAGCCGAGCTCCCCCTGGCGCGCGACCTACGAAAAGACCGCCGAAGCGATCGCTCGGGTCGCCGAGAGCGAGCCCGTGTTCGACGATCATGGGGAGGAGCGGACCGCCGCGCTGCTCGTCGCGGTCGCCTGGTACGAGAGCCGGCTGAAGCCGACCGCCAAGTCGAAGGACGGCCAGTTCCTCTGCTTGTACCAGGTGGACAAGCGGCATCTGTCCGATCCCCAGAAGGCGCTCGACGATCCCGAGGTCTGCACGCGGGCCGCCATCAAGATCATCCGCGCCTCTCTACAGACGTGCGCGAAGAGGCCCTACGACGACCGGCTCGCCCAGTTCATGTCCGGGAGCTGCGACAAGGGCGTGGTCGACAGCCGGTACCGCATGTTCCTCGCGGGCAAGCTCTTGCGGGAGCACCCTCTGCCGAACAACAACGGCGGCGGCACCGCGCGCGCGCGTTAGTCCGTCGGCCTCAGTCGGCGAGAATCAAGGTCGCTTCGACGGACGTCCCGACGGCCGACCGGACGGACGGACCGAGGGACGCGCCGCGCGACGCACGCTCGACGGCGGATGCGAGCGACGCGAGCTCGGCGCCCTCGCCGAGAGCGGCCCGAGGATCCGCGCGAGGTACGACTCGGGAACGCTCGCCTCCTCGTCGACCATGAGGGTCTGCTCTCCGCGGCCGACCCAGACATAGGAGCGCGAGCGGCGCCGAACGATGAATCCGTGACGTTCCAGCTCCACGACGAGCTCTCGACCAGTCATGGAGAGAGGAACGGGCCGAGCCGCATGCGTCGTAATGGGTCCCGCGGGAGTATGACGGTTTCCCGAACGTGCCGTTCCTGACCGGCTTGCGTCCCGCGGCGCACGAAGGCAACGTCAGCGCGTCCCGCACGGGTGGCGAAATTGGCATACGCAGTGGATTTAGGTTCCACCGTCGAAAGACATAGGGGTTCAAGTCCCCTCCCGTGCACCACGTCGAGACGTATGACTCGTCAGGTCACCTCTCGCTTCGGTCCGCTCAGCGCTCGGTCGAGGTTGAAGGCCGCGCTGATCAGCGCGATGTGCGTGAACGCTTGCGGGTAGTTGCCGAGCGCCTCGCCGCTGCCGCTCGTCTGCTCGGCATAGAGCCCGAGATGGTTTGCATACCCGAGCATGCGTTCGAAGAGCAGGCGTGCGTCGTCGAGCTTCTTCCGATCCGTCCCTGCGGCGCGCGTGAGCGCCTCGACGAGCCAGAACGTGCACATGTTGAACGTCCCCTCGGGCCCGATGAGGCCATCACGCGGCGTTTGCGTGTCGTATCGATAGACGAGGCCGTCGGAGACGAGACCGCGAACGTTCGGTGCGCCGACGATCGCCTCGATCGTGCTCGTCATCTTCGGATCCGCCGGTGACACGAAGAACACGAGCGGCATGATCAGGTTCGACGCATCGAGATCGTCGCCGCCGAACGTTCGTACGAAGGCGTTGCGTGACGCGCTCCAGCCCTCGATCATGATCGCTTCGTAGATCGCGTCGCGCTCCTTCGTCCAACGCTCGCGCGGCGTCGGAAAAGATCGCTTGTCTGCGAGCCGCAGCCCGCGATCGAGCGCCACCCAGCACATCAGCTTCGAATACACGAAGTGCTCTCGGCCGCTCCGGACCTCCCAGATGCCTTCGTCCGGCTCACGCCAGTGGTCGCAGACCCAGTCCAGAAGCCGGCGCGCGTGCGTCCACAGCTCATACGAGATGGGAGTCCCGTACTTGTTGAAGAGATAGATCGCGTCCAGGAGCTCGCCATAGATGTCGAGTTGCAGCTGGTTCGCCGCGCCGTTGCCGATCCGTACGGGCGTCGAGCCGCGATAGCCGTAGAGGTGTTCGAGGACGTTCTCGTCGAGCTCGGGCGAGCCGTCGACGCGATAGACGATCTGGAGCGGCTGGCCGTCGCGTTGCCTCTCGCGGCATCGTGCCTCGAGCCAGCCCATGAACGCGGACGCCTCTTCGCGAAAGCCGAGCCGCATGAGCGCGTAGACCGTGAACGCCGCGTCGCGCATCCACGTGTAGCGATAGTCCCAGTTCCTCGGCCCGCCGATGGCCTCGGGAAGGCTGCAGGTCGGCGCCGCCACGATCGCGCCGGTCGGCTCGAACGTGAGCAGCTTCAAGATGAGCGCGGATCGATGCACCATCTCCCGCCATCGACCGCGATACGTGCATCCGCCCAGCCAGCGCCGCCAGAACGTGACGGTCGACTCGAAGAGCGACGTCGTCTCGTCCTCGGTGGGGGCCTTTCCGCAAGGCCCGAAGTCGGGCATCAGGCGGCGCTCCGCCCGGGGCTCGTTGCCGTCGCGTTCGGCGACGCGCCGCAAGGCGAACGAGATGGATTGACCCTCGCCCAGCTCGAAGCTCGCCATGACGCCGCGTCCACCTGGTGCGAGCTGAAGGGGCAGCTTGGTCGCGAGCGCGAGCGACAGCTCTGGACCGTAGAAGACGGCGCCGGCCGTCGTGAGCTCCGCGCGTGCCGGTGCGCGTGCGTAGTCGAACACCGGCTCGCAGAGGAGCTCGAGGGCAACGTGCCCGCGGACGCACTTCAGCCGCCTCACGATCTGGTCGTGCCACTCGGGAGCGTTGGATACGCCAGCAGGCATGAAGTCCTCGATCTCGGCGACGCCTCCCTCCGAGAGGAACCGTGTGATCAACACGTTCGTGTCGGGCCAGTACAGCTGCTTGAACCGCACCGCCGCATCACGCGGCCGAATCGAGAAGCGGCCACCGTGCTCGTCGTCGAGGAGCGCGGAGAACACGCTCGGCGAGTCGACGTGGGGAAAGCAGAACCAGTCGATCGAGCCGTGCGTGCTGACCAGCGCGACGGTGCGCATGTTGCCGATGACGCCGTAACTCTCGATCGCGTGGAACGCCATTCCACGAATTTAGAGCGCGCCAACCTGATCGCGAGCTCGAGGAGCAGAGCGCGAGCGTCGTCGAGGAGCGCGGCGCTTGGCCGATGCGAGGTCCTTCCGTAGCTCCTCGGCATCGCGGCGCCAATGAGCGCTCCTCGCCGCGACGGCGAGCTTCGGAGGCAAGAGCTTGCCATGAAGGTGCAGCGACGGCTCTCGTCGCATGACGGGAAACCGCGAGGTGCGCATCGTTTACATGACGTTCAGTGCACGCTCGACTGACCATGCGCTCGGTCGGGTCATCATCGACAGAATCAATTTCCTCGACGCGCATGGTTTGCGCTGCAGCGCCGGCATATGATCGATGCGAAGACGCGCGGTGAGCGCGAGTTGCGGAACAACATGGCGAGCTACGAATTGCGTCGCGGCCGACACGCAGACGCGCGCATCGTGCGACAGATCCTTGCGGACGCGCTGCGCGAGCACGGCTTGAAGGCGATCTCCGGACGCGCGGACGTCGAGATCGACACCTTCGGCGACGACGACGAGTCGAAGGATTGCTTCGTCGCGCTCTCCGGCGGCAAGGTGATCGGCTTCGTCATCGTCGCGCCGATCGACGCGAGCTCGGCCGAGCTCTCTCACGTCTTCGTCGACCGCGCGCATCGACGTCATGGTGTCGGGACCCTCCTCATTGCGCGCGCCGTCGACGCGTCCAAAGAGCGCGGCTACGACACGCTCCACCTCTCGACGATGAACGCGTTCCGCGGCGCCGCCGCTTACTACGAGCGACACGGCTGGACGCGCGAAGGCGAAGGCGACCGCGACCGCGACCGCGACGACGGCTCGATCTTCTTCATGCGCCGCCTTCGCCCCGTGCGCGAGGCGCCGCACATCGTGGCGCCCATTCCGCGGACGCTGACCGGCGTGCTCTCGCTGCTCGACAGGTTCACGCGCCTCCGCGATCGCCTCGCACGCGATCTCGCGCCGCCGCAGGTGGCGGGCGACGGGAGCGGGCGAGCCGAGCGCCACTCGCGATCCAGCTAGCGGCGAACCAGATCGCCCCCCTGAATCACGGCATTTCTGCGATTGCGCAGAAGGTACGACCATTGCTGCGAGAGCCGGTCATGGCGCGATGGCTTGGTCTGTCTCTCATGGTTGTTGCTCTCGGCACCGCGATCGTCGCATGCGGCGGGAGCACGGACGGCTCCGAGG
>FTCS01004089.1_pt1 | contig 14562 bp, 15 predicted proteins | sample 1639391 | NCBI WGS metagenome assembly FTCS01 (sample SAMEA3914864, study PRJEB12502) | metagenome | biome: forest; material: soil | place: USA | collected 2012-03-12 | depth 0.3 m | reverse complement strand
TCCAGCTCTCGGTCGCTGGCGAGCGTCTGCGTCCGCTGGCGCTGATGGCCGTGGCGAGTCCGTTGACCGGCGACACGGAGCAGGAGTCGGCGGAATATCGCGCGTCGCTCGAGCTGCTCAAAGGCGCGGCGTCTGTTTCGGGCACGATCGATTCGGTTGCCGTGCGCGGTGTCGGCTATCACGACGTCGTATTCACCTGCCACGCCCGGCCGCCCGGCTGAGGGCTTCATCTCATCGTCGACGACGCAATGCGGCGGTGATGGCGCGCGCAAGCGCGGCGCTGTCCGGCGTTCCCGGATACCGAATCCCATTGACGATCACCATCGGCGTCGCCTGCCCGCCGAGGCGACGGACTTCGGCGAGGTCCGTCTCGATCGCCGGCACGGCAAGCGTGTCCCGCATGCGAGCGTCAACGTCTTGCCAATCACACCGCGATCGCCGCCGACTCGGCGCTGTAGACTATTGATATTTTGTTCTCAGCTATGCGCCACGGATGCACTGGCGCAGATGCCGAGTGCGAACGTGTTGCAGTACCGACTGGACAACGGCGCCGGTCATCCAGTCATCGAAAAGCTCGTGCGCACTAATGAGAATGCAGTTTCATTAGCGCATGACCTCATTTTGCTCATGGATCGATCGTACGGCGGCGTTCGCCGGCGTGGCATTGCTATTCGGCGTTGCCGCGAACACACGCGCTGCGACTGTCACGTCTGACCCTGTCGTCCGCGGCACCGTCCAGGACTCCGCCGCGCACCCGCTCGCGAACGTGCAGGTTGTCGTGACGCCGCTCAATCGCACGACGACCACCGATTCGCACGGACACTTCTTTATCGGCGCGCTTCCGGCTGGGACCTACCATGTGAGCACGCTGCTCATCGGCTACGCCCCCGGACGTGCCGACGTCACGGTCGGCGCGCGGGCGGCCGACCTCGACGTCACCATCATCATGCGACCGAGCGCGCTGCGTCTCGCAGGCGTGCAGGTCACCGCGACGCCGCTTGCCACCGATCCGCGCGAGGTGCCTCAAGCTACCGTCCAGCTCAGCGGTCAAGCGCTCGAGCGACAGATGGGCAGCACGCTCGCGCAAACCTTGGGATCCCAGCCTGGAATCGCGATTCGGTTCGACGGGCCGGCCGCGACGGGGCCGATCATTCGCGGCCTGCAAGGCGAGCGTGTGCTGGTGCTCGAGGACGGCAACCGTGCCGCCGATCTCACCTCCGCGGCGCCGGATCATGGAACGTCGGTCGATCCGCTCGCTGCAGAACGCATCGAGGTGGTGCGCGGACCGGCATCGCTCCTCTACGGAAGCTCGGCGCTGGGCGGGGTTGTCAACGTCATCTCCAACGACATTCCGACCTCAATTCCCTCGCGCATCGCGGGGAGCGTCGCGATGAACGCCGAGTCGGTGACGCCCGGCGGCGCTGGGGCGGTGAGCGTCACGCTGCCCATCGGGACCAGCTTCGCGCTCGTCGCGAAAGGCGGGGGGCGACACTCGGACGACTTGCGGATGGGCGGAGGCGAAACGCTCTCCAACACATTCTTTCGCAATAGCTACGGTGTCGGCGGTATTGGCTATAGCGGATCCACACTGAGCGGTGGCGTCGCGGTTCGCGATTATCAGTTCCGCTACGGCCTGCCGTCCGGTGAGGGCGAACGTTCGATGATCGACGGCCATCGCCGTGAGGTCAGCGGACGGAGCGAGCTTGCGGTCAATAGCGGCGCGCTTACCTCAGTGCGGGTGAGCGGCACCGCGCAGTGGTACAGCCATGCCGAGATCAACGAGGATAACGGAGTAACGAATACGAGCTTCGATCTGAAAACGCAGACGGTCGACGTGCTCGGACGAACGCAGATTGGCCCGCTCCAAGGAGCCCTCGGCATATCGGGGCTGTTCAAGGAGTACGGCGCTCGCGGCGAAGAGGCGCTTACGCCGGCCGCGAACAGCAGTGCCGTGGGTGCAATGCTCTTTCAGGAGCTGCCCCTCGGCGACACACGCGATAACGCCCACGCTCTCGTGCCGAAGCTTCAACTTGGCGGCCGGTACGATCTCTATCGCATCGACATCAGGCCGAGTGATGATCCGAAGTTCCAGCCGTTCGTCGGCGTGCGCACCTTTCGTGAGACCTCGGGATCGGTCGGCGTCAGCGTGCCCTTGAACCCGGCGCTCACGTTCGCCGCCAGTGCCGCGCGCGCGTTTCGAGCCCCGTCAGTGGAGGAGCTCTCGTCGAACGCCTTTCATGGCGGCACCGGAACCTTCGACGTCGGCAATCCGCAGCTCAAAGCGGAGGTCAATCAGGGATTTGAAGGCGTGCTTCGACTCGAAACGTCACGCCTCACCGGGCAAGGCTCGGCATTCTGGAACGACGTGCAGAACTTCGTCACTCCGAACATCGTGAAGGACACGGTCGTCGTCACCGATCAAGGTCCCACGCCGCTTCCGCTGAACCGGATATCTCAGGGCGATGCGCGCCTCCACGGCGTTGAAGGCGAGCTCGAGGCGGAGCTGACGCCGCATTTCGTGCTCGGCGCCATGGGGGACGTCGTTCGCGGCGAGTTCACGGCCATCAAGGAGCCCCTCCCGTTCATGCCGGCCGCGCGCCTCGGTGGACTTATCCGGTGGAATGGCGGGCCGCTGTCGGCGCAGGGAGAGTTTCGTCACGCGTTCGCGCAAAGCCGCGTGCCCCCGGCCGTATCGGCTGACGATGCGTCGGGCATCGCGACGTCGTCCTATAACCTGCTCAACCTGAGTGTGGGATGGGTCGTGAATGCCGGCGGCCGCACGCATTCGATTATGACCCGTGTCGACAACATGCTGGATGCGAAGTATGTGGACGCCACCAGTCGTCTGAAGAGCTTCGCGTTCAATCCCGGGCGCAACATGTCGATCCTCTACCGCATTCTCTTCTGAGAGTGACCATCGACCAAGTGAGCAACGGGTTTCCGGATTCGGCGGTCACCCTGGCGCGAATGAGCGGGTATGGGTCACGCATGGATCGCATCGCGACCGGCTGCTCCGCGGCGTGCGCGGTGCACTGCGCGATTACGCCAGTGGTACTCCCGCTCGTTCCTGTGGCCTTTGGCCGCGTGCTCGGACCGGGACTTGAGTGGGGCTTTGTCAGCGTGTCGCTCCTGCTCGGCACGGTCAGCCTCGGTCATTCGTATCGTGCGGTGCACCGCGACATTCGGCCGCTCATTGGTTTCGTCATCGGCCTGGTGATAATCCTGCTGTCATCCAAGGTTCTCCCCGAGCGGTGGGCGGCCGCGGAGTTGGCGGCGGTCGCCGCCGGTGCGAGCTGCATCATTGCGGCTCACGTTCAGAACCTCCGGTTAAGGCGGCGCGTCCGCGACGACGAGTGCGCGTGCCCGTGTCACACCGAGGCGGAACGGTAGCGACAGGGGCGTGGTGATCACGTTCTGAACCGTACAGGGCGGCAAGCTCTGTGCACTGAGCGAGCCCAAGCTTGTCGCCCGTCGGGTCGTCGACCGGGACCCTACGAATGACGGCAGCTCTACATTCCACGAGTCTCCTCGATTAGAGCCGGCTCGATGCGTCAACTGAATGTCGCCTTTGCCATTGTTCTCACGGCTGCGCCCGCGCTCGCAAGCAGCCCGCCAATCCCAATCTCGAGCGCGTGACCAGCGACGCCTACACGCGTTCGCACGACTACGACCTCGTGCACCAGCGTATCAGCGTGCGCGATTTCAACTGGGACTTGCTGTCATTCACCGTCCGCGTGGCGACGACGCTCGTCGCGCGGCGCGCGGCGATGGATTCGGGCGGCGCTGAGCGCGATCGCGCGGAGCAACGACGCCAGCATGCTCGGCGACGTCGAGCGCGTCGTCGGCGACCAGGCGCTGCCGTCGCGCGTGCTCGCGGCATTCGGTGCGCGCGGCAACCAGCAGGCGCTCGACCTGCTCGCGACAAACCTCAATGACGATCGCGAGTGGGTGCGCACGTGGGCGATTGCGAGAGTCCGGGCGAAGCCGTGAGGTCTAAATGTGTTGTCCGGCCGATTCGTTTCTGATAGCTTGTTCTCAACTTCGCCGGACGACCGGACTCCAATGGAACGAAGCACCCGACAACGCGCCGCGATCATCCGCGTCCTCGAGGAGGTCGCGCGTCCGCTCTCGCCGCAGGAACTGCTCGAGGAGGCGCGAGGGGACGTCCCCGGGCTTGGGATCGCCACCGTCTACCGGACCGTGCGGGCGCTGGTCGACGAGGGCTCCGTCCAGACCGTGGACCTTCCGGGCGAGCCAGCCCGCTACGAGCGCGCCGGCACCAGCCACCATCATCATTTCCGCTGTCTGCAGTGCGACCGTGTCTTCGAGGTCGCCGGCTGTCCGAAGGGCATTCGCGATATCGTGCCGAGAGGATTCGCGCTCGAGGCACACGAGCTCGTGCTGTACGGTACCTGCCGCGCGTGCCGCGCGGCGTAGGGAGCGGCGTCGCGGGCGCGGCGCGGTGTGCTGACGTTGACAGATAATGAGAACTGATTATCGTTATGCGTCGTTGACACGCATCGCGGGCGCGCCTCGGCGTTCGCTGACCCCAGAATCGCCGCCAGCATGCAGAGTTCGGTCCTTATCCTCGCCGCCGTCCTGGGCCTCCGGCACGGCGTCGACCCCGATCACCTCGCGGCGATCGACGGGCTCGCGAGAGTCAACCAGAGTCCGTGGAACGGTGCCCTGTTCGCCCTCGGCCACGGGCTCGTCGTCACGCTGCTCGCGATCGGCGTGGGACGTTTGCAGAGGGGCGTGCTGGAGCCCTTCTCGCCGTGGCTGCTCATTACCATCGGTCTCGTCAGCCTGTGGCGACTCTTTCGCCCAGCGCCCGCGAGTCGGAACCGCCCATTCTGGAACGCGGGCCCGCTGCTGGTCGGCATCGTATTCGCGGCCGGTTTCGAGACAGCGAGCCAACTTTCGGCGCTTGTCCTCGCCGATCGGAACAACGCGCTGTACCTGGGGGCAACCTTCACCGCCGGCATGCTGGTCGTCGACGGAATTGACGGATTTCTCGCGGCGCGCACCCAGCGGAGCGTGCTGACCGGACATCCTCGCGCCGAGGTGGCCGGTCGACTGCTTGGCGGCGTCGTCGTCGCCACATCCTTTGCCATCGGCGGCTCGCAGCTACTTGGCCAGGACATGAGCGCGATCACGGCGCCACTCGGCCTTGCGCTGTTTGCGATCGTGATCGGACTTCGTTTCTGGTCGCGTGGCGGGCCGACATCCACTCCCGTCGAGCCGCCGGAGCCGGCATGACGAACCTGTTCGGACGCCGGTCGCCCGGCCTTCCCGCCCATACCGTCGCTGTCAAGGCGTGGATCGCCGATGCGCTCAAGGTACCACCGGATGTGTCGATCATGGCCACGGAGCTGCAGTGTCACGAGCCCGGATGCCCACCGATCGAGACGGTCATCGCGCTTCTCACTCCGGGGGCACCCACGCGCCAGTACAAGTTGCATTGCGCGCTCGCGGACGTGACGCGTGACGACGTGGTGCGGATCGTGACAGCCTGACGCGAGCGCGCACGCTCATCGCGGCGCCACCCATGCGGCGAGGCGACCGGATGCGTACGCCGCAAGCGCAACGCGCTCGCGTGGGTGCCATGAGACGCGCGAGACGGCGCTCGGAACGAGCACGCCGCCGAGTGGCTTCTTCGTCGAGCGTATGAGATCCCAGATCAGCAGTTGCCCATCCTCGCCTCCCGAAACGAGCAACGAGCCCGAGCCGTAGAATGCGATGTCCGTCACCGGAAGCACGTGCCCGCGAAGCTGAATCGGACGCGTGCCGGCCGGCCCACGACCTGCGAAACGCCACACTGTGACCTCGGCCGCCCCTCCTGTCGCGAGCTGCTTGCCATCGGCGCTCCACGCCAGCTCACGCACCTTGGTGGGATAGCCGCTCATTTCGAGATCCTCGAACGCCAAGTGCTTTCCGGCGACAGCGACCCAGAGGTGAATAGCACTCTCCTGCATCCCCGCGGCGAGGACGCGCCCATCTGGCGACCAGGCGACGGTCAGAAATGAGCCGCGCCAATCGAAGCGATGGTCGACCGCCGCCATCTGACCGGCGGCGAGTTCCTGTTCGTCAATCGTGCGTCGCTCGGGCGCGTACAGCGTCCCGCCCCCATAGCCTGCCGCGATAAGCCGCGGACCATCGGGGTCTTTCGGTCGCGAGCGCCAAGCGAGCGCGCTCACGGTGCTCGCGAGCGCAGGATGGCGACGCACCAATCGGCCGGTCGCATCCCACAAGCGCACCTCGCGCCCCGCCCCCGTGGCGAGCCGCATGCCATCGGGGGACCAGGCTACATGCTCGGCCCAGGGAACGACGCGGCGCGGCGGCTGGCGATGGTCCGGCGCGCTGCGATCGACGCCGGCGGCGTCGAGTTCCGCCAAACACAATCCACTCACGGGGTCCCAGAGTCGGGCGTAGCCATCCTGTCCCGCACTCGCCAGCACGCCAGACGACCGAGGCGCGGTCGAACCGGCCGGCGACGACCATGCGACGCGCAGCGCTCCGTCCGCGTGGCCACGGAGTTGATGCCGTGGTTCACCCGTGGTCCCGTCGAGTATGAAGACCGCGCCCTCGGCGCACGCGACGGCGACCAGCGCGCCGTCGTGCGACCAGCGGGCGTCGACCGGATAGTCATTGAGGTCGATGGTCCAACGCGCGGAGAGATCGACGGCACCGCCGCGTCGTCGGGTGCGGCCGGCGTCCGCCTCTATGCCGGCGCTCACTCGTCCGTCCTCACGCGAGGCACGCCGTGAAGCCGGCCGTCAGCGCCTCGCGGTCGAGATTGCGGCCGATGAAGACGAGCTGATTCGAACGCGTCTCGCCGGCCTCCCACACCGTGCCGGGCTTGCCGTCGAACAACATGTGCACGCCCTGGAAGACGAACCGGGCAGCTTCGTTCTCGACGGCGAGGATGCCTTTCATGCGAAAGATGTTCGGTCCCTGGTTCATGAGGAGATCGCTCATCCAGCCGTTCAACTTCTCCTGGTCCATCTCGCCGTCGATCGCGAGGCCGACAGACGTGACGGACTCGTCGTGCTCGTGCTCGGGATTGTACACGTGCACATGCGCCGGCTCGCAGGGATCACCCGAGGGTGAGCGAAGCGTCATCGCGAACTCCTCGGGCAGATGCTGCGTGAACACGGCGTATCGTCCCGGCGTCGGAATGTGAAGGAGAAAGCGCTTCTCGCCTCGCCCCCGAAGATCGAGGACGGCAGCCGCGAGCGCAGGCTCGAATCCCCGTCCCGGTGGGACGCGCCGAACATCGTCGCCGCGAAAATGCACCGCGGCCCGGTCCTGAGCTTCCGCGAGGGCGTCGCTTGCCGCGACGCCCGCATCGACCGAATGTGCGGCGATCGTCATCTCCGGATCAGGTCCCTCACGCAGGACTATCTCATGATTGCCGGCGCCGAAGTCGTACACGCCGCCCCACTCGAATGGGTACTCCGGCTCGAGGAACGTCGGCTTCGCGGCGAGCGCGCGATCGAGGTCGAAGCCGCCGACGTCGAGGATCGCCTGCACGGGCGCATTGGCGTTCACCGTGCGCCGGATCGCCGCAACCGCATTCATGGAGCGGACGCGCGCCTCGACCGCGTCGAGCGTCTCGGCGTCGACGAGATCGCACTTGTTGAGCAGGACCACATCGGCGAACGCGATCTGCTCCTGGCACTCCGGGCTGTCGTCGAGATGGAGCGCCACATGCCTGGCATCGACCAGCGTGACGATGCCGTCGAGCCGCAACTTGGCGCGGATCTCATCGTCGACGAAGAATGTCTGCGCGACGGGCGCGGGATCGGCGAGACCGGTCGTCTCGATGAGGATATAGTCAAAACGGTCGCGCCGGCGCATCAATTGGCCCAGGATGCGGATCAGATCGCCGCGCACGGTGCAGCAGATGCAGCCGTTGTTCATCTCGAACACCTCCTCGTCCGCGTTGATGACGAGCGCGTTGTCGATGCCGATTTCGCCGAACTCGTTCTCGATCACGGCAATCCGTTTGCCGTGCTGTTCGGTGAGAATGCGGTTGAGCAGTGTGGTTTTGCCCGAGCCGAGGAAGCCCGTGAGCACGGTGACGGGGATGCGCGCATCGGTGTCTTCTGACGGGAGCGACGGGGATTCCATGGAAGTGACCTGTGCCGGTGAAAGAGAATGAGCTGCGCTACACGGCAAATCGCTCGAAGGCGCGCTCGTTGAGTATTGGTGGCAGTGGAAGCACGTGGCCGGCGGCGGCGGTGCCGGTCGCCCACGCGAGCAGCGCGTCGAAGTGCGCCCGCGCCGTGAGGTGGTGCAGCCAGACGACTCCCTGTCCGCTGACCACGGCACCGACATTCGGCACATCGCACGGACCGAGGCACCCGGAGATGGTGAGCTGCACGTGCTTGAGCAGCTTGCGCGCCTTCCATTCACCCTTGAGCCAATCGACCGGAACCTCCGGACGGCCGCGGTCCGTCCGGCCGCAACAGCAACCGCAACACACGATGACGTGCGCCAGCGCGCGGCGGTTCGTAACCGCCAGACGCAGCGTGGGCCTGATCACGGCGTCGTCCGCATCGGACGGCGATGCGGACAGCGCGCTACTGGATTGTGGGACAGGCAGCGGAGCGGACATGGTCGTCGCCGTGACGCGGCGCCTGGAGAGAGTCTCGGAGACGTTGGAGCGAGAGCGAATGTGTCCTGCGTCGATGCTAATAATAACGCATTATCACTACCACGCCACGGTGCGCCATACCGATTTCAACCGGCGGCTCGGATGAGCGCACGGATGGTTGGTCCGGGTGGCGACTATCGGTGTAGCTCATCACAATCGCATGAGGCGGCGTACCGCGTCGCGCGTTCGCATGCTGGGTGCAGCCTGACCCGTTCGGAGTGCCGAGACTTGACGCTCGGAAATACCGATACCCTGAGCCGCGACAGCCCGAGGCATCGCCGCAAGGGCCGGCCCTCAACTCGTGGCCGTGCCACGACGGCACCATTGGCCAGCGCTATTCAAGCTGGCGTCATCGTGAGGCGGTTAGCCGCCTGTCTGGCTTGACCACCAGTCGACGACCCACGCGCGCACGCTCATCGGTATATCAAAGTTGCCGGGCATCGCCAAGAAGCCCCACGTCTCGCCAGACCTGACACGCACTACCCAGCGCAAGTGCATCGCCCCACGCCGCGCGCGTATTGAAAAGCATCTTTGCCAGTACGCCGATTGGGTCTGCGGCGAAGGGTAGACCAGAGTCGGTTAGCGAGTATACGGAGCAGTGTTGCCAAAGCCGCCTTAATGCCGCGCGCGACGCTCCGTAACCCGGGTCAGTCACGGACGACGCGTGCGCTAGCAACTCTGTCGTAGCGTGAAAGCTGGCCATTGCCTGAACGTCCGCACGACCCTCGAGCGATCGAAGGTCGTCGAAAACACGATCAGATTGACCGCGATAGACGTTGGTATCAACGATCACCACGACGCGAGGCATGGCATTGTGCGGGATAAGGAAGAGGGGCGCCCACTCGGACACCCCTCCGTGAACCTAGAGCAGTGAGAGCGCCTTCAACACTTTGATGAAGGCGGTACAGAGCCCGAGCACATCTCGCTTGAGCTTTATGAAAGCATGAGCGCTTGCCCGACACCCCGCATTGCCGGCGCAATGAGAGAGCCGTAGCTTCACCCACGGGCAAGTTCATTTCGATCGCGCGCACGCGCCCGATTCGCGCGAATCCCGTTATGCCCCGCCACGCCCGTCGGCGTGTTGCCCGGCCGCGAGCCGCGGAGGAGACGTGACAGGGACCGGACGACATGGGATCACCGAGGTGCTCGGAGAGTTGCGGGATGGCGTTCCAGGCGCGCTGGATCGTCTCATCCCGCTCGTATACGAGGATCTCGCGCGCATCGCGCATAGGCAACTCGGTCTCGAGGGCGCTGGCCACACGCTGGCGACGTCCGCGCTCGTCCACGAGGCCTACCTTCGCCTCGTGGACCAAACGCGGGCTCATTGGGCCGACCGTGCGCAGTTCTACGCGGTGGCTGCACACGTGATGCGGCGCGTACTAGTGGATCACGCTCGGCGGCATCGCGCAGCGCGGCGTGGGGGCGCAGACCCGCGGCCCGTATCGCTCGACGCGCTGGACTTGAAGGACGCCGGGAGCCTCGCTGTCGGCGAGCGCGCTGACGTCCTATTTGCGATCGACGAGGCACTCGACCGGCTCGCCGTGTTGGACGCCCGACAAGCGCGGGTCGTCGATTGCCGATTCTTTGGGGGCCTAACGGAGACAGAGACGGCAGAGGCTCTTGGCGTCACGACTCGCACAGTAGAGCGTGACTGGGTGAAAGCTCGCGGATGGTTGTACCAACAGCTGTCTGATGACGCCAGCTGATAGGTCACCCGACACGCCGCGGTCCGCCGAGTTGCTCGGTGGAGAATCAGGATTTTCCTCGGAGCGATGGCGAAGTGTCCAGCGCGTGGCCGACGCTGCGCTCGATCTGCCGTCAGCGGCGCGAGCGGCGTACATCGACCGGTCGTGCGGCCACGATCTAGCCCTGCGCGACGATGTCACACAGTTCGTCGATGCCTGCGAGCGCGCCGGACGCGCCGAGGGGGTCCTCGCTTCACCAGCGTTTGCGTTTGCCGCGCCGCTGTTGGCCTACATCGCCGCGCAGGACACCGACGACGCGGCACAGCAGCGTCCCGTGATCGCGGACAGGCTGCGAGCCGCCCTAGCGGGACGGTACACCGTCGAGCGCGAACTCGGACGCGGAGGAATGGCCACCGTTTACCTCGCCCGCGATATCCGTCACGATCGGGCTGTTGCGGTAAAGGTCCTCGAGGGCGACGTCGCGCACGCGGCCGCCGAGCGGTTCCTGCTGGAGATCCGAACGGCGGCGCGGCTCACGCACCCGCACGTGCTCGGAGTCCACGACTCGGGCGAGGCCGATGGACTGCTCTACTATGTGATGCCGTATGTCGCGGGCGAAACCCTGCGCGCGCGGCTGACGCGCGAGGGCGCGCTTCCGATCGCCGACGTGATGCGCCTGTTGCGCGAGCTCGCAGAAGCTCTGGCACACGCGCACGGTCACGGCGTGATTCACCGCGACCTGAAGCCGGAGAATGTGCTGATCTCTGGCGGACACGCCGTCGTCGCCGACTTCGGGATCGCGAAGGCGATTGCAGCAGCGACCCAGGACGGCAGCGCTCCGGGCAAGGGCCTCACGTCCGTGGGCGTGGCGCTGGGCACACCCGCGTACATGGCCCCCGAACAGGCGGTCGGGGATGTCGCCACCGACCACCGCGCCGACCTGTATGCCCTTGGCGTCATCGCGTACGAGGCCCTCGCGGGCACGCATCCATTCGGCGCCCGCTCGCCGCAAGCGTTCGTGACGGCGCATCTCACGGAGGCACCAGCACCGCTCGCGGGACGCAGGAGCGATGCGCCGCAGACTCTCATCGCGCTGATCATGCAGCTCATCGCGAAGGATCCGGCCCTGCGCCCGCAAAGCGCTGAGCTGGTGCTCCGCGCGCTGGACGTCGCACTGCCTGCGCTCCGCACAACCACGCCGCGGACTCCGACCCGGCGTTTCGCGGCCGCCGCAGCGTTGTTGCTCGCCGTCAGCATTGGTGCGTACGCCGTATGGCGAGGAACGCAGGCGTCGCGCGATCAGCGTGCGGCCGAGTCACCCGGCGGAGCACGCGGCTCCTCGCCGACCGCAAATGCGATTCGCACTTTGGCCGTGCTGCCGTTCGTGAACACTGGCGGCACAGCGACCGACGACTACTTCAGCGACGGACTGACCGACGAGCTGGCGTACGCACTTGGACGTCTGCCTGGACTGCGGCTCGCTGGGCGCACGTCGACCTACGCATTCAAGGGAAAGTCAGTCGCGGCACAGGAAATCGGCCGTGCGCTCGATGTTGGCACTCTCGTCGGTGGCACGGTGCGTCGCGCTGGCGATCGGCTGCGAGTGACCACGCAGCTCGTCAGCGCCATCGACGGCAAGGTGCTGTGGGACAGTGTCTACCAGAGTAGCTCGAACGACGTGTTCGCGGTACAGGACGAGTTCACCAAGGCGATAGCTGCGGCCTTGGCACACACGCTCGGCGTGGCGGGTGCCAAGAGCTCCCTGGTCGATGTGGGTCGCGGCACGACAGACCAGGAGGCATACGAGCTGTACCTAAAGGGCCGATATTTCTATCTCAATCGCAACGCGGCCAACATCGGCCGAGCCGTCACCTATTTCCGGGAAGCTGTTGCGAAAGACCCGGCATTCGCCCGCGCCCACGCTGGGCTATCGCTGACCTACGCACTGCTCCGGGTCTACATCGCCGATCCTTCGGACTCGTCAACACGCTTGAGCGCGGCGAGTGCGGAGCGCGCGATGGCGCTCGACTCCACAATCGCCGACGCCCGGATCGCTCTTGGTAGTGCACTCGGACGACGAATGCAGCTGCGTGACGCCCTGTCGCACCTTCGAGGCGCGGTCGCCATCGAGCCGGCGAGCGAACCCGGGCATCGCGTATTGGCCTTTCTGTTCCTCGACCTCGGGAGGACGGACGAGGCATTGCCGGAGTTGCGGCAGGCGACGCAGCTCGATCCGTTGGCGAAGTCGTCGTCGAGCGGGTTAGCACTCGCGCTCGTTAGTGCTCGACGCTTCCCGGAGGCGGTGATCGCGGCACACCGCGCGTTCGCCCTCGACTCCACGTTTCCGCTCGGCATCAAGATGGTAGGACTCGCGCAAGTGTTCGGCGGCCAACCCGACAGCGCGGTGCGCACTCTCGAGCGCGGTGTGCGGCTCCACCCAGACGCCCCTGGGATGACCTCGATGCTGCTCTTTGCCTACGCCGCGGCCGGACGCTGGGCTGATGCCGAGCGGATTCGCACGCAGCTGCGCCGCCCGGGTGGCGATGCTTCCGGTGGGGTGGAAGCCGAGTTTGCGGAGCTGGTCTTCGGCGACCGCGAGCTACTGGTCCGCCGGCTGATGACTCGGTCGGGACAGCGCGAGTGGGCCGACATCTACGGTTCTCTTGGGTGCCACCCGCTGCTCGACCCGCTCTGGGCTGACATACGCTTTCAAGCCGCAATGCGCGCTCGCACGGTGGAGACGTGTCGCCTCGCGCGTCCATGGCCGATCCCGCCGCGTCGCGGCTAGTAGTCTCGGGAACGCAGGAGCGCTGGGCTGCGCGCTCGGGCGCGGTGAGGTAAGCCGAGCGCTCGCAGGGTGAGTTCAACCGCGCATGTCGGGATTCGCGACGGTTCTGCGCGTTTACCCGGGCGAGACGATAGGGTCTCGCTTCCAGGTCACCCTTCCGGAGATTCCCAATGCGTGCTGCCACGATGCCCACAGTCCTGCTGACCTTCGCCTTCGCGACCCTCGCCGCCTGCGGCTCGGACACGTTGCACGACCCGCTGGCGCCGATGGCGCCAACCCGCGCTTCCCTCATCAGCAACGCCGCCGAGACGAAGACGATGAGCATCCGTGGTACGCTCGAGGCGCATGAAACGGATACATACCAACCCGCGACCAATAGCCTCGTCGTGCATCTGGAGGGCACGGGCACCGCGTCGCACATCGGTCGGTTCACGGTGGTCGACGACGGCATCGGTTTCCTGAGCACCGGCCTGGGGGAAGGGCGCATCACCTTCACCGCGGCCAATGGGGACAGCTTCACGGCGACGGAGACGGGGCATGCGGAGATCGCGGGCGGCATCGCCGAGGTCACTGACGAGGCGACGATCACGGGCGGCACGGGGCGGTTCGCCCACGCCACGGGGACGCTCACCATCCAGCGGCGCCTTGACCTGGCCACGGGCCTCTCGACTGGCTCGTTCGAGGGCACGATAAATCTCGCGAAGTGAGCGGCGAGTCACCCCTGTGGCGATAGACGGACGGCGACGGCCCCGACGCACCAGGACAGCTGACCGGATTTTGCAGGCGCTTTCCGGAATCGGGGTCGTCACTGCTGGAAAGCCAGCGCGTTGGTATTTCCACGGTGCCACCCGAGCCGTCGCGCGCGCGGTGGCCGCCCATGACGTACCGTCTTCCTCTTTAACTTCAGCCGCGTTCCGGCGTCACTTCGGGTGCCTGGCTTCGATGAGACTGACCGGACGTTGTCGACGATCACCGTCCGGTCCCGCGCCACGCTGCCATCCTCGACATCGATCACATTCACGTGGGTGAACGCGAGCCCAGGCGACGGCACCTCGTGCTGGAGATGCTCGTCGGCAGCGACGAACGTCAGGCCTAGCAGTACGACTGCGGCAAGAGGACGTGACATCATGACCTCACGCTGTTTGACCTTCGCCTCCCCAAGAACAAAGCGCCCCAGGCACACTCTATTCGTTGCATCGAGGCACGTGCAAGTCGCGGCACATCGCGTGGAACCGGGAACTGTTTCACCACTCACGCGGAGTACGGGTCAAAGAAGGAGAGGTCAGTTCCACGGTTTTCCATCGCAACTACCTGATCGCCACGGCATCGGGCATGCAGCGTTCGGCCGTTATAAGAAACGTCGAGTCGCCGCAGCGGTAGCGGGAAGCGAACAGCAAAACGACCGGAAGGGGTTGGGGAGACCCGTAGAT
>FTCS01000102.1_pt1 | contig 14592 bp, 14 predicted proteins | sample 1639391 | NCBI WGS metagenome assembly FTCS01 (sample SAMEA3914864, study PRJEB12502) | metagenome | biome: forest; material: soil | place: USA | collected 2012-03-12 | depth 0.3 m | reverse complement strand
CTGAAGGACGACGGCGTTGCGCTCGTCGACGTCTCGAGCGGAGGGATGCTCGCGCATGCGACGGTCCCAATGGGCCCTGGATATCAGACGGCGTTCGCGGCGGAGATCCGGCGGCGGACCGGCGTGCCCACGGGAACGGTCGGGATGATTGTCGAGCCTGCGCAGGCTGACCATGTCGTGAGGACAGGGCAGGCGGACATGGTGTTGCTCGCGCGTGAGATGCTGCGGGATCCATATTGGCCGCGAAGTGCTGCGAAGGAGCTGGGCGTGAAGATCGCCGCGCCGAAGCAGTATGGGAGGGCGTGGTAGCGAGAGCGGGGCGTGACGCGCCGCAGGCGGCGCGGCTCTGCATGTCGCGGCGATCCCACGACCCCGCGGCGCGTTGCGCGGATCGAAACGACAGCTCCGCTCGACGGACGGCGTTACGGTACGGATCATGAACGTGAGGTTGGCCATGGGCATCGTCGGGGTCCTGGGCGTGTGTTCGTGCGGAGGGCCCGATGCGGTGGCGCCCATTCCGCCCGTCACGAGCGCGCTCGTTCCGCCCGAGCCGCCCGGCCCGGGCACCTCGGCAACCTCGGCCACGTCATCCACGCCGTCCGATGCTGGTGCCGGCCCGGGCACCGCTGGCGGCGGCGGCGGCAATGCGCCGCCGAGCGCGCCGTCGACGTTCGCCGACGACGTCGCGTTCCTCTCCAAGTACGGCGCCGTGCACGTGCTCGAGGGCAAGGGCGGCGCACGCGTCGCGCTCTCCGCGAAGTACCAGGGACGCGCGATGACGAGCGCCGTCGATCCATCCGGCACGAGCTTCGGCTGGATCAACCGCGACTTCATCGCCGCCGGAAAGACCGGCACGCAGTTCGACAACTACGGCGGCGAAGATCGCTTCTGGCTCGGCCCCGAAGGCGGCCAGTTCGGCCTCTACTTCGCGCCCGGAAAGCCCTTCACCTTCGACACCTGGCAGGTGCCTGCCGCGCTCCAAGAGGGCGCATGGGACATGCCGGAGGCAACACCGGCGCGCGCCGTGTTCAAGAAGACGATGACGCTCACGAACTGGTCCGGCACGACCTTCGTCATCGAGGTCGAGCGCACCATTCGTCTCGTCGACAGCCCCGCGACCGACGGCGTGCACGCCGTCGCCTACGAGAGCGTCAACAAGATCACGAACAAGGGCAAGGACGCCTGGAAGCGCGACACCGGCATGCCCTCGATCTGGATCCTCGCGATGTTCGCGCCCTCTCCGGACGCGTACGTCATCGTTCCCTTCGACAACGCACCCGCGCTGAAGGGCACGCCCGTCGTCAACGACGCCTACTTCGGCAAGGTCGCCAGCGATCGCCTCACCGTGCACGAGGACAAGGGCTTCATGGTCTTCACCGCCGACGGCAAGGAGCGCGGCAAGATCGGCCTCTCACCCGCGCGCGCCAAGCCCATGCTCGGCAGCTACAGCGCGCGCGCGAAGCTCCTCACCGTCGTGCAATACGACAAGGCGAAGACGAGCTCCGCGCCGTACGTCAACAGCATGTGGGAGAAGCAGAGCGCGCCGTACGCCGGCGACGTCGTCAACAGCTACAACGACGGGTCGCCCGGTCCCGGCAAGCCGCCGCTCGGCGGCTTCTACGAGATCGAGACGAGCTCACCCGCCGCGGAGCTCGCGCCCGGGCAGTCGCTCGTCCACACGCATCGCACGTTCCACATGGTCGGCGATGCCGCGGCGCTCGAGCCGCTCGCGAAGAAGATGCTCGGCGTCTCGCTCGCCGACGTCACGCACTGATCACGCGCGGGCGGTGGCGGCCGGCTTGGCCGGCTTCGCCGGAGCCTTCGCCGGCTTCGCGTGCGGCTTGCTCTTGCCCGTCTTCGCCTTCGCCTTCGGATGCGGCTGCGCCTTCGCCTTCGCGTTGGCGTTCGCGGTCGCGTGCGGCTTCGCATGCGGCTTCGCCGCCGGCGTGGCGGGCGCCGCCTGCGGCTGCGGCGCCGGCTTCGACTGCTCCGCGAGCACCTGTGCGGTCGCTCCGCCCTGCTTCGCGCCGTCGGCGCGAGCCTCGCCCGCAAACGTCGTGAGCACGGCGATCATGGCGACGACGCCCGCCGCGAGCGAGAGCGCGGTCGTCATCGGTCGCGCGAGGTGTCGGGCTTGGCGTCTCGTCATCGGAGTGCTCCGCGTCACGTATGAGCAACGGTGATGCCGTCGTGGAAAAAACCGCTATGTGCGCGGCTTGAAAGGGTCGCGGGCTGCGATCTGCATCGACATGCAGAGGGCAGCCCGCATCGATCGCGGACTCGAGTCCGCTGTGTGCTGCGCTCGCTCAGCTCGCGGTGCCCGGCTGCTGCGGGCGCTCGCCCGGCAGGCCGCGCGCATCGCGATCGAGCGACTCGGCGGTGCGCATGTGGAACGCGCGCGCCTCGTCGGCCAGCAGCCAGATCCCGCCCTCGTTCATCGTGACGGAGATGACCTCGTGGTGCTCGTTCTCGAGCATGACGCGCAGCGGCGGCTCGTCGCTCCACGGCCACGCGGTCACGGTCCACTTCTCCTTCGACGCCTCGAGCTCGGCCGCGGCGGACGTGTCGCGGAAACGACGAAGGCCCTCGCGACCCTCGCTCTTCATGCGCTTCTCGTCAGGCCATACGATCATGATGCTCCTCCAGAGTCGATCTGCGGGTGCACCATCGCACGAGGCGGGGCCGTCGCGGAAGCGCAGAGTCACGCAGACCGCAGAAGCCGCTCGCTCTCGTCTCGCCGTCGCGCCGCGACCGCCCGGCCCATCGCAGCCTCGTCCACGAGCCGGACTATCGCGCGGAAGGTCCGGTCCCACGACGTCCGTGCCAGCATGCCATCGGCCGCGATCGTCCGGAGCGCGCTCGCCACCGGGTCGTGCGCCCGGCGCAACGCCTCCTCGACGGCAGAGACGAGCTCGTGCGCTCCGGCAATCTCGACGAGGCCGCGCTCCGCGTATGGCGTGACCTCGTCGAGCGGCGTGCTCACGATCGGCTTTCCGGCCGCGAGACACGGAAGGAGGCCGGACGGCTCGGTCCGCCGCGTGGCGACGTCGGTCCGGTACGGCAACACCGCGACGTCCCACGACGTCACGTGAGCGGCGATCTCGGCCTCGTCGAGCGTGTCGAGCCAGTGGACGTTGGGTCGATCCGGCAGGTCCCAGGTCGTCATGCGAACGAGCCCGCCGGCAAGCACGATCTGCACGTCGGGCCGCGCCGCGGCGAGCTCGTCGATGAGCGCGAGATCGACACGATCGTCGATGGGCCCGAGAAACCCGACGCGCGGCCCAGGAACGGGGAGCAGCCTCGCGAGCTCACGACGCGACCGCGGCGGCCCGCCTGCGAAGCGCTCGGCGTCGACGCTGCTCGGCAGTGGAAACGTCGACACGTTGCGCGCGCGCTTCGCCTCGAAGAGCGACGTACCGGCGGTGAGCACCAGATCGGCGCGCGCGAGGAGCTCCGACTCGCTGCTGCGCTCCTCTGCCGTCGCGTCGCGACGTGCCGCGTGATCGGCGACGCAGTCGTAGACGAGCAGCGAAGGGCGAAGGTCGCGCGCGGCGGGCAGCGAGGACGGCGCGTAGACCCACAGCACGGGCCGCTCGGCACGACCCGCGAGCGAGGCGACGCAGCGACGATGAGCCACTTCGATCTCGTCACGCGGCGTATCCGACGGGACCACGAGCGACACGACGTGGACGTTCTGCTCGACCGTCCTCATGACGGTGCGCAGCTCGGCCCCGTCGACGATCGGCTCCTCGACGAAGAAGACCCGGCGATCGCGTGCGAACCGGCGCATCACCTGATGCGGCCTCTCCAGGCAGAACGCCCACGGGAGATGCGAGAGACAGACGATGTCCGGCGGAGCCATGCGCGGGGCGTCGCTCAGCATCGCGCGTGCCGAACGTCCGAATGCGCGTGCTTCCGAAGAAGCGTCGATTCCTGCGGGAAATCCCGCGCCGCGGTGCCGGCACGTGCGCCACAGCTGTGGCGCAGTGGGGAGAACGTCACGCGCATGCTCGCGGCGCTCCCGCGCGCGCCGGCGGAACGTGCGTTGCAACGATACGCGTGCGAATGCACTACCTGGCGCTCGCTACCGACTACGACGGCACTCTCGCGGAGGAGGGCAAGGTCCGCCCCGAGGTCCTCGCCTCGCTCGTTCGCTTGAAGGAGAGCGGTCGCAAGCTCGTGCTCGTGACCGGCCGCGAGCTCGACGAGCTCATGATGACGTTTCCTGCGCTCGACGTCTTCGATCGCGTGGTCGCAGAGAACGGCGCGCTGCTCTATGCGCCTTCGCCGCCGCGGGAGCGTGCGCTCGCGAAGCCGCCGCCGCCGGAGTTCGCGGTATCGCTACGTGTTCGCGGCGTGACGCCGCTGTCGTGCGGGCGCGTCATCGTGGCGACGTGGCAGCCGCACGAACAGACGGTCCTCAAGGTGATCCGCGAGCAAGGGCTCGAGCTGGAAGTCATCTTCAACAAGGGCGCGGTCATGGTGCTGCCCTCCGGCGTGAACAAGGCGACGGGCCTCATGGCGGCGCTCGACGAGCTCGGGATCGATCGCTCGCGCGTCGTCGGTGCGGGCGACGCCGAGAACGATCACTCGCTGCTCGGCGCATGCGGGCTCGGCGTGGCGGTCGCGAACGCAGTGCCTGCCATCAAGCGACGCGCCGATCTCGTGACGATGGGAGCGCGCGGCGCGGGGATCATCGAGCTCTGCGATCTGATGATCGCGACCGACCTCGATGACGTCGAGCGGAAGTCGGCGACGCTCGATCCCGTCAACACGCGCTGACGCGCAAGAAACGGACGAGCCGCCAGGAACGGGAAGAGTCCCGACGGCTCGTCACGTCGTCATGTCGCGCGCGCTCGAGTCACGCGCTACTTCGCGCTCACTTCTTCGTGCCGGTGCCGGTCGTGCCGGTGCCGGTCGTGCCGGTGCCCTTCTTCTTCGTGTTCGTCGTGCCGGTGCCCGTCGCGCCGGTCGTCGAGCCGCCGCCCGTGGTGCCGGTGCTGCCAGTGCCGGCCGACGACGAGCTCGACGTGCCGCCCGCGCCGCCGGCGCCCGCCGCGCCGCTCTGACCGGTGCTGCCGCCGGAGCCGCCCATGGAGCCGGTGCTACCCGTTCCGGTCGTACCCATGCCGCCGGAGTTGGAGCCGCCCATCGTCGAGCCGCTGGGATTCGTGCCGGAGCCGGTCTGATCCGTGTTCGCGCCCGATCCCATCCCCGAGCCCATGCCGGAGCCGGTCGTGCCCGTGCCCGTGCCCGTTCCGGGCGCGCTGGTCGTCGTGTTCGTGTCCGTCGGAGTGCCGGACGGAGTGTTGTCGGGCGACTTCGCAGGCTCGTTGCTGCCACCGCACGCGGTGACGCTGCCGATGGCGAGCGCGGTGAGGAGGGCGTACGAGAATTTCATGAGAGCTCCGGAGTTCAGTTGGCGACGCGCTCCAAGCTTGTCGGAACGGCCGCAGTTTTCGTGGTTTGCCGCCGCATGCGCGTTGCGCGCGACGGCGGGTCGGTTTTACGGTCGCGCCGCCTCTGCACTCGACGTGCCCGTGAGCTCGCCCGACGTGCGCCTCGATCGATGCACCGTGAATTCCGGTCGATCTCTGCGTTGCGCGAAGACGCTGTCGTGCGGCCTCGCGTCGCGACGTGAGGCGTCATCGCACGGGGCGTGGCGTTTCGACTCGACGATCCGCGATCGCCGACCGCGCGCGGCGATCGTGCGCGATCGACGGCGATCGATGTTGGTGGGCCCAGCGGGACTTGAACCCGCGACCTACGGATTAAAAGTCCGCAGCTCTACCGACTGAGCTATAGGCCCGAGAAATCAGACGCGCAGTCGATTACCCGGGCTGGGCGAGGGCGTCCACTCTCGTCTGCATCGGCGTCGTGAATCGCAACACCCCCGCGGATCTGCCCGCGAATCGATGCATGCAATCTGCACGCTCTCCGCATCTTGCGAGCGCGACGTTGCGAGATTGCCTTTGCTGCGGGTCTCCGCGATAGCTCGACAGCCTCGTCTCGTGGCCCCTCGCTTGCGTAGGCCGCACCCTCATGGGGGCTGCCTGGCTCGACGCGCTTCCGGTCGGCTTCTCGCGCCTGCTGCTGCCCTGGCGGAAGGCGACGATCGACGTGCTCACGGTACGGCAGGTCCGCGTGCTCGCGCTCGGGCTGCTCGTCGCGATCGGGATCTGTGACTACTTCGCCGGCATGGAGGTGGCGTTCACGCTGCTGCTCTATCTGCTGCCCGTATCGCTCGTGACGTGGCGCGCGGGAGTCTCGACCGGGCTCGGGTTCGCGGCTCTCGCGACCGCAACGACGGCGCTCACCGCGCTCGGGTTCGCGGACCGGACGCGACCGTGGTTCGTCGCGTCGGACGCCGTCGGCACGTTCGGGGTGCTCGCCGTGGTCGTCATCGTCCTCGAGAAGCTCCGCGCGTACGTCGAAGGCGAGCAGCGCCAGCGCCGCCTCGCCGTCGATCAGCTGAGGCACGCCGAGCGCTTGAACGTCATCGGTAGGCTCGCCGCCGGGATGGCGCACGAGCTCGGTACGCCGCTCAACGTGATCGCCGGCAGCACCGAGCTGCTTCAGACGCGACGACTCACCCCCGAGCGGCGCGCCGCGCTGATGGAGGCGATCCACACGCAGACGAAGCGCATGACCCGGACGATCCGGCAGCTGCTCGACTTCGGACGCGCCGGAGGTACGTCGAAGGCGCCCGTCGAGCTGAACGAGCTCGTCTCGGTGACGAGGGACCTGCTCGCCCCCGTCGCGACGGAGCGCGGCTGCACGCTCCGCTTCGAGCCCGCGAAGAGCCCGATCGCGTTGCTCGCGAACGCGTCCGAGATCGAGCAGGTGCTCACGAACCTGGTCCTCAACGGGATGCAGGCGATGCCGAACGGTGGCGAGCTCCGCGTGCGCACCGCGATCACGTCGCGCCCCGGCCAGAGCGGCGAGCTCTCGTACTACGCGTGCGTCATCGTCGAGGACGAGGGGACCGGGATCCGGCCCGAGGATCTCCCGCACATCTTCGATCCGTTCTTCACGACCAAGGACGTGGGCGAGGGGACCGGGCTCGGCCTCTCCATCACGTACGGCATCGTCCAGGACCACGGCGGATTCCTCGAGGTCACGAGCCGCCGCGGGGATCGCGGGGGAACGCGCTTCGACGTGCTCCTGCCGTTGCCCGGACCACCCGACCTCCAGGAGACGACGTGATGCAACCTCGGGTCCTCGTGGCGGATGATGACGACGCGATGCGCACGACGATCGCGTTCACGCTCGACGACGTGGGCGTCGAGACGATCGAAGCGCGCTCCGGAGTCGAAGTCGTCCGAATGCTCGATGCGGTCACGGCAGGCGGCTTCGATCTGATCATCATGGACATCCGCATGCCGGGGCTGTCCGGGCTGGATACGGTCCGCACGCTGCGCGGGATGCACTGCTCGACGCCGGTGATCCTCATGACGGCGTTCGCGGCGCCGGAGACGGAGGACGCCGCCGAGCGACTACACGTGCCGCTGCTCTCGAAGCCGTTCACGCTCGCCGACTTGACGGCGCTCGCGCTCCGGACGCTCGCGCGGCCCTCTACTTGAGGCCTACTTGAAGCCGCTCAGGTGGACGACGTACCACTCGCCGCGCCACGAGATGAGCGACGTCACCTCGAGGCTCCGCTCCTTGCCGTCGAGCTCGTAGACGAGCCGCGTGCCGTACACGCGGTAGTAGCCGAGCTTGTTCGATTCCTCGTTGGGCTCTACCCAGCGCGCGCGATCTTGCGGGACGTCGGCGCGGACGAATTTCGCGCTCGAGGCTTGATCGCCGAGGCGCTTGTGGAGCGCATGCACGTCACGCTTGTAGGCGGCGACGAGACGACGTCGCCAGTCGGAGGCCGGGTTGGTGATCGCCTTCACCTGCTCGTACGCGGTCACCGGGAAGAAGAACGGCATCGCGACGTCGGGGTCGTCCTTGACGATGGCGCTCCAGAGCGCGGCGACGCGCGCATCGAACGCGGGGCCGGAGGCCTCGGGCTTGTCCTTGGTCTGCGGGAGCGTGCCGGGATCGGGGCCGGCGTCGGCAGCTGCACTGGCGGTCGCGCTCGTTCCGGCGTCCGTGCTCGGCGCGTTCGGCGCGCTCGGTGCGGTCGCGGCTGCGCCGGGGGCAGCATCGGCGATGTCGCCGGGCGGAGGAGGCAACGGCGAGACCGCGGCGTCGATGCCCACCGCCGAAGGCGGCTCGCCCTGATGGCAGGCAAAGAGCAGGGGGACCCATACGAGGGCCGGAAGACGACGAAGAAGCATCGGCCGGGGACGATACCGCAGCCCGAGGGCCTCCGGCTCGTCCCGTGAGCCCTGTAAGGCGACGCAGCGAAGGGCCGTTGACGGTATCGGTGACCGTCGATAGTTGTAGTCGTCACTCGTCACTGCCGTAGCTTGGAGGAACGCATGAAGATCTCGACCGTGTTCGTGGGAATGGGCGCCGTCGCAGCCCTCGTCGTCGCGTGTGGCAGCAAGGATCAAACGCCGCCCCCGAACCAGGCGGGCTATCCGCAGCAGGGCGCGTATCCGCAGCAGGGCGCATACCCGCAGCAGCCGGGCGCGTACCCGCAGCAGCCGGGCGCGTATCCGCAGCAGCCGGGCGCATACCCGCAGCAGCCGGGCGCGTATCCGCAGCAGCCGGGCGTCGCGCCCGCGCCCGCAGGCGGCGCGATGGCGGTGCCGGGTCCCACGGCGCTCCCGTGCCAGAACGACGCCTCGTGCATGACCCACCGCTGCAACACGCAGTACGGCAAGTGCGCGTTCCCCTGCCAGAGCGATGCAGACTGCATCCAGGGCTCGACGTGCTTCGTCGGCGGTGGCGCCCTCGCGGCGTGCATCCCGAAGCCGCCCGGCACCTGATCGATCCAAACCATGAGCATGCTCACGAGTTAGCGTCCGTCGGACTCTAACTCGTGAGCATGTTCATCGATCGCGCAGCGCGGCTGCGAGGTCGCGGGGGATCGTTTGTTTCGTCGTCAGCAGGTCCGCCCACGGATCGGCGCGACGCTTCGCGAGCAGCGCCGGCGCGGTCAGGATCGTGAAGGCCTGCGGGTCGATGCTCGGGAGCTCCTTCCACGTCACCGGCATGGCAACCGGGGCGCCCGTGCGCGCACGGGGCGAATAGGGGAGAATCGCCGTGGCGCCGCGACCGTTGCGGAAGTGATCGACGAAGATCTTTCCCGTGCGCGCGGCCTTCGTCATCGTTGCGACGTATTTCTTGGGCTCCCGCTTCACCATGCCCTCGGCTACGGCAGTCGCGAACGCGCTCACCACCGACCAGTCGTCCTTCGGCGTGAGCGGAACCACGACGTGCAGGCCCTTGCCGCCGGTGGTCTTCACGAAGGTGACGAGCCCCATCTTCGCGAGCTCGTCGCGGAGATCGATCGCCGCGGCGACGAGGCGCTCGAAGGGGAGACCGACGTCCGGATCGAGATCGAAGACGATCCAATCCGGTTTGTCGTAGCTCGGCATGCGTGAGCCCCACCCGTGGAGCTCGACGGTGTTGAACTGCACGAGCGAGACGACCTCGTCCGCCTTCGTCACGTAGAGGACCTCTTCGCCGTCGACCTCTCCGCGCCCGATGTTCGTGACGAGGCCGCGTCCGGAGTGCTTCTGCACGAAGCAGGAAGCGCGCTTCGGACGCTTGCCCTGCGAGCCGAAGCCACCGGCGTCCCACGCGTCGGTGCAGCGCACGAGCATGAGCGGTCGCTTCTTCGCGTAGGGAAGGACGAGCGGCGCCATGACGCCGGCGTAGCGCGCGAGGTCGCCCTTCGTGATGCCGGTCTCCTTGTCGACGACGCGCTCCGGATGCGAGATGACGAGCTTGCCGATTTTGAGCTCGCCGCTCTCGTCGTGCGCCGCCGCTTTTCGCTTCGCGGTCTTCGCTGGCTTCGTTGTCTTCGCGGCCTTTGCCTCCACGGGCTCCACCGGCTTCGCCACCTCGCGCACGACCTGCTCCGGCTTCTTGTCGTCGCGCAGCCCCTCGAACGACGGATGCCGCAACGAGCCGTCGCGCGTCCACTCCGTGAAGCGCACCTCGCAGACGAGCTCGGGCTTCACCCACCGCGCGTCGCGCATGCGGGGCGCGCCGACGACCGGCGGCTCCTTCACGGTGAGCTTCGCGAGGCGCTTCGTCAGATCGTCGAGCGACGCCTGCGAGAACCCAGTCCCGACCTTTCCGGCGTAGCGGTACGCGCCTCCTTCACGAACGGCGAGGAGCAGCGCGCCGATGCCGGTGCGCTTTCCCTTCGGCGCCGTCGATCCGACGATGACCATCTCCTGCCGCTTCTGGCACTTCACCTTCACCCAGTCGGGTCCACGGCCGGCGCGATACGGCTTGTCCGCGCGCTTCGCGATGATGCCTTCGAGCCCGAGCTTGCAGGCCTGCTCGAACATCTCGACGCCGTTTCCGCGCACGTGATCGCCGAGCTTGAGCGGAGGCCCCTCACCGGCGAGGATCGTGCGCAGCTTGTCCTTCCGGACCTCGAGCGGCTCGGTCGTCAGATCGACGCCGTCGTAGTGCAGGAGGTCGAAGACGAAGTACACGAGGCGACTCGCGTCGGCGGCTCCGCTCAGTGCATTCTGCAACTTCTGGAAGTCGGTGCGTCCGTCGTCCATCACGTAGGCGATCTCGCCGTCGAACACCGCCGTCTTCGCGCGCACGTGCGAGAGCGCCTCGGCGATGGTCGGGAAGTGATCCGTCCAGTCCTTCCCATTGCGTGACGCGATCCGGACCTCGCCCTCGTCGAGCGTCGTGATGGCGCGATAGCCGTCGTACTTCAGCTCGTAGACCCAGTCCCCGTGCGTCGGCACGTGGTCGACGAGCGTGGCGAGCTGCGGCGCGATCTTCCCGAAGGCCGGCAACGGCACCGCCTTCGCCTTCGCCGGCACCCCCGCCTTCACGTCCTCGATGGTCCTCCCGCTGAGCACGCTTTCCGGCATCCGCTTCACGATCTCCGCCTCCGCGCCCTCCCTCACATGCTCGTCGCCTCGCTTGATGAGGAGCCAGTTCTTCTTGCCGCGATCGCTCTCCTTCTCGGCGAGCCGCACGAACATGTACTTGCCGTGCAGCTTCTCGCCGTGAACGACGAGCTCGAGGCGCCCCTTCTTCATGCCCTCGTGCGGATCGCCGATCGGCTCCCACGTGCCGCGATCCCACACGATGACCGGCCCGCCGCCGTACTCGCCGTGCGGGATGGTCCCCTCGAAATCGCGATAGTCGACCGGATGATCCTCGGTCTGTACGGCGAGGCGGCGATCCTTCGGCGAGAGGCTCGGCCCCTTGGGCACCGCCCACGAGAGCAGCACGCCGTCGAGCTCGAGCCGGAAGTCGTAGTGAAGCGCCGTCGCGGCGTGCTTCTGGATCACGTACGAGTGCCCGCTCTCGGTCGGATGCACCTGTCCGGACGGCTCGTCGGTGAGGCCGAAGTCGCGCATCGAGTTGTAGCGCTCGAGGCTCCGCGCCGCGGCGGTGCGGCTGGTGTCTTTGTCGCTTCGCTTCACGCGGTCCTCCGTTTGGCGGGATCGAATCGCCATCGATCCCAGTTCGAGAGCGGCTGCTCGACGCCGCGCAGCGCCTCTGCTGCACGCCGCGCCTTGCGCGGGAAGGCTACCAGACCTCCATGTCCGAGCCGCGCGGCGAGGTTCATCGCATCGAACGGCGCGCGGACCTTCACGTCGTTGTCGAAGTACACGAACACGTCGCGACCCTTGCGCGCGCGCGGCGGCTGCTCGGGAGCGGCGAGCCTCGCATCGGCCGGCTGCCCTCCGTCGCGCCAGGCTTCGATACGTGCTGCCCACCGATCGAGCGCAGGGCGATCGTAGCCGCTGACATAGAGCTTCTTGTCGCCGTGAAGGCGCGCATAGACGAAGTCCGAGGTCACGTCTTCGAGGTGCGGATACTTCCCCGCGGTGTCCGCCACCACGAGCGCGATGTCGTGCTTGCGCAGCACCTTGATGAACGCCGGATCGTCGTACGTCTCGTGCCGCACCTCGACGGCGTAGCGGATCCTGCGATCGCCCTGGATCTCGAGATACGCGCCGTACTTGATCCGATGATCGTGCTTGCTCGCGACCTCCGCGGCCGCCGCCGTCGTGCGCGGCAAGATCCCGAAGAAGTCCTCGAGACGCTGCTTGTCGAACGGCAACTGCGGCGGGAGCTGCCAGAGGATAGGTCCGAGCTTGTCCTCGAGCGCGAGCGGTCCCGACGCGAAGAAGTTCGCGAGCGGCTGCGCGCAGTCACGCAGCTTCTTGTTGTGAGAGATGAAGCGGCCGCCCTTCACGGCGAAGAGGAAGTCGTCCGGCACCTCGTGGTACCAGCACGAGTAGCTCGACGGCCTCTGCAGCGAATAGAACGAGCCGTTGATCTCCACGGTCCGCATCACGCGGCTCGCGAAGTGGAGCTCGCTCTTCTGCGCGAGGCCCTTCGGATAGAAGACGCCGCGCCACGGCTCGTAGCGCCATCCGGAGATGCCGATGCGCACGTCCGGACGCGTCTTCATGCGGCGCGGGAGTGCGGTGGTTCTTCCTCGCGTTCGTGGTGCGCCGGCTTCGTCTCCTCGGCGATCGCCGCCGGGCGCTTGCCCGACAGACGTTCGCGGAGGAGCATCAGCACGGCGGCCTCCTCGGACGAGAGCGAAGGGAGGTTCTCGCGTAGCTCTTGCTCGGCGCGCTGCTGCAGCGTCTCGACGAGGTGCCCGTCGAGGTACGCGTCGAAGATCTGCGGGTGCACGTAGCACTTGCGGCACACGCTCGGGGTATTGCCGAGGCGGCTCGAGACGCTCTTCACGGCCTCGACGATGTTCTTCTTCGCGGCCGCCTTGGTGTCGAACGAAGCGAGCGCCTTGAGCGCTTGCGCGGCGAGCACGGTGCCGGCCCAGGTGCGGAAGTCCTTCGCCGTGAATTCGGCGCCGGTGATGGAGCGCAGGTACTCGTTGACGTCGCTCGACTCGACCGAGCGGCGCTGGCCTTCGTCGTCGACGTACTGGAAGAGCACCTCGCCGGGGAGATCGTTGCAGCGCGAGACGACGCGCGCGAGGCGTCGGTCCTGCACCTTCACCGCGTGATCCTTTCCGCTCTTGCCGCGGAAGTGGAACTTGATCGTCGAGCCCTCGATGTCGACGTGACGCGTCCGCATCGTGGTCAGCCCGAACGAGCCGTTCTCGCGCGCGTACTCCTCGTTGCCGACGCGGATGAGCGTGATCTCGAGGAGACGCACGACGGTCGCCAGAACCTTCTCGCGCGGGAGACCGGGCTTGCCGAGATCTTCGTCGACCCTCGCGCGGATGGCGGGGAGGGCGTCCGCGAACTGCAGCATGCGCTCGTACTTGGTCTCCTCGCGGACCTCCCGGAAGCGCCAGTGATACCGGTACTGCTTCCGGCCGCGCGCATCGCGCCCCGTCGCCTGGATGTGGCCGTCGACGTCTGGACAGATCCAGACGTCCGTCCACGCCGGCGGGATGACGAGGCTCTTCACGCGCCCGAGCACGTCGCGATCGCGGATCGGCTTTCCTTCCGGCGACACCAGCTTGAAGCCCTTGCCGGATTTCACGCGGCGAATGCCGGGGCTCGAATCGTCGACGTAACGGCAGTGCGCGGCCTTCGCGCTCTCGACCGGATCCTTGGGCAACGGCTTCTTGCGGAGCGGGCGGACGAGACCGACCGCCTTCGCGATGCGCAGCGTCGTGCGGTTGATTGTGGTTTCACGTCGTGCGCGTCGTGCGGCCTTCTGCTCGGCGGCTCGCTCCGCGGCACGCGCGGAGATGGACGTCGCACGTGAAGTGCCGCCACGGGGCGACTGCCGGACGCGCCCGCGTGCGCGTTTGCCGCGAGGGGCCCGTGTCGAGGCAGGGCCCTGGATGCGGCTGGAGACGGGCGCGTCCGGATCCGACATCACGCGGCCTCGTGCTTCTTCTGCGTGCGTCGTGTCGTCTTCTTGGGGCCGGGCTTCTTGCCCGCGTGAGACGCGTGGTTGGCATGCGAGTCGTTCGCATGGTGGGTGCCCTTGTTCGCCACGCTCTTCTTGAGGAGGTCGAGCAGGTCGACGACGTCGTTCGCGACCTCGCCGCGCTCCTTCGGCATCTTCGGCTTGAACGTGCCGGTCTTCGCCTTCTCCTCGATCATCTTCATGACGTCGCCGTAGAAGTGGTCGCGGTACTTGGCCGGCTCCCAGTCGGTCATCATTCCTTCGATGAGCTGCTCGGCCATCGCGATCTCGCGGTCGCCGATCGACGCGTCCTTGCCGGGGAGGGGCATGTCCTTCGCGCGTCGAAGCTCGTGACCGAAGCGCAGCACCTCCAGCATGATCGCGTCGCCGACGGGCATGAGCGCGCAGAGATGCTCGCGCGTCCGCAGCACGAACGTCGCGACGGCGATGGCGTTCTTCTTCTTGAGCGCCTCGCGGAGGAGCACGTACGCCTTCTGCGCGCGCTTCTGCGGCACGACGTAGTACGGCGTCTCGAAGAACGCGGGGTCGATCTGATCGGCGGGGACGAAGTCCTGGATGTCGAGCGTCTGCGTCGCCTTGACGTTCGCCTTCTTCAGATCCTCCGGCTCGAGGACGACGAAGTTG
>FTCS01000767.1_pt1 | contig 14602 bp, 11 predicted proteins | sample 1639391 | NCBI WGS metagenome assembly FTCS01 (sample SAMEA3914864, study PRJEB12502) | metagenome | biome: forest; material: soil | place: USA | collected 2012-03-12 | depth 0.3 m | reverse complement strand
ATCTCCTACTTCTTCATCTCGTCGTACTACCAGTCGACGCCGATCAAGGAGTACATCGCGAAGGCGAAGCGCTCGAACCCGAAGCTCCACAAGCACATCATCAAGCAGTACGCGATCTGGGGCGGCGCGCTCTCGACGGCGTTCGTCGTGAACATCGTGCTGCACGGATGGGGCGAGGGCTTCAAGGTGTTCGCGCTGGCGTTCGGCCTGCCCTGCCTCTTCGGCACGTGGTCGATGATGTGGTTCAACTACATGCAGCACGTGCACTGCGATCCGTGGTCGGCGCACAACCACTCGCGCAACATCACGGGGCGCATCTTCAACTTCCTCGTGTTCAACAACGGGCTGCACACGATCCATCACGAGAACCCGGGCTCGCATTGGAGCAAGGCGTACGAGCTGCACAACGCGATCAAGGATCAGATCGATCCGCGCCTCAACGAGCCGAGCTTCCTCTGGTGGGTCTTCCGGGCGTACGTCATCACGGCGTTCTTCCCGAGCCTCGAGACGAAGCAGGTCGGCCGCGCCGCGTACGATCCGCCGGCCGACGGCGAAGGCGCCGGTCCCAAGTCTCACATGCGTGAGAAGGGCCCGATGATCGACTCCGTCGACGCGCTCGAGGCCGGCAACAACGCGCAGATGGCGTGATCGCCTGAACGGCGCTACGGCAGCAGCAGCACCTTCCCGATGACGCCGCGGCCCTCGAGCCGTCGATGCGCATCGGCACCGCGCGCGAGCGGAAACGTGGCGGCGATCGTCACGCGGAGATCGCCTTGCGCAACGCACGCGAAGAGCTCGCCTGCTCGGCGCCGTCTCTCCGCGCCCGAGGTCAGCACGTTCCAGAGATCGCCGCCCGTGAGCGTCTTCGATTCGTCCATCAGTCGGCGTGGGTCGACCGGCGCAGGGTCGCCGCCGGCCATTCCGTAGAACACCACGTGGCCGCCCGTACGCGCGGCGTCCAGGCTCCGCTGCAACGTGCTGCCGACGGCGTCGTAGACGACATCCGCCCCGCGCTTGCCGGCCGAGACATCGTGCGCGATCGCGGGCCAATCCTCGTCGTACGACGCCGTCCAGTCCGCGCCCGCAGCACGCGCGGCGTCGGCCTTTGCGGGGCTCGACGAGAGCGCGAGAACGCGTGCGCCGGCGAGCTTCGCGAGCTGGACGAGCAGGAGACCGACGCCGCCGGCGGCGGCATGGACCACCGCGAGCTCGCCGGCACGAAGCACGTGCGAGTCGCGCACGAGATACTGCGCCGTGAGTCCCTGCAGCATCACGGCGGCAGCGGTCTCGAACGAGACTGCGTCCGGAATCGAGACGAGGCGATCCAGCGGCGCTCTCACGAGCTCGGCGTTCGAATGGGGAACGTCGGCGAACGCGACGCGATCTCCGATGCGAACATTCGCGGCGTCGTCGACGCGAGGCACGTCGGGCGCGATCGCTTCGACGACGCCCGCTCCTTCGTAGCCGAGGACGAACGGCGGCGGCCCCTCGAGGTGGTAGTTCCCCTTTCGCCGGTAGATGTCGGCGAAGTTCAGCCCGATCGCGCGGGTGCGCACGAGCGCGGTCCCTGGGACGAGCTCCGGCGCGGGACGCTCACGGTACGAGAGCACATCGGCATCGCCGAACGCGTCGAACACGAGCGCGTGCATCAGTCGGCGAACTCGACGCAGGTGGATCGCAGGCCGCCGGTGTCGCTCGCCGTGACGACCGACGTGGCCGAGTCCTCGTCGGGGACGAGCGAGCAGCACTGCGTGCGTCCCATCGACTTCCGCTGCGACCAGCAGCGATAGAAGAGCGTCCCTTCGCAGGCATCGACGCGAAAGCCCCAGCGGCTCAGCGCGGCGACCTTGTACGGCTCGGCGCACGACCGCGGGTGCTTGCTCGCCGCGATGCGAACGACGTCGTCATAGTGATTCGACGCGCACGACGCGACGGACGCGAGCGGTGCGAGCGCAAGGATCGACGCAAGGACGCGGCGCATGCCTCAATGAAAGCACAGCGCCGCGTCGATTACCTCGTGCAGCGCTCGATCATTCGCAGCGTCGATTCGCGACGGCCGCCCGAGGCGCCCGCGAAGGGATCGTCGGGCGCCTCGATGCGCGCGCGCACCTTCGCGAGGGCGGCGTTGTCGTTCAGCGCACACGCGGCGACAGCGCGCTGGCGGAGCGTCTCGCGCGTCACGCGCGCGGTCGGCGTGCCGAGCGCCAGTGCGTCGTCGAGCGAAGCCGCGCCGAGCTCGTAGAAGCCACGCCCCACGAGGTTTCGTCCGATCAGATAGCTCGCGAGGCCCGAAGGCTTCGTCGCGCGCCATTCGCCGAGATCGACGCCGCCCCAGAACATCTCCGGGCCGTGCTTCGCGTCGCCGAGCAGCAGCCCGCGAATCGCGTCACGAGCGTTCTCGTCACGCGCGCCGAGCGCCTTGATCTCGAGCGTGCGCGCGGTGTCCTCGTCGATGGTGCGCTTCGCCAGCTCGTCCCAGCGCGCGGCCGCGCCCGCGAAATCGCCGTCCACGAACTGCGCGTCGGCGAGCGCCTCCTCGGCGCGGTCCTTGGTCGTACGCGGCACGCTCTTCTCGTCGGCGGTCGCGAGCGCCGTCAGCTCCGCTCTCCCCTTCTCGCGATCGCCATGACGTCGCTCGACGGTCGCGAGCTCCTTCTTCGATGCGAAGTCGTGCGCGTCCTTGGCGATCGCCTCCTTGTAGAGACGGATCGCCTCCTCGAAGCGCTGCGTGTCGCGACACACGTCGGCCTCGTGGCGGAGCGCATCGACGACGTGCGGGCACTTTCGACCGAAAATACCGGGCCGCGCGAACTTCGCGCGCGCGAAGCTCTCGGCCTCCGGCGGCAGCGGCGCCTTCTTCAAGTCCGCCTTGAACGCGTCGTCGAGCGTCCGCCAGTCCATCTTCGTGAGCGCGGTGATGTCTCCGCCCGAGTACCACGCACGCGCCACGTCGAAGCCGAAGCGATCGCCGATCCACGTGATGAACGCGCCCGCCAGCGTGTAGCTCTTCGACGAGGCGCCGCCGAGGAACTCGAGCGAGAAGATGCTCCGCATGTCCGGGAGGATCCCGATGTCCATCATCGCGCGCGCCCACTGCGCGTCGGTGAGGTCCTCGTCGTCGGGAGACGCAGCGACCGCCATGCCCTCGATCAATCCCGGATTGGGCAGGAGACCGCCGGCATCTCCCGCGATCTTGAACGGACCGCGACCGAAGCTCCCGGCGATGACGTGCGCGAGCTCGTGGCCGAGCACGGGATGCGGATATCCGCCGAGCTGCAGATACACCTCTTCGCGCCACGGCTTCGCGATGTACGTGTGCGCGGCGCCCATGAGGCGCTTCTTGTCCTGGTCGTCGCGGAAGAAGAAGGCACGGATGCGCGCCGGACCTCGCGCGCCGAGGCGCTTCTCGACCGCGGCCACCTCCTCGTCGCAGTCCTTCACGAGGAGGTTTGCTTCGAGCTCGCGCGTGGTGTTCGGATAGACGACGTCACACCGCGCGCCGTGCTTCTCGGCGCCGAGATCCTTCGCGATCGACGCCGCCGTGCTGAAGTGGCCGAGCTTCGAGCCGAACGCGATGATCCCGACGCTCGCGAACGTCGCGAGGAGCCCGAGGATCGCCCGCCCGCGCGTTGCCGTCGTCCGCAGATCGAGCACGAGCCCGAACGGCCGATCGTCACGACGCTCGAGCGCCGACGCGAAGAGCGCCACCGCACACAACGTCGCGAACGATCCGAGGCGATACGTGAGCATCGCGGTGCCCGCGTCGATCACCGTGTCGTAGAGCGTTCCGCTGAAGTAACCGACGAACGGGTCGTAGGCGAAGATCATCGGCGAGGTCACGAAGCGACCCACGCTGATCGCCGCGCAGCCGATGGGCCCCGCGAGCGAGAGCACCACCGCGAGGATTGCGCGTCGACGCGGTCTGTCGCCGAGCTTGCCGCGCCCGCGCCTCACGAGCGCCGCGATCGTCTCGCCCACCACCGCGCCCCACGCACCGCCCATCACGCAGCCGATCGCAGCGGTGAGCCCGAAATACAGCAGCGCGCCCCAGAGCTCGCAGATGCCGACGCGGAGCGCATGCAACAGCGCCGTGAAGAGCGCCAGCGTGGCCAGCGCGACGCCGAGCACGACCCCGCGCGCCACCGTCGCGAGCGGTGTCCTCTCGCTCGCGCCCGCGTGCTTCGATGCATCGAGCGCGATCGCAATCGCCGCCGCGCTCGGGACGAGCAGCCCCGTCGCGAGCGCCTGTTCGTACCCAGGCCCGTCGAAGAGCGGCAGAAAGCCGATCGCGCCCAGCGCGACGACCACGAAGAGCGCCGCGTACCGATATGGGATCGAGCGCGCGGACCTTCGAAACCGAGCGAGCATCTCTGGCCTGAGCGCCGCGTCCGGCGCTTACAGCGACGGCTCGCTCGGCAGCGTGGGCGGCGTCTCTTGCGACGTCGGCGGCGCGTCCGCGCTCGGGGGCTCGAGGACGATGGGGAGGATCTCGGAGATGTGCTTGATCAGGTTGATCTTCAGCTCCGCGAGGATGTCCTTCGGCACGTCCTCGAGGTCCTTGGCGTTGCGTGCCGGCATCAGGATCTCCTTGATGCCCGCGCGGTGCGCCGCGAGGAGCTTCTCCTTGATGCCGCCGACCGGCAGGACCGCGCCACGCAGCGAGATCTCACCGGTCATCGCGACCTCCTTGCGGACCGCCGCGCCGAGCAACAGTGACGCGACCGCGGTGAACATGGTCACGCCCGCCGACGGACCGTCCTTGGGCGTTCCGCCCTTCGGCACGTGGAGGTGGAGGTCGATGCTCTTCAGGAACTCGGGATCGAGCCCGAGCTGCGCGGCATGGCTGCGCACGAATGACATTGCTGCCGCCGCCGACTCCTGCATGACGCTCTTCAGGTTGCCGGTGACGAGGATCTCGCCCTTGCCGGGCATCTTGGTGGCCTCGATGAAGAGGATGTCACCGCCCGACGGCGTCCAGGCGAGCCCCGTCGCGACGCCTGCTGCGCTCGTGCGCTCCGCGAGGTCGGGCGTGTACTTCGGCGGACCGAGCACGATCTCCGCGAACTCGCTCGTGCACTGGAGATGCACGTCCTCACCGTCGGCGATGCGCATGGCGACATGCCTGCAGACTGCACCGATCTCGCGCTCCAGCCCGCGAACGCCGGCCTCACGCGTGTAGCTCTCCAGGATCTTCTGGATGCCGCTGTCCTCGAACGTGAGGCGCTCGTCCGTGAGGCCGTGCGACGAGAGCTGCTTCGGAACGAGGAACTCCTTCGCGATCGAGTGCTTCTCGGCGCGCGTGTAGCCGGGCACCTCGATGATCTCGAGGCGATCCCACAGCGGCCCCGGGATGGTCTCCGGGTTGTTCGCGGTCGCGAGGAACGTGATCTGCGAGAGATCGAACGGCGTGTCGATGTAGTGGTCCTGGAACGTGCCGTTCTGCGCCGGATCGAGCACCTCGAGCAGCGCCGCCGCCGGATCGCCCATCATGTCGACGCCGAGCTTGTCGATCTCGTCGAGCACGAACACCGGGTTCTTCACGGCGACCTTCTTGAGGCCTTGCACGATGCGACCGGGAAGCGCGCCGACGTACGTACGACGGTGACCGCGGATCTCGGCCTCGTCGCGCACGCCGCCGAGCGCGATGCGGTGATAGCGACGCCCCATCGAGCGCGCGATCGATCGACCGAGCGACGTCTTTCCGACGCCGGGCGGGCCGATGAAGCAGAGGATCGGGCCCTTCTTGTCGGACCGCAGCTTGCGGACCGCCATGTACTCGACGATGCGCTTCTTCACCTTGTCGAGGCCGAAGTGGTCCTCGTCCAGGCAGCGGCGGCAGTCGGCGGGCTCGAGCTTGTCGTTGGTGGTCTTGCTCCACGGAAGATCCGCGAGCCACTCGAGGTACGTGCGCGTGACGTTGTACTCGGCCGACTGCTGCTGCATGCCGGCGAGGCGTCCGAGCTGCTTCTTCGCGATCTTGTTCGCGTCCTCCGGAAGCTGCGCGAGGCGGATGCGCTCGCGGAGCTCCTCGACGTCGTCCTCGTCGGTCTCGCCGAGCTCCTCGCGGATGCTCTTCATCTGCTGGCGCAGGATGAGCTCGCGCTGGTTCTTGCCCTCGTCGGCGACCATGCTCGAGATCTCGCGCTTCACGCGGAGGAGCTCGAGCTGCTTCGTGACCATGGAGAGAACGAGGCGAACGCGCTCCTTCACGTCGAAGGTGGCGAGGACCTTCTGCTTGTCGCCCACGGTCACGTGATCGATCGTGAGGTTCGACGCGATGAGGTCGGCGAGCGCACCGCTCTCGCGCACGTTCTCGAGGATGCCGCTCGTCTCCTTGGGGAGGTTCGGCATCAGGTTCAGGAGCTCGCGCGTGCCGTCGCGAAGCTGCGTGCCGAGCGTATCGAGCTCGCTGTCGCGCTCGAGATCCTCGGCGACGCGGCGGATCTTCGCGCGCATGTACGGCTCGAGCCCGACCTTGCCGGCGAGCTTCAGGCGCGAGAGGCCGTGCAGGACGACGGAGTAGTTCGAAGGTCCGAGGCGGATCACCTTCACGACGCGGGCGACTGTGCCGACGTCGTAAATATCTTCGAAGCCGGGCTCGTCGACGTCCGCGTCGCGCTGGCTGACGATGCCGACCACCGCACGATCCTGGCCGAGGAGATCCTCGACGAGGCGTACGCTTCGTGCGCGGCCGACATTGATGGGAACGACGCTCGCCGGAAACACCACGCTGTTGCGCAGCGGGAGAATCGGCAAGGTCTCGAGATCGGAACGCGGCTCCTGAGTCACGTCGTGTCCTTTTTAGTTAGAGTGACCAAAGGTACCGCGGATGTTGCGCCCGGCAGGGAAAAAACCGGCGGAGGGCACGATCGGACGTCGCCAGCTGATGCGTTCGGCGGCGGTGGCGTTTCTCGATGCGGCGCTACTGCAACTGTCGACCGCATGTGGCCCGAGCGCGCCGAGCCCTACCGCGCCGGTCGCCGCCAAGCCGCTCGGGAGCGCGGTCGAGATCTGGTCGTGGTTCGATCTGCCGGACGATCCGCGCAGCCGTGAGCTCTCCGGCATCGCCTGGGATGCATCGACCCGCACGCTGTGGAGCGTGCAGGACGAGACCGCGAACATCGTCCCGCTCATCGCCGACGCGGAGCTGAAGAAGTGGAGCTTCGGGCCCGTGATCGTCCTCCGGATGTCGTTCCCGCTCGACCTCGAGGGCATCGTCGTCATCCCCGACGGCTTCATCGTCGCGAGCGAGAAGGGCCCGCGCATCCTCGAGGTCGATCGACTCGGGAAGGTGCGCCGCGACATCCCCCTTCCCGCGCACTTCGCGCTCGCGCGCGACAACAAGAGCATCGAGTCGCTGAGCATGAGCCCGGACGGCCGCTATCTCTTCACCACCTCGGAGTGGGCGCTGACCTGCGACGGCGACAAGCCCTCGACCACGACCGGAACGCGCGTCCGCATCTTGCGCACCAACCGCGACGGCGGCGCGCCGGAAGAGCACGCGTACGTCACCGATCCATTGCCTCACGAGGGCGGCGACTACGGCGTCGCCGATCTCGCGGCGATCTCGGCGGAAGAGGTCCTCGTGCTCGAGCGCGGCTGGGCACACGGCGCCGGCAACACCGCGCGCGTCTACCGCGTCAGCCTCGGCGATCCCACCTCGAGCTGCCTCACGAAGCCGGAGCTCTCCGCGGACACACCGGTGCTCCAGAAACACCTGCTCGTCGACCTCGCGAAGCTGCGCGCGTCGGGCCTTCCCGCCTCGAAGCAGACGCAGGAGTCACCGCTCCTCGACAACTACGAGGGCCTCGCGATCGGGCCGACGCTGCCGGACGGGCGCCGCAGCGTGATCCTCGTGAGCGACGACAATGCGCGGAGCGACCAGGTAGCGCGCATCGTGGTGCTGGCGGTCGGCTGATTTGCCGTGGTAGTCCTGAGCGCCATGCGGCGGCCCGTTCTCCCCCTTCTCGCGTGCGCCGCGATCTGCTGCGCGACGCTGACGAGCGGCCTCGGCTGCGCGGCGCCGAAGGCCGAGGACCCGCAGTCGATCCTTCGCTCGTACTCGCGTGCGCTCGAAGAGGGTCGCGCCGAGGACGCCTACCGCATGCTGAGCGACGAGGCCCGACGCGGCATCTCGCTCGAGGCCTTCAAGCGGATGGTGAAGGACAACCCCGAAGAGGTTCGCGAGATCGCCAAGGCGCTCGCGCGCCCGACCGCAACGCCTGTCGTCACCGCTACCGTCACGAGCTCGAACGGACAGGAGCTGCAGCTCGTCCTCGAGAACGGCAAGTGGCGCGTCGAGGCCACGGCGATCGATCTCTACGCGCAGGACACGCCGCGCCACGCCATCCAGGGCTTCGTCCGCGCCGTCGAACGAAAGCGCTACGACGTCGTGCTGAAGTTCGTGCCCGACTCCCACAAGGAAGGCCTCGATCCGTCGAAGCTGAAGACCGCCTGGGAAGGCCACGACAAGGAGGAGATCGAGCAGGTCGTCTCCTCTCTCAAGCAGGCGCTCCCCACCGCGTCGATCGAGGAGACGGGCGACCGGGCCACCATGGCCTACGGCGCCGGCACCATGCAGCTGGTTCGTGAGCGCGGGCTCTGGAAAATCGAGGATTTCGACTAGCAAACGCGGCTCGTGAGGGGGCAATTGATTGCCGCGAGGCCGGCCTCCGTCTAAGGGGGAGAAGACATGCGTAAGCTCAGCTTCCCCCGTTCCGTTTCCATCTCGATGCTCTGCGCCGCTGCCACCGTCGCCACCGTCGGCTGCAGCTTCGAGGTCGGGTCGAAGCCCCCGCCCGCGACGCCCGCGCCCGCGCCCGCCGCGCCCGCGCCCGCTCCGAACGCAGCGTCCGGAACGCCCGGCAACGCCGGAAAGCCCGCCGTGCACCTCGGTCGCGCGAACGCGCCGACGCCCGCACCGGCCGGTGGAGGCGTGCTCGTCACGCCGTACCATCCGGGACAGACGCCCGCCGGAGCCCCCGGAACGGCGCCCGCGCCGGGCACCGCGCCCGGGGGCATCCCTGTCCTGAGCGGCACGAACATCTTCGGCTCGGGCACGCCGGACGCGGCGGGATGGAAGGGCAGCTACTTCGCCATCGCCGCGGGCACGACCAAGGTCCCCGCGCTCGCGACGCTCACGCCGACCGGCGTTCTCTTCGCTCACGAGCTCAACGTCGCGGCCAAGCCCATGACCGGTGGCTTCCCCGGCATCGACCCCGCGCGCAACGAGAACTTCGCCATCCGCTGGGAGGCGCCGCTCATCGTCGACACCGAGTCGGATTACACGTTCCGCATCGTGTCGGACGACGGCGCGATCGTGCAGATCGACGGCACGCCGATCGTCGACAACGACGGCGCGCACGGCGTGCAGGAGAAGTCGGGCCCCGTTCACCTCGTGAAGGGCACGCACGTCCTCAGCGTCGACTACTTCCAGACCACCGGCTCGGTCGCGCTCCAGCTCTTCTGCAAGAAGGCGAGCGGCACCGAGACGATCTGCCCGACGCACCTCCTGTGAGGGCTATTTGCCTTCGACGACGATCTCCATCGCGTTGACGTCGTCGATGGTCTTCGTGAGAAGCGCCACGAGCGTCGCATGCGCGGCGTCCGGCGATTCGCGCGCGGCGCGGAGCGGCTCGATGTCGACGCCGTAGGTCTCACCGATCTTCGTGACCACCGACCAGAGGTCGGCGGCACACGCGATGCCCTTCAGCGCGAGCAGCGCGTGGAGCGGCAGACGCACCTGCTTGATCTTCCGCGCCACGGCGCCGCCGATCGCCTCGCGCGCGCCGAACGCATCGGTGACGGCGCGGCGCAGCCGGATCTGCGCTTCGCGGAGCTCCTGCTCGATGCGCAGACGGCGATGCCGATCGTGCACCTCCACCGATGCGAAGGGATCGCGACCGACGAGCAGGATGTGCCGCTGCTTGATGTCGTCGTAGCGAAGCGGGAATGCGTCGCTGGCGCCGGCGATCTCGCGCTCGGTGATGATCGTGGCCTCGATCCTCGCGGCGTAACGCGCGGTCTGCAGCGCGCTGCTGATCGAGTCGAGGTCGCCGAACTCGGCCTTGTCGAGGACGATGACGACACCGACGTCGCTCTCGCCCGGTCGATACTCGCCGCGCACGACGCTTCCGTGAACGAGGACGCCGACCAGGTTGGCTCCGAGCGCGGCGGCGAGCGACCTCGTGAGCTCGTCGAGTCGCTCGCGGATGTGCGGCGGGAGCGCGGCGACGCCGATGGATGCGTCGGGCACGGGAGCGGCGGCATCCGTCATGGCTGCACCCGCGGTACCGTGATTTCGGGCTCGCGAACATAGGCAGGCTCGATCGCATCGGCGTCGGTGGGCGAGCGACCCTTCGCGGCGAGCGCAACGCCTCGCGCATGCGGCAGCGCGTGCTCTCCGTCCTGCATGCGTCGCACGATCCACGGCTCGCCGAGCGTGATCCGCGCGGCGCCTTCGCCGACGAAGACGATCTCCTCGGGCGCGCTCGTCGGCTTCCCCTGGGCGGCGAGTGCCGCGGCTTCGAGCCACGCTCCGATCGTCTCCGGTTTCAGGCACACCGGCTCCGCCGTTCGCGCGCCTCTCGCTTGAACGAACACCTCACCGCGAATGGCCTCGACGACGGAGACCCAGGTGCGCGCGACGTTGTCGTCCTTCGCCAGCGCGCGCGCCGCAAGCGCCTCGAGCGCATCGAGCGACGTCACCGGCACGACCTCGGCTCCCGTCACGAGCGCGATGCCCTTGACCGTCGCGACGCCGATGCGAACGCCCGTGAACGAGCCCGGTCCGATGCCCACCGCCCAGCGCTCGACGTCGGCGGGCTTCCATCCCGCGTCGGTGAAGACGCGGTCGATCATCGGCATCAGCGACTCGCCATGCGCGTTCGAGACGCGCTGCGCGAGCTCGGCGACGAGCGCGTCGCCGTCGTAGAGCGCCACCGACCCGAGGGCCGTCGACGTATCTACGGCGCAGAGCTTCACGGGCGTCGGGTGGAACAGCTCAGAGCTGCGCGAAGCGCCCGCTCCGGAACGCCGCTTCGAGGAGCTGATCGACGCGCTGGACCAGCTCGGGAGCGCGCGGATCGGGGGAGGCGCCGAGCGCCGACTTGATCTCGTTGAGCGCCTTGAGCTGGCTGAAGAGCTGCACGTCGGAGAGCCCGCCGCCGCCCGTGAGCACCTGACGAACGCGATCGATCTCACCCGCGAGCGCTTCGATGCCGATGCCCGCCGCGCCGACACGACGTGCGTGCGGATGATCGCGGTAGTGCGCCTCGAGCATGGGCGTGACGATCGACTCGAGGATCGCCGCCTGATCCTCGTTGTTCCAGATGTGCTTGAGCACGAAGAAGTCGCTCGCGTCCGGCTGCTGGCGTCCGTCGAGGAACGCGCTCGCCGCGAACAGCTTGAGCAGCTTGACCACGCGACGGTCCGAGAGGCTCACGCCCTCGGCGCGGATCTGGAAGACGAGGCCCTTGTACTGGCTGAAGAACTCCTCGGTGAACTTCATGCGCTGCGCGAACGCGCGATGGAGCTCCTGGATCTCGCGCGCGGAGGCGAGCGGCTGCACCGGTGCATCGGTGAGCGAGTGGATCTCGTGCTGCACGCCCTTCGTGAGCAGATCCTGGAAGTGATAAGCGTCGAGATTGTCCGACCGGATGCGCAAGAGGAAGCGGTCGAAGATCGCGGTCAGCGTCTCGTCGGTGGGCACCTCGTTCGAGGCTCCGAAGCACGAGAGAAGCGGGCACTTGAGCACCACGCCGCCCGACGTGTAGCGACGCTCGTTGAGGAGCGTGAGCAGCGAGTTGAGGATCGCCGAGTTCGACTTGAAGATCTCGTCGAGGAAGACGATCTCCGACGCGGGCAGCATGCCCTCGACACGCCGTTGGTAACGACCCTCGCGGAACGCTGCGATGTCGACCGGTCCGAAGAGCTCGTTCGGCTCCGTGAAGCGCGTCAGCAGGTACTCGAAATAGTTCGCGTGCAGGAGGCGCGCGAACATGCGGATGAGCGCGCTCTTCGCGGTGCCGGGCGGTCCGACGAGCACGGCGTGCTCGCCCGCGACGACGGCGATGAGCAGGAGGCGAATGACCTCGTCCTTGCCGAGAAAGCGCGACTCGAGCTGTCGCGCCATCTGGGCGAGACGCATCGGGAGGGCGGCTGCGGCCGGCGGGTTCTGAGTCTGAACCATGCGGCTCGCTACGTTACAGGATTTCCTCGGCCGGTGCCTCCGCGAGCGTCGGCGTGGGCGCCTTGCTCTCACCGGCACGATCGATCGCGATTTTGAAGAGGATCGGTCCCACCATCTCGTTGAGCGCGACACACGCGACGACCACGTCCTGGAAGCGCGCGCCGAACGACGGGAATTTCCCGGCGATCACCGAGCCGATGCCGATCGCGACGCCGGCCTGCGAGATGAGCGGGCCCCAGCTCCACTTCTTCAGCATGGGCTCGTCTTTGGCGATCACCGCGGCGAGGCGAGCGGTTCCGATCGTGATCGCGGCGCGTGAGCCGGCGAGGATGAGCGCAGTCGCCCAGTAGTCCTTGAGGAGCGGAACGTTGAGGTGCGCGCCGGCGCTCGCGAAGAAGACGACGTACACGACGCCGCCCGTCTCCTCGATGGCGTGGATGAACTTCTCGCCCTGCTTCGACAGATTCTGGACGACGAACCCGGCGACCATGAACGTGAGGAGCGGCTCGTAGTTCAGGTAGTGCAGCACCTCGGTCGCTCCGAAGCCGAGGGCGATGAGCACGACGAGCAGCTGTCGCCCGCTCACCTTGAGGTAGGCGGCGAGGATGAGGCCGAGCGTCGTGCCGAGCGAGATGCTGCCGAGGATCTCGTGACCGAGCGAGCTGAACGCCGAGAACGAGAATGCGGTCGCCGGCTCGATCAGCGGCTTCGCGATGGTGATCGCCGTGGCGAGCATGACGACGACCACGACGTCACTCGCCATGACGAACGCGAGGCTGAAGCGCGCGACCGGACCGGAGGCGCGCGTCTGCGAGAGGACGCCTAGACACGCCGAAGGGCTGCGCGTGATGGCGACGACGCCCCACAGGATCGACGCGCCGATGAGGCCCGTGAGCGGAAGGTGCTGCACGAACGCGGGACGGAGCGCCGCGAACACGCAGCCCACCAAGATGATCCCGAGGAACGTGTGCAGCCCGAGCGCCACCACGAGGCTGCGAAGACCGCGCCTCAGCGTATCGAGCCGCAGCTCCGCGCCGCCGGCGAGCGCGATGAGCGCGATGGCCAACGTGTTGACGGGCTCCATGCGCTTCACCGATTCGTGATCGATGAGGTGCAGGACGTACGGACCGGCAAAGATGCCCGCGAACAGGTAACCGCTGAGGTGCGGGATGCCTAGCACCTCGACGAGCTCGCTGAGGAGCGTGCCTGCGAGGAGCAGCGATCCGAGCGCCGCCAGGATGCGCGCTTCACCGCGATACTGCGGCGCGAGCACGGTGGCGCCCCAGAGGATCCCGAACACGACGCCGAGGCTGAGGAGGTCCATGCCTCGGCTCGCCCACGTCTTGTGGACGGCACCCCCCTTTCCGCTCATGGCGTGCCCTCCGACGGTGACGGCGCGAGCTCGTCGGCATCATGGAGAGAAACCGAAGGCGCCTTGGTCTCCTTCGCGCGGTCGAGCGCGAGCTTGAAGAGGATCGGACCGACGATGGCGTTGATGGCGACGTTCGCGATCACGAGCGCGCGCAGCGGGCCACCGAAGGCCGGAAATTCCCGCTCGACGACGCCGCCGAGGCCTTGCGTGAGACCGGCCTGCGCGACGAGCGACGTCCAGGCCCAGCGCCGGAGCAAGGGCTCGTCCTTCGCGATCTTCGCCGAGACCCGCTGCGCGCCGAACGTCACGATCGCTCGCGCGCCGCCGAGGAGGAGCGCGACGGGCCAGAGGCTCTTCAGGAGCGGAATGTCGAGATCGGCGCCGGCGATCGCGAAGAAGACGACGTAGACGACGCCGCCCATCTCCTCGATGGCGTGCAGGAACTTCTCGCCCTGCTTCGAGAGGTTCTGCACCACGAAGCCGGCGACGAGAAACGCGAGCAGGGGATCGAACTGCAGGAAGTGGAGCGTCTCGGTGGCGCCGAATCCGACCGCGACGATCACGACCATGAGCTGGCGCCCGCTCACCTTGATGTACAGGGCGAGCAGGAGGCCGAGCATCGTGCCGATCGATACGCTGCCGATGATCTCGTGTCCGAGCGCGCGGAACGCGGCGACGGAGAGCGTCGAGCCCGGCTCGAGCAGCGGACGCGCGATCATCATGCCACCGGCGAGCACCAGGATGACGACGACGTCGGACAGCATGACGGACGCGAGCGCGAACGAGGCGAGCGGTCCGCGCGCGCGTGTCTGCGCGAGGATCGCGAGCGTCGCGGACGGGCTACGCGACGTCGCGATGATGCCCCACAGGAGCGCTGCCGCGACCAGTCCCGAGAACGTGAGACCCGCGGTGAACGGGAGGAGCGGACGCGCCAGGATGAAGACGCCGCCGATGAGCACGATGATCGCGACCGTCTGGACGACGTTCGACACCACCAGTGACTTGATGCCCTTCTTGACCTGCTCGATGCGCAGCTCGGT
>FTCS01003391.1_pt1 | contig 14807 bp, 7 predicted proteins | sample 1639391 | NCBI WGS metagenome assembly FTCS01 (sample SAMEA3914864, study PRJEB12502) | metagenome | biome: forest; material: soil | place: USA | collected 2012-03-12 | depth 0.3 m | reverse complement strand
GACGCACGAGGACATGCTGCCGCGCCCGCTCTCCCCGTACGGCGTCACCAAACTGGCCGGCGAGCACCTGACCGGCCTCTACGCCGAGAGCTTCGGCGTCTGGACGGCGGCATTCCGCTTCTTCACCGTGTACGGGCCGCGGCAGCGCCCGGACATGGCGTTCACCCGCTTCCTCACCGCAGCGCGCGACGGCTCACCGATCACCGTGTACGGCACAGGGGAGCAGATCCGCGACTTCACCTATGTGGGCGACATCGTGGACGCGCTGATCGCGGGCGTCGACGCACCGGCGCCGCTGCCCCGGGTGATGAACCTCTCCGGCGGCAGCAGCGTGTCGGTGAACGAGGTGCTCGAGACGATCGGGTCCGTCACCGGCACCGAGCTGAACGTGCAGCGACTCGATCCGGTGCGCGGCGACGTCTTCCGCACCGGCGGCGACAGCACCCGGGCGCGCGACGCCCTGGGCTGGCAGCCGAAGGTCGCGCTCGAGACGGGCCTGCGCCGGCAGTGGGAGTGGATCCGCTCGCTCTGAGCGCGTCCCGCCCTCAGCTCAGCGCCGAGGGCACCTCTTCGCCGACGACCGCCGCGGAGGCCTCCAGCCGGACGATGCCCGACCCGACCTCGTAGGGCGCGATCTCGAACGTGGAGGCCGGCGTCAGCCTGTCGAGCGACCGGCCGGCGACCTCCTCGAGGCTGCCGCGGACCGAGTACTGCCCGGCGCCGAGCGCATTGCGGTCGATCACGAAGTCGACCTCGTGCAGGCCCGGCTCCGTGGGGATCGTCGTCTGGAGCATCTTGGTGTTGAGCCCGTATACGCCGAGTCCGGTCGCCGTCTCGATCGCGATGCCGGCCGCGAGCGGCTCCTGCGGCGCGGTCAGGTGGTAGCGGTAGCGGATGACGATGTCGGAGGCCGGCTCCAGCAGGATGGCCTGCGACTTGTCCTCCGGCTCGCGCGCCGTGTCGACGATGCCGTCGACGCGCGGGAGGGCGACGATGCTGTCGATGGTCGCGGACTTCACCGGGGCACCGCCGGGGTGGGCGGCGTCGTGGTCGAGGCGTTCCTGCTCGAAGCCCTGGCGCAGCACGCGCAGACCCTCGGTGGGGCTTCCGTCGTGGATGAGGTGCCCGTGGTTGAGCACGACGACGCGGTCGCAGAGCCGGCCGACCTGCTCGGCGGAGTGGCTGACGAGGACGATGGTGCGTCCCTCGCGCTGGAACTCCTCGATCTTGTCCATGCACTTGCGCTGGAAGGGCTCGTCGCCGACGGCGAGGACCTCGTCCACGAGCAGGAGGTCGGGATCCACGTGCACGGCGACGGCGAACGCGAGTCTCACGTACATGCCGGAGCTGTAGAACTTGACCTGCGTGTCGATGAAGTCCTCGATGCCCGAGAAGTCGACGATCGCGTCGAAGTACTTGTCGGTCTGCTTGCGGGTGAGGCCGAGGATCGCGGCGTTGAGGTAGACGTTCTCGCGACCGGTGAGGTCGGGGTGGAAGCCGGCGCCGAGCTCGAGGAGGGCCGCCATGCGCCCGCGCCGCGAGACGATGCCCGTGGTCGGCTCGATGATGCCGCCGATCACCTTGAGCAGCGTGCTCTTGCCCGAGCCGTTGTGGCCGACCAGGCCCACGGTCGAGCCGGTGTCGATCTCGAGTGAGATGTCGCGGAGCGCCCAGAAGTCGTCGCGGTGCTTGCGCGACGCGGAGAAGTTGAGGATGCGCTCCTTGAGCGACTTCTCCTTGTGCATGACGAAGCGCTTGGAGACGTCCTCGACTTTGATGAGGGGGATGTCGGTCACGGGTCAGATCTCCTGCGCGAAGTTGCCCTGGAGTCTCGCGAACGCGCGCTGCGAGAGCCAGAGGAGGACGAGACTGACGCCGAGTGTGATCACCAGGCGCAGTGCGAGGTGGTCGGGCCAGACCTGCTGGGTCGCGCCCGTGCCCTCCAGGCCGCCCGCCCACAGGGCCTTCTGCATGCCGATGACGGCGATGGTGACGGGGTTGGCCAGGTAGAGCTGCTCGAGCCAGTTGCCGTGCAGCTGCTGGTGCACGAAGGTGAACGGGTAGACGATCGGCGAGGCCCAGAAGAGGACGAGGAGGGCGATCTCGACGAAGTGCTGGGTGTCGCGCAGATAGACGTTGACGGCGGAGAGCACCAGCCCGATCGCGGTGGCGAAGACCACGAGCATCACGACGGAGAGCGGGGCGAGCAGCAGGTTCGGGCCCCACGGGAAGTGCGAGATGACGACGATCGCGATGATCAGGACGACCATCTGCACCAGGAAGTTGAACAGCGCGCCGCCGACCGTGCTGAGCGGGAAGATCTCGCGAGGCAGGTAGACCTTCTTGACCAGGCCGCCGTTTCCGAGGATGGACCCGGTGGCGCCCGAGACGATTTCTGAGAAAAGTCCCCAGATCGTGAGGCCGGTGAAGACGAAGATCGCGAAATCGGGGGTGTTGCGCGCGGCGCCGAGCACCTGGCCGATCGCGAAGTAGTAGATCAGCAGCTGGATCAGGGGGCGGGCGAGGCTCCAGACCAAGCCCAGCGAGCTGTCCTTGTACCGGGCCTTGATCTCGCGCTTGACCAGGAGCCAGAGGAGCTCGCGGTGCGCCCAGACGTCGGCGATCGAGCGACCGCTCCCACGGAAGAACCCCTGCTTCTGACTGACCGTCTGGAAGGGGGTCGCTTCGATGGAGTGCGCTCGGGTCTCTGCTGCACTGTTGCTCATCGGATGTGTGACCGTCTTTCGTCGAGACGCTCGGGTCTCAGGGTGCGTCTGCCGTTTTAACGAACGTCATTGTAACCATTGCAATTGCGAGATCGGCGAGCCGCCGCCGATCCGGGGTCGGTAGTATGCCCGGGTGCGCCTCGGGACGGGCGCGCGGGGACAGTTGGGAACAGTTGCACGTGGGTCTGATTCAGAAGTCGAAGAGCGTCGCCAAGGACATCGCCAAGCGAGGTCTGGAGCGGGCGGGCATCGACCCGGCCGGGCTCCGCAGTCAGCGCAACCGCCATCCCGCACCGCCTCCGGCCTTCCAGTACGCCAACGGCATCAGCACCGAGCTGCCGCTCTCGGCCGCCGAGCAGTGGGCCGCCGAGAACCACATCCCGGTCGTCGTCGCCGTGTACGGCACCCTGGGGCCGCAGCACGTCGCCTGGGTCCGCGAGCTGCGCCGGCGCGTGCCCGCGCACTTCCTCGTCCCCGCGGGCGCGGCATCGGTTCTGGCCGACATCGATCCGATCGTCTACACGCCGTGCGAGTTCCTCCGCCCGGACGGCGGCACGCGGTTGCGCGACATCCTCCGCTGGGTGCAGCAGCACTGGCGCCGGTGCGATCTGCTGCTCGTCGACGCGGACGCAGGCGTGCCCGCCGCGCTCGACGTGCTCCGGCTGCAGCACGCGGCGTGGAAGTACGACCACGACGAGGAGGTCGGGATCGCCACGCCCGCGTACGTCGTCGACGGGGTGGTGCACCCGGGGTTCGACTACGACCGGGTCAACGGTGAGTTCGCCTCCACCGGCGCCCCGCGCGCCGATCTCGGCCAGGACGCCATCCCGCGGTACGTCCTCACCGCCGTCGCCCACGGAACGGTGATCCGGTCGTGGGCCGTCGACGTGGTGCTGGCGCGCAGCTCCGACGCGGAGCTCTCGGAGACGCTCGACGGCGACGTCTCGCTGTTCGTCGCCCGAGCCTGGCAGCAGAACATCCGCACGCTCGGCTACAGCCCGGTCCGGCTGGCCGTTCCGTCCCTCGCCACCCCCGAGGTGACGGAGGTGCACCGTGCGTGGCTGACGGGCCGCCGCGTGACCGGCGCCGACGGGCGCCGACGGATCATCTTCGTCTTGAACGCGACCACGATCTCCGGAGGCATCCGCGTGGTCTTCGAAGAGGCCGAGGGCCTCGCCGTGCGCGGCTTCGACGTCGAGATCTGGTCGCTGGAGGACCACCCGGAGTGGACGGACCTCGCGATCCCGGTGTCGACCTTCCGCAACTACTTCGACCTCCTGATGGCGCTGCGCGACGAGGACGCGATCAAGGTCGCGACCTGGTGGGAGACCCAGCAGGTGGTCTGGCTCGCCAGCGTCGTGACCGGTGTCCCGGTCTGCTACGCCCAGGAGTTCGAGGCCTGGTTCTATCCCACTCAGCGGCTGTCGCGCGCCGCGGTCGCCTCGAGCGCGCGCCGCGAGTTCCATCTGCTGACGACGGGCTCGTACCAGGCGGAGGAGTTCGCCCAGATCGGCGTCGACTCCACTCTCATCCCGGTGGGCTACGACCCGCGGCTGTTCTTCCCCTCGGAGCGCATCACCAGGAAGGACGACACCCTGCTCGCGCTCGGCCGCTCGTTCTTCCAGAAGAACTTCGCGATGACGGCCGACGCCTGGAGGTCGCTCGGCGACGACCGGCCGCAGCTGCAACTGTTCGGGTACGAGCCCGACATCCTCGTCGACGAGCGCGTGCACTACGAAGTGCGCCCGTCCCACCGCCGGGTCAACGAGCTCTACAACGAGGCGACAGCCTTCGTGCTCACCTCCCTGCACGAAGGCTTCGGCCTCCCCGCGCTGGAGGCCATGGCCGCCGGCTGCCCCGTCATCACCACCGACACCCACGGCAACCGCGATTTCTGCGAAGACGAGGTCAACTGCCTGATCGTCCCGCAGAACGACCGGGAGGCGCTCGCGGCGGCCATCCGCAGGCTGCTGGGGGATCCTGAGCTGCAGAACCGGTTGCGGGAGGCCGGCCTGAAGACAGCCGAACGCTACACCTGGCCGGTGGTCACCGACGAGCTCGCCGAGTACTACCGCGGAATCGAGTGACCCACGGGGGTCTGCCGTCGGCGCCTATCGCGCCCGGCGGACCACGCCGAGCGCACGGCGCTTGAGCTTGGCGCCGACGGCCCACGCCCTGGTGCGGCGCACGCGGGCGCTCCAGCCGGAGGGCAGAGGCATTGCAGGCGGCAGGGCGTCCGTCGACACGTCCGAGAGCAGCGTCGGCTGCGGCGAATCGCGGAGCGACCCCAGGATGAGCTCGCGCAGCGGCGCCGTGGTCGCCGACCATCTCCAGTCGTCGCGGATCGCGGAGATCCGCTCCCGGATCGCGCCGGCGCGCTCCGGGTCGTCCGCGATCGAGCGGATCGCCTCGGCCGTCGCCTGCACATCGCCGATCGGGGTCGTGATGCCGAGCCCGGTGCGTTCGATGTAATCGGCGAACCAGTCGCCGCGCGAGACGACGCTCGGCAGGGTCGCCCAGAAGTGGTCGAGGATGCGCGTGCGGAACGAGTAGTGCGTCTCGAGCGAGTCCTTGTGGGCCGAGATCGCCAGGTCGGCGTCGAGCAGGTAGTCGGCACGCTCATCTGCAGGCACCCACTCGTCGAGGAAGACGACGGAAGCGCCCAGCACGCCGAGCTCCGCGGCGACGGCCTGCGCCCGCTCGACGGCAGGAGGGCGGCCGATCGTCGCGTTCGGGTGCACCGTCCCGTAGAAGACGAGCTTGTAGCGCGGGTCCTCCTGGGCCAGTGCGGCCACCGCGCGGATCGGCGTCTCGGCGTCGAACCAGTCCCAGATGCCGCCCGCCCAGAGGACGACGATGTCGTCATCGCCGATGCCGTACCTGCCGCGGAGCCCGTGCCGCGCCTGGGTGGGCTCGTGCTCCTCCATGCCGAACGGAACGAGGCCGATGATGCGGTCGAGCGGACGGGCGTCGAGCGAGCTCGGGAGCAGGCCGCCTGCGGCCATGATGTAGCCCAGCCAGTAGTCGCGCTGGCGTTCGTTGGAGGCGACGAAGTACGAGCCGGCCTGCGCGCAGAACCGGAAGTACTTGAGCAGCTCGCGGTATTCGCGGTCTTTGCCCTCCGCATCGCTGAAGCCGCTGATCACTTCGGCGCCGACCGTCTCGACGGGCAGCGCGTTGTAGAGGTCGAAGACGAGACGCACGTTGCGCTCCACGGCGATGCGCGCGACGTTCGTGTCGATGAACTGGCAGAACACGACATCGGAGGCCGCCACCAGCAGCTCGAGCTCCTGTCGCGACGAGTACGCGGTGACCGTGACGCCCGGGGCGTCGACCTCCACGGCCTGGCTGCCGGAGACGCCGAGCGCGAGCGTGACGGACATGTGCGGGGCGAGGGACCGGGCGACGGCCACCGCGCGCATCCCCGGACCCGCCATCCGGCGGCCGACCACGTCGCCTGCCACGACCAGGAGGCGGGGCTCGCCGGCTCGGGAGGGGGCTGTCTGTACCATGGATAACCGACTCTCTCACTCAGCGCTTGGATGTCATGATTCGCACCACGATCAGCTCTGCCGCACGATCGATCGCCTCCCGGATGCCGGCCGGTGTCACGGACCGGCTGCGGCAGCCTCTGGCGAAACGCTCGTTCCAGACTAATACGCACGGCCTGCGCGTCGACCCGGCCGTCTACGCCTGGACGGCCGCCAACCGGCGCCCGGTGAGCATTGTCATCCCGAGCTACAACGACGTGCCGCTGCTCACCGAATGCCTCGCGAGCGTCGCCGCGACCGCGGCCGGCTTCGACTACGAGGTCATCGTCGTCGACGACTTCTGCGAGCCCGAGAACAGCGAACGGCTGCGCGAGCTCGAGTCGGAGCGCGTGCGCGTGGTGTTCAAGGAGTACCGGCAGGGCTTCGCCGTGTCGGTGAACGTGGGGATGGCGCAGGCGAAGCACGACATCGTCCTGCTCAACTCCGACATCGTGGCGCAGCCGGGGTGGCTCGACGCCCTGCAGTACGCGGCGTACGAGCGCGATCCCGCGGTGGGGCTGGTCAGCCCCAAGCTCGTATACCCGGACGGTCGCATCCAGTACGGCGGCACGTACTATGCGCGCGTCCTCGCGCCGCAGTGGTTCGGCCACCTCTACGTGGGCAGCGCGGCGACGAGGCCGCTCGCCAACGTCCCCGGGTACAACCGTTCGATCTCCGGGGCCTGCGTGTACGTGCGCCGGGAGGCGTACGAGACCCTCGGGGGACTCGACGAGTCGTACTGGCTGGGCTTCGAGGACGTCGACTACGGCCTGCAGGCGTGGGCGGCCGGCATCCGCTGCTGGTACGAGCCGCAGTCGCTGCTGATCCATCACGAGTCGGCGTCCCGCGGCTACAGCCAGGGTGCGCGCGAGCTCGCGTCGATGCGGCACTTCTGGGCACGGTGGCGCGGGCTCTTCCTCGAGCGCACCGTCGAGGAGCCGCTGCGCGTCGACATCGTCTCGAGCCCGGCGGCGCCGCCCGCCTGGCGTCGCTACGTGCGCGAGCAGGCGGAGGCGCTGGCCGCGGCGGGCGTCGAGACCCGGCTGCACGAGCAAACGGTCACCGGCACCGACGAGGAGCTCGTGGCGCAGCTCTCGGCCGACCCGTCGCTCGTCGTCTGCGCCGATTGGGGCGCGGGCGGGACCGTCTGGCTGGCGACCCTGGCAGGCGGCAAGCCCGTCTATCTCCTGCCCGGCGTGGAGAGCGGCGCGTACCCCGCCGACCCGGAGCTCCAGATGTCGATCGTCGCAGGCTACCGGCCGGAGTTCGACTACATCGCGCCCAACCGGTGGACCGCCGACCAGCTGCGCGCCGAGACGGCGTGGGAGGTGCGGCACCGGGTGGTGCCGGCGCTCGCGCTCCCCGACCTCGGCACGGAGGACGCCCCCGCCGTGCCGCTGGTGGTCACCGTCGGACTCGACCCCCGACAGCGCGCACGGCTCGACGCGCTCGTGTACTCCCGCGACGCCCGCCTCCAGCACGTCGCGCACGACGACGTCGTCGCGGATCCGAGCAGGATCGCGGCGCTGCGACCGGCCGTGGTGGTCTCGCTGGAGGAGCACACGCACAGCGCCGTCCCGCTGCTGCTGATGGGCCTCGGCGGCGCGTACGTCGGCACCCCGAACCCGCGGACGACGTGGGAGGTCCTCGACGGCTACAACGCCCTCCTGGTCGACCCGCACTCCGACGAGGCGCTGGGTCGCGCGCTCGACGACCTGCTCGGCGACGAGGCGAACCGCGCGGAGCTCGCGGCGAACGGCCGTCGATCGGGCGAACGGGCTGCGGCGCTCGCTTCGAGCGAACTGCTCGGAGCGCTGCAGAGCATCGCGCGCGTCCCGGTCTGACCCGGACCGCGCCTGGCACGGGACCCAGGTTCGCCACTGCGCCGGCCGCTAGACTTTCGGGCGGCCGCGCCACGGCCTACAGTCGGGGCGCATCGTCGGACGAGAGGATCGAGACCGGATGAAGAAGCGCCGCCCGGGTGTCGTGTCGGTCGTGCTGGTGAACTTCCGCGGAGCGGACGACACCATCGAGAGCGTCGCGGGTCTGCGCGCCCTCGACTGGCCGGCCGACCGGCTGGAGATCGTGGTCGTCGAGAACGGGTCGGGCGACGGGAGCCTCGAGAAGCTGCGGGCGCTCGGCGACGACATCGTCCTTATCGACTCGGGCGCCAACCTCGGGTTCACCGGCGGCTGCAACCTCGGCGTGGCCTCCGCCTCCGGCGAGTTCATCGCCTTCCTCAACAACGACGCCCGCCCCGACGTCGACTGGATCCGCGCGGCGATGGACACCTTCGCGACGGGTCGTGACATCGGAGCCGTGGCGAGCAAGGTGCTCGACTGGGAGGGCGAGGAGGTCGACTTCGTCGACGGCGCGATCACCTGGTACGGGATGGGCTACAAGCCGCACGCCGGCGAGAAGGACCGCGGCTCGTGGGACGTCGAGAAGGACGTCCTGTTCGGCACCGGCGCCGCGATGTTCATCCGGGCGGACGTCTTCGACGCCCTGGGCGGGTTCGACGACGACTACTTCATGTTCTACGACGACGTGGACCTGGGCTGGCGCCTCAACCTCCTGGGCTACCGGTTCCGCTTCCAGCCGGCATCGCTGGCCTTCCACAAGCACCACGCGTCGATGAAGAAGTTCGGGAACTTCCGCGAGGAGTACCTGCTGGAGCGGAACGCGCTCTACACGCTGTACAAGAACCTCGGCGACGAGCTCCTGGACGACACGCTCGCCGCTGCGCTGCTGCTGGCGGTCCGCCGGTCCGTCGGCCGCGGCGGCCTCGACTCGGCCATGCTCGACCTCCGCAACCCGGGAGGCGACGACCAGCCGGCGCTCGAGGTGCCCAAGTCGACGATGGCCGGCGTCTTCGCGATCGATCGGTTCGTCGAGCTGCTGCCGCAGATGACCGACAAGCGCAACGCCATCCAGGCCTCGCGCGTGCGCAGCGACCGCGCCCTCCTGTCGCTGTTCGGCAAGCTCGACGAGCCGGCGTATCCGATCGACTCCTACCTCGACGGCTATGCCAAGATCGTGGGCAGCATGAACGTCCTGGGGAACACCGACCGCCGGCGCGTGCTGGTCATCACCGGCGATCCGATCGGTCAGCGGATGGCCGGCCCGGCGATCCGCGCCTGGCACATCGCGGAGGCGCTCGCCGAGGAGCACGACGTGCGCCTGGTGTCGATGACCTCGGTGGAGGAGCTGGACGCGCCCTTCGAGCTCGCGACCGTCTCGCACCACCGGCCCTCCACGATGGCGCCGCACGAGAAGTGGGCCGATGTCATCGTCTTCCAGGGCAACGCGCTCGCCCTGTTCCCCGCGCTGGCGAAGTCGAACAAGATCCTCGTGGTCGACGTGTACGACCCGATGCACCTGGAGCAGCTCGAGCAGGGCCGCGGCAAGTCGCTCGGCCAGTGGAACAACCAGATCGACGACGCGACGCGCACGCTGAACCAGCAGCTCGAGCGCGGGGACTTCTTCCTCTGCGCGAGCGACCGTCAGCGCCACTTCTGGCTCGGGCAGCTCGCCGCCCTCGGCCGGATCAACGCCTATACCTACTCGCGTGACTCCGAGCTCGACTCGCTGATCGCCATCGCACCGTTCGGCATCGCCGGCGCCGACCCCGTGCAGTCGAGGCATGCGATCCGCGGCACGGTTCCCGGCATCGCCGCCGACGACACCGTCATCGTCTGGGGCGGCGGCATCTACAACTGGTTCGATCCGGAGACCCTGATCCGCGCGGTCGCGCGGCTCGGTGAGCGGCACCCCGACCTCCGCCTGTTCTTCATGGGCGTGAAGCACCCGAACCCGGACGTGCCGGAGATGGAGGCCGTGAGCCGGTCGCGCGCCCTGGCCTCCGAGCTCGGGCTGCTCGGCCGTGCCGTGTTCTTCAACGAGAGCTGGGTGCCGTACGAGGAGCGCCAGGACTACCTCCTCGACGCCGACCTGGGGGTGTCCACCCACTTCCAGCACGTCGAGACCACGTTCTCGTTCCGCACCCGCATCCTGGACTATCTGTGGGCAGGGCTGCCGATCGTCACGACCGAGGGCGACTCGTTCGGCGATCTGGTCGCCGCCGAGGGTCTGGGCGCCTCCGTCCCGGAGCAGGACGTCGACGCACTCGTGGACGCGCTGGAGCGCGTGCTCTACGACGCGGAGACGCGTGAGAGCGCCAGGGAGAACGTCGCGCGCGTGCGGGAGTCGTACCGCTGGAGCCGCACGCTGGCGCCGCTCGTCGAGTTCTGCCGCAACCCGGTGGCCGCGGCCGACCGCGAGCCGACGAAGTCGTCCGGCTCGGCGGTGCGGAAGGTCAGCATCACCCCGCGCACCGGTCTGCGCCGTGATCTCGATCGCGCCGCGTACTACCTCCGCGAAGGCGGCGTCTCGGCCGTGGTGGAGCGCTACCGGGCACGGGCGGAGCGGCGCAAGCAGGCGGAGCGGCCCTGATCGCTGTCACCCGAACCGGGGGTGCGCGTACCGGCGTGTGACCCCGTGCAAACGCATGTATTTCGGCGTGCGGGGCAATAGGGTGGAAGAAACGTTCCATCCTGCGGGTCTCACTGGGGCCGTTCAGCTCACCGGGTGAGGAGAACCGGAATGCCTCGCACACGCATCGTGGCCTGCGCGGTCGCCGTCCTTCTCGCGGTCTCGGCGGCTCTCGTCGGGGGCTTCACCAGCGCCGGCCCGGCGAACGCGCTCGACGGCTCGCAGTTCGACCCCGCGGAGATCATCTCCGACGCCAACTTCTACGACCCGGCGGCGATGACGCAGGCCGACATCCAGACCTTCCTGTCGGCGAAGGCGGGCTGCGGCAACAGCCTGTGCCTGTCGGCGGGGCAGTTCCCGACCTCCAGCAGGGGCGCCGACGCGATGTGTCAGGCGTACTCGGGAGGCGGCACCGAGTCGGCCGCCGCGATCATCTTCAAGGTGCAGCAGGCCTGCAGCATCAGCGCGAAGGTCATCCTGGTCACGCTCCAGAAGGAGCAGGGGCTGATCACCACCTCGTCGCCGACCACCGGCCAGATCAACTCGGCGATGGGCTACGCCTGCCCGGACACGGCGGCGTGCGATACGACGTACTACGGGCTGTTCAACCAGATCTACAGCGCCGCGCATCAGCTCGTGCGGTACGGGAACCCGCCAGGGACCTCGAACTACTTCACCTGGTTCCCCGTCGGCTCCCCATCCGCGGTGCGGTACAGCACCACCCCGCCGCCGACCTGCGCCGCCCCGGTGATCACCATCAAGAACAAGGCGACGGCTGCGCTGTACTACTACACCCCGTATCAGCCGAACGCCGCGGCCCTCGCCAACCTGTACGGCATCGGTGACGGGTGCTCCAGCTACGGCAACCGCAACTTCTGGGTGTACTACAGCCAGTGGTTCGGCGACCCCGTCGGCGGGGGCAACCCGTTCGGCAACGTCGAGCTCGTCAAGGGATCGCCCGGCAAGGTGCAGGTCTCGGGCTGGGCGCTCGACCCCGACACCTCCTCGCCGATCGCGGTCCACGTCTACGTCGGCGCGGTGGGCACCCCGGTCCAGGCGAACCTGACCCGTGCCGATGTCGCCGCGGCGTACCCGGGCCTCGGCTCCCTCCACGGCTTCAACGCGACGGTGCCGGTCACCCAGAGCGGTCCGCAGCAGGTCTGCGTCTACGCGATCAACGTGTCCCGCGGAGGCAACACCGTCCTCGGCTGTCAGACGGTCACCCTCTACGGAGGCTCGCCGATCGGCAAGATGGAGACCGCGACCCAGAACGCGGACGGCACCGCGACCGTCACCGGCTGGGCGATCGACCCCGACGTCACCGCTCCGATCACCGTGCACCTCTACGTCGACGGCGTCGGCGTCGCCTACACGGCCGACAAGACCAGGACGGACGTCGCCGCGCAGTACCCCGACTACGGAGGTGCGCACGGCTTCCAGCTGACCACCCCGGTGCTCCCGCCGGGCCCGCACACCATCTGCGTGTACGGGATCAACACGGGAGCAGGCGCGAACGTCTCGTTCGGCTGCCAGGACGTGGTGCGGCCCGGCGCGATCCCCGAGCAGGGCAGGGCGCCCATCGGCGCACTCGAGTCGCTCGCGACGTCGGGGTCGTCGATCACGGCGAGCGGCTGGGCGATCGATCCCGACACGGCGTCGCCGATCCAGGTGCACGTCTACGTCGACAGCGCGGGCACCGCGTTCACCGCCTCCGGCAACCGGGCGGACGTCGCCCAGCTGTACCCGGCGTACGGACCGGCCCACGGTTTCGCCGCCCAGGTGAACTCGGTCGCCATCGGACCGCACAACGTCTGCGTCTACGCCATCAACACGGCCGCGGGCGGCAACGCCCTCCTCGGCTGCAAGCAGGTCATGGTCCAGGGCTCGGTGACCGAGCAGGGCCGGGCTCCCATCGGCAACCTCGAGTCGCTCTCGGTGGCGTCCGACGGCACGGTGAGCGTTTCCGGGTGGGCGATCGACCCCGACACGGTGGCTCCCATCCAGGTCCACGTCTACATCGACGACGCGGGCACGGCGCTCACTGCGGACGGCGCTCGGGCCGATGTGGCGCGCGTCTACCCTGCGTACGGATCGTGGCACGGCTTCTCGGCGAAGCTGAAGGCGGGCGCCGGCAACCGCACGGTGTGCGTCTACGCCATCAACACCGGTGCGGGGGGCAACGTCCAGCTCGGCTGCAAGACCCTCGTGGTGCCGAACGTGATCGCCGACCAGGGCCGGCCGCCGATCGGCAACCTCGACTCGGTTCAGGCCGTCGCCGGCGGGATCCGGACGACCGGCTGGGCGATCGATCCCGACACAGTGGCCCCGATCGCGGTGCACATCTACGTCGACGCCGCCGGGGCCGCCTACCAGGCCGACCGGCAGCGGACGGACGTGGGAGCCGTCTACCCGGTCTACGGCGCCTCGCACGGATTCGACCAGACCATCGCGGCCACTCCGGGCACGCACACCGTGTGCGTCTACGCGATCAACACCGGGCCGGGCGGCAACGTTGTGCTGGGATGCAGGTCGGTTCTCGTAAGCTAAGTGCCGACCGTTACCAGAAAGTCTTGTATGTCCCGCTTCCTGTCCTCTGTCGGCGCGCGCCCGTGGCTGACCGGCCTGCTGGTCTTCCTCGGGCTCGCCGTGGCCTCCGGTGCCTGGGCCGTCTCGACCCCTCTCGGGGCCAGCCCCGATGAGCCCTCGCACATCATCAAGGCGGCGTCGGTGGTCCGCGGTCAGTTCATCGGAGACCCCACCGACCAGCCGGCGACGACGCGGGTGACGGTGCCGGGCGATCTCGCCAATGCCCGGGCGTGGCCGTGCTACGCGTTCCAGCAGAACAAGCCCGCGAGCTGCCAGGGCGTGTTCCCGAGCGGTCCGGACCGGACGGCTGAGACCTCCGCCGGGCTCTACAACCCGGTGTACTACACGCTCGTCGGCTGGCCCAGCCTGCTGACCGACAATGCCAAGCTGGCGGTGTTCGGCATGCGCGCCGTGAGCGGAATCCTCTGCTCGGCGTTCCTGGCGCTCGGGTTCGTCGCGCTGCGTCGGCTGGGCATCCCGTTCTTCGCCGGAATCGTGACCTTCGCCGTCGCCACGCCGATGGTGCTGTTCCTCAACGCCTCCGTCAACCCCAACGGGTTGGAGATCGCGTCGGGAGTCGCCCTCCTCTCCGTGCTGCTCGCCCTGGTCCGCGGCACCGGTATCGGAGGACGCGGCTTGCTGCTGACTCTGGCGGTGGTCAGTGCGGCGATCCTGGCGAACATGCGCGGGCTCTCCCCGCTCTGGGTCGGGATCATCGGCGTCATCGCCCTGGTCGGAGCCCGCCCCGGCCGGCTGCCCGAACTGCTGCGGCGGCCGAGCACCTGGGTGGCGCTCGCAGGGATCGCCGTGACCACCGGGTTCGCCCTCGCGTGGATCCTGGCCACCAACACCCTCAACGCCATGGGAACCTACCCCGGCGCCGGCACGACGCCCTGGTATTACGCGTTCGTCACGATGGTGCTCAACCGCTCGATCGACCCCGGGTTCGTCGGTGTCTTCGGATGGCTCGACACGTTCCCGCCCGGCTATGTCGTCGCGGTCTGGGGAGCGATCGCCGGCGGCGTCGTCCTGGTCGCCCTCGTGCTCGCCCGCGGCCGCCTGCTCGCCGCTTTCGTGGTCTCCGCCGCCGCGCTCGTGCTCGTCCCCGCCGTGACGCAGGCCGGATCGGTCATGCATTCCGGCTACATCTGGCAGGGCCGCTACGCTCTGGTCGCGTACGCCTGCGTCGTCATCGTCGGCGGCCTCGTGCTCGCCGAGAAGTTCGATGGCGTGGTGCTCGCGTCCGGGTTCCTGCGGCGTTCGGTCTGGACGGTGTCCGTGGTCGTCGCCAGCGCCCAGCTGCTGGCCCTCGCGTTCACCACCAAGCGCTACTCGCTGGGCGCCGACGTGGAGTGGATCACCTTCCTGCGCCACCCGGGCTGGCTTCCGCCGGGCGGTGCCTTCGTCTGGCTGACTGCGCTGGTCGTCGGCATGGCGATCGTCGGCATCGGCTGGCGCGCCGCCACCCTCGCAG
>FTCS01000460.1_pt1 | contig 15014 bp, 14 predicted proteins | sample 1639391 | NCBI WGS metagenome assembly FTCS01 (sample SAMEA3914864, study PRJEB12502) | metagenome | biome: forest; material: soil | place: USA | collected 2012-03-12 | depth 0.3 m | reverse complement strand
GGATCGATCTCCGCGACGCCCACGCTCAGCGTCAGCGGCCCACCGTTGGCGCCTGGGATGTCGAGCGCCTCGATCTGCGCGCGCATGCGCTCCATGGCCAGCTCTGCTTCGGCGAGCGACTGCTCGATCAAGAGCACGACGAACTCCTCGCCGCCGTAACGGAAGAGAGCGTCCGCCGACCGCAGATTCGAGCGCATTCCATCGGCGATCCGCTTCAGCGCCTCGTCGCCGGCGACGTGACCGAAGGTGTCGTTGTAGGACTTGAAGAAATCGAGATCGCAGATGGCGAGCGAGCAGCGATGGCCGTAGCGCTGCGCTCGTGAGAGGAGCGCGGAGACCTCCTCGTCGAGACGCATCCGGTTGCCGACGCCGGTCAGCGCGTCGGTTCGCGAAGCGACATAGTTGCGCGTGCTGTCGTCGCGGAGCATCGCCGTTCGCATCGCGAGGCGCCGATGGAGATCGATCACGCGCCCCGCCGACATGAGTCGGGCCTCGAGCTCGTCGAGGCTGATCGGCTTGCGCTGGTAATCGTCGGCGCCTGCTGCCATGCCCGCGATGAGGTGATCGCGGTCGTCGAACGCGGTCATGATGATGACGTACGTGTACGCGTCCTCGTCGTCGTTGCTGCGGATGCGCTCGCACAGCTCGGCGCCGTTCATCCCGGGCATGTCCCAGTCGCTGATGACGACGTCGGCCCGGCGCTCGGCGAGCAAGCGCAGTGCGTCTCGACCGTCGACCGCGACGCGACAGCGATGGCCGAACGCCTGCACGGCGATCGCGATCACCTCGCGCGCGGGCTCGTCGTCGTCGACCACCAGCACGTCGAGGACCTTGGCAGCAAGTCGACGAGGCTGTTTCACCGGAGGGCGCGGGCGAGGTGGGTGCTGCTCGACGCGGGCCGTCTCTCGCTGCCGGGCGTTGTTCACTCCGGACACGGCTTGCACTTGTCGTGCCCTCGTCGAGGCGGCGCGGTCGTGCTCGTTGGACGTGCAAAGGCCGTGTTTTCCGAGGTGCCGGCGTGGACGTCGCGGGTCGCCGAATGTCGCGCTCTCGCGCGACCGGGCAACCTGCTACGCGCGTCTGCGATGCGCCCACTGGAACGGCGGCGCTCGTCATGGCACCCTCTCGGCATGTCGCTGCGTCGGGAAAGTCGCCGGATGAGCCGCGTCTTCGGCGCGCTCGTGCTCGCGCTCGGGCCGGCGGCGGCGGCCCAGGCGTGCAGTGACGCGGCGACCAGCGCGGGGACGCCCATCGAGGACGCGAGCGCGGAGAACGACTCCACGCTGGCCGAGACGAGCGCGGCCGACGGCGCGGACGACGCCGTCACGGATGCCGCAGTGGCTCCAATCGATGCAGTATGCACCCTCACCGAGACGATGCGCGACGCCGATCCCGACGCGCCCGACGCCGATCCGGGATGCCACTACGTGTTGCCGTGCGGCGCGCCGGCCAACGCCCCGTTTCATGTCGCGGGGTGCGCGCTGTACACCGGCTCGGATCCCGACTCCGCGCTGGGGTGCTGGGTGCCGGAGAACGCCGGCTGCACTGCCGACGTGTACGTCCCTCCCGCGAACGGCTCGCTCACGTTCGACTGCTTCGATTGCTTCGGCGGCGGCGGGCGGCGGCCGACGGGATTGCTGAGCGAGCGGCGAGCGGTGAGCGATCGGTGCGAGAAGCCGCGAACGAGCGCAGGCGCGCGGGCGTCCGCGACATACTTCTCCCGCATGGCCTACGACGAGGCCGCGAGCGTGCATGCGTTCCTCGGGCTCGAGGAGGATCTCCTTCGCATCGGTGCGCCGCCCGAGCTCGTCGCCGCGGCCGCGCGCTCGGCGCGCGACGAGGTCCGCCACGCTCGCGTCATGGCGCGGCGCGCGCGGGCCTCGGGAGCCGACGTCGCGACTCCGCGCGTGCGCCGTCGCCGCGCCGACGCTCGCTCGCTCGAGTCGATCGCGCGTGAGAACGCCGTCGAAGGCTGCGTTCACGAGACGTTCGGCGCCCTGCAGCTGCGGTGGCAGGCGTCGCATGCGCCGGAGCCGTCGATGCGCCGCCTCTTCGCGCGCATCGCTGCCGACGAGACACGTCATGCCGCGCTGTCCTGGATGATCGCGCGCTGGATCGAGCCCCGTCTCGATCCGCGGGCACGCAAGCGCGTCGAAGCGGCGCGCTCGCGCGCGACGCGCACGCTGCGAACGAAGCTGTCGGCGAGCCTGCCGCGCGACTTCGACGTGCACGTCGGCCGCCCGGGGGCTCGTGAAGCAGTCCTGCTCTTCGACTCGCTGCTCGCGCAAGTCTGACGTGTCGCGCCGGCAGTGGTAGAGGTGGAACCGACATGGCGAAGAGTCTTGCGGTCACCGTCGAGTGGGGCACGTCACCCGAGGAGAGTCTCGTCGTCCACTCGGTCGAGGAGCTCGATGCGCTGCTCGATCAGCTCGACTCGCTCGGACGGGCGACCGAGCCGTTCCTGACCACGATCATGGACAGCGAGGGCCGCACGCTCACCATCGGCCTCGGCGGCGCCGAATCAGTGGCGCAGTTCTGCGACGACGCGGATGACGGTCTCTCGTACGCGAGCGTCCCCGATCCCGATCGCAAGGGGCCGGCGCTGGTCTTCGCGCTCGAGGGAATGCCGAACGAGATGCTCGCCGAGCTCGCCACGCCGAACGAAGCGACGCGCGATGCGGCGCGACACTTCTTCGCGCACGGGCAGCGATGTCCTGCGCTGCGGTGGGAATCGAGCTGAATCGAGCTGATCGAGCTGACCGACTAGTGGCGCCGGAAATGCGAGCCGCCGATGCTCGTGTACTTCGTGAGCCTCGGAAGCTTGATGTAGCTCGGCGGCACATCGCCACGGGGCGGAACGGCCGCCTCCAGCTTTCGCACCGACGGCGGCGGCGTCCAATCGCTCATCTTCACGTACTCGATCGTCTGGAGACGTGCCGGGCACGTCGTCTTCGGCAGCCACTGATCGGGCTCGTCTGCGCCGTCGACAGTCGTTTCGTCCACGTCGGCGAGCGTCGCCGAGCCCGGCGGCGGGCACACCGGGGGACGCGCAATCGTTGCGTCACAGCCCATAACGCCGAGCGTGCCGGCCAGAATGCCGCCTGCCCGGAGCACGCCTGCAAGCCGGACTGTCGATGACGTCGGCACATCTGGTTCGTTAAGCATCCACCCCCGCCGTGCGCAAGGCAGAGACGACTGCGACAAAACACGTGACGGAGAGTTAACGTCGAACGTCGAAGAGAGCTACCGTGGCCCACGGATCGATGCTTCCCGTCGTCCTGGCCGGAGTCGTGCTCGTCATCGGAGCCGCGCTCGCCCTCGTCCTGCCGCGCAATGGACTGCGCGCCGGCGCCGCGATCGTCTCGCAGCTCGTCGCATGCGTCTTGGCGCTGCCGCCGCTCACCTCCGTGCTGCGGACCGGTGGCGTGCTCGAGGGCTCCTGGCCCTGGTCGTATCCGGTCGAGATCATCGTGCTCCGTGTCGATGCGCTGAGCGCGTTCTTCCTCGTCTGGTCCTTGCCGCTGACGTTGTTGGGCGCCGTCTACGCCGTCGGCTACCTGCGTCCGTACTTCGAGGCCGGGCGAAACGGCGGACCGCAGTTCGCGCTCCTCAACATGACGTCGCTTGCATTCCTCATGGTTTATTCCGTGCAGAATGCACTCGTCTTCCTGCTCGGCTGGGAGATCGCCGCCATCGCCGCGTGGCTGATGGTCATCTGGGATTATCGGAATCAGAAGATCCGCTTTGCCGGCTTCAATTACCTCGTGTCGACGCACCTCGGGCTGTTCGTGCTCGTGGCGGCGTTCATGCTCATGTACGCCGAGTCGGGCTCGTTCGACTTCCGCTCGTTCGCGACCGTGCTCGCGAAGCCGGGACGTCTGCGCAGCGTCACGTTCTTGCTGCTCGCGGCCTCCTTCGCGCTCAAGTCGGCATTCTTTCCGTTCCATGCCTGGCTCCCGCGCGCCCATTCGGCGGCGCCCGCGCACGTGTCGGCCTTGATGTCGGGCGTGATCCACAAGGCGGGCCTGTTCGCGTTCCTCCGCTTCTTGCTGATCATGGGAAAGCCGGAGGAGTGGATGGGCTGGACCATCCTGCTCGGCGGAGCGGCCTCGGCGTTCTTCGGTGTGCTCTACGCGTCCGTGCAGCGCGATCTCAAGCGGCTGCTCGGTTACTCGTCGACGGAGAACGTCGGCGTCGCCGCGATGGGCTTCGGCGTCGGCTGCCTCGGCATGACGTGGGGAACGCCCGCGCTCGTGGCGCTCGGCTTCGGCGGTGGGCTCTTCCACCTGTTCAACCACGCGCTGTTCAAGTGCCTCCTCTTCTATGCCGCGGGCGCGATCTACCGCGCGACGCACACCGTCGATCTGGAGCGGCTCGGCGGCCTCCTCCGTCGCTTGCCGCATACGGCGTGGCTCTTCTTGCTCGGCGCCATCGCCATCTCGGCGCTTCCGCCGCTCAACGGGTTCATGAGCGAGCTCCTCATCTACGCGGGGCTCCTGTCCGGCGCCGCGCCCTCGGCGTCGGCGAACGCGGCGCTCGTCACGTCGGCCGCGCTCCTGGCGTTCGTCGGTGCCGTCTCGGCGCTCGCGATGGTGCGCGCGTTCGGGATCGCATTCCTGGGTCGACCACGAGACCCGTCGATCCACGTCACGAGGCAGAGCCCGCTCTCGATGACCTTGCCCATGTACGTGCATGGTGCATGCATCGTGGCGCTCGGTATCGCTCCGGCGGCGGGCCTCGGCCTCACGCGCAGCGTCGTGGGGCTGTTCGCGCTGCCTGGGCAGCCCACCTCGGACGTCACTGCGCTCGCCACGCTCGCGCCGGTGCAGGTGGCGGTGCGCGTGCTCCTCGCGTTCGTGCTGATCGCGTGCGCGGTCGGCCTCTTTCTCTCGCGAAACGCACGCCGTCACGTCACGTGGGGATGCGGGTACACCGCCGGCAACACGCGCATGCAGTACACGGCGAGCTCGTTCTCGGCGCCGCTCGCGCAGATCTTCGAGCCGTTCCTCCCGCAGCTGCGTCGCGACCGTCTCCCGACCGAGATCTTCCCGAAGGAGGCGGGCCACATCGGCACGCATCACATCGATCCCGTCGAGCGGCGCATGTTCGAGGTGCTCGGCCAGGGCGAGCAGATGATCACGCAGGCGTCCGAGCGAATGCCCGAGCAGCCGCGGTACGCGTTCGCGGCGGGGCTCCTGGCGCTCGTCATCGCCGTCGGCCTGTTGATCGGAGCGGGGCGATGAGCTCCTCGGCGGCGCTCGCGAGCATGCTGGCGGTGGCCGCACACGTGGCGGCGCTGGTCCTCATGCCCACGCTCGTCGTCGGTGTCATCAACCGAACCAAGTCGTTGTGGTCGGGGCGCCGCGGACAGCCGATCCTGCAGCTCGCCTACGACGTGCGCCGTCTGCTCCGGAAGCGGCCGGTCTACAGCGACGTCACGACGCTCGTGTTCCGCCTCACACCCTACGTCGTGCTCGTCACTGCGCTCGTGTCCGGGCTCTTCGTCCCGGTCCTCGGGACTCCGGCGCCGTTCGGGTTTCGCCTCGATTTCCTGGTGTTCGCGTACGTGTGGGGGCTCGGTCGTCTCGCGCTGATGCTCGGCGCGCTCGACACGGGCAGCGCCTTCGAAGGCATGGGCGCGAGCCGCGAGGCGACGTTCTCCGCCGTGCTGGAGCCGGCGTTCGTCCTCGTCGCCGGTGCAGCATGCCTGCTCACCGGCGAGCGATCGTTCGCGTCGGTCCTCGCGCTTCGGCCGACGGACGGAGTGCTCGCCGTCGTCTGGCTGGCGACCCTCTTCACGTTGTTCGTCGTCGTGCAGGTGGAGTCCGCGCGCATGCCGGTCGACGATCCGACGACTCATCTCGAGCTCACCATGGTCCACGAGGTGATGGTGCTCGATCACAGCGGCCCCGATCTCGCGGCCCTCCAGGCCGGAGCGGCGATCAAGCTCACCGTCGGTCTGTCGCTCCTGGCGGCGCTCCTCAATCCCTTCGTCGGGAACGCGAGCCTCGCGGTGGTCGGGCTCGCGAACGTGCTCGTCACGCTGCTCCTCGCGGTGGCGCTCGGCACCGTCGAGTCGGTGATGGCACGTCTCAAGATGCGGAGCGTCCCGCAGTACGTCGTCGTCGCGATCGTCGCCGCCGGAGTCGCGCTGCTGGCGACCACCTTCCGAACCGGAGGCGCCGGGTGACGGGCATCCTCATCGCGTTCGTCATCGTGCTGCTCGTTCCGCTCTTCGTTTCGAAGTGGCGCACGAGCCTCCTCGGGCTGGCGGTGCAGGGCGCGCTCCTCGTGGCGATCGCGTACCGCCAGCACGGCTTCGAGCTGTCCGCCGCGACCGCCGTCACGCTCGTCGATCTCGCCGTCGTGCGGGCGCTCCTGACGCCGGCGTGGCTCTTCTCGACGCTGAAGGCATCGAACGCTCCGCTCCGTAACGACGTCATCGCGCCGAACCTATTTTCATGGGCGTTCGCGCTCGCGCTGGTGGTCGTCGCGTTCAGGACCGCCGACGTGCTCGTGCCGGCCGAGGGCAACGAGCAATCGCTCGTCGCCGTCTCCGCCGCCGCGTTTCTGCTCGGCCTGTTCGTCCTCGCCACGGCGCGCGGTCCGGTCAGCCAAGTCATCGGGCTCATGCGCGTCGAGAATGCGATCGCGCTCTTCGAGCTGGGGACGCCGACCGAGCACGTGTCGCTCTCGATCCGGATCGCGCAGGCCGCGATCATGCTCGTGTCGGTCGCCTTCTGCCGCTGGTACCTGATCGGTCTCGCGCGCGAGCCGGTGGGGTCGCTGCCGCCGCCGATGCCGAGCGGAGAGGAGACCGCGGACCTATGAAGGTCGCTCCGCTCGCGCTCGTCGGCTTTGCGGCCATCCAGGCGGCGCTCGCCGCCATCGTCGCGTTCACGACCACCACCGACACGGTCGTGGCGGCGGGTTACGTCACCGTCGACGCGACGGCGAGGTTGTTCCTCGTCACGATCGACCTGATTTTCCTGGGGATCGCGGGCTACGTATGGACGCGCGCGCGAATGTCGCCCGAGCTGATGAAGGCCGCGACGCGCTTCGCCGCGCTCTCGGTGGTCTTCATGATCGCCGCGAACTTCGTCGTGCTCTCGAATCACCTGCTCGCAGGCTGGGCGGCGCTCGAGGTCACCACGCTCGCCGCCGCGCCCCTCATCGTGCGTCCGGGCGTCGCGACGACACGACGAGCGTCGTGGCGATACTTCCTCTTCTCGTCGGTCGGTCTCGGCATCGCGCTCGTCGGGTTGATGTGTCTCGCGCGCAGCGTGGAGTCCGAGGGCGGCGCGCCGACCTTCTTCCTCGATCGACTCAAAGACCTCGGAGGCGGATCGCAGAACCTGTGGCATCGCATCGGCCTCGCGCTCGTCGTGCTCGGCTACGGAACGAAGCTGGGCCTGGCGCCGATGTACAGCTGGCTACCGGAGACGTACGACGAGGCGCCGCCCGCGGTCACCGCGCTGCTCGCTGCCGTGCAGTTCAACTGCGCGCTGATCTGTCTGATGCGCGTGCTGCAGGTCTATCGGTCGGGCGATCGCGAGCTGGTCGCGACCGAGCTGCTCGTCATCGGCCTCGCCTCGATGGGGGTGTCGACCGCGAGCATCGTCGCGACGCGAAACATCGAGCGTCTCGTCGCGTACGCGTCGATCAACCATGCCGGCGTCATCGCCATCGGCCTCGCCATCGGGAAATCGGCCTCGTATGGCGTCATGCTCTATGTCGTGAGCAACGCCTTCATCAAGGCGATCCTGTTTCTCACGGCCGGCAAGATCAAGGCTCACTACGGCACGAAGGACACGCGCGAGGTGGCCGGCCTCATCAAGGATCTGCCGTACAGCGGGCTCTTCTTGATGGTCGGCACGTTTGCGCTCCTCGGCTTTCCGCCGTTCGGGAGCTTTCTCGGCGAGCTGATCATCCTCTCCGGGCTCGTGCGCGCGAAGCAGATCACGGTGTTCGTTGTATTCTGCACGTTCATCGCGCTGTCGTTCGTCGCGACGGGGCGCACCATCTTCCCGATGATCTGGGGAGAGCCGAAGCGAGAGGTGCACTGGCCGCGTCAGAGCTTCCTCGCGTCGTTTCCGAAGCTCGCGTTCCTGGTCGCCTTGGTGGCGATGGGGATCTACATGCCGAACCCCGTGAACGCGCTCTTCCGCGAGGTCGCGGCGTCGCTGGGGGCCGAATGACGGCGGCATCCACGCAAGCGACGGGAGCTACGGGCGCGAACGTCGCGCGCTTCGCGGTCTCCGACATCGAGGTGCTCGCGCCGCATCCGTGGCGAGACGCGCTCGAGAGCGCGCTCGAGGGCGGCGCGCGCGTCGTCACGATGTACGGCCGGCGCGACGAGGGCGACGAGGGCGCGGTCGTCGTCACCGCGTTGCTCGGGCAACCATCGCAGGGATCGGACGGCGTTGCGGCTCACCGTCTGCTCCGCACGAGCGTCGCGCGCGACGTCGGCTATCACGCGCTCACGCCGGAATTCCCGGCGCTGCACTGCTTCGAACGCGAGCTCCACGAGCAGCACGGCGTCCGCATCGCCGGGCATCCGTGGATGAAGCCCGTCCGCTTCGAGCACACCGGCGCGGCGGGCCGTGACGCGTATGCGTTCTACGAGATCAAGGGCAAGGAGGTCCACGAGGTCGCCGTCGGACCGGTCCACGCCGGCGTCATCGAGCCGGGCAGCTTCCGTTTCATGTGCCTCGGCGAGCAGGTCCATCACCTCGAGATCCACCTCGGCTACCAGCACCGCGGCGTCGAGGAGATGCTCCTCCGCGGTGACCCACGCCGCCTCGCGCCGCTCGTGGAGACCATCGCGGGCGACACCAGCATCGCGCACACGTGGGCGTACGCGTCGGCCATCGAAGCGCTGGCGGGCCTGGAAATAGGTGGTTCCGTCGATGCCGTGCGCGGCGTGATGCTGGAGCTCGAACGCATCGCGATGCACCTCGCGGGCCTCGCCGGGCTCGCGACCGACGTCGGATTCTTGCAGGGCGGCGCCACGTACGGGCGCCTCCGCACCACCGCCATCAACACGTCGATGCGTCTGTGCGGCAGCCGGTTCGGGCGCAGCGCGATACGCGTGGGCGGCCACGGCGCGCGCCTCGAGCCACGCGCTTCGCTCACGAACGTCGCAGAGGGCGGCTTTCGGCTCTCCGAGCTGCGGACGAACCTCGCGCTCTTGACCAAGGACGTCGCCATCATGAACGCGGCGATGGTCGACTCGCTCACCGTCCGTCATCGGCTCCAGGGCGTGGGCGTGGTCACGCCGGAGACCGCGACGTCGATCGGGCTCGTCGGCCTCGCGGCGCGCGCGTCGGGGGTAGCGCGCGATCTCCGTCCCACGGCCGGCGGCGTCTTTCGGGACCACCCGATCGAGGTCTGCGTCGAAGGGACCGGTGACTGCTGGGCCCGTGCGCGCGTCCGCATGCGCGAGATCGATCGCTCGCTTGCGTGGATCGGTGCCGTCCTCGATACGCATCCGCAATGGGAGCCGAGCCGCAGCGCCGTGCCGTCGCTACCGCCGGGTCAGCTCGCGTTCGCCATGGTCGAGGGCTGGCGCGGTGAGGTCGTTCACGCGCTCGAGACGGGGCAGGGCGGCAGCCTGCTCCATTACAAGGTGCAGGACCCGTCGTTTCGTAACTGGTTGGGGCTGGCGCTCGCCGTTCGCGAAAACGAGATATCCGACTTCCCCATATGCAACAAGAGCTTCGACCTCTCTTATTGTGGAAACGATCTCTGATGTTCGATTCGCTGCGCGTGCGCGCGTCTCAAGGCACTCAGTACATCACCGATCTACGAAAGGCCGTTCCCAACGGCTTCCGCGGGCGACCGCAGATATCCGATGCACCTTGCAAAGACGGTTGTCGGGAATGTGTCGAGGGATGTCCGACGAAGGCGATATCGGTCGACGACCAAGCGCGCCTGTCCATCGATCTGGGCAAATGCGTCTTCTGCGCGGAATGCGTGGAGGCCTGTCCGGAGGGCAAGATCACGTTCACGAACCAGACGCGCATGGGCGCGGCCACCCGCGCCGGGCTTGTCATCGGGGAGGGGACCGCGCGCATGGACCCCGTCGCGGTCTCGGCGAGCCTCGCCAAGATGTTCGGTCGGTCGCTGAGGCTGAGGCAGGTCTCGGCCGGCGGCTGTAACGCATGTGAGCTCGAGCTCAATGCGCTGGGGAACGTGAACTTCGACCTGCAGCGCTTCGGCATCGAGTGGGTTGCATCTCCGCGCCATGCCGACGCGCTCGTCCTGAGCGGCCCGCTCACGAAGAACATGGCCGACGCGGTCCGGCTCTCCTGGGACGCCATGCCCGATCCACGCTTCCTCGTGGCCTTTGGGGCGTGCGCGATCTCGGGCGGCCTGTATGCCGAGGCCCCGGCCATCGACCGCGAATTCCTCGACGAAATCGGCCCTTCGCTGTACGTACCTGGTTGTCCACCTCACCCGCTCACGTTCGTGAACGCCATTCTGGATCTGCTCGGTATTCCGTAGTCGACGTCATGACGGCCTTCAGCTCACCTCGCGGTCATTCGGCATGGCGCAATGCGCGGCCGGTCGCTCGTGCGCTGCGAAGCGGTGAGCGCGTCATCGATCGCGAGCTCGACGAGGTGTTCCCGCTCGAGGCCCGTCGCGCGTCGAAGATCCATTACACGCCGGTCGCGGTCGCAGCTCACGCGGCGCGCCTCCTTGCCGATCGGCCGGGCGCGACCATCCTCGACATCGGCTCGGGCGTCGGCAAGTTCTGCCTCGTCGCCGCCGCCACGGTTCGCGCACGGATCCGCGGCGTCGAGCAGCGCGCTCATCTCGTCGAGATCGCGCGCGGCGCCGCGGCGAAGCTCGACGTCGCCGTGGAGTTCGTCCACGGCACGATCGAGAGCCAGGATCCGAGGAGCGTCGACGGCGTCTACCTGTTCAATCCGTTCGCCGAGAACCTGTCGCCCGCGCGCGACCGCATCGACGACAGCGTCGAGCTGAGCGCCGAGCGCTTTCGCCGTGACGTCGCCGCCACCGAGCGATTCCTCGCCGCCGCGCGCCCCGGCACGCGCGTCGTCACGTATTGCGGATTCGGCGGCGCCATGCCGGATACGTACGCTCTCGAGCATCGCGAGTGGCATGGCTCGAACCTGGAGCTCTGGATCAAACGGTGAAGCGCGACCTACCGACCATTGCAGTGCTGGGCATCGTGCTCTTTGCGCCGTTCACGACCGGATGCGACAGCTGCCGGAAGCCGGAGCCCGAGCCGAGCCCGTCGAGCGGCGGCAGCGCGGGTAGCGCCGCGAGCGTACGTCCGCCGTCCGTCGATGCTGCGTCTCCGTTCAAGGTGGCCATCGTCGACGCGGGTGCCGGCAAGCCGCCGTGGGCCGACGTGCCGGGCGCGACCGTCGCATCCGAGCCGAGCATGACCGTCGCCGCGCGCTTTCAAGCCGAGCAGGCGGCCCGACCGCACGACGTGAAGCCGAACGTCGAGTCGGTGTTCGCCGCGCTCGAAGGCGCGGGGCTCGAGGTCGTCGACAAGAAGCAGCACCTCGCGCAGTCCGTGGGGGCGCACTATTGCGTCGGCGCGCGCGTCGTCAACGGCAAGGACGCGGGCGCCGCCGAGCTGCTCGTCATCAGTGTCTGCGAGTTCATCAGCCCCGAGGTCGCGGCCGGCAGTCGCAACTACTCGACCGAATCGCTCAAGATCATTCCCAACCGCACCGTGCATGCCAACAAGCAGACGACGATGACGGTGGCGGAGAGCGATCCCGTGACGCCGGCGACCACGGCTGCGAACGCGAAGGCTCTCGCCGCCTACGACGCGCTCTGACAGTCGCACTCCGCGCGTCGGAATCGTTTCCTGACTGTTCCCGAACCGGACTAGGGTTGTCGCCGAGGAACGGATGAAAAACGACCAGGTCGATCTCTCGCAAGCATGCGGTCACGTCACTGCCGAGATGCCCCGTCACGTGCAGCGCCCCACGCCGGGCTGCAAGGAGTGCCTCGAGATCGGCGGCCGCTGGGTACACCTCCGCATCTGTCTGACGTGCGGACACGTCGGCTGTTGTGACAACTCGCCGAACCGGCACGCCACCGCGCACAACAAGGCGACGAAGCACCCCGTCATCACGTCGGGCGAGGTCGGCGAGACCTGGGCATATTGCTATCCGGACGATCAGTTCCTGTCGCAAGGTTGAGGAAGTCGTGACGAGGAGGACCGAGCCATGACGATGCGTCCGCTGAGCGCGGCAGAGGAGGAGACTCGCCGCGCGCGCATGTTTCCCATCCTGACCGACGACCAGATCGCCCGCGTTCGCGCGGTCGGCACCGAGCAGAGCTTCACCGACGGTGCGATCCTCTTCGAGCCCGGGGAGCGGCGGGTAGCGGTGTACGTCGTCCTCGAAGGGCGGCTCGAGATCGTGTCGCCGCGCGGCGACCTCGAGGACCTCGTGACGGTGCACGGTCCGGGTGGCTTCACGGGCGAGGTGACGCTGCTCAGCTCTGCGCGAGCGCTCGTCCGAGCACGAGCGAAGGGGCCCGTGCGCGTGATCCGCGTCGAGAGCGATGCGGTGCGCTCGCTCATCCAGACCGATCCCGATCTGAGCGACGTCTTCGTGCGCGCGTTCATCCTCCGGCGCGCCGGGCTCATCTCGTCGAACGTGGGCGACCTGGTGATCGTCGGGTCGCGCGATTCGGCCGCCACGCTGCACATGCAGGAGTTCCTCGAGCGCAACGGGCACCCGTATCGGTACCTCGACGTCGATCGCGATCCGACGGTGCAGGGAATGCTCGACAGCCTTCACGTCGACGTGAAGGAGATTCCGATCGTGATCTGCCGGGGAAATCACGTTCTGCGCGCGCCGACCGACGCGCAGATCGCCGATCTCCTCGGCCTCAGCGAGATCATTCCGCCGGATGTCGTGCACGACGTCGCGATCTGCGGCGCCGGTCCTGGTGGGCTTGCCGCTGCGGTGTATGCCGCGTCGGAAGGGCTCGACGTGCTCCTCATCGAGGCGATGGCGCCGGGTGGGCAAGCCGGGTCGAGCTCGAAGATCGAGAACTACCTCGGATTCCCGACGGGCATCTCGGGGCACGACCTCGCGGCACGAGCGATCACGCAAGCGGAGAAGTTCGGGACGCATCTGTCGCTCGCCCGCGAGGCGACGCGGCTGCACTGCGAGGAGACGCCGATCCGGATCGAGCTCGCGGGCGGGACGTCGGTGCTCGCGCGCGCAGTCGTCATCGCGACGGGCGCGCAGTACGGAAGGCTCGATGTCGCCGACCTCTCGAAGTTCGACGGCGTGGGCGTGTACTACGCTGCGACGTCGATCGAGCGGGATCGCTGCAGCACCGAGGACGTGGTCGTCGCGGGCGGCGGCAACTCGGCGGGTCAGGCGGCGACGTTCCTGGCGCGGAGCTGTCGTCATGTCCACGTCGTGGTGCGCGGACGTGACCTGGCGTCGAGCATGTCGCGGTATCTCGTGCGACGCATCGAGGAGACGCCGAACATCACGCTGCATCGCTGCACGGAGATCGTGGGTCTGGAAGGCGATGCGCATCTGGAGCGTGTTCGCCTTCGTGACAACACGACGAAGGAGGAGACGACGCGCGCGATCCGTCATGTCTTCTCGATGATCGGCGCGCGTCCGAACTCGAGCTGGCTGGACGGCTGCGTTGCGCTGGACGACAAGGGCTTCGTGAAGACGGGCACGGAGCTCACGGCGGCGGATCTGGAGCGGGAGCGCTGGCCGCTCGCGCGCCCGCCGTATCTCTTCGAGACGACGCGCCCCCGCGTCTTCGCCGTGGGCGACGTCCGCTCGAGCAGCGTGAAGCGCGTCGCCTCGGCGGTCGGCGAAGGCTCGGTGTGCATCCAGCTGGTGCATCGAAGCTTGTCGGAGTAGCAGCCCGCTCTCATCCCAGCCGCGCTCTCCCAGCGCGCCCCCAAATCGTGGTCGTGCGGTCTCCTCGGAGCCCGTCGTGGAGCCTGGCGCGGCGCGCGCGCCGGGAGCCGGGGTATCTCCCGGCGTGCGCGCGCCGTGACAGGCGGCTTTCGTCCTCGCCGACGCTCTCAACGGTCGTCGCGTCGCGTCGTGTCGCGTCGCGTCGCCCGCACGTCGTCACGCGACGAGAAAAGTGCCTAAATTCCCGCCGCCCATTGCATTCCAGGCGCCCGTGACTAACGTCTGCCCGAATCAAGTGCGCGCGCCGAAGACCAAATGTCGACCCAACGCTCGCGACAGAGCGTGGGGTGCCGATCGCAAGCCGCCGCCTGTGGAAAATGCGCAGCTGTCGCTCGCGCAGGTCGCTACCTGGGGTGGACCACGCAAGGGCGCCGGGCGGAAGAAGCGTGGCCGGCGCGGGAACGTGGAGCATCGCGTTCGGCCGCGGCACGCTTGGTACAACCCGGCGCATGTCACGTTGCGGCGCGCCAAAGGCTTGCCCGGCCTGCGCAGCGAGCGGCTCTACAACGAGCTCCGCGAAGCCGTGCGGCGCACGCGGCGGGAGGACTTTCGAATCGTCGAATTCTCGGTGCAGCGCGATCACGTGCACATGCTCGTCGAGGCCGAGAGCGCCGCTGCCCTCGCTGCCGGCATGAAGAGCTTCGCCGTGCGCGCCGCGCGGGCGATCAACTCGCGCGTGCTACGGCGTCGCGGCGCCGTGTGGGGGGATCGCTACCATCGTCGCGATCTCGAGTCGCCGCGCGACGTGCGAAACGCGGTGGTCTACGTGATGAACAATCACCTGAAGCACCACGAATTGGAGGACGGTCTCGTCGACCCGTTCTCGTCCGCGCAGTGGTTCGAAGGATGGATGCACAAGCCCGATCCACCCGAAGACCCATGCCCCGTCGAGCGCGCCAAGACATGGCTGCTTCGACGAGGCTGGCACGACGGCGTATGGTACCTGCATCGCGGCGAGCTCCCGCGAGCGCTCCGCGCGCCGACCCGATTGCTCGACCGCTGAGTCGCAGCCGAGCATCAGGCTGTCACTTACTTCCCGACGACGACCTGGACCTCGATGTC
>FTCS01000230.1_pt1 | contig 15027 bp, 13 predicted proteins | sample 1639391 | NCBI WGS metagenome assembly FTCS01 (sample SAMEA3914864, study PRJEB12502) | metagenome | biome: forest; material: soil | place: USA | collected 2012-03-12 | depth 0.3 m | reverse complement strand
CGAAGGTGCGGTGACGTAGTCTCTCGGGTGGATGAAGATCGACTTCGCGCGGCTCAATCACATCCTCATCCCGAAGGGGAAAGAGGAGCGTGATCGGTTTCGCGCGTCGCGTACCGGCCGCGTGCTCATTCCGCTGGTCGGGCTCTTCTGGGGCTCACTCACCGACGAGGGGCGGTCGCTCGTCGTCGTCACGTTCCTCGTCGGCGCGGTCAGCGTCGACGTCCGCAACACCACCGGGTACGTCTTCTTCTCGCTGCTCGTCGGGCTGCTCGTCGGATCGCTCATCGCGGCGCTCCGCCTGCGCCTCGTGGACGTCACGCTCGCCGTCGATGCACCGCGTCGCGTGACGGTCGGCGAGCCGGTCACGTTCACGATTGCTTGCACCCGTGGTCGCGTTGCTGCTCCGCGCGATCCCGTGCGCGTGCGCGGTCCGTTCTTGCCGTGGGACGGCACGTGGCTCGACGAGGCGCCCGCCGAGATCGTCGTGCAACAAGGCGGCACCGCGAGCGCAAAGATGCGCGCGAGGTTCGTCGCACGTGGGCTGCATCATCTCGATCCCTTCACCGCGGCGGCCGTCGCTCCCGGTGGCCTCGCGTGCGGTCCGCGCCGTCCGACCGGCGCCGTGAAGCTCCACGTCGTGCCGCGCGTCGCGAACGTCGTTCGACTTCCGTTCACCGTCGCGGCCAGGCATCAGCCGGGCGGAGTGGCGCTCGCTTCCAAGAGCGGCGAGGCCATGGACCTCCTCGGCATCCGTCCTTATCGACCCGGCGATCCCGTTCGCGATCTCCACGCGCGCAGCTGGGCGCGCACGGGCATCCCCGTCGTTCGCGAGTACCAGCAGGAGTACTTCACGCGTGTCGGCGTCGTGCTCGACACCGACATCGACGACGCCGACCGGCTCGAGGCCGCCATCGAGCTCGCAGCCGGTGTCATCGCGTACCTGTCGCGCGGCGAGGCGCTCGTCGACGTGCTCGTCGTCGGTGACGCCGTCCACGAGCTCACGCTGGGCCGGAGCCTGGGCACGCTCGATCAGGCGCTCGAGCTGCTCGCGTCCGTCGAACGCGGGCCCTCGCTCTCGGCGGCGAAGCTGCTCGGACGCCTCGAGCCGTATCTCTCACGGCTCTCGACGGTGGTCGTGATCGCGCTCGGCGAGGGCGAGCAGCGCACCGCGCTCGAGCGCGGCATCTCGGGCCGCGGCATCGCGTGCACCACGCTGCTCGTGGACGACGAGCTCGTCTCGAAGATCGAGAAGCGCCAGGAGCTCGCCTGGAGCGGCCGCAAATGACCGGAGCAACGCGCCTCCTCCTCCGGCCGAACGCGCTCGCCGTGGTCCGGCTCGTTCCCACCGCGGCGGCGGCCATCGTCCTCGTGGCCACGGCATCGACGACGCCGCTGCCACCGGTCGCGCGTGGCTTTGCCATCGCGCTCGTGATCCTCTCCGTGCTGGTCGCGTTCGTACCTCGCCGTAACGACGTGAAGACGCACGGCAGCGTGACGGCCGCGATCCTCGCCGTCGCAGCATCGGGTCAGGGCAAGACCGGCGCGGCGTTCGCGATCGGGTCCTGCGTCTTCGCGATCGTCGTCCTCCTCTGCCTTCGCGCGCCGCTCGTCGCGGCAAGGCTGCGTGCCGGCGAGCCTGCGGAAGGCGCGCGGGCTCGCGCTGCTCCGTCGCCGACGCCACGAAGGGCCGCGCTGGCCATCCTGTCGCTCGTCACCGCCGTCGTCACGGCGCTGCTGGTCTTCACGCTGCCGCGCCTGAGCATGATGGTGGAGCGGCAGATCCAGCGCATGGCCGGCAACGTGCAGTCCGACGAAGATCAGGTCGGCTTCAACGAGCACATTCGCGTCGGCACCCTGCGGCACGCGCTCAAGAGCAACCGCGTCGTCATGCGCGTGAGCGGCGAGCCCGTCGAGTATCTCCGCGGCGCGGTCCTCGATCGCTACGAGCTCCGCGTGTGGTCCAGCACGCAGTCGAGCAACCTCGTCATCGTGGACGCCGCGACGCCCGAAGAGCAATCGACGACGCACATCGAGCTCTCGCGCTCGGCGCTGTCCGGGCACACGCCAGACCCGCACTGGTTCGTCCCTGCCGATGCGTGCAATGTACACACGCCGTCGGGCCGAACCGCGATGGACGCCCTCGGAGGGCTTCACCCCGAACCGACCAACAACGCTCGCGAGCTGTCCTTCGCGCGGCCGAACCATGGCACCTGCACCGCGGCGCTGCCGTTGCCGGCGGTTCCGAACGCGACCGACCTCGCCGTCGCCGCGAAGATCCGCGGCGATCTCGCGCGCATCGCTCGCGAGTGGACGCGCGACGCGAAGACGCCACGCGAGGCGCTCGACGCGATCACCCGCGAGCTGTCGCACTACCCGTATTCCCTCGACGAACGCCACGAGGGCTACGTCGATCCCGTCGTCGAGTTCCTGCAGGTACGTCACGGCGGCCACTGCGAGCTCTTCGCGTCGGCGATGGCGCTCCTCGCGCGGACCCTCGACATCCCGACGCGTCTCGCGGTCGGCTATCGCGTCGACGAGGTGAACCCGATCACCGGTCTGTCGGTGGTGCGCGATCGAAACGCGCACACCTGGGTGGAAGCGTGGGTCGACGGCCGCTGGCAGAGCTTCGATCCCACGCCCGCCGCCGAGATCTTCGCGACGACGCGGCCCTCACGCTGGGACGACGTCGGCGAGGCGATCTCCTTCGGCTGGGACCGCAGCATCGGCTTCATCGTGAACATCAGCCTCGCGCGCGCCGGTATCTCCTTCGGTGTGCTCGCGGTGGCGCTGATCCTCCTCCGTCGTTTCTTGCAGCGCCGGAGCACGAAGGGCGATCAGCTCAGCGCGGCGTCTCGGCCGCTGCCCGCGTTCGAAACGCTGGCGACGGCGCTCGCGCGCGCAGGCTGGGAGCGCACGCCGTCCGAGCCGCTCGAGCGCTTCGCGCGTCGCGTCGACGCCGCTGGGGAGCCGTGGTCGAAGGACGTCGCCGACGCGCTCACGCGTTACGCCGAGCTTCGCTACGGCGGCATCGGCGAAGAGCGGACCGTCGCGCAGCGCCTCGACGAGCTGGCACGGAAGGTCGCACCGACACTGCGGACGTGACGTGCGCTCGTGGCCGCTACTTCGCGGGCTTCTTGTCCAGCACCGCGCGCAGACGCGCCTTCAGCTCGGGCGCAGCCCACTTCGGTACGACGTCGGTCACGAATCGCCGCTGCTCCGCCTCCGGCACCGTGAGCGTGCCACGCAGCGCCCGCTTCGCCGCCGCATACGCGTCGCGCGGATGGCTCGCGAGCTTCTCGAGCCGAGCGCGCGCATCGCTCTCCTCTCCGATCACGTCGACGAGGCCGAGCTCGATGGCCTGCTTCGCCTCGTAGAGCTCGGCCTCGAGCAGCACACGTGCGAGCGCCGGTCCCGGCACGCGGTTCACGCACATGCGGTAGGTCCGCGGCGGGAACCGAAGACCGAGCGCAACCTCGTTGAGACCGATGCGCACGCCCGCGCGCGCGGTGACGACCCGAACGTCGCAGCAGAGCGCCATCACGCATCCACCGGCGATGGCATGACCGTTGAGCCATGCCAGCGTCGGACCGGGATGCTCGTAGAGCGCCTGGACGAGATCCTCGAGCACGCCGAGAAAGCGCGCGAGGCCGGTTTCGTCGAGCGCTGCGACCTCCTTGAGGTTCAAACCGGCCGAGAACGCGTCACCTTCGCCGGTCAGGAAGATCGGTGCGTCACCCGCTTCGCGCACGGAAGCGAGCGTTCGCTCCATGAGCTCGGTGGAGAGCGAGTTCTTCCCGGGTCCGGAGAGCAGGATGGTCTTCACGCGCGGCAGTCTAGCGCAGCCTTTTCGTCACGCATCTCTGAGTGACGCCCTGGGTTTCCCCGTGCGGCACGTCGAAAGCTGCGGTAAAGCAGCATCAATGACGTCGTCAAGCCATCCCGTGGATGCCTCTGGCAAGGTTCTCACCAGCAATCCTCACCTCATCAAGTGGGTCGCCGAAATGGCCGCGCTCACGAAGCCCGATCGCATCGTGTGGTGCGACGGCTCCGAGGAAGAGAAGAAGAAGCTCACCGCGGAGGCCGTCGAGCAGAAGGTGCTCGAGCCGCTCAACCAGGAGAAGCTCCCGGGCTGCTACCTGCACCGGTCGAACCCGAACGACGTCGCGCGCGTCGAGAACCTCACGTTCATCTGCTCCGAGACGAAGGAGCAGGCCGGTCCGACCAACAACTGGATGGACCCGAAGGAGGCCTACGCCAAGCTCGGCAAGCTGTTCGACGGCTCGATGAAGGGCCGCACGATGTACGTCATCCCGTACATCATGGGTCCGGCGAACTCGAAGCTGTCGAAGGTCGGCGTCGAGCTGACCGACAGCATCTACGTCGTCCTCAACATGCGCATCATGACGCGCATGGGTCGCATCGCGCTCAACATGCTGGGCGACTCGAACGACTTCAACCGCGGCCTGCACTCGATGCTCGACGTCAACCCCGAGCGCCGCTTCATCTGCCACTTCCCGCAGGACAACACGATCTGGTCGATCGGCTCCGGCTACGGCGGCAACGTGCTGCTCGGCAAGAAGTGCCTCGCGCTCCGCATCGGCAGCGCGCTCGGCGCGAAGGAGGGCTGGCTCGCCGAGCACATGCTCATCCTCGGCGTCGAGAGCCCCGAGGGCGAGATGACGTACGTCGCCGCGGCGTTCCCGAGCGCGTGCGGCAAGACGAACTTCGCGATGATGATCCCGCCCAAGCGCTTCAAGGGCTGGAAGATCTGGACCGTCGGCGACGACATCGCGTGGATGCGCGTCGGTGACGACGGACGGCTCTACGCGGTCAATCCCGAGAACGGCTACTTCGGCGTCGCGCCCGGCACGAGCTACGACTCGAACCCGAACGCGATGAAGACGGTGATGAAGGACACGATCTTCACCAATGTCGCGCGCACGCCGGACGGCGACGTGTGGTGGGAGGGCAAGGACGGCCCCGTCCCCGCCGAGGTCATCGACTGGAAGGGCAACCCGTGGACGAACAAGTCCACCGAGAAGGCCGCGCACCCGAACTCGCGCTTCACCGCGCCCGCGAAGAACAACCCGTGGCTCTCGAAGTTCGCCGACGATCCGGACGGCGTGCCGATCAGCGCGATCATCTTCGGCGGCCGCCGCGCGACGACCATTCCGCTCGTCATGCAGGCGTTCAACTGGCTGAACGGCGTGTTCTTCGGCGCCACGCTCGGCTCCGAGACCACCGCCGCCGCCACCGGTAAGGTCGGCGTCGTCCGCCGCGACCCGTTCGCGATGCTCCCCTTCTGCGGCTACAACATGGGCGAGTACTTCCAGCACTGGCTGCGCATGCAGTCGAACATCACGAACCCGCCGAAGGTCTTCCTCGTCAACTGGTTCCGCAAGGACAAGGCCGGCAAGTTCCTCTGGCCCGGCTTCGGCGAGAACATGCGCGTGCTCAAGTGGATCGTCGATCGCGCGCGCCTGCGCGTCGGCGGTCAGGAGACGATCTTCGGCTGGGTGCCGAAGGCCGGCGATCTCGATCTCTCCGGGCTCGACATCGCGCACGACAAGGTCGACGAGGCGACGCACATCGATCTCGAGGAGTGGGAGAAGGAGCTCGCGTCGTACGGCGAGTTCTTCGACACGCTCGGAAGCGCCATGCCGCGCGCGCTCAAGCTCCATCGCGAGCTGCTCCTCGCCCGCATCGAGGCCGTGAAGGGCGGACACGGTTGATGCGCGTCTCGGGACGGAACGCGCTGGCGCCGGCCCTCGTGCTCGTCGCCGCGACCACCAGCGTCGGTTGCGACAAGCTCGGGCTCGGGAAGAAGGACGGAGACGGCGGCTCCACGAGCAGCGGCCTCTCGATCTTCGACTCGACGTTCGAAGGCGAAGTCACGATGAACGTGTCGAGCAAGCCGAGCAGCGCGACGGCGGCGAAGGAAGGACCGAAATCCTTCCTCGTCGGCCTCAAGACGCCGCGCGTGCGCGTCGACGCGGGCCCCGACCTCGCGCCGGGCAACCCGGTCCTCGCGGGCGGCGCGGCGCTCATCATCGATCCGCCGGCGAAGAAGGGCTACGCGCTCGTCAACGCGCAGAAGAAGGCGATCGTCATCGACTTCGACAAGTCGAAGGGCGGCTTCAAGCCTCCGTCGCTCGGCCCGGGCGGACCGTCCGGCTCGGCGAGCAACGAAGAGCCGCCGAAGATCGAGAACACGCACAAGAAGGAGACCATCGCGGGCTTCACCTGCGAGGTGTGGAAGATCACCTCGAAGACGAGCCACGCCGAGGCGTGCCTCGCCGAGAAGATCAAGTGGATCGACTTCACCGATCTCGCGGTGCAGTCGCCTTCGTTCGCCGCGATCGCCGCGGTGTCCGACTTCAATCACCTCCCGCTTCGCGTGGTCTCGTTCGACGACAAGAACGTCGAAGAGGGACGCATGGAAGTCACCAAGGTCGACAAGAAGACGCTCCCCGCGAATCACTTCGCGGTCCCGCCCGACTTCCAGGTCGTCGAGCTCAACGCGTTCATCGCGTCGATGATGGGAGCGCCGCCCGGCGGCGTTCCCGGCGGTCCGCCCGGCGGCTTCGGCGCACCTGGTCATCGTCCGGGGCTTCCGCCCGGCTTCGTTCCGCCGAAGCATCCGTAAACCAGCGAGCGCGAACGAAGCGCGCTCAGGCGCGTGGCGACGCGGACGGCATCCACCGCTAAGCTGCGGCCATCCTCATGACGCACACCTCGACGCCGACCCCGTTGTCCTCCGAAGCGTTCGTCGCCGAGCTCGATGCCCAGAACCAGGAGGCGCTCGCTCGCATCGCGCGCGCAGCGTCGGCGGGAGAGCCGGGCGACGCAGTGACGGTACCGAAGCTGCTGATGCTCGCTCTGAAGAACGAGCTCGAAGCGACGGAGTGCGCTGCGGCGTGGCTCGGAACGACGCCGGAGGTGAACGTGAAGCTCGCGCTGGCGCGTCAGGCGGGAGACGAGGCGAAGCACTACAAGATGATCCAGGCGCGGCTCGCGGAGCTCGGGGTCGACACGAAGACGCACGATCCGCTCGCGTCGGGACGGAGCCCGCTCCTCACGTGGCTCCTGTCGCTCGAGGGGACGGTGGCGCGCGTCGCGGCGGGGCAGTTCACGCGCGAGGCGCTGGCGGTCGTGCGCAACGCCGAGTTCGTGCGCTTCTGCCGTGTGACCGGCGACGAAGCGACGGCGCGTCTGTATGACGAGACGATCCAGCCGGACGAAAAGCACCATCACGAGCTGGGCCGGCGATTGCTCCTCGAGCTCGCGACCACGAGCGAGGCGCAGGCGGCGGCACGCGAGGCGAGCAAGAAGGTGCTCTCGATGGCCGAGGAGCTGCAGGAGATCGCGCGGCTGAAGATGGGTATCTCGCGAGCGCCGGGATGCTGAGCGATGCCGAGTGACGCGGCTGGGCGTGCGTCTTGTGTGGTACGGCACGCACGGCCCGAAGACGCGAAGGTGGCCGCGACGATCATCGCCGGCGCGCTCGCGGAGTACGGGCTGCCGTTCGAGCCGGAAGGACGCGACGCGGATGTCGCCACGTTCGGATCGATCGCAGAGAACGACGACCTCGTCGCGATCGACGGCGCGAGCGGCGAGGCGATCGGCGTCGCCAGCATCGGACCGCAGGGCGCCCCGGGCGTGGGCTGGGTCTCGAAGGTGTTCGTGAAGAAGGATGCGCGCCGTCGTGGCGCCGGACGCGCGCTCATGGCCGCACTGCACGAGGCAGCTCGCGCGCGCGGGTATCGAGAGATCGGTCTCCGCACGCGCGTCGTCTTCCGCGAGGCGATCGCGCTGTACGAGGCGCACGGCTACGCGACGCGTGAGGAGCCGTCGGCCGTGCTCGCGTCCGGGGACCTCGTCTACTACCGGCACCTCCCGCGCGAGTGACGGCTTGACTGCCGGGCGGCCGGCCCTACCGACTCGTCGCCTCGATTTTGAACACGTTCAAAACTAAATTGAACATGTTCAAGACCTGGCCGTCCAACCTGCACACGGACACCCCGGCCCCCGAGCCAACCAGGAGAATGCTCATGGATCCCGTCACTTACGCAGCCAACGCCCCCACCAGCCCGTTCCTCGTTCCCGTCTACATCACGTACGCAATCGTCGCACTGGGCCTGACCATCGGCCTCGCGCGCGTCCTCTTCCGGAGCGGCGCCGTCTTCCTCGAGGACGTCTTCAAGGACACCCCGAAGATGGCCGAGGCGGTCAATCGCCTCCTCGTCGTCGGCTTCTACCTGCTGAACCTCGGCTACGCCGCGCTGATCATGAAGGCGTATGGCGCGAACACGGCGGTCGACGCCGCGGAGGTCCTCGCCTGGAAGCTCGGCGCGCTCCTCGTCTCGCTCGGCGTCATGCACTTCTTCAACATGTACCTGTTCTTCCGCAGCCGCCGTCGCAGCCAGCTCGCCGTTCTACCGCCGCCGGTCGCTCCGCAGATGCGTCTCCCCGCGGCTCAGGGTCGGCCGGGCTGGTCGAACGAGCAGGCGGCGTACGCGCACTTCCCCGTCGCGGCGCCGTGATCTCGAGAATGGATCGCGTCATGCAACGCCTGACCGTTCTCTACGACGGACACTGCGAGCTCTGCGTGCGGTGCCACGACTTCCTCGCCGTGAGCCGCACGCTCGTCCCCCTCGAGCTGCTCGACTGTCACTCGCGCGACGCGCGCGAGCGCTTCGGCAGCGTGCCGTGGCTCGGCGAGGAGCTCGTCGTCGTCAGCGACGCCGGCGAGGTCTGGGCCGGCGCCGCCGCGTTCCTGGTCGCGATGTGGGCGCTCGCCGACTACCGCGAATGGTCTTATCGCCTGAGCGGGCCGGCGTTCGCCCCGCTCGCCGAGCGCTTCTTCATTGCGCTCTCGTCACAACGCCGGCGCATCGCCGGCTTCCTCGGAAAGTCCCGCTGCGAAGCCGGCGACGTTTGCCGGGTAGACCACGCGCCCCGACGCGCTTATCGGTAGATGATGCCTCGCGCCGCGCGCGCCTCTCGAACGACGACCAGCGCCGCCACCAAGGGCGACGAGACGCGCGACCGCATCCACGCGGTCGCGCTCTCGCTGTTCCGGAAGAAGGGCTTCGACGCCACGACCATGCGCGACATCGCTGCCGCCGCCGACGTCGCGCTGGGAGCCGCGTACTATTACTTCCCGTCGAAGGACGCCATCGTCCTCGCCTACTACGAGCGCACGAACGCGAAGAGCACGGAGCAGACGGAGGCCGTCTTCGCGGGCACCGACGACGTGCGCGCGCGTCTCGGTGCGATCTTCCACGCCAAGCTCGACGTCCTCGCGCGCGATCGCAAGCTGCTCTCCGGCCTCTTCCGCAACATCGCCGACCCCGCCGCCGACGTATCGATCTTCGGCGAACGCACGCGGGCCATTCGCGACGACAGCTTCCTCCTCTTCGACCGCGCCATCTCCCCTTCCCCCGATGTCGCGCTGCTCGATCCTGCCGCGCGCCGCGTCCTCGTCCTCGCGCTGTGGAGCCTCCACATGGGCGTGATGCTCTACTTCATCCACGACGAGTCGCCCAAGCAGCACAAGACGCGAGCCCTCGTCGACCGCACGCTCGACCTCGTCGCCGGGCTCCTCCCGCTCGCTCCGCAGCTCGCGCCCATGTTCGGCGCTGCGATCGGCTCGATCCTCGCCGACGCTGGCCTCCTGGGCGCACAAAAGGTAGAGGAAATGCCATGAGCGACAGCATCGAATCGCACCAGAAAGAAGTCGGTCGCTTCCCGCCGCCCGCCGCCTTTTCGGCGAAGGCGCTCGTGCCGTCGCACGCCGCCTACCGCTCGATGTACGAGCTCTCGCTCTCCGATCCGGAGACGTTCTGGCGGGAGCACACGCAGGACCTCGTGTTCCGGAAGCCGTGGAAGACGTTCTCGGAGTGGAAGCTCCCTGAGGCGAAGTTCTTCGTCGGCGCCACGCTCAACGTCAGCGAGAGCTGCCTTGATCGCCACCTCACGACGAGCGCCCGCACGCGCGCAGCGATCGTCTTCGAAGGCGAGCCCGGCGACGTCCGCACCATCACGTACTTCGAGCTGCATCGCGAGGTGGTTCGCCTCTCCGCTGCGCTCACCGACATGGGCGTGAAGGCCGGTGATCGCGTCGCCATCTACATGGGCATGGTCCCCGAGACGGCCGTCGCCATGCTGGCGTGCGCGCGCATCGGCGCCACGCACTCCGTCATCTTCGGCGGGTTCAGCTCGGACGCGCTCAGCGAGCGCATCAACGACTGCGGCGCGAAGGTGCTGCTCACGCAGGACGGCGCATGGCGTCGTGGCAACGTCGTTCCTCTCAAGAAGATGGCCGACGTCGCGCTCGAGAAGACGAAGACCATCCAGCACGTCGTGGTGCTGAGGCGCGTCGGTCACGAGCGTGCGCCGGTGGAGATGAAGGAAGGTCGCGACGTGTGGTGGGAGGACCTCCTCACGAAGAAGCCGAGCGACGCTGCGCTCGCGCTCGCGAAGAGCCCGCCCGCCTTCGACGCGGAGCATCCGCTGTTCGTCCTCTACACGTCCGGGTCCACCGGAAAGCCGAAGGGCGTGCTCCACACGAGCGCCGGCTATCTCGCCGGCGTGCACGTCACGTCGAAGTACGTCTTCGATCTGAAGGAGACCGATCTCTACTGGTGCACGGCCGACGTCGGCTGGGTCACCGGCCACAGCTACATCGTGTACGGCCCGCTCTCGTGCGGCGCCTCCTGCATGATGTACGAGGGCGCGCCCAACGCTCCCGACTGGGGTCGCTTCTGGAACATCATCGAGAAGCACGGCGTCACGGTGCTCTACACCGCGCCCACCGCCATCCGCGCGTTCATCCGCGCCGGCGACGACTGGCCGAAGAGCGCCGACCTCTCCAGCCTTCGTCTCCTCGGCTCCGTCGGCGAGCCGATCAATCCCGAGGCGTGGACCTGGTATCACCGCGTCGTCGGCGGCGGGCGCTGTCCCATCGTCGACACGTGGTGGCAGACCGAGACCGGCTCGATCATGCTCACCACGTTGCCCGGCGCCTGCTACTCGAAGCCGGGGTCGACGGGGCTCCCGCTCTTCGGCGTCGACATCGCGGTGGTGAAGGACAAGGGCGAGGAGTGCAAGCCGAACGAGGGCGGCAAGCTCGTCATCCGCAAGCCTTGGCCTTCGATGGCGCGCACGCTCTACAACGACGACGCGCGGTTCCGCGAGGCGTACTGGAGCCAGATGCCGGGCGTGTACTTCACTGGTGACGGCGCGCGGCGCGACGAGGACGGCTACTTCTGGGTGGTCGGACGCATCGACGACGTGCTCAACGTCGCCGGTCATCGCATCGGCACCGCGGAGATCGAGAGCGCGCTCGTGAGCCACCCGTCGATCGCGGAGGCCGCCGCCGTCGGTCGCCCGGACGACCTCAAGGGTCAAGCGCTCGTCGTGTTCGTCACCGTGAAACATGGCTTCACGGCCGACAAGGCGCTCAAGGACTCGATCGCGCAGCACATCGACAAGGAGATCGGAAAGTTCGCGCGCCCCGACGCGATCCGCTTCACCGACTCGCTGCCGAAGACTCGCTCGGGCAAGATCATGCGGCGCTTCCTCAAGGACGTCGCAGCCGGCACCGAGACGAAGGGCGACACGTCGACGCTCGAGGATCTGTCCGTCCTCGCGAAGCTGCGCGCCGACGAAGAGTGAGCGCGAGCGCCCGCAAGGCGCTGCATCACCTACACGCGCGTACGCCGTTCCGAGAAAGCTCGCGGTAACGCGAGCCTCGATGCTCGGTTTTGTCGCGCGATTTCGTGATGCTTTTTTGCATCCGCCCTTCGACGTCGACGCGAATGATTTCCAGGTAGGGCGCACCTCTAGACGCCGTATCAATCTGAGCCCGCGGTGGGTGAACGGCGCGCTTTCGAAGGTATGCTCGGAGGCTCCCGTTCCTGCGCGAACGGCCTTGGAGATCCCGACAGCAATGGCAGCGACGTACAGCTCACTCGTAGGACTCGCCGTCGGCGGGAAGTACGAGGTGCGTCGCGTGCTCGGCATCGGCGGCATGGGTGTCGTCTGCGAGGCGGTGCACCTGGATCTCGGCAAGAAGGTCGCGATCAAGCTGATCGACAAGACCATGAAGGAGAGCGAGCTGATCGTCGCTCGCTTCCGTCGTGAGGCGTTCGCGCTCGGCCGTATCCAGAGCGAGCACATCGTCGACGTGTTCGACGTCGGCGCCGACGCGCGGGTCGGTCTCTACATGGTCATGGAGCATCTACCCGGCGAGGACCTGCAGACGCGCCTCGAGCGCGACAAGCGGCTCGACCTCACCACCGGGATCATGATCGGTCACCAGATGGCGCGCGGCCTCCAGAAGGCGCACGCGGCGGGCGTCATTCATCGCGATCTGAAGCCGGCGAACGTCTTCCTGACGACGCGCGACAACGGCTCGCTGCTCGTGAAGCTGCTCGACTTCGGCGTGTCGAAGCTCTTGAACGATGCGGGGAGCGCGCGCATCACGGGAAGCGGCGCGCCGATCGGTACGCCGCTGTACATGTCGCCGGAGCAGGCCGAGGGCAAGGACGACACGGACGGGCGCGCGGACATCTGGTCGCTCGGCGCGGTGCTCTACGAGGCGCTCGCGGGGGCGCCGCCGTTCGCCGATCGCGGGAGCTATCACGGCACGATCGTCGGGATTCTCACCTCGCGCGCGAAGCTCCTTCACGACGCGGCGCCGTGGGTTCCGGCCGAGGTCGGCAAGGTCATCGACGCGATGCTCGTGCACGATCGATCCGCGCGGATCAAGGATGCGGACACGGTCTCGAAGCGTCTGCTCGAGGCGTATCCGACGGTGCTGCCGGACGGCACCGGCAGACACACGGCGGTGATCGTGCCGACGACGCAGGCGGTCGACGCGATCGGTGACACGGAGATCTTCACGTCAGCGTCGTTCAAGGAGGCGCAGCGTGCGAGCCGGCCGAGCGGCGAAGGCGTCGGCGGTGCAAGCGGGAGCGGCCGCGGAAGCGGCAGCGGTAGCGCTGTCGGCGAAGCGGAGGAGGATTCGAAGCGAACCATTCCGGACGTGGTGTCGTCGCCGGGCGGTGCCGTGGTGAGCCCGTCGAGCGGCGGGAGCGATGCGACGCGGACGGCCGCGGCAACGCCCATCGACATGGGCGGGCGTGATTCGTCGATCTCGTCTCCGCCGCATTCGCCGCCGGTCGTCTCGGGTGTGGCGTCGAAGGGCGATCGTCCGCGTTCGGCGGGCCCGAAGACGGATCCGATGCCGTGGCTCGGCGGAGCGTCGTCGTCGGCGAGCGGCGTGGCGATGCCCGGGACGCCTCCGATGATCGATCCGCTGCCGGCGAGTGAGATCGCGCCGGACACGCAGCGCGACGCGCAGCTGGCGTTGCGTGCGGAGCGACGGCGCTGGGTGATGCTGGGCTTGGGCGCGGCGGTGCTCGCAGCGGTGGCGATCGGTGGCTATGCCGCGGGCCGGCGCGAGCGTCCGACACCGCCGGTCGCGACGGCGACAGCGACAGCGACAGCGACGACGGCGGCGGCTGGCGCGGCTGGCGCGGCTGGCGCGGCTGGCGCGGCTGGCGCGGCTGGCCCCGCGAACGTGAACGGCGTGACGCAAGGTGCTTCGGCGACGACGGCAGCGAGCGGAAGCGTTGACCATGTGCCGGGCGCAGCAGGCGCGACGGCACCGGCGGGCGGGACGGCAGCCGTTCCGGTGATGGCGTTGCCGTCGGGATCGGCAGCGCCGAGCGCCGCGATCTCCGCGGCTGCGCCGGTGAAACCGCCTCCGCGCCGGGTCCGCCACGCGGCACCTGCGCCGACGACCGCGCCCGCGACGGACGTGAAGCCCAGCGAAGAAAGCGCGCCGCCGCCGTCCCCCGCGGACTCCCCCGCCACCGAAACGCGCTAGCGAGCGCCCGCGCTCGCCGGCTCGCACGGCTCGAGCCTCGGATCTTGCTCACTCGTCGTGCGCACGCCGAGCCTGGCGCGGCGCGCGCGACGGGACCCGGGGACTGTCCCGTCGTGCGCGTCCCATCTACGGGCGGCGCTCGTCTCTCGGCGTTCGCGACTCAGCGGTCGAGCAGCCGCGTCGCCGCCCGCAGTGCTCGCGGGAGCTCTCCGCGATGCAGGTACCACATGCCGTCGTGCCACCCTCGTCGCAGCAGCCATGTCTTCGCGCGTTCGACCGGGGGTGGGTCTTCCGGTGGATCGGGCTTGTGCATCCAGCCTTCGAACCATTGCGCCGACGAGAACGGATCGACGAGACCATCCTCGAATTCGTGATGCTTCAAGTGGTTGTTCATCACGTAAACGACCGCATTTCGCACGTCGCGCGGGGACTCGAGATCACGACGATGGTAGCGATCGCCCCATACACTGCCGCGCCGACCCAGCACGCGTGAGTTGATCGCGCGGGCGGCGCGCACCGCGAACCCTTTCATTCCGGCGGCGAGCGCGGCCGTGTTCTCGGCCTCGACGAGCATGTGCACGTGATCGCGCTGGACGGAGAACTCGACGATTCGAAAGTCCTCGCGCCGGGTTCGCCGCACCGCCTCGCGGAGCTCGTTGTAGAGCCGCTCGCTGCGCAGGCCAGGCAACCCCTTGGCGCGCCGCAGCGTGACATGCACCGGGTTGTACCAAGCATGCCGCGGCCGGACGCGATGCTCGACGTTGCCGCGCCCGCCGCGCTTCTTCCGCCCTGCGCCCTTGCGCGGTCCGCCCCAGGTAGACACCTGCGCGAGCGAGAGCTGGCCGTTGTCCACAGGCGTCCGCTTGCGATCGGCGCCCCACGCCTTGTCGCGGGCGTTGGGCTTGCACTTGGACTTCGACGCAGCCACTTGATTGCGGCGAACATTAATCACGCGCCCCAGAAGCGCAACGGGCGCACGCAACAAAAGGTGAGGGTGCAGACCGGTTACATCCCTCACAGAACGGAACCGGGGACATCCCTGACAGTGGCACTGATGCCCTGGAAGGAAACGGACGCTGTGAAGGAACGAGTGAAGTTTCTATTGGAATGGGAGACGCGCTGGGGGGCTG
>FTCS01001179.1_pt1 | contig 15067 bp, 14 predicted proteins | sample 1639391 | NCBI WGS metagenome assembly FTCS01 (sample SAMEA3914864, study PRJEB12502) | metagenome | biome: forest; material: soil | place: USA | collected 2012-03-12 | depth 0.3 m | reverse complement strand
GCACGAGCCAGGCGCACGCGATCCGATCCACGTGGATGTTCTTGCGCGTCACCCAGACGCGGCCCTGATACTCGGCGAGCCGCGGCTTCGGCGCGGACGCGGGCACCACGCTGCCCGCGGGCGCCTTTGCCGTCTGCTCGAGCCGCCGCTCGAGAGCGGCGACGCTCGACTCGGCGGCTTCGCGTCCTGGCGCTCCGAAGAAGTCGATCCCTAGGACCTCGGCGATGCGCTTCTTCCGGCGGACGAGATCGGCCTCGAGCTCGCCGCGGCGCTTCTCGTTCCGCAGCTTGGTGAGCGGCTCGCGGGCGAGCTCACGCGCCTCCTTCGCGATCTCCGCGTAATCCTGCTCGCGGGCGGCGACGAAGAGGGCCTCGACCTGCTCGTCGCTCAAGCCGTCGACGAGCTTCGCCTCGCACACCGTGGCGTCGCCACCGTCCTGAGCGATCTCGCGCGCGAGCCACTGGAAGTCCTCGCGCGTCGCGTCGTTCGCGGGCAGCACGTAGACGGCGTTCTTGATCGCAACGGCCCCGAGCCGCTGCAGGCGCCGGCCGACCTTGGCCCGAAAATAAGCGGGCTTCGGCGGGATCTGATGGATCAGGAGGAGCCAGCGTGGCTCTTCCGTGCTGCGCGCCGCGGTCATCGCAGCGGTGACATATCACAACTGCCCGAACGGCGGCTCTGGCGGAGTAGCAGCTGCGATGGTTAGCCGCGTTTCAGAGATCGAAGTGCTGAGGGATCTGGCCGGGCGCGTTGACGATCTCTTCCGTGCAGACGTCCTTCTGCTGCTGGAAGAAGTACCAGTGGTAGTTCGACTGCTCGAACCACTTGCCCTGGCCGTCGTCGGCCCAGTTGCCTTTCGTGGTGATGAACGCCTCGCCCGGCTTCAAGAAGCGGAAGGTCGCGACGTCGGTGAGGCCGTACGAGAGCTTCCCGGTCGGAAGGTGCGTCTCGAGCCACGGGTTGTTGCGGCCGGCGGCGACCATGAGCGGTCCGGTCTCGAGGTCGTTGAAGATCGTCTCGGCCGCGTCGTTGATCTGGTGCCAGCCGCCGCCGCTCGGGACCGCGCCGTCCGGCGCGGACACCTCGAGGTCGAGGCGGCGCCGCTCGAAGCACGTGTACATGACCTTGAAGCCGTTCGGCCGCTGGTCGGCGACCCACGTCCATCCCTGCCCCACGCCGGTCGTGATGTTCTTTCCGTAGAACGGATACGTCGCATGGATCGACGGCGGATTGAACGGTTGCACGATGCCGCTCGCGCCGTTGTAACCGAAAGCGAACGAGTGGCTCTGGAGCCGCTCGAGCGCGCTCTTGCCGTCGGTGGCGCCGACGGATGTGACGTGCTCGCGGTCGACGATGCTGCGACCGTCGGAGAACGTCGTCTGTGACGCGCGGAGCTCCGAGATCTTCTTCACGCCGCTGCGGAAGTAGATCGGAAACCAGTCTCCCCATCCGGCCGGATGAACGAGAGCGGCTTGCTCGCTCAGCAGATCGTCGAACGACAGGCCGGCGGGCAGCGTGATCTCGGTGATCGCGTCGCCTTGGGCGTCGCGCGTTCCGACCATCGCGAGCGTCATATTGTTGAAGTGGAGCTCGAACGCGGTGCCGTTGTATGGCAGCGCGCGATCGAAGCGCACGACGAGCTTGGTCGCTGCGTTCTTGAATTTGATGACGCTCGCGACGACCGGCGGTCGCGTCTGACGGCGCCAGTCCGCAAACTCCGGCCGCGAGTTGGCCTGACCGTCACCGAACTCGTAGAAGCCGCTCGAGTAGAGCTTGAGCGGCACGGCCACGAGCACATCCTTCACGTCGGGACGCGACCAGCCGTCGTTCATCGCCTTGCTCGCGGCGTTCGCGAGGATCGCTTCGGGGCGCCACTTGCTCGCGTCGTTGCCGCCCCACGGCGTGAGGTCACCCGTTCCGCCCGGCGCGGGGAGCTGCGGGATCGTCGGATCGCTTCCGAGGTTCGACTCGCTCGAACCAACACCGTCGGCGGCATCGTCGGAGGAGCGCGCAGCGCATGCGGCGCCGAGCATCGGAGTCAGCGCAACGAGGAGAGCGAGAAGAGAAGAGCGAGCATCGAGCGACTTCATGGAAGGCAGTGTGTGCAGCCGTCGTGCCGCCACGTTTCGCACGTGATGGCCGGTGTTCGTCTCGTCGACTGCCACCTCGAGGTGACACTACCGCGGCGAGGTCCTGTCACCCGGAGGTGCCGCGCTCCCGGAAAAGCGGCGATCTCCGGCGCGCGTGCGGCGGAAAACGCTGCGTGGGCGTCGAGGGCACACCGCTTGCGAAGCGCCGCGACCGCAACCAAGGAGCCTTTCGATGAAGACCATGATCGCCACGATGTTCGCCGTTCTCATCTCCACCAGCATCGCGGGCTGCGCCGCAGACACGAGCGCGCAAGAGCCCGACGCCCCTGCTGACACCACGACGAGCGACCTGTCGAAGAGCCGCGTGGTCGTCCTCAAGGACAAGGCGGACCGCACCATCTCGAACGGCCCGACGGATCTCACCGTCACCGCCGATGCGGGGAACGCCAAGGCGAAGGTCACGGACGACAACCCGAACGCAAAGTGCACCGTCAAGCGCGTCGTGTCACAGTCGACCTCCAAGAAGACGACCTTCGCGATCTCCATCGACTACACCACCGACTCCGGCTGGAACGGGTGCACGATCGAGTTCACCGCTCCCAGCTACACGTCGACGCTCACCGTCGGCTTCGAAGTCGACGACTGAAACCCGCGTGCTCGACACCGTACGATTCTCGATGCGCACGAAGACGGCGGCCGTGATCGCGACCGCGGCGCTGCTCGCGTGCTGCGCATCGCCCGACGGCGACGCCGTCGCCATGGCCGACGGATCGCCCGGCATCGGTTTCGACGACCTGCGGTGGTCGTCCGCCCTCGGCCGCGTGCTCGTTCCGGGCGGGCGATCGGGCATCCTCGATCTCGTCGATCCCGACACGCGCGCCGTCGTCGCCATCGAGGGCTTCTCGAAGCTCGGCGATTTCTCCGGCGGACACGACGACGGTCCGACGTCCGTCGACGAAGGCGAAGGTCTTCTCTTCGTCACCGATCGCACCACCGCCTCGCTCGACGTCGTCGACCCGACGAGGCGCGCGATCGTCGCGCGCACGACGCTCGCGAGCTCTCCGGATTACGTGCGCTACGTCGCGGCGACGCACGAGCTGTGGGTCTCGGAGCCGAGCGGGAGTCAGATCGAGATCCTCTCGCTCGATGCGCATGCGACGCCGCCGGCGATCCGTTCGATCACGACCATCCGCCTTGAAAATGGGCCCGAATCGCTCGTCATCGATCCGGCGCGCGGGCGCGCGTACACGCATCACTGGCAGGCATCGACGGTCGCGATCGACGTGCACACCCGAGCGGTCGTGGGCACGTGGCCGAACGGATGCGCGGCGTCGCGCGGCATCGAGGTCGAGCCGGAGCACGGATGGGTGCTTGCGGCGTGCAACGAAGGGACGCTCACGATTCTCGATCCGGCGGACGCCGGGCGCATCGTCGCTTCGATCGCGGCGGGCGCCGGGTACGACGTCATGGGGTACGCGCCGAAGACGCGGCACGCCTACCTCGCGGGCGGCGCGTGCGGCTGTCTCACCGTGATCGGGCTCTCCACGTCGGGAGCTCTCGGCGTGCTCGGGCGCTTCGACGCTCCCTCCGATACGCACTGCGCCGTCGCCGACGATCGCGGGCACGCATGGGTCTGCGCTCCGTCCGAGGGCGGCCTCCGCCGGATCGCCGATCCGTTCCCTTCGTGGGGGCTGGCGCCGTGACCGCATCGCGGCGCTGCGCTCGAACGACGTCGATCGCGATCGGCGTTGCGCTGTGTCTCGAGGCGCGCGTCGCGACGGCCGATGACGCGCTGTTCGACGTCGGTGTGCGCCTCGCCTATGCGCGTCCCGTCGGAGCCTTCGACGGCGGGACGCACGCGAGCGACGTCTCGTTCGGCGGGATCCCGCTCGCTCTCGATGCCACCGTTCGTCTCACGCCGTCGGCATCGGCGTCGTCGTGGAGCGTCGGCGCCGGCATCTACGCCGCCTATGCGCCGACCATCCCCACGCTCTGTACGACCGCGTCGTCGTGCATCTCGAGCATCGGGCACGACACGGAGCTCGATCTGCTCGCGCGCATTCGAGCGCCGCGCATCGCGTTCGTGATCCCCGAGGCGGAGATCGGCACGGGCTGGTCGTGGTCATCGCGCGCGCTCGTGGATCAGGACGTGACGTCGACGCGACGGTGGAGCGGTCCCGTGCTCCTCCGCGCGGCGCTCGTGCCGACGTTCGCGCTCGGCGCTCGGACGCGGCTCGGGGTCGTGCTCGGAGGCTCGGTCGGGCGCAGCACCTCGTTCACGCTCGAAGCACCGGGCATCGAGCGCGGCGGCATCCAGGGCGCTCGCCTTCATGGCAGCGCCGAGATCGGCGTGCGTCTCGGGATCCTCCTCGGAGGTTGAGCGTGCGAGGTTGAGCGTGCCCTTTCAGAACTCTGCGAGGAATCCGCCGCGGATGCCGAACGTCTTCGAGTCGGCGAGGTCGCCGGCGAACGGCAAGATCGCGCTGACGCCCGGCTCGAAGCCGCCGAGATGGAAGCGCAGGTACGGCTCGGCAACGGCGACCGCATCGCTCGTGCTCTCGGAGTGCGCTTGCTCGTGCAGCGAGCGCACCCAGACGCGGACGCCGGGCTCGAACGACTTCGAGACGCGGAAGCCCGCGCGCACGCCCGCGACGATCTCGTTGATGTACGTCTCGTCCGCGTCGCCTCGGACGTTGATGAGGTTTTCGACCTTCAACGTGGGCGTGAGCGTCAGCTCGGAGATCCGGATGTGCGCGTAGATCTGCGGGACGATGCCGAGGTTGCCCGGCTCGAACAGCGCCGCGTCGTAGGCGCCGAGCGTCGCCGATGCTGCGTGCGCAGCCGCGAACGTGTCGATGCTCTTGTAGTCGTAACGCTTGGTCGGATCCGCGGCGAGCTCCGCTGCGCTCGGCGGCTCGGTGCCACCGGCGGTGGGAAGCGCGATGCCGAGCGCGACGCCGAGATCCCAGTTCTTGCCACGCGCGAGCACGAACGAGCCCTCGAGCTCGATGTTGCCGCCGAGCACCACCGAGCGGTCCTCCGAAACTCCGGTGCGCGACGCGAGCGTCGCCGCGACGATCGGCGCACGAACACCGACCGTGAGCCGGTCACCGAGGTGTCGCTCGATGCCGAAGAGGAACGTGTAGGACGTGATCCGCGTGCTGTCCGGCGTGTTGAGCGGCGGCTGCTCGATGCGGGTCGGCCGACCCGGCGAGAGCACGTCCGTCGTGGTCGCGCCGCCGATGACGTCCGCGGCGACCTCCCAGTCCGGCTCGGCCTCTTTTTCGCCCTTTTCCGCCTCTTTTCCGGTGTCGCTCGGCACGGCGCTCGGCGCGCCCGACGTGCTCAGCTTCTGCGAGCCGGGCTCGTCGTGAGCCGCTGCCACGGTCGAGAGAAGCGAGACGGATGCAAAGGCGATCGTGGAGGCAAAGACCGACAGGCCTGTAACTCGGGGCATTCGAACCGATTATCAGATTTCCCGACCGAATTTCGCGCCGTCCTGAGCACGTGTGGATTGCAGGTGTCGAGTCGCCTCTGATACCCACGAACCCGATGCGTCAACGACCTCGGCTACGTCGCCGCGCTGTCATCATCCAGGCCATTTGCCTCGGATTCGCGTTTCTCCTCGGCGGCATGATGCTGATCCGCCGGCTCGACGCGCAGGAGCCCCGCGCACGCGGAGCCGGCGGTCGAACGCTGCCGCCCGCCGCGGCCGCTCTGCTGGACGCGGGCGCATCCGACGCCGCCGCCGCGAGCGCCGCGCCGTCCGGCAAGGACGACGCGAAGACCGGCAAGAAGGACGACAAGGGCGACAAGGGCGACAAGGACAAAGGCGACAAGGACGGCGAGGATCAGATCGACACCGCCGTCGTCGGCCCCGACGGCGGCGTGCCGATCCATACCGACGGCCCCTTCCGTTCACCGTTCGCGCATCCCTATTTCGGCCAGGTGGCGACGGTCCGCGTCGCGCTCGTGATGAACGACGTGAGCCAGTACGACATCATGAAGGGCTCGTTCGTCGCCGACTTCTATCTGAGCCTCACGAGCGATCGCCCCATGCCGTCGATGGATCTCATCTTCCCGAACGGCAAGGCCGACTCGAAGGAAGTCATCGCGGACAAGCCCACCTTCAAGTTCTATCGCTTCACGGGCACGTTCTTCTCGCCGCCCGATCTGCGTCACTACCCCTTCGACAGCCAGCAGCTCGAGGTGCAGATCGAGGAGAACACCGAGGGCATCGATCAGATCCGCCTCGTCCCGGATCGCAAGCACACGAGCCTCGAGAACGGCTTCGAGGTCACCGGCTGGGACGTCTCGTATCTCGAGGCGCGCGCGCTGGTGCACGACTACCCGGATCGCTTCGACAACGACGACCTCTATTACAGCCGCTACATCTTCCGGCTCGGCATCCACCGCTACGGAACGAGCGCGCTCTTCACGGTGTTCGTGCCCGCGATCGTCATCGTGCTCATCTCGCTCATGGGCATGTGGGTCACGCCCGACGAGATGGAGGTGCGCTCCAACTCGGGCGCGCCGATGCTGGCGGGCGCGGTGCTCTTCCACTTCGCGCTCATGCAACAGCTTCCGGCCGTGTCGTACATGACGAGAGCCGACAAGTTGATGATGGGGGTCTATCTATCGCTGCTCATCGGCATGGTCTCGACGTGGGCGTTCTTCCTCGTCGACGAGCATCACCGAGATGCCATCTATCTCTGGGCGCGCCGCGTCGTGCCGCCCGTCACCTTCATCGTCATGGTGATCGCATGCGTCGCTTGATCTCCTTCGTGGCACCGCTCGTCGGGTCGATCGTCATCGTGGCCCTCACGCCCGCGTGCAGTCAGAAGCCGCAACACTTCGACACGAACGTCGAGCTCGCGCGCGTCGAGGTCGTGAAGACCGCCGGCGGACGCTGGGTGGACGTCGAGCTCGAATACTCCGATTGTCCCGGCGAGCAGCGCGAGATCTTCCAGGCCGACTCGGCGTTCGCCGACTGCCTGTCGAAGTACAAGCCGGGCGAGAAGGTCGCCGCGAGCATCGTGTGGTCGCAAGAGGCCGACGGCCATTTCGACTCGGAGGTCGAGAAGGTCGGCGACTGTTCTCGCAAGCGCGATGCGCTCGACGAGCGATCGTACGAGGTCGTCCACGAGTGCCAGGACATCCTCGTGAACGGCGTGAACGTGGGCTTCCGCTGCGTGCGCAAGCCCACGCAGGAGCTGCTCACGAAGTGTCCGTGGTTCCGCCGCTCGTAGCAGCTCAGAGCAACGTCTTCGCGCGCCGTAGCTCCACGGACGACCACGCCGTGACGGCCTTCGCCGTCTCGTACGCTTCGGCGTCGGAGCTGACCCAGCGCAGCGGGGTGCCGGCGCGCGCCGCGTGATCGATGATGACCTCGCGGTCCCAGGGGCGGATCTGCGAGGAGGCGATCATCATCGCTCGCGGATGAGCCTTGAGCGCCGCGCACGCCGCCTGGAGGTGCTTCACTTCGGCGCGCGCAACGCCGACCTCGGACGCCGCGAGGGTGCACTCGGTCGCGACCTCGCCCGTCACGCCGTAGAGAATCACGGTGAGAAGAGGCTTCGGCGGCGGCTGCGCGCGACCCCTGGCCCGCACGCGAGGGTACGACAAGGACATGGAGGAGGAGGACATGGGCAGCATGTCGGGGCGCGATTGCAAGAACCGCCGCACTCACTCACCGCGCTCGAAAGTGCCGCAATCTCGTCGCTGCCACGGGGCCTTCCTTGGCAGGTCGCGACGCCGCGCAACGTGATGCTTCTCTTTCTGCCGGTCCAGCATGTGCGAACTGCAAAACGCGTCGCACATGGCGCATGGCAGGACCCCGGAACACGAGGCCCCGGACCATCACCGATCCAGAGCGCACCCGGCGCGCCTCCGAGGCGCGGCGGTCCGGCATCGCGAAGTGCCTGAATTTGCGGCAGATCGCCAATGCATGCAGATCTCACGTGCTCCGGTACGTCAGGTGCAGCGAGGTCGGGCCGCATGTTCCGTGATCGCGCCGCACGTCCAGTAACCGCGGTGATTTCCACGCTCTTCGCGCTCGCGATCAGCGCGTGCGGTGGAACCGGCGGCGGCTCGACGGACGGGAGCCCCGCGCCCGCCGGCGGCGCCGATCCCGCGATCGCCGGCTCCTCCGGGACCGGCGGACCGGGCGGCCAGAACCTCCCCGCGGCAACCGGCGGAGCGTCTCTCGACTGCGGAGGTCACGGCTGTGGCGTGAAGCAGATCGCGCTCGGAACCATCGCCGCATGCGCTCTCCTCGAGGACGGCACGGTTGCCTGCTACGGCGGCGGTATCGTCGGAACGCTCGGCCGCGACGCCGACCGGCCGATGATCGATCCCGTCCCGACGCGCGTCCCGAACGTGAAGGGCGTCGCGAAGATCTTCGGTGGCGGCTACACGATGTGCGCGCTGCTCACGGACAAGACCGTGACGTGCTGGGGCCCCGACCAGAGCGAGAACCCCTACGGCGCGCGCCCCGACGGCAAGCCCTTCGCGGTCCAGGGTCTGAGCGCTGTCGTCGACCTCTCGGTCGCCACGTCGCATACGTGCGCGCTCGTCGACGGCGGCGACGTGTACTGCTTCGGCTCCAACTACTTCGGCGAGCTCGGCGATGGCACGACCAACAACGCCAAGGTCGCAGTGAAGGCGCGCGGCGTGAGCGGCGTGAAGGCGATCGCGACCGGCGAAGAGATGACCTGCGCGGTGCTCGCAGACGGCAGCGCCTCGTGCTGGGGCATGAACGACATGGGTCAGCTCGGCCGGGGCACGAGCGACAAGCTCGTGAACTCCGATCCGATGCCGGTGCTCGGCCTCGACGGACCGGTCGCGAGCATCGATGCGTCGTCCGAGGCCGGCGTTGCGTGCGCGCTCCTCGAGAGCGGCACCACCAAGTGCTGGGGTGAGAAGCTCGGCGACAGCACGGGCGCGCCCACGCCGGGCGCCAAGACGCTGTCGGTCGGATGGAAGCACGCGTGCGTCATGGACGCCGCGGGCGCGGTCTCGTGCTTCGGCTCGAACACGAAGGGTCAGCTCGGCAACGCGACCACGGCACCGGCCACGACCGCCGTTGCGGCGTCCGGAGTCACGGGTGCGATCGGCTTCGCGGTCGGCGGGAACACGTCATGCGCTGTCTTCGCCGACGGCTCGTTCTCGTGCTGGGGCGACGATACGCGCGGCCAGCTCGGCGGCGGCCAGATCGCACCGAACCGCGCGACCCCGGAAAAACAGCACTTGTGACGCTGTCACCGCGTCAGACGAGGTCGTCGGCTTCGGGAGTCTCGACGCGCGATTTGAGCGCCATGAGGATGCGCGCCCACTTGGTGGTGCACCGCGCGAAGGCGTCGTTCGTCTCGCGCCAGTTCTTGTGCGCGAAGCGGACCACCGTCTCACGTCCGTCCTCGGCGAGCGCGAAGACGATGTCGGTGCCGATCCACTCGGCGGGACCGTCGACGCAGCGCCACGCGATGCCGGGGCCGTCGCCGTCGGCGATGGTGAGGCAGCGGACGGCGAGACGATCGCGTTCGCTCGCCGCCCACCAGGGCCTGAGGAGCTCGTCCTCCGTGACGGCACGAAGGACGTCGTCGGGCGAGGCGCTCATACGGAGGCAGTGAAAGATGTCGGCCATGATGATCCTCTGCTCCTTCAGAACGTGAACAACGGGCCGCCGATGCGCGCGCGACGCGAGTCGCTCGAGCCCGAAGGCTGCATGAGGTACCAGACGAGGCCGCCCACGAGCGTGACCGCGCCGCTGATGCCGATGGCGAGACCGGTGTTGGCGAGGCGCACGCCCGATTCGGCCTTCGCGAGCGACGGATCGTTGGGAGGCGTCGCGCACTCCTTCGTGGAGACCGAGCACGAATCGGGGACGCTGCCGTTGCCGATCGCGTAGAGGACGCCGCCGGTGATGGCGGCGGCGGCGCCGAGCCCGGCGAAGACGAGCGGAACGACGGAGCGATGCGACTCGGCGACGGGCGGCTCGGTGACCTCCGGCGTGTCGCGCTCGGCGCGACGCGGCGGCGCCGACTTGTCGAGGAAGGTCGCGACGAGCAAGCGTCCGCGTTCGCCCTGATTGAGCACCACGCGAAGGGTGGTCTCCTTGCCGTCGTGCACGTAGCGAACGACGTGCTTGCCGGGATCGAACTCGTACGACTTTCCGTCGTCGAGGCGCGTCGCGACGATGACGTCGTCGACGTAGACGGTGGTGGCGGGCAGGTCGGCGGCGCTCGCGTCGCGTGCGCCGAAGGTGACGGAGGGAACGAGCTGCCCGAGCTCCTCGCTGAAACGTGCGCAGTCCTGCTGCACCACCGACGGGCACGAGCTCTGCGCGCAGGTCAGGAACATGCGACGCGACTGCGCGAGCTGACCGCGCTCCCGGAGATCTTGCGCGCGGCTATGAGCATCGACGCATTCCTCGCGATTGCCGGCGGCGCTCGTGGCGGGCACCAGCAGCACGCTGGCGGCGAGCACGGAGAAGAGAAAGGACCTTCGTAGCGACATGATGGGCTCCATGATCAGAGACAGCTCGGCTTGAAGACCTTCTTCGTGCCTTCGAAGTAGAACGGCGGATTGCAGTCGTTCTTGGACGTGGTGGTGGTGGGAGGCGGCGTGCTCGGTGACGCGGCCGAAGGCGGCGCCGCTTGCACGACCGATCGCGCGGGCGGCGCGGCGCGAGGCGGCGGAGGCGGCGGATGGTACGAACGCCACTGGACCGCGGGCTGCGCAGGCGGTGAAGGAGGCGCGGCCGGCGCGACGGTCGGTGTCGCGGTGGCGGCGACCGGAGCGTTTGCTGCGTTGGCGGCATCTTGCTCCGCCGCGGGCGAAGGCGGCGAAGGCGGCGAGACCGCCAGCACGAGCGCGCCCGGTGCGGCCGGTGCTTCGGCCGACGGCACGGCTGCGCCCGACGCCGGCATCGCTCCCGGCGCGTCCTGCGCGCCGTGGAGGATGCCGCCGGCGAGCCCGCCCATGATGAAGAGCGCCACCGAGATCCAAGGCAGCGAGCGCCGCCCGAAGAACTGCGAGTGCCGCACGCGCGCCCCGATCGTCGCGAGCGGCGAGACGCCGAGCGCGAGACGGAACGCACCCGATTCGTTCGGGGGCGGCGCGCTCTTCATCGTCCCGGTCGTCATCGCGCTCATGCTGTTCGGTGCCGCGCTCGGCGGACCCGAGATGCGCATCGACATGCTGAGCGTGTTGCCCGACGTCCGCAGTATGCCGCCGCTCGGCGGAGCCGGCGGCGCACTGGAGCGCGCGTTCGGAAGCGCGTTCGCACCGTCGTCGGGCAGCGTGGGCAGCATCGTCATCACGGAGCCGCTCGTCACGCGCTGCATGCCCGAGCTCGGCGTGTACATCGACGTCCGGCGCCAGCTCTCCTCGTTCGCGGCGAGCGTCTTCTTGCGATTGTCGAGGAAGTCGGCGCCGGCGGTGCGGACCCATTCCGCGACCGCCATCGGCGTGGCCGGCGCGCGTACTTCCTGGAGGGCGCGCGTCATCTCTTCGGCGTTCTGGAAGCGATCGGCGCTCTCCAGTGACATCGCGCGGGCGATGACGCTCTCGAGCGCCTGCAGGTCCCGCCACCGCTGGTCGTCGATGCGCGCGCGAGCGTCGATGAGCGCCGCCGTGATGCGCGGGATCTCGCCGTTCATGACGGCGGTGACGAACGCGAGCTCGTGACGCCCGTCGTAGACCCTTCGATTGACGAGGAGCTCCCACGCCAAGATGCCCGTCGCATAGATGTCGACCGTGCGATCGATCGGATCCATGCGCAGCTGCTCGGGCGCCATGTACGCGAGCTTGCCCTTGAACACGCCCTCGCGCGTGTGATGGGTGCTCGTGCGGGCCTTCGCGATGCCGAAGTCGAGCAAGCGCGGCACGCCGTCCACGCTGATCATGACGTTCGCGGGCGACACGTCGCGATGGATGATGTCGAGCGGGCTGCCGCCCTCGTCCTTCACCTCGTGCGCGCCGTGGAGCCCGGCGAGGATCCCGGTGAGAATGGCGATGGCGAGGTCGATCGCGATCGGCGTCTCGCTGACCTGCGCCACCTTCATGAGCTGGCTCAGCGGAACGCCGTGCACGTACTCCTGGACGAGGATCAGCTCGTTGCCGGAGAGCACGACGTCGAGCACGGGCACGACGTTCGGGTGGTGGATCCGCGAGGCGATGCAGGCCTCGTCGTGGAACATCGTGACGAACTCGGGGTCGTCCGTGAACTGCGGATGGAGACGCTTCGCTGCAACGAGACGCGTGAACCCTTCGGCGCCGACGAGACGAGCAGTGTGAACGGTGGCCATGCCTCCGCGAGCGATCGGCGGGTAGAGCAGATAGCGTCCGAAGGACTCGGGTTGTGTCTGGACCGGCTCGTTCATCGAGGAGTCTCCTGAAGGGTCAAAGCGAGCTCGCCTACTCGAAGAGCTGAATCGCACTACCGTCGCTCCAGAAGTACGAGTTGGCGAAGGTGCCGTCGGCGTTGATGGCGGTGCCGAACACCGACTTCGAGTAGTCGTGGCTGCCGGCCGAGAAGCCGGAGCTCGCGCCGAGCCCGAGGTTGAGATGGGGCAGCTTCTCGAAGGTCGTGACGAGCGCGTCGGGCGTGAAGTCTCCGACGTGCGCCGCGAGGCCCGCGACGAAGACGCGTCCTGCGAGGTAGCCCTCGAGAGAGGTGAAGCTCGGCGCCTGCCCGGTCGCCTGCAGCGCGCGGAGGTAGTCGTGCACGCCGTCGCTGTCGTCGCTCTGGTAGTTGGGCACCACCTGCGAGACGTAGACGCCGTTGGTGTAGGGCTTCGGACCGTCCGCAGCCTGCGCCGCACCGGCATCGTGCAGGCGCTGCGCCAGCGAGTTCGGACCGACGAACGAGACGTTGCTGAAGAGGATCGTGAGTCGCTTGGCCTTCTGAATGCTCGTCTGCTCCGCGTCCTGCGCGTACTGCCAGTCGCGAACGCCTTTGATGTACGTCGTGGCCGGGCCGTACGTGTCGGTCATCAGGATGCCGACCGTGTGGCTCTGTCCGTCGGACAGGAGCTTGCCGAGGTAGTCGGTGGTGGCGCCGATCTGCGCCGGCACGCTCGTCTGATCGTCGCGCGTGTAACGGAACCGCGGCACCGTGGTGGGCGCGCCCACGCTGAGCGCGGTGAGCGCGGCGACGAGACCGTCGTAGCCGGCCTGTCCGAACGAGTCGTTCTGATCGAAGCTGATGAAGTGCCGCGAGTCCGGCACGTGCAGCTTCATGAAGTACTCGACGGTGGCGCGAGCCTCCTGCGCGTAGCTCGCGCGGACGTTGAAGATGTACTTGTGGCACGAGCCGGACATGCCGTCGCGGAGCACCTTCGACGCGCCGGTGAACGCGCCGAAGAAGAGGCTTCCGGTCTCGACCGCGATCGGCGCGGCGCGAACCATGGTCGGCGTTCCGACGCTGCCGACGAGCCCGAGCACCGCGTTGGGCCCGCGAAGCAGCGCGCTCGTCGCGACCGGCGTGTCACCGGCGACGACCGACTCGGTGGTGGTCGGGCAACGTGCCGGAGACGACACCGGCGCGACGACGTCGAGCAGATCGCGCGCCGCGCTCTCGGCGTTCGCCGGTTGGTACTGGTCGTCGCGGAAGTCGAGCTCGATCTGTCGACCGCGAATGCCGCCGGCGGCGTTCTGTCCGTCGAAGGCGAGCGTGATGCCCTTCTTCATCTCGGTGCCGAGCTCCTGGCTGGGACCGGTGAGAGGCGCGCTCATACCGATGCGAAGCGGGTCCTCGGCGCCGGTCACGCAGGCGGATGCTCCGTCGCGTTGACCGCACACGAGGCTCCCTCCGCAGTCTTCGTCTGTCTTGCAGGCCTTCGCGTGGAAGCTCGCCGTGCAAGACGTGAGTGAAGCGATGGCGGAGATGGCGGCGATCGTGAGCGCCGCCAGAGGAGAAGACCGATGTCCGAGCATGCAGTCCCTTCAGCACGTCTCGGGCCAGCGCATGGGGCGCCGTTTATCCGGTCAGATGCGTTGTCAGGTCCTCTGTGCGGGGGATGTCCTGCAGCATGGTTTGCGGGAGGGCGACAGCGTGCACAAGTGTCGTCACGCGCTCAGGCGTACGTCTTCCGCGCGAAGAGCTGCGTGCTGGGATCGCTGATTCGATCGACGAAGACGAAGCCGTCGAGGTGATCGATCTCGTGCTGGAGACAGCGCGCTTCCATCGCGTCGGCAGCGACGCGAATGATGGTCGTCGAGCCGGGCGCAAAGCCTTCGACGACCACTCTTTCCGAGCGCGCGACGTCGCCAGTCAGGTTCGGAACGCTCATGCATCCCTCGCGCATGAGGATCTCTCCGCTTCGCTCGACGATGCGCGGATTCACCATGACGACGAGCCCCGCGCACGATTTCGCCTTGCGATGACCGGTGAGATCCATCGCGAACATTCGAACCGGCTCGCCGATCTGCGGCGCCGCGAGGCCCACGCACGCAGGCGAATGGCGCATCGTCTCCACGAGCTCTTCCGCGAGCTCGAGCACGCCCGGAGCGCGCGGATCGATGTCACGCGAGCGGCGCGCAAGAAGCGGCTCCGGACGCGTGAGAACGCGACGAACGGCGACGCGTCGATACGTGCCGCTGCTCGGCGCGGACTGAGGTCCTTGCGCGCCGTGCACGGGGTGAGTCGGATGAGCAGGATGAACGAGATCCGAAGCGGTGTTCTTGCGCATGCCGCGAGCCCGAGCAGGGATCGAGCCAGCGTGTGACGTGTTGCCTCGCGCAGGACGAGAGCAGGAGCATCGCCGATCGAGCGACGCGAGCATCGCATGTGGGCGTGCTCCTTGCGTCCGCACACTCCCCGAGGAGGCACGCCATCATGAAGGCTCTTGTTTACGGCGGTCCGCGCAAGGTCACGATCGACGAGGTACCCGATGCGAAGATCGAGCAACCCACGGACGCGCTCATTCGCATCACGAGCACGAACATCTGCGGATCCGATCTGCACATGTACGAGG
>FTCS01003927.1_pt1 | contig 15127 bp, 13 predicted proteins | sample 1639391 | NCBI WGS metagenome assembly FTCS01 (sample SAMEA3914864, study PRJEB12502) | metagenome | biome: forest; material: soil | place: USA | collected 2012-03-12 | depth 0.3 m | reverse complement strand
TGGCGCAAGCGCGGGCTCGCGCCCTGGAAGAAGGAGCTCGCGGAGCTCGCGCCGGAGTCGGTGGGCCTCCTCGATCAGATCCACGACGTCGATCAGGTGCTCTTCGCCTCGTACCACGACGTCGTCATGCATCGATGGTCGACCCGCAACGTCGTCTATCTCGGCGATGCGGCGCACGCGACGAGCCCGCAGCTCGGGCAGGGCTGCAACCTCGCGCTCTGGGATGCGATGGTCCTCGGTGACGTCCTCGCGCGCTCGGAGGAGACCGATCTCGCGTCGGCGCTCGACCGTTACTCGCGCCTCCGAGCGGATCACCTCGCGTTCTACCAATTCTCGACGCGCATGCTCACCCCGTTTTTCCAGGGCGATGATGCATGGCTCGGCACGCTGCGCGATCTCACCATGCCGATCATGGGGCGTCTTCCGATCACGAACCGCATCATGACGCTCACGATGTTCGGCGTCGTCGACGGGTTCGCCGGAAAGATGCTGCAGCTCAAGCTGCCGCGAAGCGAAGACACCTCGAACGCATAGGTCTGCGGCTCGTCGCTGGCCGTCGTCTTGCTTTCCGTACGCGGAGGAGGGACGCGACGTGGAACTCGGCTCTTCGCACGTCGAGGACGAGCAGAGGCACCGGCTGGCGGATCTGATCGCGGCACGCGCGGAGGAGATCGAGCGCCGATGGCTCGAGCGAGTCGAGGCGCGCTTGCATGGACACGCCGTCAGCTCGACCGAGCTGCGCAATTCGATGGATGAGTACCTCGCGCGTCTCGCCGATGGTTTGCGGAGGCGAGGTACCGTCGAGGCGGGCGGCTCGTCATCGTGGGACAACGTCGCGCGCGAGCACGCCGAGACGCGGGTGCGATTGGGATTCGACATCGACCAGCTCGTCCACGAGTTCATCGTGTTGCGGCAAGTGCTCTTCGAGATGATCGACGAGGAGCACGCCGAGCTCGTCGACGCTCGGCAACAGGCACGGCTCGCCGACCTCATCGAGGGAGCCATTGCAGCAGCCGTGAAGAGCTACGTGACATCCCGCGACTACGAGGCTCGAAAGAGAGAAGCAGAGCACGTCGGCTTCATCACTCACGAGCTCCGGAATCCTCTGACCACAGTGGTCCTGGGAGTCCACCAGCTTCGCCGGGAGCCGTCCGAGGGACCGCGACGCGAGCAGACGCTCGACCTCATCGAGCGAAATCTTCGCCGAATTTCAGAGCTCATCGAGGGCGTCCTCGTCGTGGAGAGAGGCGCTCACGGGCTCAAGCCCCAACCCACGACGATCACGCTCGGGGAGCTCCTCGAGCAACCCGTCTCGGCAGCGAAGCTCGCCGCCGACACCAAGGGCCTTCGGATCGTGACGAAGTTCGGGCCCGACGTCGTGCTTCACGTGGACCCGAAGTTGAGCGCCTCCGCGATCGACAACGTGGTCCAGAACGCGATCAAGTTCACAGACCGCGGAGAGGTCGAGATCGCCGCCGAGGAAAATCAGAACGAGGTCGTCGTCCACGTGCGCGACACGGGGCCAGGGATCTCCGAAGAGAATCTGGCGACGATCTTCGAGCCGTTCCGGCGCGGAACCGCGACGAAGCCGGGGTCCGGACTTGGCTTGGCGATCGCTCGACGAGCCGTCGAGGCGCAAGGCGGGACCATCCATGCCGAGTCCGACGGCAAGAACGGCACGCACTTCTACCTGAAGCTCCCCAAGGCCCCGCACTGAGGTCGACCCATGGCACGTATCCTCCTCGTCAATGATGAGCCCGACCTACTTCAGATGTGCAAGATCGTCCTGGAGAGAGCGTACTTCGGATGCTGCGGGAATCGCCAAAGACGAAGGAAAAGCCGGTCGTGATCATGTCCGCGCTCGACGACGTGGAGGAGCGCGCCGAGGCGATTGGTGCGGACGGGATCCTTCCGAAGCCGTTCACGCCCGCGGCGCTACTCGACACGATTCATCGCACGCTCGACGGCGCCGAGACCAACGCGCAGGCCGGCGCGAAGACCGCGGAAGACTGCGTGGACTAGTGGCCGCCGCCGGCTCCGCCGCCACCGGCTCCGCCGCCTCCGCCGCCACCACCACCGCCGCCACCACCGCCGCCGCCGGGCTTGCGGCAGATCTTCACGCCGAACTGCGTGAGCTGGCACGTGCTCCCGCCTTTGCATTCGGCGTCGGAGCTGCAGAGCTGGAGAACAGGACCCGTCGGCGCGCCGGCATCGACGGCGGGCGCACATGACGTCTTGCACGTCGAGGTCGTCGGACCGCCCGAGCCGTCCGCCGCGCCGACGTCGAGACAGCAGACCATGCCGGCGCCACACGTCGCGGCGCTCGAGCACGTGAGCGCGGCGTCACCGTTGCACGAGCCCTTCGCGACACACGTCTGGGTCGCGCCCGAGCCACCGCCGCCGGCACCGCCGCTCGCAGAGATGCAGCACTCCTGCGTGCCGGCCGTGCACGTGGATGCGCCGCACGCGAACGTCGTGCTCGACGGAGGCGTCGACGTCGGCGATCCCGTGGGAGATCCCGTGGGCGATCCCGTCGGCGATCCAGACGCCATCGAAGGCGGCGTCGTGGTCGGTCCGCCGGACGGATCCGCTGCGTTCGTGCCGGCCGGATCGGTCGGGCTCGTCGTCTGCGACGTGCCGCCGATCGCGCTGCCGTCCGTCGAGCCGCCGCACGCTGCGGCGCTGCCTGCGACGACCGCGACGAGGCCGAGCGAAGCTGCAACCAGGAGCGAGCTCATCGTGCGGGCCGAATGCGAGGTCTTCATGGGGGGAACAAGCGGTTAGCGCCGGCGCCGCACGGCGGCGCGTCTCCTCCACGTCCCGTCTCAGCCGTCCCGATCGCACACCAAAAATCCCGCCGAAACATGGGTGAAACACCACCTGCGGTTGGATCAGGGCTCCCATGAACGCCGCGAACGCCGTGAACACCGGTGACACCGCCTGGCTCCTCGTCAGCGCCGCCTTGGTCCTCCTCATGACTCCGGCGCTGGCGCTCTTCTACGGCGGCATGGTCCGCAAGAAGAACGTCCTGTCGACGATCATGCACTCGCTCAGCGCGATCCCGCTCGTGACGATGGTGTGGGTCCTCTACGGCTACTCGCTCGCGTTCGGGCCGTCGCACCACGGGCTCATCGGATCGTTCAGCTTCATCGGCTTGCAGGGGCTCGAGTCGGTTGCGCACGGGACGGTGCCGTCGCTGGCGTTCGTCGCGTTCCAGATGATGTTCGCCATCATCACGCCCGCGCTCATCTCGGGCGCGTTCGCCGAGCGCATGAAGTTCTCGGCGTACGTGTTCTTCGTCCTGGCGTGGTCGTCGCTCGTCTACGTGCCGGTCGCGCACTGGGTCTGGGCCGATGACGGATGGCTCCTCAAGATGGGCGCGCTCGACTTCGCGGGTGGCACGGTCGTGCACCTCACGGCCGGCGGCTCGGCGCTCGTCTGCGCGCTCATGATCGGCAAGCGCCTCAAGTATCCCCAGGAGCGGCCGCTGCCGCACAACCTCACGATGACGCTCACGGGGGCGGGCATCCTCTGGTTCGGATGGTTTGGCTTCAACGCCGGCAGCGCCCTCACGAGCGGATGGGCAGCCGCTGCCGCATTCATGACCACGCATCTCGGCGCGGCAGGCGGCGCGCTCGGATGGGTGCTCGTGGAGTGGCGCCATCGCGGCAAGCCGACCGCGCTCGGCATCGCGTCCGGTCTCGTCGCCGGTCTCGTCGCCATCACGCCGGCTGCCGGATACGTCACGCCGATGGGCGCCCTCGTGATCGGCTTCCTCGCGTCGCTGGTCTGCTACCTGGCGGTGCTTGCAAAGTACAAGTATGGCTACGACGACTCGCTCGACGCGTTCGGCGTCCACGGCGTCGGCGGCTTCACCGGCGCCGTTCTCACCGGCGTCTTCTGCATCGCGCGCACGTTTCCGGGCAGCACCGACGTGGTGGGCGCGCCGGGCCTCTTCTCCGGCAATCCGAAGCAGCTCGGTATCCAGCTCCTGGCGTGCGCCGTGTCGCTCGTCTACGCCGTCGTGGTGACGTGGGTGATCTTGAAGGTCATCGACAAGACGGTCGGCCTACGCGTGACCGTCGCGGACGAGCGCGAAGGTCTCGACACGACTCAGCACGGCGAGGACGGCTACGCGGGCTGAGGCGGCGAAGGGGAAGGCGCGAAGACCACGTCGAAGAGCACCTTCACGCGGTCCTTCACGCGGAACGCTCCCATGGGTCCCTTGACCACGTCGGAGCCGATCCCCATCAGCGACACCTCGAACGATCCGGAGGCGCGAACTGCGTCGCCGTCGGTACGGACGTCGGGCTTCAGCACCGCTTCGACAGCCTTGCCGTTCGGAGGCACGACGCGGACGCGCGCGGAGCCGCGTTCGAGCTGGATCTGCACGAGCACCATGGCCTCGCCGACGGCCTCGGGACGCGTGTGGAACACGTCGCTCGCCATCTTCGCGAGACAGTCGCGTCGCTCGCTGGGGCCGAGGCCGCGATCGTCGACGCGGCCGTCGCGCCCGAGAACGCCGGCTACGGCGAACCCTCGGAGCGGCGCCTCGATCGTCGCGGACCCCGCATCGGCGCGTTCACCGGAGCGTGATGCGTGTCCGGTCAGGTCGCCGCACACGAGCTCGAGATCGTGCGCGAGCCGCGCCAGCAGGCCCTCGGCGAAGGTCTGGATGCGAACGCGGCTCCGCGCCGGGTCGAGGACGAGATCGCTCACGGGCCGAGTATACTCGCCGCTCGCATGCGTACGCTCTATGGCCTTTCGCAATCTCCGTGGACCGAGAAGGCGCGCTGGGCGCTCGATCACTGCGCCGTCACGTATCGCTACCACGAGCACGTCCCGGTGCTCGGCGAGGTCCTGCTCCGGGCCAAGGCGCGGTCGCGACCGAAAGGCACGAAGGCGTCGGTGCCGCTGCTCGTCGACGGAAATGCCGTATTTTGCGGCTCGATCGCGATCGCTCGTCACGCCGACAGCGTTTCGCGAGAGCGCCGCGCTGAGCCGCTCTTTCCGAAGGACCGCGACGAGGAGGTCGTTCGGTGGGCCGACCTGTCCGATCGCGTCATCAGCGCCGGTCGCGCGCGCGTGCTCGCCGGACTGCGCGTGAATCGCGAGGCGCAGCGAGAGGCGCTGCCCTCGTTCATTCCGAGAGCGCTCCGTGGCGCCTTCGCGCCGATGGCGACGACCGCGGCGATGTTCCTCGGGGCCAAGTACGACGTGCCGCGCGACCCCGACCGCGAGGCGGAGGAGGTCCTGCGCCCGGCGCTCGACGAGCTGCGACGGGCGCTCGGCGGGCGCAGCTACCTGCTCGATCGCTTCACGTTCGCGGACGTCGCGATGGCGGCGTCGCTGCAGACGCTACGGACGCGGAAGGGATCGCCGCTCGGCCCGGCGACGCGCGAGATCTGGGAGAACGCCGCCCTGGCCGCCGACTTCGAGGACCTGCTCGCGTGGCGCGACGAGGTCTACGCGAAGCATCGCACGCGCTAGGTCGGCTTCGGATCGAGGACGTCTGCGACGCGCTCCGCGCGATCGGCGGTGCTCTTGCGGATCGCGATGAACTCGGGGCGGTCGCGCACCTTGTCGAAGAGCGCGCAGCGATCGAGCCACAGAATGTCGAGGAGCCCGTTCGCGTCGGCGGTGCGTAGATCGGCGAGCGCCGCTTCGATGCGGCCGCCGCCGAGCTTCGCCTCCGTCCGCACCTGCGCGTGGAACGCGACGCGGCGGGGCTGGAACCGCACTTCGAGCGGCAAGCTCGCGTCGATCTGCGCAACGGCCTCGTCGGTCACCGTGCCCGTGCGCACGATGGCGAGGAGCGCAGCCATGCGGAACTTTCCGATCTCGTTCGCCTCCGAACGAAGGAGCTGCTCGGTCATCGTCGCGGCACTTTCGCGATCGTTCTTCCAGAGGGCCATTCGTCCACGCATCAGCACGTATGGAGGGATGTCCGCGGCGACGGTCGGGAACGGACCGAGCGCCTCGAGGGCGGAGTCGTAGTCGCCGAGGAGCGCGTAGCCGCGGCCGATCGCGTGTCGTGCCTGCGCGAGCGCGCTGTCGATCGAGAGCGCGCGCCGGAGCGTTGCGATGCCGCGCTCCGACCGGCCGACCTCGAGCAGGACACGACCGACCACATCGAGCGCCTCGACGGCATTCGGCGCGAGGGCCAGCGCACGCTTCAGCAGCGTGGCGGCGGCGACGCCCTCCGCGTTGTTGAGGTGGACGAAGCCGAGCGCGACGCGGGCTTGGACCTGCATCGGATCGACGGCGAGGGTCTTCTCGGCGAGCTCGCGCGCATCCGGCACCTCGGCGGACGCCGCAGGATCGCCGGAAAGGACGCGCGCGATGGCGAGCGCATAAGTGCCGGCGATTCGCGGGTCGTCGGGCGCGCGCTCGTGCGCTTTCCCGAGCAGCTTCACGCCCTCACGTGATTGATCGAACCAGCCGTGCTGGAGGAGATAGCGGCCGCGCAAGTAGAGATCCTGCGCCACGTCGTCGGGCGCCGCGACGCGAGGCGCGCCGGTCGCGAGCTGCGTGGCGAGCGCAGCAGCGATAGCGGCGGCTGCGTCGTCGGCGACGGTGAGGATCTGCGCGGCAGGTCGATCGAAGCGCTGCGCCCAGAGCTGGAAGCCGTCTTCGACGGTCACGAGACGCACCGAGACGCGCACCGTGTCTCCGAGGCGACGCAGGGATCCGTCCACGACTACGTCCACGTCGAGGGAACGGCCGATTTCGCGGACGTCGCGATTCGCGGTCGCGAACGGCGCGGTCTCACCGCGCGGTCGCACGCGAAGGTCACGCACCATGCTGAGGAGATCGACGAGGTCCTCGGTCAACGTCTGCGCGAGGTACGCGTCGTCCTCCGCGCCGAGGTTGACGAGCGGCAACACCGCGACCGCCTTGCGCGTGGAGCGCGGCGTCGCACCGGTCACCGGCAGCAGGGCGGTGCCGGTTCCCGGCGGCGGCGTCGACGGAGCGCCGCCCATCACCGTGGTCGACCCGTCGCTCCGGGGCACGACCGACCGGCTCGATGGATGATCGCCGGACGCGAGCGCGCTCAGCGCCTGGCTCGCTTCTTCGGCCGTGGCGTATCGCTCTTCGCGCGCGCGCGCCATGAGCCTCAGGACGACGAGCGCTGCCGGCTCCGGCAGCTCCGGCAGGTGAACGCGCGGATCGGGCGGCGGTCGGAGGAGACGAGCGGCCGCGATCGCGATCACCGAGTCGCCGGGCCATGCCGGCTTCCCGGTGATCAGCTCGAAGAGCATCGCGCCGAGGGCATACAGGTCGGCGCGCGCGTCGAGATCGATCGATCCCTCGACCTGCTCGGGCGCCATGTACGCCGGCGTGCCGACCATGCCGGCGGCGGTGCGCGCCAGCTCGGCCGACGCGAGCGCGCGCGCGATTCCGAAATCGGTGATCACCGCGCGTCCGTCGCGCGCGAGGATGACGTTCTCGGGCTTGAGGTCGCGATGCAGCACGTCGGCCGCGTGCGCGGCCGTCAGACCCGCGCAGACGTCGATGCCGATGCGAACCGCGTCCCGGAGCGAGACACGACCGCGTCGTGCGAGATGCGCGCCGAGCATCTCTCCGTCGATGAGCTCCATCGTGAGAAAGCGGTCGCCCTCGTGCTCGCCGATGTCGAAGGTACGCGCGACGTTCCGGTGCGTGACGCGCCGCGCGAGCTTCACCTCGCGCCGGAAGCGCTCCAGCATGCCGGACGTCGCGGCGAGCTCCTTCTTGAGGACCTTCAGCGCCACGAGCTCGTCGAGCTCGCGATCGCGTGCACGATACACGGTTCCCATGCCGCCCGAGCCGAGCAGGCCGAGGATCTCGTAGCGATTGCCGACCAGCGCGGGCCCGGGCGGCGGCATGGAAGCCGCATCGAGGCTCGGTTGTCGGGGCGGGGCCGTCAGCGGCGCTGCCTCGGTTCGCGCCTCGGGATCGGTGTGCGGCGGCTCCGCCATCGCGTCCATGCTAGCAGTGGTCGTATGGTTGAAGGCGAGATCCTCTCGGCCTCCGGGGTCGCCCTGGCCCGCGCGATCCGGGATCGCCGCGTCACGTCGCGCGCGGTCGTCCAGGCGCACGTCGATCGCGCGCGACGCGTGAATCCCGCGCTGAACGCGATCGTCCGCGACCGGTACGACGCCGCCCTCCGCGAGGCCGACGCCGCCGACGAGAAGACCTCATCCACACACCGCGACGATCTCCCGGCCCTTCACGGCGTTCCGTGCACCATCAAGGAGGCCTTCGCGTTCGAGGGCATGCCCAACAGCGCGGGCCTGTGGACGCGTCGCGACGTCATCGCCACGAAGGACGCGACGGTCGTCGCGCGCCTGCGTGCGGCCGGCGCCATCCCGCTCGGAGTCACGAACATCTCCGAGCTCTGCATGTGGTTCGAGAGCCAGAACAAGGTCTGGGGACGCACGAACAACGCGTACGACGCCGCACGTACCGCCGGCGGCAGCTCGGGAGGCGAGGGCGCGATCGTCGGCGCCGGCGCCTCGCCGATCGGGCTCGGCTCGGATGTCGGCGGCTCGATCCGCATGCCCTCGTTCTTCAATGGCGTGTTCGGGCACAAGCCGACGGGGGGCATCGTGCCCAGCACCGGCAGCCACCCGCCGGCGCGCAACGACGTCGAGCGCTTCGTGACGTGCGGGCCGATCGTGCGCCGCGCGGAGGACCTCATGCCGGTCTTGCGGATCCTGGCCGGCCCCGACGGCATCGAGGAGCGCTGCAGCGCGTGCGAGCTCGGCGATCCCACCGCCGTCGACGTGCGCTCGCTCACGATCCATTCCGTCGAGAAGGGACCGGGCGCGGTGCAGGGCGTGCTCGTCGAAGCGCAACGCCGCGCGGCGGACGCGCTCGCGTCACGCGGCGCGAAGGTCGAGCGGCGAGCCATTCCGGGCCTCGCGCGGTCGTTCGACATCTGGTCGACGATGCTCCACGAAGGCCGCGCCGCCGAGAGCAGCTTCCGCGACTTGATGGCGGAAGGAAGCGCCGACTTCCAGCCGTGGCGGGAGCTCGCGCGTCTTCCGCTCGGCGACTCGCGCTTCACGCTCCCGGGACTGCTCCTCTCGCTCTTCGAGGAGCTGCCGGCGCGCTTCGCGGCGCGCACGCGGCGCATTCTCACGCTCGGGAAGGAGCTCTCCGCCGAGCTCACGAGTGTGCTCGGCGATCGCGGCGTGATGCTCTATCCGTCGTTTCCGCGCATCGCGCCGCTGCACCACACGCCGCTTCTGGCGCCGTTCCAGTTCGCGTACACGGCGATCTTCAACGTCATGGAAATGCCGGCAACGCAGGTCCCGCTCGGCCTGGACGCGCGAGGGTTGCCCCTCGGCGTCCAGGTGGTCGCGCCGCGTCGCCAGGATCATCTGAGCATCGCGGTGGCCATGGCGCTCGAGACGATGCTCGGCGGATGGGTTCCGCCGAAGCGCTTCGATCTCAGAACGTGACCTTGGCGTCGAGGCCCGCGTTCCACGCCACGTAGGTCTCGGCCTTCACGAAGCTCTTACCCGGCTCGGTGTTCGAGCAATACGTCTGCCCGGCGAACCCCGACGCGCTCGCGCTGAGGCATCCCGCGACCGGGCTGTTGATGGCGGCCTCGAACGACGGGCCGACGGACAGGAACTTCGCGACGCGATAGTCGACGCCGATCGAGAGCGGCACCGAGATCGCGTGGTGCTCGAGCGACCAGTCCGCTTGCACGTTCTGCCCGTTCGGTCCGGCGATTCCACGCTGGAAGGACTGCTGATCGTGCTGGTACGAGATGCCGGCGCTGACCCACGGATCGATGTACTTCGAGACGCTCTCCGAGAACACGGCCGGGTAGAAGCGCACGTACGCGCCGGCGTCCCAGCCGTTGCGCGTCAGGTTGGTGGAACCGTCGTCGAGGTTCTGCCCCGATGCGCTACGAAAGCCGCCGCGAAGTCCGGCGCTCAGGAACGGCACGAATCGATAGCCGACCGACGCCTGCCCGACGAAGCCGTAGCCCCACGGCGACGCGCCCTTCATGAGCGCACCGGGATCGAACCCGAGCTTGACGTTGTTCGACTGAGAGAGCTTGACCGGCGAATCGGAAGGCGCGCCGCCGAACGACGGACGCAGCATCAGCTCGAAGCCCTTGAGGCCCGCGGTCGGATTCTCGGCCTTGGGTTGCTCTGCGCCGGGCTCACCTGCGAACGCCGCCGCAGAGACGAGAAGCGTGGAAGATGCAACGATCGCGCATAGCGAGAAGCGGATGGAAAGACGCATGACGACACCAGGATGAAGGGCCGTGCTCCGTGCACGACGATGCCGCGCCCCATCCACGATCCGGACCATCGACCGGTGTGCGCGAAATACGCGGGTTTCGTCAGCAGTGCGGACGCTGGTTCACGCCGTGTGTGCCGTCGTTCACGGCTCAGACCTCGAGGGACTCTCCGGGAGCGGGCGCGTGCACGTCGCTCATGCCGTTCTCGCGCAGCTTGGCCTTCAGCGCGTCCTGCGCCTTCGGCTCGCCGTGGACCATCGCGATCTTCTTCAGGTGGCCGCGCGCCTTCAGGTCGGAGGCGTACTCGACGAGGTCCTTCTGATCGGCGTGTGCCGAGAAGCCGTTGAGGACTGCGACCTCGGCGCGCAGATCGCGCTCGACGCCGAAGATCTTCACGCGCTGGCGTCGCTCGACGATGCGGCGCCCGAGCGTGTGCTGCGCCTGGAAGCCGACGATGCAGACGGTGTTCTTCTGGTCTTCGATCGTCGCCTTGAGATGGTGGACGACGCGACCTGCTTCGCACATTCCGCTCGCGGAGATGATCACCGCGGGCTCGCCGGACACGTCGAGCGCCTTCGAGTCCTCCTTGTCGGTGACGTAGTGGAGGGCTTCGAAGTCGAACGGCGAGTCGTCGCTCTGGATGAGCGCGCGCGTCTCCGCGTCGTAGCACTCGGGGTGCAGCTTGAAGATGTCGGTGATCTTCACGGTGAGCGGCGAGTCGACGTACACGGGCATGTTCGGCATGCGGCCCTGCTTGCGAAGCGCGCGGATGGCGTAGAGGACCTCCTGCGCGCGTTCGAGCGCGAAGGACGGGACGATCACCTTGCCGCCGCGCTCGAACGTGCGCGCGAGGACGTCGCCGAGCTCGTCTTCCATGGCGCCGATCGGCTTGTGGAGTCGGTCGCCGTAGGTGCTCTCGGTGACGAGGACGTCGGCGTCGTCGATGACCTCGGGGTCCTTGAGGATGGGCATCCTCTTGCGCCCGAGATCGCCGGTGAACACGATGCGCTTGCGCTTCCCGGCGTCGTCGACGTCGATGGCCGTGACCGCGCTGCCGAGGACGTGCCCCGCGTCGTGGAACGTGATGCTCACGCCCGGCGCGATGGTCATGGTGCGGTGATACGGGACCGCGATCACCTGCTGGAGGACGCGGACCACGTCTTCGGGCGTGTAGAGCGGCTCGACGTGCTCCATCTGGGCGTGGTCACGATCGATCGACTTGTTGATGTAGCGCGCGTCGGCGGCCTGGATCATCGCCGCGTCTTCGAGCATGACGGCGCAGAGGTCGCGCGTCGCCGGCGTCGTGTAGATCGGGCCCTCGTAGCCTTGCTTCACGAGCAGTGGGAGCGCGCCGGAATGGTCGATGTGCGCATGCGAGAGGACGACGGCGTCGAGCGAGCCGGGATCGACGCCGAGGTTCTGGTTGTGCTCGATCGATTCGCGACGACGGCCCTGGTACGTGCCGCAATCGAGCAGCACGCGTGCATCCTTCGTGCGGATGAGATGCTTCGAGCCCGTGACGGTCTGTGCCGCGCCGACGAAATCGATGAACATCCGTCGACGATACCGGTTTGTCGCCGTTCAGTGCGTCGTCTTCGCGAGCGCGAGGAGCTCGCCGAGGAAGGTCTGCACGGCGGTGGCGCGCGAGGGATCGTCGCTCCCGAACGCGTCGCCGTTCGCCAGGATCAACGCGCCGGTGTTCGCCGCGCGATCGAGGAAGAGCGCCGTGGTAGCGCCGGCGTCCTCGCCCTCGTGCCCGGCGACGTGTGCTCCGTCGATCGAGCGTAGCTGCCATGCGAGCGCTTGCTGCGGATCGCCGGTCACCGCGGTCATCATCGTGTCGACCGTCGCGCCGGTGAGGATGCGCGCACCGTCGAGCTCGCCGCCGCGCAACATCGCGCGCGCGAACCGCGCGAGGTCACGTGCGGACGCGTGGAGATCGACCGCGGGATAGAGCGCGTGAGAAGGCGAGGGGAGGGAGACGAAACCTGCGTCTGCGAATGCGTAGGGCCGCGCGTAGGTGCCGCTCGCCGCGATCTCTCGTGGCGCGCTCCAGCTCGCGGTCCGCATGCGGAGCGGCTGGAAGACTCGACGTGCCGAAACGTCCGCGAAGCTCGCGCCGTCGACGCGCTCGACGGCGAGCGCCGCGAGGGAAGCGCCGAGATTGGAGTAGACGGTCTCGGTGCCGGGCGCGGCCTCCCAGAACGCGGCGGCGCGGGGCTTTCCGTCGTCGAGCATCATGCGTCCGAGAAATGCGACGAGCGGCTGCCCCTCGCGAGCGGCGCCGATCTCGTCCTGCCGATCGCGAATGGACGCGCGATGCGCGAGCAGCATCCGCAACGTGATCGGCGTCGCGGATCGCGGATGCCGCAACGTGAATCCCACGTATTTCGAGGCCTCCGCGTCGAGGTCGACCTTCCCCTCCTCGACGAGCTGCATGACGCAAGTAACGACGATCAGCTTGGCGACGGACGCCGCCTCGAAGACGGTGTCCGCGTCCACGCCCCTCCGCCCGGCGACATCCGCGAACCCGTCGCCCCCGACGACCACGTCCCGCCCACCGGTGACGGCGGCGTATCCAACCCCCGCCACGTGAGCTCTCTCGAGCATCGCCCTCGCGCCCGCTCCCGCGCGCGCACTCGCACTCGCTCCCGCACTCGCACTCGCTCCCGCGCTCGCACTCGCTCGCGCGCTCGCTCCCGCTCTCTCCTCGTTCCTCCGACACGCGATCGCCCCAGCGCCGACGATCACCGCCGCGCCAACGATCCCTCTCGTCCTCAAGGCACGTGATCGGCAGCAACCCCGGGCGCACCACCACCAGCATCCGGCGGCCCACCCTTTCCAGCCTTTCCGTGCGCGAGCGCAGTGCCGCCCATGACGGTGACGACGGCCTGTCCGCCTTGATACGTCGCAAACGACGATCCGCCACCACCACCACCGCCGCTTCCACCCATGCCGCCGAGCGCGCCTGCGCCGCCGGCGGTTCCACCCGCGCCCTTGGTCATGACGGGCGTGCAGACGCCGGCGACGACGGTGCAGCTCGACGTGCACGGATCGCCCATGCCGCCCGCCGCGCCTGCGGTCCCGGTACCGCCGGCGCCGCCTGCGCCTCCGGTTCCGCCGTTGCCGGCATCACCGCTCTTCACGCTTCCGCCCTTGATCGTGACGGTCGCGTCCCATGCGAAGACGCCGATGTTGGAGCCGCCGCCCTCCGCGGGTCCGCCCGGCGTTCCAGGTCCGCCGCCGCAGCCGTTCTTTCCCGCCGTGCCGCACGACATCTTGCCGGGCGAGGGCACGAACAAACACGCGACGGGATCGGGGCAGTCGCCGCATTGCACGCATGCCGGCGCCGGTCCACCCGCCGCGCCGTTGCCGCCGGCGGTGCCGGTGCCGCCGCTCATGCCGGTGCCCGGGACGTACTCGTCCGTGGAGTCGTAGGTCCCGATCGGAGCTCCTGCGCCCTGCGCGCCCGGTGTTCCCGGCGTCGCAACGGCGCTCGCGCCCGCCGCGCAATTCGCCGCTCCCGGCGTGCCGATGTCGCCCTTCGTTCCGTTGGCGCCGGGGGCGGCGCTGTTCATCTCGATGTCGACGTTCGAGAGCACGAGCGCCGTCGTCGAGCCGATCGCGACGACGCCGTAGACGGACTCTCCCGGGAGGAGGGCCACGGGGGTCTTGCTCTCGATGCGGAGGAGCGACACGCGCGCCTCGCCGCCGAGATCGCGCGCTTCGAACGTGATCTGCTGGAGCGCCGGTGCGCGGACGGTGACGAGCTCCTCGGGCGCGACGCAGCCTCGCTTCCACGTGGTGCCCGTGACCTCCCAGCCGCCGATGACCTCGACGCCCGCGGCGAGGGTCACCTTCTCGATGTACGTACCCGCAGCGACGAAGACCTTGGAGCGGAACGCGGCGCCCGCGCGCGTGACCGAGAACGAGATCGACTTGCACGGCGCCGCGCGCGTACCGCACGTGCCGGTGTTCGTGCCGGTCGGCGTCACGAAGATTCCCTCCGCGTCGACCGGGTTGACGTCCGGGCACGTGACGTCGGCGGCGTCGATACCGCCGCCGTCCGTCACGGGACTCGAGTCCGTCATGTCGACGGCGTCTCCGCCGGAGTCGACGGTGACGACGTCCTCGCCGCTGTCGGGCGTGGTCGGATCGGGGACCGTCGCGTCTTCACCGCACGCGACAGCGAGCGGGATCCCTAGGAGAGCGGCGACGGAGGTGAGCTGGAGAAAGCGAAGAGGATGCACACGACCGCGCATGACGTCAGCGTAGCATCGCGCGCAAGCTTCGCGCGCCACTCGCATCGTGCCGTGCGTGCCTCGGATCGTCGGCGGCGCACACCACGGTCAGCGCGACGAACCCCGCCCACAGAGCGGCCAGATGAAAGAGCATCGCGGCTCCGCCCCAGCGCGTGAAGAGCAGCCCGGAGACGGGCGGTCCGACGAGCATTCCCGCCGCATATGCCGCGTTATAGAAGGAATTCGCGCGTCCGAGCTCGGCTTTCGGGGTCACCACACCCTGCAGTGCGAGGCTCACGGGCGAGATCGACGCGAGCGTGGCGCCGGCGACGAAGACCGCCACGCACATGAGCGGAAATGACGGCAAGAGGACGAAGCTCGCGACCATGAGCCCGCCGATCGTCGCGAGCACGCGCATCACGAGCAGGTGACCGTGGCGATCGCCGAGGCGGCCCGCCCACGTCGACATGACGAGCATGCCGGCGGCGAAGAACGCGGTGACGAGGATCGTGCGCTCCGGCGGCACGTTCTTCGAGCCGATCAAGTAGAGCGGCAGGAACAGCACGACCGAAGCCTGGAAGTAGCCGTACGAGAACGTGGCGAAGCACGAGGTCTTCGTGCGCCAGAAGACGTCGAACGC